>Ga0335082_10008320_pt1 | contig 11263 bp, 8 predicted proteins | sample Lox_Sample_41_FD_206718 | JGI IMG/M metagenome (GOLD analysis project Ga0335082, IMG submission 206718) | Soil microbial communities from Loxahatchee National Wildlife Refuge, Florida, United States - Lox_Sample_4.1 | ecosystem: Environmental > Terrestrial > Soil > Wetlands | place: USA: Florida... | reverse complement strand
AGAAGATGGTGGAAGCGGCGGCTGAAGCCAACGAAGAGCTGATGAACCACTACCTCGAAAAGGGCGATCTTTCGGCTGCAGATATCAAGCGCGGCCTGCGCCTGCGCACGGTGGGCGGCGAGATCGTGCCGATGTTGTGCGGGTCGGCATTCAAGAACAAGGGCGTTCAGGCCATGCTGGATGCCGTGGTCGATTACCTGCCGGCGCCGATCGATATCCCGCCGGTGAAAGGCGTGCTGGAGAACGGGCAGGCGGCCGAGCGCCGGCCGAGCGATGACGAGCCGTTTTCCGGGCTCGCCTTCAAGATCATGACTGATCCATATGTGGGTCAGCTGATCTTCTTCCGCGTGTATTCGGGCGTGGTGAGCTCGGGTGACCAGGTCTACAACCCGATCAAGGGCAAGAAGGAGCGTCTGGGCCGCATCCTGCAGATGCACGCGAACCAGCGCGAGGAGATCAAGGAGGTGCGCGCAGGCGATATCGCCGCCGCGGTTGGCCTGAGAGAGGCCACCACCGGCGACACCCTGTGCGACCCCAACAAGGTCATCATCCTGGAGAAGATGGAGTTCCCGGAGCCGGTGATCTCTCAGGCGGTAGAACCGAAGACCAAGGCGGACCAGGAGAAGATGGGCGTTGCGCTGGGGCGGCTGGCGCAGGAGGATCCCTCTTTTCGGGTGCGCACCGACGAGGAGTCAGGGCAGACCATCATCTCGGGCATGGGCGAGCTGCACCTCGAGATCATCGTCGACCGCATGAAGCGGGAATTCAGCGTCGAGGCCAACGTCGGCAAGCCGCAAGTCGCTTACCGCGAGGCGATCAAGAAGAAGGTCGACAGCGAGGGCAGGTTCATCAAGCAGTCCGGCGGGAAGGGGCAGTACGGCCACGTGTGGCTCAAGCTGGAGCCGAACCCCGCGGGCAAGGGCTACGAGTTCGTCGATGCGATCAAGGGCGGCTCGGTGCCGCGTGAATACATTCCCGCGGTCCAGAAAGGCGTGGCCGACTCGCTGACGAGCGGCGTCCTGGCCGGTTACCCGGTGGTCGACGTGAAGGTCACCCTGTACGACGGCTCCTACCACGAGGTGGATTCGTCAGAGCAGGCCTTCAAGATGGCCGGCGCGCTAGCCTTCAAGGACGGCATGCGCAAGGCCGGCCCGGTGCTGTTGGAGCCGATGATGGCGGTCGAGGTGGAGACGCCCGAGGAGTTCATGGGCAACGTGGTGGGGGATCTGTCCTCGCGGCGGGGCATGATTCAGGGCATGGACGAGCAGCCAGGCGGGGTGAAGGTGGTAAAGGCCGAGGTGCCGCTGGCGGAGATGTTCGGCTATTCCACGACCCTGCGCTCTCTGTCGCAGGGTCGCGCCACCTACACCATGGAGTTCAAACACTATTCTGAGGCGCCCAAGAGCGTCGCGGAGGCGATCATCAACCGCAACCCGGACAAGGACAAGAAGTAGAAAGGAATCATCATGGCTAAAGGCAAGTTTGAGCGAACCAAGCCGCACGTGAATGTTGGGACGATAGGGCACGTGGACCATGGGAAGACCACGCTGACGGCGGCGCTCACCCTAGTGTTGTCGAAGAAGTTTGGGGGGGAGGCCAAGGCGTACGATCAGATTGACAACGCGCCGGAGGAGAAGGCGCGCGGGATCACGATCAACACCGCGCACGTGGAGTACGAGACGGCCAATCGGCACTATGCGCACGTGGACTGTCCGGGGCACGCCGATTACGTGAAGAACATGATCACGGGGGCAGCGCAGATGGACGGGGCGGTGCTGGTGGTCTCGGCGGCCGATGGGCCGATGCCGCAGACGCGCGAGCACATTTTGCTGGCGCGCCAGGTGGGGGTGCCCTACATCGTGGTGTATCTGAACAAAGCCGACATGGTCGATGACAAGGAGCTGCTCGAGCTGGTGGAAATTGAGGTGCGCGAGCTTTTGACCAAGTACGAGTTTCCGGGCGACAAGACGCCCATCATCATCGGTTCGGCGTTGAAAGCCTTGGAAGGGGACAAGGGGGATCTGGGGGAGGCGTCGATTTTCAAGCTGGCTGAGGCGCTCGATAGCTACATCCCGCAGCCCAAGCGGGCGCTCGATGGGCCGTTTTTGATGCCGGTGGAGGATGTGTTTTCCATCTCCGGGCGCGGCACGGTGGTGACGGGACGCGTGGAGCGCGGCATCGTCAAGGTGGGCGATGAGATCGAGATTGTGGGGCTGAAGGCCACCACCAAGACCGTGTGCACTGGGGTGGAGATGTTCAGGAAGCTTCTGGACCAGGGGCAGGCGGGGGACAACATCGGGGTGCTGCTACGCGGCACCAAGCGCGAGGAAGTCGAGCGCGGGCAGGTGCTGGCCAAGCCCGGCAGCATCACCCCGCACACCAAGTTCAGCGCCGAGGTCTATGTGCTGAGCAAAGAGGAGGGTGGGCGGCACACGCCGTTTTTCAACGGCTATCGGCCGCAGTTTTATTTTCGCACCACCGATGTGACCGGGTCGGTGGAGCTGCCGCAGGGCACTGAGATGGTGATGCCTGGGGACAACATTGCGATGACGGTGACGCTCATCGTGCCCATAGCCATGGAGGAGGGCTTGCGCTTTGCCATCCGCGAGGGCGGGCGCACGGTGGGTGCGGGTGTGGTGTCCAAGATACTGGAGTGAGCCAAAAGCTGAGGCGTGACGCTGTCGCGGGTCACGAAGCGCTGATCACGGAAGCCAGCAGGCCAGTAGCTCAATTGGCAGAGCGTCGGTCTCCAAAACCGAAGGTTGGGGGTTCGAGACCCTCCTGGCCTGCCACAGCCTAGCGGTCCGGCGGAGGACCACAATTTTGCCACTCGCACTGCAGACCAACCCGATGGCGGACAAGATCAAGCTCGGGGTCGCGGCTTTCATCGCATTGGCCGCGATCGCCGGGTTCTATTACCTTTCGACGAGTCCGCTCGTAGCCCGCATCGGCGTGCTGCTGGCAGGCACAGCGGTGGCCGCCGCAGTGGCATGGACCAGCGAGCCCGGCAAGCGCTTCGTTGTCTACTGCCAGGACGCCATAGCGGAAACGAAGAAGGTCCACTGGCCTTCACGCAAGGACACCGTTCAAACCACGGCTGCGGTGGTGGCATTCGTGGTGGTGATGGCGCTGTTCCTCTGGATCGTCGACGCGTCTCTCGTCTGGCTGGTGAAAGTGCTCGTGGGACGGGAAGGCTGATGTCCAAGAGATGGTACGTCGTGCATGCCTACTCGGGCTTCGAAAAGAGCGTCGCGCGAGCGCTCAAAGAGCGCATCGAGCGCGCCAGCATGCAGGATCAGTTCGGCCAGATCCTGGTTCCGGTCGAAGAAGTGGTCGAGATGAAGAGCGGTCAGAAGAGCATCAGCGAGCGCAAGTTCTTCCCAGGATATGTCCTGGTCGAGATGGAAATGACCGACGACACGTGGCACCTCGTCAAGAACACGGCCAAGGTCACGGGGTTCGTCGGCGGCTCAGCCATGAAGCCGACCCCGATCAGCGAAAAGGAGGTGCAGGGCATCCTTCACCAGATCCAGGAGGGGGTGGAGAAGCCCAAGCCGAAGGTCTTGTTCGAGGTCGGGGAGGCGGTGCGCGTGAAGGAGGGCCCGTTCACCGACTTCCACGGTTCCGTGGAAGAGGTCAACTACGACAAGAACAAGATACGCGTGTCGGTGTCGATCTTCGGCCGGGCGACACCGGTGGAGCTCGATTTCAGCCAGGTTGAGAAAGCTTAGGCGCGCCCCCAACTAGGCGAGTTGCGCGAGACGCCCCGCACAAAGCGAGCGGAGGCGCGGTGGTGGCAGACCTTTTGTAGGCAAACACGGGGAGGGTGCGGTAGCACCCACTTGCACCCGGCAGGAGGACGAATTGGCGAAGAAAATCGTTGGTTTCATCAAGTTGCAGGTGCCCGCGGGCAAGGCGAATCCGAGCCCGCCGATCGGGCCGGCGCTGGGGCAGCGCGGACTGAACATCATGGAGTTCTGCAAGGCATTCAACGCCCAGACCCAGAGCTACGAGCCGGGTCTGCCGCTGCCCGTGGTGATCACGGCATTTCAAGACAAGAGCTTTACCTTCATCATCAAGACGCCGCCGACCTCGGTGCTGATCATGAAGGCGCTCGGAATTCCCAAAGGCAGCGCCAAGCCCCAGGCCGACAAAGTGGGCAAGCTGACTCGCGCGCAAGCCGAGCAGATCGCGAAGGCCAAGATGCCCGACCTGACCGCCGCGGATCTGGAGGCCGCTGTCCGGACCGTCGCCGGCAGCGCTCGCAGCATGGGTGTTGAGGTGGAGGGAGTCCCACATGAGTAAGATTTCCAAGCGGGTTCAGGCGCTGCGGGCGAAGGTGGACAGGAACAAGGCGTACCCGGTGGCCGATGCGATTAAGCTGGTCAAGGAGAATGCCACCGCCAAGTTCAACGAGGCCATCGACGTAGCGGTCAATCTCGGTGTGGACGCCAAGAAGTCTGACCAGTCGGTGCGCGGCTCGCTGGTCCTGCCGCAGGGAACAGGCAAGACGGTGCGGGTGGCCGTGTTCACTCAGGGCGAGCCGGCCAAGGCTGCCAAGGCTGCCGGCGCAGACATCGTCGGTCTCGAGGATCTCGCCGCGCAGGTGAAGGAGGGCAAGATCGAATTCGAGGTTGCCATTGCCACGCCCGACGCCATGCGCGTGGTCGGCCAGCTGGGCCAGATACTCGGGCCGCGCGGCCTGATGCCGAACCCCAAGGTCGGCACGGTCACACAGGACGTGGCGGGCGCAGTCAAAAACGCCAAAGCCGGCCAGGTTCAATTTCGCGCAGACAAAGGCGGCATCGTCCAGTGCACGATAGGTCGAGCCGCGTTCAGCGAATCGGCGCTGACGGAGAACCTGCTGGCGCTGGTCGATGCGCTGAACAAGGCCAAGCCGGCGGGGCAGAAGGGCATCTACCTGAAGAAGATTTCCCTGTCCAGCACCATGGGCGTTGGAGTGCGGGTCGACCAGGCGAGCCTGTCGGCCCAGCACGCTTGAGTTTTGTAGAGATCTTTGGGCCGCAGCTGCTGCACGCGGGCTGCGGGTTATCAAAGACCGTAGGAGTCGGTAACGGCTTAATCATCGACGAGCGAATGGGCACGCGGCGCTAGCGCAAGGCGGGAACTCCCGCATTGTTCTTGACGTCGATGGGCACTCGCTCTTTCGAGTCCTACGCAGATGGCGCACCCGAAGACGGGAATGGACATCGTGCTGCTGGCCAGGCTTCACGGCGGCGCGAAGGCTGTGATCCTGATCGAAGGTCGCTGCAGTCGAACCGGCGCACGGATCGGGCGGGCAACCGCCCGCACGGCGCGCCAGAGTGGAGGAGGTGAACCTTGGGTCTGAACGTGGAACAGAAGAAGGCGCTGGTGGCCGAGATCGGCGCGCAGGTGGCGCAGGCGCAGGCGATCGTACTGGCCGAGTACCGCAGCTTGGATGTTGGGGCGATGACGCAGCTCAGAGCGAAGGCGCGCGGAGCAGGTGTGTACTTCCGCGTGCTGAAGAACACGCTTGCGCGCCGCGCCGTGACCGACACGCCGTTCGCGGGCCTCGCTCAGCACATGACGGGCCCGTTGGCCTACGGCATCTCGCCCGATCCGGTGGCCGTCGCCAAGCTGCTCAACGACTTCGCCAAGGGCAATGACAAGCTGGTGATCAGGGCCGGTGCAATGCCCGAGCAGGTGATGAGCGCGAAAGAGCTCGTGACCTTAGCTGGCCTGCCGAGCCGCTCGGAGCTGATCGCCAAGCTGTTGGGGACGATGCAGGCTCCAATCGCGAAGCTGGCGCGGACACTCAACGAAGTGCCGGGCAGGTTTGTCCGCACCTTGGCCGCCGTCAAGGAGCAAAAAGAGAAACAGGCAGCGTAGCCGCAACGCGGCGCGCCACGCGCAACTTTTTTCGATCAGGAGAGGCTTAGAAATGGCATTGGCAAAAGCGGAAGTCCTGGATGCGATCTCGAGCATGAGCGTGCTGGAGCTGTCGCAGCTCATCAAGGATATAGAAGAGAAGTTCGGCGTATCCGCCGCGGCAGCTGCAGTGGCGGTGGCGGCGCCGGCAGGTGGTGGGGCCGCTGCCCCCGCTGCGGAAGAGCAGACCGAGTTCACGGTCACACTCACCGCGGTAGGGGACAACAAGGTGAACGTCATCAAGGTGGTGCGTGCGGTCACGGGTCTTGGGCTGAAGGAAGCCAAGGACCTGGTGGACGGTGCACCGAAACCCGTCAAAGAAGGCATTTCCAAAAAGGATGCCGAGGACTTGGTCAAGCAGCTTACCGAGGCCGGTGCGAAAGCCGAGCTCAAGTAAGACCCGCTTGAACATGCGGACCGGGCCGGCGGGAAACCGCCGGCCCCAACAAGTTAAGAGAGCAGCGATCAGGAGGTGCGCGAACGCGCCGCCGCCGGCCCCGCATCGGGCTGGGTGGACGCGCAGCGCTCCGCCTGATCCCTTTTCTTTTGGCGGTCGTCTGGGCCGCCGCTCACTGTCGAGGTGACTATGCCCTATTCCTTCACGGAAAAGAAGCGGATCCGGAAAAGCTTTGCGAAGCGGGCGAGCGTGCTGCAGGTGCCGTTTCTGCTGGCGACGCAGATCGACTCCTACGCCTCTTTTCTCCAGTCGGCCGTGCTGGCGGAGCAGCGCAAGAACCAGGGGCTGCAGGCTGCTTTCACGTCCATCTTCCCGATCGTCAGTCACTCGGGTAACGCGCGGCTGGAGTTCGTGAGCTATCAGCTCGGCGTGCCGCCGTTCGACGTGAAGGAATGCCAGCAGCGCGGCCTGACTTACGCGTCGCCGCTGCGCGCCAAGGTGCGCCTGACGATCATGGACCGGGAGGCCTCCAAGCCGACGGTGAAAGAGGTCAAGGAGCAAGAGGTGTACATGGGCGAGATCCCGCTCATGACGACCACCGGCTCGTTCATCATCAACGGGACGGAGCGGGTCATCGTGTCCCAGCTGCATCGCTCGCCCGGCGTGTTCTTCGAGCACGACCGCGGCAAGACGCACAGCTCGGGCAAGCTTTTGTTCTCGGCCCGCATCATCCCGTATCGCGGTTCCTGGCTCGACTTCGAGTTCGACCCCAAGGACTACGTGTATTTCCGCGTCGACCGCCGCCGCAAGATGCCGGTCACGATTCTGCTCAAGGCGATCGGCATGATGCCGGAGCAGATTCTGCGCAGCTTCTACGAATTCGACACGTTTCATCTCAGCAAGAAGAGCGGCATTCAATTCGATCTGGTGCCCGAGCGGCTGCGCGGTGAGATCGCCCGCTTCGACATCGTGACCAAGCCCGGCAAGCTCATCGTGCCGAAGGACAAGCGCATCACGGTCAAGCACGTGCGCGAGATGGAGGCCGCCGGCCTGCACAAGCACCCGGTGACGGAGGATTTCCTTGTCGGCAAGGTGCTGGCACACGGTATCGTCGACAAGGAGACGGGCGAGGTATTGGCTGCTCCCAACGATGAGATCACGGACGAGCTGATCAAGAAGCTGACCGAAGCCGGCGTCGAGAAGATTCAGACCATTTACACCAACGATCTGGACCAGGGCCCCTACATCTCTCAGACGCTGCGCATCGACGAGACCCAGGACCAGATCGCTGCGCAGGTGGCGATCTACCGCATGATGCGCCCGGGAGAGCCGCCCACCGAGGACGCCGTTCGCACGCTGTTCAACGGCCTGTTCTTCTCCGAGGAGCGCTACGACTTGTCGGCGGTGGGCCGGATGAAGTTCAACCGCCGCGTGGGCCGTGAGGAGCTGACCGGCCCTGCCACCTTGTCGAACGACGATATCGCGGCAGTCATCCGGATTCTGGTGGATCTGCGCAACGGGCGCGGCGAGATCGACGACATCGACCATCTGGGCAATCGCCGCGTGCGTTCGGTCGGGGAACTCGCCGAGAACCAGTTCCGCGCCGGCCTGGTGAGGGTCGAGCGGGCGGTCAAGGAGCGCCTGTCGCAGGCTGAGTCCGAGAATCTCATGCCGCACGACCTGATCAACGCCAAGCCGGTATCCGCGGCCGTGCGCGAGTTCTTCGGCTCGTCTCAGCTGTCGCAGTTCATGGACCAGACCAACCCGCTGTCCGAAATCACCCATAAGCGGCGTGTGTCGGCGCTGGGGCCGGGCGGGCTCACCCGCGAGCGCGCCGGCTTCGAGGTGCGCGACGTGCACCCCACGCACTACGGCAGAGTGTGCCCGATCGAGACGCCTGAAGGCCCGAACATCGGCCTGATCAACTCCCTGGCACTGTATGCCCGGACCAACGAGTACGGCTTCCTCGAGACTCCGTATCGCCGCGTCCTTGGCGGGCGCGTCACCGACGAGATCGTGTTCTTGTCGGCCATCGACGAAGGCCAGTACGTGATCGCGCAGGCAAACGCGGCGCTGGACAAGAAGGGCAAGTTCGTGGACGAGATGGTGTCGTGCCGCCACCACAACGAGTTCACCATGGCCACGCCCGATCGCATCGAGTACATGGACGTGGCGCCGTCTCAGATCGTGTCGGTGGCGGCGTCGCTGATCCCGTTCCTGGAGCACGACGACGCCAACCGCGCGCTGATGGGCTCCAACATGCAGCGCCAGGCGGTGCCTTGTCTGCGCCCCGAGAAGCCGCTGGTCGGAACCGGGATCGAGCGCACCGTGGCAGTCGACTCAGGCACCGCAGTGCAGGCGCTGCGCGGGGGCGTGGTGGACTACGTGGACGCGAGCCGCATCGTGGTGCGGGTGAACGACGAGGAAACCGTCCCCGGCGAGGTCGGGGTGGACATCTACAACCTCGTGAAGTACACGCGCTCCAATCAGAATACCAACATCAACCAGCGGCCGATCTTGAAGGTCGGTGATCGCATCGCGCGCGGAGATGTGGTCGCGGACGGCGCTTCCACCGATACCGGCGAGCTGGCGCTCGGCCAGAACCTGCTGGTGGCCTTCATGCCATGGAACGGATTCAACTTCGAGGATTCCATCCTGATCTCTGAGCGCGTGGTGGCGGACGACCGCTTCACCTCGATCCACATCGAGGAGTTGTCGGTGGTGGCGCGCGATACCAAGCTTGGACCCGAGGAGATCACGCGCGACATTTCGAATCTGTCCGAAGGTCAGCTCGCGCGTTTGGACGAGTCGGGCATCGTGTACATCGGTGCCGAAGTCGAGGCGGGCGACGTCCTGGTCGGGAAGGTCACCCCGAAGGGCGAGACTCAGCTCACGCCAGAAGAAAAGCTGCTGCGCGCCATCTTCGGCGAGAAAGCCTCCGACGTGAAAGATACCTCGTTGCGCGTGCCGTCCGGCATGTCCGGAACGGTGATCGACGTCCAGGTCTTCACCCGCGAGGGTATCGAGCGCGACAAGCGCGCTCAGCAGATCATCGACGACGAGCTGGCCCGCTATCGCAAGGACCTCAACGATCAGCTGCGCATCGTCGAGGACGATACCTTCGGGCGCATCGAGCGCCTGCTGATCGGCAAGGCGGCCAACGGCGGCCCCAAGAAACTGGTCAAGGGCACGAAGATCACCAAGGTATATCTGCAGGATCTCGAGCGTTTCCACTGGTTCGACGTGCGCCTCGCGAGCGAGGAAGCGGCCAGCCAGCTGGAGCAGCTCAAGGCCAGCCTCGATCAAACGCGCGTCCAGTTCGATCAGGCGTTCGAAGCCAAGAAGAAAAAGCTCACCAGCGGCGACGAGCTGCCGCCGGGCGTGCAGAAAATGGTGAAGGTCTACCTGGCGGTGAAGCGGCGGCTGCAGCCCGGCGACAAGATGGCCGGCCGCCATGGGAACAAGGGTGTTATCTCCAAGATCGTTCCGGTCGAGGACATGCCGCACATGGCAGACGGGACGCCGATGGACATCGTGCTCAACCCGCTCGGCGTGCCATCTCGCATGAACGTCGGGCAGATCCTCGAGACCCACCTCGGCTGGGCCGCGAAGGGGCTGGGCAAGCGCATCGGCGATCTGGTGCAGGCCGTGGGCTCGGGTGCGAGCGCGTCGGATCTGCGCAAGGCGTTGACGCTGGTCTACAACTCGAGCGGGACGCCGGAGGAGCTCGACTCGCTGTCCGACGAGGAGACCGTGCAGCTCGCGCGCAACCTGCGCAGCGGCGTCCCGTTCGCTACCCCGGTGTTCGACGGGGCCACGGAAGACGAGATCAAAGGCATGCTGGAACTGGCCGGGTTGCCTCGCACCGGGCAGGTCACCCTGTATGACGGCCGCATCGGAGAGCCGTTCGACCGGCCGGTGACGGTGGGATACATGCACATGCTCAAGCTGCACCACCTGGTCGACGACAAGATGCACGCCCGCTCGACCGGCCCGTACAGCCTGGTCACGCAGCAGCCGCTCGGCGGCAAGGCGCAGTTCGGCGGCCAGCGTTTTGGCGAGATGGAGGTATGGGCGCTGGAGGCCTATGGCGCTGCCTACACGCTGCAGGAGATGCTGACCGTCAAGTCCGATGATGTGAGCGGGCGCACCAAGGTGTACGAGAACATCGTCAAGGGCGAGCACAAGATCGACGCGGGAATGCCGGAGTCCTTCAACGTCCTGGTGAAGGAGATCCGCTCGCTGGCGATCGATATCGATCTGGAGCGTTACTAAAGTTCTGGTGAAGGTGAATGAGTGAAGGGTGAGGGTCGGGACGATCTCGATCTTTCAGTCTTAGCCTCAAGCGGAGACAAGCCATGAAAGCACTGCTGGACCTGTTCAAACAAGTCACTCAGGAAGAAGAGTTCGATGCGATCCGGATCGGCCTCGCCTCCCCGGAGAAGATCCGCTCCTGGTCGTATGGCGAGGTGAAGAAGCCGGAAACCATCAACTATCGCACCTTCAAGCCAGAGCGCGACGGCCTGTTCTGCGCCAAGATCTTTGGACCGGTCAAGGACTACGAGTGCCTGTGCGGCAAGTACAAACGTCTCAAGCATCGCGGCGTGATCTGCGAGAAGTGTGGTGTCGAGGTGACCTTGTCCAAGGTGCGCCGCGAGCGCATGGGCCACATCGAGCTCGCCAGCCCGGTGGCGCACATCTGGTTCCTGAAGAGCTTGCCTTCGCGTCTGGGCCTGGTGCTGGACATGACCCTGCGCGATATCGAGCGCGTGCTCTACTTCGAGGCGTACGTAGTGGTCAACCCCGGCCTCACGCCGTTGCATCGCGGTCAGCTGTTGTCCGAGGATGACTACCTCTCCAAGGTGGAGGAATTCGGCGACGACTTCGTCGCCATGATGGGAGCGGAGGGGATCCGCGAGCTGCTGCGCCAGCTCGATCTGAACCGCGACATCGACA
>Ga0335082_10008318_pt1 | contig 11264 bp, 11 predicted proteins | sample Lox_Sample_41_FD_206718 | JGI IMG/M metagenome (GOLD analysis project Ga0335082, IMG submission 206718) | Soil microbial communities from Loxahatchee National Wildlife Refuge, Florida, United States - Lox_Sample_4.1 | ecosystem: Environmental > Terrestrial > Soil > Wetlands | place: USA... | reverse complement strand
CAACGGCCTCTACCGAGACACGATCAGCTTCCCCGCCGCGTCCGCCGGTCACCCGCTGGAAGTCGAGGCCGTCATCCATACGAGTCAGGGCTCGGCCACTGCGCGCTGGCCGATCGAAGTCGTGAAGTAAGGCCGGGGCCGTGCTCGCCCTGGTCGCCGCCAACCTCGGCCGTCGCAAGGCCCGCGCCGCCCTGACCGCCGCGGGCATCTCCGTCGGCGTCGCCGCGATCGTGGCGCTGCTCGCTCTATCGGCGGGCCTCAACCGCAGCGCCGGGCAGCTCGCCCACCTCGGCAAGGCCGACCTCGGCCTCTTCCAGAAAGGCGCGGCCGACCCGACCTCCTCGGTTCTCTCGCTGTCCCTGCTGCCTCGCGTCGAGGCCCAGCCCGAGGTGCTCGACGCCGACCCCATCCAGCTCATCGTCGAAGGCGTCGCGGGCTCGCCCGGCGCCGTCACCCTCGGCGTGCGGCCGAGCGGGTTCGTCGCCCGCCTGCTCGTCCTGACCTCCGGCCGGAGGGTCGCCCCGACTCCCGGCCGCGTGCTGGTGGGGGACGTCCTGGCCGGCGAACGCCACCTGCGCCCCGGCAGCCCCCTCACCGTCAGCGGGCGTCGCTTCCACGTCGCGGGCGTCTTCCATGCGGGCATCGCCGAGGAGGACGCGGGGGTCATCATGGACCTCCCAGACGCGCAGTCGCTGGCGAGCCGCAGCCCGGACGAGGCGACGACCTTCGCCGTGCGGCTGAAGCCCCAGGTCAGCGCCGCGCTCGCCGAGCGCGAGCTGACGCGGGCGTTCCCGGGCCTGCTCGTGATCTCCGAACCCGGCGAGGCCGTGCGGGCCGGCGTCAACGGGCAGCTGATCAGCAAGGCCGTGCTGCTGATCGTCGTGCTGGCTCTCATCATCGGCGCCCTCACCGTCGCCAACACGATGCTCGCCGCGGTGCTCGAGCGCCGTCGTGAGCTGGCTCTGCTCGCCACGATCGGTTGGAGCGCCCGCCAGCTCGGAACGCTCGTGCTCGGCGAGGCCCTGACGGTCAGCCTGCTCGGCACCGGCGCCGGCCTGCTGCTCGGGCTGGCCGCCAGCAAGCTGCTCCCCGGCGCCCTCGGGCTGGGCGACTTCATCTCCCCGGTCGTGACCGTCTGGACGCTCGGGCGGGCGATCCTGATCGGCATCGCCATCGGCGTCGTCGGGGCGCTCTACCCGACCTGGCTCGTGACCCGGCTGCGCTCCGTGCTTGCGATTCGCGCAAGCTGACTCCGAGCTGCCCTACCCCTCCTGGACGCGGCCGTCCACGACGTGCACCACGCGGTCGGCGCGCTCGGCGACCGCCTCGTCGTGGCTGACCACGATCACCGTCATGCCGTGGCGGGAGCGCAGCTCTCCGAGCAGGTCCATCACGCGCCTGCTCGACACCGAGTCCAGCGCCCCCGTCGGCTCGTCGGCGAGCAGCAGCCTGGGGTTGTTGGCCAGCGCCCGCGCCAGCGCCACGGCCTGACGCTGTCCGCCCGAGAGCTCGGAGGGAAGATGACGCGAGCGCTCGGAGATCCCGACCTCATCCAGCAGCTCGGCGCTACGGCCACGACGCTCGCGACGCCCGAGGCCCGTCGCCATCAGCGCCGCCTCGACGTTGTCCCGGGCGCTCAGGTAGGGCAGCAGCAGGTTCTCCTGAAAGACGAAGCCGACGACGTGCCGGCGAAACCGCACGGCCTCCCGGGGCTGGGGCACGCGCACCCCGCCGACCATGATCGTTCCCGCGTCGGGCTCGTCGAGGCTGCCGATCAGGCTCAGCAGCGTGCTCTTGCCCGATCCCGAGGGACCCGTGACGGTCACGAGCTCGGAGGCCGCCACGGTCAGCGAGACGCCTCGCAACGCCTGGATCGGGCCGTAGGACTTGTACACGTCGCGAACCTGCACCTCCACGCCTCCCGCAGGCGCCGGCGTAAGCTCATCGACGGGCTGGTCCCGCCGGTGCCGATCAGTCACGCTCATGGCCGCTCCGCGGGTGCGGCCGCCCGGGGTGCACTACGGGCCGTTCCTCGAACAGGGCGCGGGCGCGGTCCAGGGCGAAGGTCGTCCTCGCCGCGCGGCTCTCGCCGGGGCCGCGGCCGCTGCTGGGCTCCCAGCGGAAGGCGAGCAGCGCGAAGGCGCCGGCCACCACTCCCCACAGTGCCAGCAGCTCGAGGTGCCCGGCCTGCAGGGTGTGGGTGCCCGTGACGGGGTTGAAGGCGCTCTCCAGGTCGTCGGCGAAGCCGCGCAGGGGGAAGACCGATGCCAGGTCGCGCAGCCAGGGCGGGGCGCCTTCGATCGGGATGAAGATGTCCGAGATGAAGCAGAGCGGCAGGACCGTCCCCCAGGCCACGGGGAAGGCCGAGTCGGCGTTTGGGATCAGCACCGTCACCGCCATCGCGACCGCGCAGAAGCAGAACATCCCGACGGCGAGCGTGACCAGGACGGCCGGCACCGCGCTCCAGATCACCTCGAAGTCATACACCCAGGCGCCCACCGCCACGACCACGACGGCCGAGGCGATCGCCACGAGGCCCGTCTGGCAGAGCTTGCCCGTCATGTAGACCCACGGCGGCAGCGGCGTCGAGCGCATCCGCTTGAGGATGCCCTCCTCGCGGGCCAGCGCCGTCTGGGAGATCACGCTCGTGTAGCACGCGTTGACCACCGCGAAGGCGATCATCGCCGGCGTGAAGAACTGCGCGTAGGCGATGTTCCCGCGGCTGTGCAGTTGCCCTTTGTTGAGCAGGTTGCAGGCCAGCAGCAGCATCAGCGGCACGATCAGCGTCGCGAAGGAGCCCAACGGCGAGCGGACGAGTATCCGCAGCTGATAGCCCACCTGGGCGGAGAGCAGCGCGATCGACGAGGGTCGACGCGGACCGGCCGCGCCGTCACGCCTGCTCATCGTCGTCCTCGGCCGTGAGCGTCAGGTAGACCTGCTCGAGCGACGGCCCGCCGACGGTCAGGGCGCTCAGCTCGATCTCGTGCTCGACCGCCCAGGAGCACAGCTCGAGCAGCGTCTTGGTCGGTTCGCGCGTGCGCAGCTGGAGCGTCCCGTCGTGAGCGACCGTCGCTTCGCGCAGCCGCGCGGGCAGCCGCTCGACGGCGACGCTCATCGGCAGGCGGAAGGAGATCGACGTCTCGTGCGCGCCCGCCCGGCCGATCGCCTCGGGCGTGCCCTCCGCGACTATCCGTCCGTCGGCGATCACCGCGACGCGGTCGGCGAGCTGCTGCACCTCGTCCATGTAGTGGGAGGTCAGCACGATCGTGCGCCCCGCTCCGCGCAGGTCGCGGACGAGCTGCCAGGCGCCGTGCCGGGCCGCCGGGTCGAAGCCCGTCGTGGGCTCGTCGAGGAAGATCAGGTCGGGGTCTCCCACCAGCGCCAGCGCGAGGTCCAGGCGCCGCAGCTGGCCGCCCGAGAGCGTCTTGACTCGCGCGCGGCGCTTCTCCTGCAGCCCGACCATCGCGATCAGGTCGTCGACCGGCAGCGCCCGCGGGTAGCAGCGGCCGTACAGGGCCAGCACCTCCCGCACCGTCAGCTCGCCGTCTATGCCTGCCGCCTGCAGCACGACGCCGACCCGCTCGCGCAGGGCTCTGCCGGCCCGCTGCGGGTCCATGCCGAGAACGCGCACCTGGCCGCCGCTGCGGCGCCGGTGGCCCTCGAGGATCTCGAGCGTCGTCGTCTTGCCGGCGCCGTTGGGGCCGAGCAGCGCGAACACCTCGCCCGGCTCGACGTGGAAGGAGATGCCGCGCTCGGCGTCGACCGAGCCGTAGCTCTTGAACAGGTCTTCGACCTCGATCGCCTTCATCGGTTGAATCTAGGCGCGGCCGCGAGGCCGGGGATCGGGGCTATCCCGTAGCCGTTCAGGGGGATGTACGTAGGCCCCGGCCCGAGTTCTATCCTCCGCCTCGACGATGCCGCTGGACGCCCCCCCAGGAGGAGCCGAGGTCTGGCGCGCGCTCTGGCAGGACCCCGAACCCCCGCCCGTCCCGCCGGACCGCCCGTCCGTCGTCGCCGCTCTCGTCTCCTCGGTCGACGGCCAGGTCACCGAGGGCGGCCGGGTCGCCGAGCTGACCGGCCCGGCTGACCAGCGTCTTCTCCGCCACCTGCGCATCGCCCATGACGCCGTCCTGGTCGGCGCGACGACGATCCGCGTCGAGGGATACGACTCTCTCCTCGCGCAGCCCGACCGCGAGCAGCGCGCCGGCGAAGGACGCTCCGGGCAGCCCGTGCTCTGCATCGTGAGCGGCCGAGCCGAGCTCGACCCCGAGATCCCGGCCCTCCAGGCGCAGGACCTGCCCAAGCTCCTGCTGACCGGCACGGAGTCAAAGCCCAGCGGCCTTCCGGTCGGCACCGAGGTGCTCCGCTCGGAGACGAACGACGCCGGCGAACTCGACCTCGCGGCGCTGCTCGCGAAGCTGAAGACGGAGCACGGCGTCGCCCGCGTGCTCTGCGAGGGCGGCCCGACGCTGATCGGCTCGCTCGCGCGTGCCGGACTGCTCGACGAGCTCTTCCTGACGCTCTCGCCGCGGCTGTCGGGCGGCGACGGCCTGCGGCCGGTGCCGAACGTCGGCGCGAAGCCGCGGGAGCTCTCGCTGCTCGCCCACGCCGAGGAAGACGGCTATCTCTTCACCCGCTACCGGATCGAGACGTGAAGCTCCGCCTTCGCGAGCATGCGCTCACGCTCGCCCCCGGCGAGCCGCTGATCATGGGCATCGTGAACGTCGGCGCCGACTCGGTCGCCGACAGCAGGCTGCTCGACTCGCTCGACGCGCAGTACGAGTTCGCGATGCGCCAGCATCGCGACGGCGCCCACATCATCGACGTGGGCGTCCAGTCGGGCCGGACGGACACGGCCGTGATCCCCGTCCAGGAGGAGATCGACCGCCTCGTCCCGCTGGTCTGCGCCCTGGCTGCCGAGGGGGTTCTCGTCTCGGTCGACCTGTGGAGGGCTCCGGTCGCGGAGGCGGCGCTCGAGGCCGGCGCCGTGCTCGTCAACGACGTCTCAGGGCTCGCCGAGCCGGAGGTCGCCGACCTGGCGGCATCCGCCGGGGCGGGACTCGTCGTGATGCACACGCGCGCCGCGCCGAAGGCGGTCAACTTCCCCGGCTACGCGGACGACGACCCGATGGCCGACGTCGTGGCGTTCCTGCGGGAGCGCATCGCGATCGCCTCAGAGCGCGGCGTCGCGACTGAGCAGCTGATCGTGGACCCGGGCCTCGACTACGCGAAGACGCCGCGCGAGTCGGTCGCGGTACTGCGGCGGCTCGAGGAGCTGCGGGCGCTCGACCGGCCTGTCCTGCTGGCCGTCTCGAGGAAGTACTTCATCGGCATGCTCACGGGCAAGGAGCCCGAGGATCGCCTCGCCGGCACGCTCGCCGCGGTCGACTTCGGGGTCGGCAAGGGCGCCGGGATCGTGAGAGTCCACGACGTCGCCGAAGTGTCCGAGTTCCTGCGCGTGCGGGGCGCTCTCCAGGGGGACGAGGAGCCGGAGATGCTGGGCAGCCCTGACGAGGAGTCCCTGAAGTGGCTGCCGCCGAAGGCGTCGCGTTGATGGGCGACGGCCTCCCGGCGCGAAGCGTCTGACGCTAGCCCTTGCCCCGGTTCAGAGCGACCGCTTCTTCGACGAGCGCCTTCAGCGCCTTCCTGTCGAGCACCTCGCCCTCGCCGATGTCGATCGCCCGCCTGACCTTTCCCTCGAGGCTCGAGTTGAAGAGGCCCGCGGGGTCCTTCAGCGAGGCGCCCTTGAAGAAGGTGAGCTTCACGACGCTTTTGTACGCCTCGCCGGTGCAGATCCCGCCGTGGTCGGCCCAGACGGGCGTGCCGGGGCTCGTCGCCTTCGCCCATTTCCATTCCTCGACGACCTCGGGCGCGGCCTCCCTGACGATCTCCCGGACCGCGGCGAGCGTCCGGCCGCGCCAGTCGCCGAGCTCGGCGATCCGTTCGTCTATCCGCTGCGAGGCGTTCTCGTCGTCGTCGGCCATCTGCACCTCAGCCCGGCAGCAGGTCGCGGCTGGCGAAGGTCAGCTTCACAACAGGGTGGGAGGCGACGGGCTCGTAGCCCCGCTCGCCGAGCCAGGAGATCAGCCGCCGCGCGTCGGCGATCGAGCCGGTGTGGTGGAGCTGGGTCGCGAAGACCTTCACGCCGATCGCCTGCAGGTCGAGCGTCGGGATCAGGTCGTACTCGCCGCCCTCGATGTCGATCTTCAGCAGGTCGATGCGCTCGTCGCCGAACTGGCTCATCAGCGAGCCGAGCGTGCGGCCGGGCAGCTCGACGAAGCTGCTCGAGTCATAGAGGCCGGCGGGGGAGACGGACTCGCTGCCGAGGTCGTGGGTGACCTGCATACGCAGCGGCCCGTCGCTCGTCGCGAGCGCCGCCCGCTCGATCGTGAAGCGCTCGTCGCCGCCCGATTCGCCGATCGCCTGCTCGACGTACCTCTCGACGGGGTCGACCGCGCGCACGGTCGCCCCGTAGCGGCGGATCAGGTCCATGTCGAAGCTCACGTCGCCGCCGGCCCCGACGCAGTAGCAGACCCAGCCCCGGCCGATCATCGCCTCGGGCACCTTCCAGCCGCCGTAGGTCGGGTCGCCGAGCGTTGCGAGCGCGCCCGCGGGCCTAAGCGGGGTCCTTTCGAGCCGGCGCTCGAACAGCCGGCGGCGCACCGCAGCACGGATCTTGGCCGGGTGCAGGCGGCTGCGCGGGCCGGTTCGCTCCCTCGCGGTCGGTGCTGGGGGCTGCTCTTCTGAGGGCTGGGAGATGGTCGGTCCTTTTCCGGGATGCCCGGTGGCGCGACAGCAGCCTAGGGAGAGGGGACGACGTACGCGCCGCTGGGCCGGGCGGATCTTCAAGAGAGAGGACCGGCTCCGGCGCGTCGGCTCCTCGCCGGGGCCGGTTTCGCCCTACTCGGCGCTCCAGCCACGACGTCGTTTTTCCCGCAATTTGCGAGCGTTCGGCGTTGCAGGCTCTTCGCTTCGGCGCCGGCGGTCTTACATTTGCGCCCGTGGAGGCAGCGACGCGCACTCCCGACGGAGCGACCACCGCGGCCGCCCTCGACTATGCGCGCGAGCTGCACGCGGGCCAGTCGCGCGACGCCGACGGCGCCCCCTTCATCCTGCATCCACGCGAGGTCGTGGCGCTGCTGCGCCGGGCGGGAGCGCCAGAGCACCTGGTCGCGGCGGGCGCGCTGCACGACGTGATCGAGAAGACGCCCGCGGCCGCGTCGGACCTCCGCAGGCGCTTCGGCCCGAAGGTCGCGGCGCTCGTGCTGGCCGTGACCGAGGACGAGCAGATCGAGGGCTGGGCCGACCGCAAGGCGGCGCTGCGCCGTCAGGTCCAGGCGGCGGGGGAGGAGGCGCTGATGCTGCTCGCGGCCGACAAGATCTCGAAGGCCAGGGAGCTGCGCCTGGAGCTCGGCGCGCGCGAGCGCCGGCGGGGCGACTGCGAGGCCGGCTCGCGGCGGCTGCGGCTGGCCCACTACCGTCGTTGCCTGGCACTGCTGCGCGAGCACCTGCCGTCGTCTCCGCTCGTCCGCCAGCTCGACGCCGAGCTCGAAGGGCTATCAGCGGCCCGGTAGACATCCCGGCGGCCGTCCAGGGCGTGGTGCGGCGCTCTGCCCGTCCCGCCGAGGACTTCGGCGATCCGCGCCAGGAAGGACGGCGGCTGTTCGCCGAGCTGCTCGGCACGTTCCTGCTCGTGAGCGCCGCCGCGGGCGCGCCGATGATGGCCCATGTATTCCCCGGACAGATCAGCCGCGAGGCGGCCGTGATCGCGCCGGGGCTCACGGTGCTGGCCGTGATCCTCTCGATGGGGCGAATCTCCGGCGCGCACCTGAACCCGGTCGTCAGCATCGGCTTCGCCCTGCGGGAGGATTTCCCGTGGCGGCGCGTTCCCGGCTACGTCGCGGTGCAGCTCGCCGGCGCGATCCTCGCGGCGCTGGCGCTGCACGGGATCCTCGACGTTTCGAGCTCGCTGGGCTCGACCTATCCCGCGGCCGGCCACGGCGCCGGCTCCGCGTTCTGGCTCGAGGTCCTGTTGACCGCGGGGCTGGTCAGCGTGGTCCTCGGGACGGCCTCCGGGGCGCAGAACGTCGGCCCGATCGGGGCGCTCGCCGTCGGCGGATACGTCGCGCTCGCCGGCATGTGGGCGAGCCCGCTCTCGGGCGCCTCGATGAACCCGGCTCGCACGTTCGGCCCGGACCTGGTGGGCGGGCGGCTGACGGCCGTGTGGGTCTACCTGGCGGGGCCGCTGCTCGGCACGATCCTCGCGGTCGCCGCGGCGAGGGCGCTGCGCGGCCGCGGCGGGGGACGAGCCGGCTCGCTCGCCGCGCAGGGGGCGCCGGGCACCAGCTACGCGCGGCCGACGAAACCCTGAGCGCCGACTCTTCAGTTCGCCGCCGCCGCTGCCGAAGCTGATCGAAATGCCGGTCAAGCACGAGCACAAGCAGCGGCGCGGGGGCGCCTCGCGCAGGCGCGCGCAGCGCCCGACCGCGCCTTCACGCACGCCGCAGGAGCGCCGCGCCGAGCACATGCGAAGGCTCGGAGAGGCCGTGCTCGCGCGCGCCGAGGAGGTTCGCGCCGAGACGATCGCCCGCACGCAGGACTCGGGCGAGAAAGTCGAGCCGCCGGTCCAGCAGAGCTTCGAACGGATCTGCACCAACTCGACGGTCGCGGTCTCTCGCTGGATCGCGGGCCACGGGCTGGAGGTGACGCACGACTCGGCGCGCGAGACTTCGCGCATCTTCGGCGAGCTGGCCGCGCGGCGGGCGGCGTCGTTGCAGGAGGTGACGCGCCGGATGTTCTGGTGGCGAAACGTCTTCGCCGAGGTCATGTCGGATGCCGCCGCGACGCTCCGCACTCCGCAGGGGGTCCTCAGGGAGGCGCGCGAGATGCTGCAGCTGAGCGTCGAGTTCAGCCTGCTGCGGATGTGCCAGTGCTTCGAGAAGGAGCGCCGCGCGACCGACGAGCAGCTGTCGCGCCGCGAGGCGGAGCTCGCCTTCATGGCGACTCACGATCCGCTCACGAACCTGCCGAACCGGACCCTGATCGTCGACCGGATCGACCAGATGTCGGCCCGCTCGGCCCGCGAGGGCACGTCGGTCGCCGCTCTGTTCATCGACCTCGACAACTTCAAGACGATCAACGACACGCTCGGCCACGGGACCGGCGACGAGCTGCTGAAGGCCGTCGCGACGCGCCTGCACGGCGTCGTCCGCGAGGTCGACGCGCTCGGCCGCCTCGGCGGAGACGAGTTCGTCGTGCTCGTCGGGGACCTCTCGGCGGACACCGATCCGACGCTTGTCGCCGAGCGGCTGCTCGACGCGCTGAAGCCGCCCTTCAAGCTCGGCGAGGGGGGTGAGACGACGATCACGATCGGCGCCTCGATCGGCGTCGCCGTCGGCGACCGCGCGAGCGCCGGAACGCTGCTGCGCGACGCCGACATCGCGATGTACCGCGCCAAGTGGGACGGCCGCAACCGCTACGCGCTGTACGAGTCCGGGATGCAGGACGCCGTCCAGGAGCGGATGGAGCTCGAACGCGACCTGCGCGAGGCGCTCGAGCAGGAGCAGTTCTTCCTCGCCTACCAGCCCACGCTCGACCTCGCGCAGATGCGCCCGACGGGGGTCGAGGCGCTGATCCGCTGGCGCCACCCCGAGCGCGGCGTCGTCCAGCCGGGGAGCTTCATCCCGCTGCTCGAGGAGACCGGGCTGATCGTCGAGGTCGGCCGCTGGGTGCTGGCCGAGAGCTGTCGCCAGGGCGCCGAGTGGCTGCGCGACGGTCACGGCATCGCGATGGCGGTCAACGTGTCGGGGCGCCAGCTCGACTCCGACGAGCTGATCGAGGACATCCGCGGGGCGCTCGATCGCAGCGGCCTGCCCGCCGAGGCGCTGACGATCGAGATCACCGAGACGACGCTGATGCGCGACGTCGAGCAGACGGCGCGACGGCTGCAGGCGATCAAGGAGCTCGGCGTGCGGATCGCGATCGACGACTTCGGCACCGGCTACTCGTCGCTTGCGCACCTCCAGCGCTTCCCCGTCGACGCGCTGAAGATCGACCGCTCGTTCGTCTCCGGACTGTCCGAGAACAGCGAGGGGGAGACGCTGATCCAGACGCTCGTGCAGCTCGGCAAGGCGCTCTCGATCGAGACCTTCGCGGAGGGCATCGAGCAGCAGACAGAGCTCTCGCTGCTGCGCCGGCAGGACTGCGACCACGGCCAGGGATTCCTGTTCGCCAAGCCGCTCTCGGCGGCCGAGGCGGACGCGTTCCTGCGCGACTGGTCAGCCGGCAGGACCTCCTTCCCCGGCGCCTGAGGGCTCGCCTCAGAGGCCGCGTATCAGTCCGGCCGCGGGGGCCGGCGTGCGCGGCCTGCCCGAGACGTCGCGCACCGTGATCTCGACGGCGCCGCCGGAGCGGTCGACGGCGAGCAGCACGAGCGACTGGGTCTCCAGCCGGGCGCGAGCCTCCTCGATGACGTGGGCGGCGGTCTCCGTGTCGAGTCCGCAGGAGTAGAGGTAGACGTCGAGGTGGCCCTCCCTGATCGTCCGCGTGTCGAGTTCGAGTTCCTCGACGTCGAGGATGCCGCGCGGCCTGCCGCCCGCCGGGCCGAAGATGCACGCGGCCATGTCGTCGGGCGTCGCGCTCGCCTCGCGGCGCACGGCGGCGAGCAGCTCGGGCGCGCCGCCGCCGTCGGGCAGCTCGGCGAGCAGCTCGGCGAGGCGGTCGCGGCCCAGCAGCGCGGGGTGCCCTTCGTTTCGGTGGCTCTCGAGGCGGGCCTCGACGAGGCCGTCGCTGAAGAAGCAGGCGCGCGCACCTGCCGGCAGGCTGACTGTCCGCTGGCGGCGCCCCGTCGGCAGTTCGCAGCCGACGGGCGGCGAGGAGCAGGCGGCCGGCGCCTCGACGCAGGGGACGCCGAGCAGCAGCGGCGGCGGGTGTCCGGCGAGCGCGTAGGTTAGGCTGCCGGCCGCCGGGTCGTAGATCGCGATCGCGACCGTCGCGAACTGCTCGCAGCCGGGCTCTGAGAGGGCGTGCCCGGCGAGCGCGAGCGTGGTGCGCGGGTCGCCCGTCTCCTTCAGGAAGGCCCGCAGCGTGTAGCGCGTCAACGCGGCCTGGCGGACGGCGTCGTGGCCGTGCCCCGCGACGTCGCCGAGGATCACGGCGACGCGGCCTTCCTCGGTCTCGAAGACGTCGTAGAAGTCGCCGCCCGCCGCGGGGCCCTCGGCGGGCCGGTAGGCGACCGAGACGTCGAGCCCGGAGAGTTGCGGCGG
>Ga0335082_10008317_pt1 | contig 11266 bp, 4 predicted proteins | sample Lox_Sample_41_FD_206718 | JGI IMG/M metagenome (GOLD analysis project Ga0335082, IMG submission 206718) | Soil microbial communities from Loxahatchee National Wildlife Refuge, Florida, United States - Lox_Sample_4.1 | ecosystem: Environmental > Terrestrial > Soil > Wetlands | place: USA: Florida... | reverse complement strand
AGGCGGTCGTCGCTGCCATCGCCGTCGCGATCGACGAGCTCGAGGCCGTCGATGTGACCGAGGTCGAGGCTGGTGAGTCGGCCGTTGCTGCACGCGAGCCACGCGCGCGCGAGCGGGGCGTCGACGGCGATGCGCGTCACGGCGCACGGAGGCTGCACGCGCGCGACGCGGGCGAGCGCTCCGTCGGCACCCACCTCGAACGCCTGCACGCCGCCCGAGAGACCGGCGGCGACCAGCGCCAGCGTGCGGGTCTCGAGATCTGCTGCGATGACATCGAGCGGTGTTCCGTCGACGCTCGCCTGCGAGATCTGCGCGAGCGTATCGCCGTCGTGCAGGGTCAGCCCGTCCGCGCCGATCGCGAGCAGGCGCGCGCCGGCCGTCGTCAGTCCGGCGAAGCTCGCGCCGCCGGCAGCGGGGAAGGCGGCCAAGGCCGGAGGGGCCGCCGCCCCGAACGCGTCGAGGGGAACGCGCTGCAGACCGATTCCGCGGTTCGACACGACGATGTGATCGCCGACGGCTGCCAGCGCATCCGGCGTTCCCGGCGCCGCAGGAACGCCCGCCGGCACGGGCGCCCCGGGCGGCGTCGAGAGGCGCAGCGCGGCGGCCTCGATCGGCGCGAGTGGATCGTCGAGGCGGAAAAGCGCCAGGCGCCCGTAGTCGCTGCCCGAGCCCTCGCTCAGCGCGAGGCGACGCGGGCCTTCCGCAGGCGTCAAGAGCGCGAGTCGGGCGGGGGGTGGACTCGCGCCGAGCGCTCGACCCTCGACCGCCGCGGCGGGATCGGTCAAGTCCGCGCTCCGCAGCTCGGAAGCGTCGACGAAGTAGACGCGCGGATCGTCGCCGACCACGTCCTTCACGTCGCCGCCCGCGATCGTTCCGGAGAGCGAAGGCGCGAAGCCGCGGAAGGTTCCCGTCGCCTCGGCCGGGAGGCTGGCGCCGCTTCGCGCCAGGATCCCCGTGCCCACGCGCCAGTGGTAGGGCTCGTCGAAGCGCCAGGGGACGGTCGGGCGGAAGCGCAGGGTGCGTCCGCCGCCGCCGAGCACGCGGTCGCCGTCCACCAGACGGTTCCGCGCGTCCTGCACGTCCAGTTCTCCCGTGACGGTCGCGGCGTCGAGCGGCTCGCTGAACGCGAACTCGAGAGCCGCGGTGGGCGCGATCGCCGCTCCCTCGCGCACGTTGACGGCGACCCCGAGCGTCGCCGCGGCGCCCGGACCGATGCGGCCGACCTGCTGGGTTGAGCCCGCGACGAGGGAGCCCACTGCCTGCGTGGCGAGAACGCTTCCGTCGGCCGGCGAGAGGATCTGGACCCGCAACGGCGTCCCGGCCGGGACGGGAAGCAGAAAGCCGCCGTTGGTGCCCTGCGTAGCCACCTCGAGCGCCGAGCCCTCCGCCGCGACGAGCGCGCCGGCACCGGACGCGGCGCCATCCACGAACGCGGTCGCTCCGAGAGCTCGCGCGATCACGTAGTCACCGGCGTCCCGCACGCCGAACGGAGTGCGCGACGTCGTCGTGATCCCAGCGCCGTTCGGATCACAGCCGGCGAGGTCCTCGACCAGCCAGCGCGCGCCGGCGGATCTGCGCAGCACGAGGAAGGTGTCCCCGGCGCCACAGCCCGCCGGAGCTGGAGCCGACAAGTCGAGGCGCGGCTGCACCGCCTCGGCGGCGAGCGTGAAGCTCTGCGCCGGGCCCAGGCACGTGGGCCCGGTCAGCCGCAGCCGGGGCGCAGCCGCATCCTGGCGCACGGTTTCGACCGTGAAGCAGTTGGCGCTGTCGCCCATCGCGGGGAGAGTCACCGCCCGCGCCGCGCCGCTGGACGTCTGGCTGCTCGCGACGAATTCGAAGTGGCTCACCGAGCTCACGGTCGGCGCGGTGACGCGCGTGACAAGGAGCCGTTGCGGGATGGCGCTCACGTCCGCGCTCGGGAAGGCGCCGCTCTGCTCGCCCACGCTCAGCCGGGTGACGTCGTCAAAGATTCCGGCGGGAGCCCGGAGGCCGAACGCCGCGACTGCCTCGAGATCGGGCGGCAGCGCCGTCGCAGAGGGATCGAGCGGCGCGTCTGCCACCCGCATTTCGACGGTCTTCAGCAATGCCCCGGGCAGTACGCTCCCGCGCACGCCGCCAGCGGTCGCGAGCGGACCCCCGCGTACGCCGAGGACGGTCGTGCCGTCCGGATCGGAGAAGGGAATCGGATCGAGGACGGTGAAGGCGCCCCCTGCGCTGAGGCGCGCAATCTGGATCTCGTCGTCGAGGTCGGCGCCGACGATGGCGAAGAAGCTGCCGTCGGCGTTGGCGATCGCAGTCGTCTGGATGCCGCGCGCGGGATTGGCGAGCGCGATCAGCTCGCCGGGCGCGAGGGTGCCGGGCGCTCCGCGAACCTGGGTGGTGCCATCGCGCGGGATCGACAGCGTGATCTGCCCGGCCGGGGGCTTCGCCGGCGGCGCCGTGTCGGCGGTCGTGAACGAGGACTGGAAGCTCCCGTCGGGCTGATTGCCGGCGAGCGGCTGGCCGAAGACGTCGGCGAGAGAAGACGCCAGGTGGAGCCCGTGGAGCGTCTTGCCAACGAGTGGGGCGCTGGGCCGGAAGGTCGCACTGCGCCCGTCGGGCGCGAGCGCGGCCGAGCCGGCGATCGGCGCGCCGCCGGTCGCAAGGGTGACGCTGCTCGGCGTCATGCTCGCCGGATTCAACGGCCGATCGAAGCGCACTGAGATGGCCGCGAGCACGTCGACCCCCGTCGCACCGTCCGCCGGTTCGACCGATGCCACGTGCGGGCGGGTCGCGGCGAGCGCGAGATCCTGTGCGACGATCGCGCCCGCCGCGGGCAGCGAGGCCTGCGCCTGCGCGCCGTCTCCGCGCTGGAGGTCGAGGCCGGTGATTTGGACGGGTCCGACCGCGCCCGCGACCGCGTAGCTCGGATCGCCGGGCTCGGTGAGCGAGACGAAGGGCAGCGTGTCGACGGAGACGAGTGCGTCGGCAACCGCCGCGCCGGGGCCGCTCACCGTGCCCGTGACGAAGCCCGCCGGAGCCGCGAGGCGCACGAAGACGTAGCGGTCGCCCTCGACGACGCCAGGCAGCGGCAGCCCAGGCGGAGCGGCGATCGTGGCGATGCGACCTCCGCTCGCGCCCGCGAGCGCAACGAGCTCCCAGCGCGTGGCGCCGAGCACGGTCCGCGGGCGCACGACCAGGATCTGGTCGCCGCTCGCGACGCCGGGCGGCGCCGGCACGTCGAGCCCCGCTCCCTTCGCGAGGCGCGCTCCGCCGAGGTCGAGCTCGACGCCGGCCAGCAGCGAGAAGCGCGCGTCGCCGGTGAGCGCAGGATCGCTCGGCGCGAAGGAGCGGAGCGCGACCGGCGCCGGCGCCACCAGCGCGCCTGCCGGGACCGTTGCGCGCGCTCCGTCCGCGTCGATCGAGCCCCCGGCCGCGTCGATCACCTGCGCGGGCGCGGCGCCGGGAGCAACCTCTGCGGCCAGATCGATGCTGCCCTCGCGCAGCGTCGACGCATCCACGCCGGCATCGGGGCTCGCGACGAACTCGCTCTCGGGGCCATCGGCGCTCGGATAGAGCAGGAGATCCTGACCCATCGGCGGCGGCTCGAAGGTCGACGCGTCGAGGCGCGCGTAGCGTTCCGCGAAGCGAACCTCGATCGGCGTCCCGCTCGGCAGCGCCGCGCTGCTGTGCAGTCGCGCGGTCACCTGCGCCCGCGCGTCGCTCGCGGCGAAGAGCACGCGGGGGCTCGGCAGGAGCTCCGCGCTCGATCCGTCGGGAAGGGGCCGCGGGTCGACGCCCGAGAGCGCCTGGCCGAGATCGGCGAGCGGCGGCGCCGCGGGCGCCGCGTCGCGCCGCGCGATGGCGACGGCGCCGGCGGACCCGACCGCGAGTCGAAGCGCGCCGCCCTGGCTCGCGTCGAGGGCGACGCGTACCCAGCGCCGTGCCTCCGGGTCGAAGCGCGCTCCGACGGTGCGCTCGGCGTCGGCGTCGATCCCAGAGACCTCGAGCGCAAGCGGCGCCGCGAGCGCCGCCACGCCGGTCTGCACGTCGAACGCGGCGAGCGGTGCCCAGCCGAGCGGGAGCGGAGCCGGCAGCGCCTGGCCCGAGAGCGACGTCAAGGAGACCGCTGCGTCCGCCGCGAGCGCTCCGGCCGGCACGGCGAGCGTCGCGCTGCCGGCGGCGAGCGAGCCGCCGTCGCGCTGCGTGATGGCGACCGGGGGCGCCCGCGGCGCGAGCCGCGCGTCGAGCGGGGACTTCACGGCCCCCGCCGCCACGTCGAGCTCGCGAATCGCCCCCGTGTACCCATCGCGCGCGAGCGCGAGGGCTGCGCCCCCCTCCGAGAGCGCGAGCCGGTAGACGCCGCGCGCGTCGGTGACGCTCGCGGGGCCCGACGGCAGGGCGCGCACGGCGACGCCTTCGAGCGGGCGTCCCGTGGCGTCGTCGTAGACCTCGCCGACCACGAAGCCCTGCCCGGCGGCCACCACCCGCGTCGTCGCCGTCGCCTCCGCGACGTTGCCGGCGAAGTCCACCGCGCGCGCCGTCCACGTGATGGTGTCGCCGGCGTGCGCGCTCGTCGGGATCGACGTCGAGAGCGCGTAGGGCGGATCGAAGTCCTCGCCGAGCGGGAAGCCGTCCGCCGCGAAGGCGACCGAGTCGATCCCCACGTCGTCGGTCGCCGCGAGGGAGAGCGCGACCTCGGCGCCCACGGCCGCCTCGTCAGGCGCCTGGAGCGCGACGCCCGTGGGCGGCGATTCATCCGCGGCCGCCGCGACTAGAAGCTGCCCGCTCGCGTGGGCGACGAGACCGTCGCCGTCGACCGCCTCCGCGTCGACGGTGAGGAGGCTTCCGACCGGCGCGTCGGCGGGCACGCGCAGCGTCGCCTCGAACGGCGGCACGCGATCGAGGGTCGATGCCCCACCCGGAATCGAGAAGAGGACCGAGGCGACGCCGCGGTCGTCGGTCGCATTGGCGCGCACCGAGAACGACGTCCCCGGCGCGGCCTGCGGCGGCAGCGCGAGCGCGTCGATCTTCGGCGGCGACGCGCCCGCCTCCGCCACCACCGGCACCTGCCCGCTCGCCTCGCCTGCGTTGCCGGCGGCGTCGCGCGCGACGACGCGGATCGCGAGCGATCCGCCTGCCTGATCCGGCGCGGTGTACGAGAAGGTGGGCGTCGACTCCGGGCTCGTCGCTACCGAGAGCCCGTCGACGAAGAGCTCGACGCCGGCGACGCCGACGTCGTCGGCGGCGTCGACTCCGATCTGGACCGCCCCGCCCGCCTGGACCGCGCTCGGGAGGAAGAGGCGCACGCTCGGCGCGCGCGTATCGGCGGACGCGCTGCCGAGATCGATGTGCCATCGCAGCACGGCCGGATCGAACGCGACCGTGCGGTCCTGGCGGAGCGTGAAGACGTCGCGGCTCCCGACGCGCCGCCGGGCCGGCACCAGCTCGGGGTCGACGCCCGCGTCGATCACGGCGGTCGACGACGGCGCTGCGCTCTCGACGTGGCCGCCGAAGCGGAGCTCCCCGCGCGTGCCGTTCACGAGGTGCGCGAAGTAGCGGAAGTCGAAATGGTCCCGGTCGACGCGGGTCTCGGCCGTCCTCGTCTCCGGGCCGAAGGTCAGCGCCACCCACTCGAGCGCCTTCGGATCGAAGGGGGTCGTGCGATCCTGCCGGATCCGGATCGCGTCGAGGGAGGTGGCGGCCTCCTTGGATGGGATCGCTCCGAAGTGCAGCTCGCCGGCGAGGACAGTGGTGTCGGCCCGCCGGCTCCGCACCAGGAAGACCGCGCCGGCGATGTCCCCGCCCAGGTTCCCGCAGTCGGCGCGCAGCTCGTATTCGAAGGTCGTCTGGCCAACGCGCTGCTCGGAGACCGCCTGCCACCCCAGGAGGGCGACCGCGAGGTCTCCGGACTGGCCCTGCCCGACCGGCTGCGGACAGCCGAGCAGAAGGACGCCGGTCGCCAGCAACGGGCCGGCGCGCCTCCAGGGCGGCCGCTTGCCCCAGCTCATCGAGGTCATCACAGGCGAGTGTATTTCGGGAGGGATGCGCGGCGTGGACCGTCGATGTGGGACATCGCTCCCGGGAGGCGTCCTGCCACGCGAGGCATCGAACCGGCCACCCCTCAGCCGAGTCCTCGGGAGGAGCGCGCTTGGAGAGCTCGGGGCGGGCGATCGGGAGACTGGCAGTCGGGCTCGTCCTGGCGCTCGCTGCCGGGCGCGCCGGGGCCGTCACGATCCAGTTTCGCGCCACCGACCTGCCCGACCTCGGAAGCGCCGACCGCTGGCAGCTCGAGTACTTCGTCTCCGGCGGGAGCTTCGACGGCGGGTTCGGGTTCTCGATCCTGTTCCCGGTCGGAGAGGCCGAGAACCTCCAGGTTCTCCCGACGCACCCGGCCGCCGACTGGGACGCCCTCGCGCTGCAGCCCGACGCGATCCTCTCGAGCGACGGCCGCTACGACGCGCAGGCCCAGGTGGACGGCGCCTCGCTGGCGTCGCCCTTCACCGTCTCGTTCGACTGGCTCGGGCCCGGAACCCCGGGAGCGCAGGCCTTCGAGCTCTACGATCCATCGTTCGCGACGATCGGGACGGGCACGACCGTGCCGATCCCCGAGCCCGCTGCGATCGCGATCCTGATCCCGGGATTCGCCGCGCTCGCCTGGCGCAGGCGCCCCGGGCGTGACTGATTCGACGCCAGGATCCCCCAGGGAATCCGCGGCGCTCCGTCCCGCCCGGGTGCTACCGTGCGCTTCCCGTCGGAGAGGTGCCGGAGTCCGGTTGAACGGGCCTGACTCGAAATCAGGTGTACCCGTAAGGGTACCGGGGGTTCGAATCCCTCCCTCTCCGCCACCGCCCGCCCGTTGACCCGCGGAGGCGCGATGCGTGCCGGTCTCCGAGAGCTCCGCGGCCGACGCGCGCTCGTGACGGGCGGCTCGAGCGGGATCGGCAAGGCCATCGCGACGGCCCTCGTCCGGCGAGGCGCCTCGGTCGCGATCGCAGCCCGCGATCCGGAGCGCCTCGCCGCTGCGCAGCGCGAGATCGCGGCGGCGGCGACGGGAGGCGCGGCCGTCCACGCCGTCTCCATGGACGTCGCGGACGCCGAGTCGACGGCGCGCGGGACCCGGGATGCGATCGACGCGCTCGGCGGCCTCGACCTGCTGGTCGCAAACGCAGGGATTCCCTGCGCGAAGCGCTTCGAAGACATCCCCGACGCCGAGTTCGAGCGCGTGATGGCGGTGAACTTCTTCGGGGTGGTGCACGCGACCCGCGCGGCGCTCCCGGTGCTGAAGGCGCAGCGGTCGGGCCACGTCGCGATCGTCTCGTCGCTCGCCGGGGTGATCGCCATCTACGGCTACACCGCCTACGCGCCGAGCAAGTTCGCGTTGACGGGCTTCGCCGAGGCGCTGCGCCAGGAGCTGGTCCCGTTCGGGATCGGCGTCTCCGTCCTCTATCCGCCGGACGTCGACACGCCCCAGCTCGCCGAGGAGAACCGCACCAAGCCCCCGGAGACCCGCGCGATCGCGGGGAACGCGCGCATGATGACGGCGGATGCGGTGGCGGAGGTGCTGCTCCGGGGAGTCGCAAGTGGCCGCTTTCGCATCATTCCCGGCCTCGAAGGCCGCGCGGCGGACGTCGCCTCGCGGCTGGCGCCGTGGCTGGTGCGCTGGATCGTCGACCGGCAGCTCGCCCGGTCGCGGACTTGATCTCCGCCCCACGAGGCGGTAACCCCTCTGTCACCACCGACCCCCCGAGGGCGGCCCGCCTCATGACGCGTTCCCAAGAACCCTCTGCCGATCGACCCGACGTATTCCGGAAGTGCCTGGAGTACGACTTCGCCGAGCAGGTGCGCGCCGCGGGCATCTATCCCTACTACCGGATGCTCTCGTCGGCCCAGGACCCCGAGGTCGTGATGGACGGCCGCAAGGTCGTGATGCTCGGGTCCAACAACTACCTCGGGCTTGCGAACCACCCCGACGTCAAGGCCGCCGCCGCGCGGGCGCTCGAGCGGTTCGGAGCCGGCTGCGCCGGGTCGCGGCTCCTCAACGGCACGCTCGAGATCCACGTCGAGCTCGAGGAGCGCCTCGCCCGGTTCACCCGCCGCGAGGCAGCGCTCACCTTCGCCACCGGCTTCCAGGTGAACCTCGGCGTGCTCTCGTGCCTGCTCGGGCGCCACGACCAGGTGTTCCTCGACGCCCTCGACCACGCCTGCATCATCGACGGCGCGCGGCTCGGCTTCGCCAAGGTCTTCAAGTTCCGGCACAACGACATGGGCGACCTCTCGCGCCGGCTGACCACCGCGCCGGCAGGGCGGGGGAAGCTCATCGTCGTCGACGGGGTCTTCTCGATGGAGGGCGACCTTGCCGACCTGCCCTCGATCGTGCGGCTCAAGCGCGAGCACGGCGCGCGGCTGATGGTCGACGACGCCCACGGGCTCGGCGTGCTCGGCGAGCACGGGCGGGGCACCGCCGAGCACTTCGGCCTCGAGTCCGAAGTGGATCTGGTGATGGGGACCTTCTCCAAGTCGCTCGCGACGGTGGGCGGCTTCGTCGCGGCCGACGCGCGCGTGATCGACTACATCCGGCACCACGCGCGCAGCGCGATCTTCTCGGCGGCCCCGCCGCCCGCGTCCGCCGCGGCGGCGCTCGCCGCGCTCGACATCGTCGAGCGGGAACCGGAGCGCCGCAAGCAGCTCTGGGAGAACACCGCCTACCTGAAGCGCGGCCTCGTCGCGCTCGGCTTCGACACCGGCGACTCGCAAACGCCAGTGATCCCGGTCGTGAACGGCGAAGACCGCACCGCCTTCGAGATGGTGGTGCGGCTCCAGGAGGAGGGCGTGTTCGCCAACCCGGTGATCACGCCGGCCGTTCCCCCCGGCCGCGCGATGATCCGGACCTCGCTGATGGCAACCCACACCCGCGAGCACCTGGACCGCGCCCTCAGCGGCCTCGCCCGGGTCGGCCGCTCGCTCGGGGTGATCTAGGCGCCCGCCGCGCAGCCCGGACGCAATCTCGCGTCGCGCATCTGCAACCCGCGCGCAGCGCCGCGTCGCGCGGCCGACGGCGCCCTCAACCCGCGGCGGCGAGCGGTCGATCAAGAGACCCGATCGAGGACTGCATGATCAAGCCCCCCCGACTACTCGTGACCTGCACGCGCTGCCAGCGCCTGCACAAGACCCGCGACCTCGACTGCGTGCACCCGATGTGCGGGCGCTGCGCGCTGCCGCGCGCCGGGCGCCCGCGCCCGCGCCGCGCGCTCGCCCGCGGCGTCGCGCGCTGAGTCGCGTCGCGAGCCCGCTCAGCCTCCGCGGCCCCCGACCTGTACCAGCCGCTCCTCCACCGCGCGCAGGCGCACGGTGAGGACGCGGAAGAGATCGAAGGCGAGGTCCGGCATGTCCTGCACCAGCTCGCGCAGGCGCGCGCCCTGGAGCACCAGCGCACGCGCGTCGCTCGCCGCCACAACCGTCGCGCTGCGCGGGCTGCCGTCGAGCACCGCCATCTCGCCGAAGTAGGAGCCGGGCCCGAGCGTGTTGAGGTGCTCCTCCTCCGGCGACCCGACGCTCTTGATGACGTGCACCTCGCCCTCGACGAGCAGATAGAGCTCGTCCCCGGGCTCGCCCTCGCGCATGATCACCTCGCCCTTCACGTACTCGGCGTCGCTGGTGATCCGCTCGATCGCCTGCAGGCGCTCGAGCGAGAGACCCGCGAACAGCGAGACCTGCCGGAGAGAGAGCAGTCGCTCCATCATCGCCTCCCGTTCCGCGGCGAGCGCGCCCGATTCTGACGCCTCTCCGGCGGCGAGGCGAACCCAGGGCGACTCGAGCGCCCGCGCCCGCGCGAGCGCCTCGCCCTCGTTGCGCGGGGGAGCCGCCACCTCCAGCAGCGACGCGAGCTTCTCCTCCACCGGGATGCGCTCGAGCAGCAGGACGAGCACGCGCGAGGCCTCCCGGTCGCCGAGGTGCGAGACCACCTCGAGCGCGTCCGCGCGGCCGCGGCCGCCGCCGTAGCGCAGCACGCGGCGCACGCTGCGCACGACGCGCTCGTCCTCGAGCCGCGCGAGCGCGCGGAACGCGATGCGCACCGAACGCGCGAAGGCGTCGGCGCAGGCCTCGTGGAGGAAGCGGCGGCGCGGGCTCGAGTCGGGCGGCAGGGCGCGCGCCAGGAGGAGCGCCTCCCACGCCTCGCGCACGCGGCTCGCGTACTCGGCGCGCAGGCGCGCGCGGGCGGACGGCGCATCGAGCGCGCCGAGCACGCGCAGCGCGGCGCCGACGGCCGACTCCTCGGGCGCGCGGAGCTGCGCACCGGCGGCCTCGGCCCCGCCGACGCCGCGGGCGGCGAGCGCGCGCACCGCTTCCGTGCGCACGTCGCGCGAGGCGTCGCGAAGCGCCTTCGCCAATGCGCACTCCGAGCCCGGACGCGCCGCGAGCCCCCGGACAGCCGCGCGCCGCACCTCGGCGCTCGAGTCCGCGAGGCGATCCGCGAACTCGCTCGCCGTCACGCTCTCGGGCGCGGCGCGCGCGAGCGCCTCGAGCGCGGCGGCGCGCAGACGCGGGTCAGGATCCGCGGCGCGCTTGTGTGCGCGCACGGCGAGCGCGGCGCTCATCCCGTCGGGCAGCGCGAGCAGCGCGCAGCGCACCTCACCCGGCGTCCCCTGCTCCAGCATCGCCTCGAACACCGCCTCGTCGCCCACGCGCCGTGCGGCCTCGGCGCGCACCATCGGCTCGGGATCCGCGAGGCAGGCGCGGAGCGCCGCCGCCACGGGCGCCTCGGACGCGAGCGGGGCCGGCAGCGCGCGCAGCGCCGCCCGCCGCACCGTCGCCTCGGGATCGGCGAGCCCACCGAGCCAGAGCGCCGCGTCCGCCGCCGGATCGCCCGGACTCGCCGCGCCGAGCGCCTCGAGGCACGCTGCGCGCAGTCGCGCGTTGCGGTGCGCGAGCGCAGCGCACACCGCGTCCGGCAGGCCGTGCTGCACGAGCAGGGGAGCGAGCTCGAGCAGGGCCTCGCTCGGCGCGTCGGCCTCCTCGCGCGCCAGGTGCTCGAAGAGCGCCGCGAGCTGCGCCACGTCGCTCGGCCCGAGCTCGGCGCGCACCTCCGCGAGATCGAGCCGCCCGGCGCGCAGCTCTGCCGCGAGCGCCCCGAGGTAGGCGCGGCGGACGCGCAGGTTGGCAAGGAGGTAGAGCGCCGCCAGGACGATACCGATCGCGCAGAGCCAGTGCGGCGACAGCCGGTCCGTCGCGAGCAGGACGACGCCCGCGAGCGACATGCCCGAATACACGACGATGCCCTCGAGGA
>Ga0335082_10008316_pt1 | contig 11266 bp, 16 predicted proteins | sample Lox_Sample_41_FD_206718 | JGI IMG/M metagenome (GOLD analysis project Ga0335082, IMG submission 206718) | Soil microbial communities from Loxahatchee National Wildlife Refuge, Florida, United States - Lox_Sample_4.1 | ecosystem: Environmental > Terrestrial > Soil > Wetlands | place: USA... | reverse complement strand
TGCCCCTGCAGGGCGCGCTGGTAGGTGACCTGCTGCTGGAAGTTGCTTTCGCCGAGGCTCGTTTTTTCGAACAGCTGAAAGCCGGGCTGGCTGTTGCCGAGCAGGTTCGCCCCGGCCAGCACGACGCGCGCTTCGGAGACCTTGTTCGACTGCACGGCCAGGGCGGTGCCGTTGTTCTGGAGCTGGTAGCCGATCCCGTGCGCGGACAGCGTCGAGGTCATCTTGCCGGTCTGCGATGGGTCGATCCCGCTCTCGAGGGTCGAGTAGCCGGGCTTGGAGACCAAGCCCATGAAGATGTAGACGAAGAGGATCGCGCCGACGAGACCGCCGCCTGCGACCAGCCATCCCCGCGGGGTCAGCCTCGATGCGAGCTGGGCGACGGGAGGCAAGGATCAGACCTGTGTCTGGAAGATCGTCTGGGCGGCTTCCGTGGCCTTGGTCCGGATCTGGGAGGCGAGCTGCATCTCCAGGGCCGCGTCCTCGACGGTCGTCACCGCGGCCTCGGGGTCAGAGACCTTGCCGGTCGCGAGCGCCTGCGAGGCGGCCGCGGCGCTCTGCTGGCCTTCCTCCAGGGAGGAGATCGCGTCGGTGAGCGCGCCGCCGAAGTTGGGCGCGCCGGCGCCTTCCACGCCTCCGACGCCGCCGGAGGAGCCGAGCCCGCCGCCGGCTCCCGCCGGGCCGATCCCTTCCGAGAGCGCCCCCGGGGAGCCCGTCGCGATGTTGCCCGCGACGTTGCCGAGCCCGCCGGCGAGCGAGCCGATCGCGGGGACGATCATTTGAGGATCCCGAGCGTCGAGGTGAACATCGACTTGGCGGTCTGCATGGCGGTCACGTCGGACTGGTAGGACTGCTGCTCAGCGATCAGGTCCGTCATTTCGGTGACGGTCGAGACGTTCGGGAGCGTCACGTAGCCCTTCGCGTCGGCTTCGGGGTTCGACGGGTCGTAGACCTTCCGGTCCGGCGCCGCGTCGGCGACGATCCCGGTCACGGTGACACCCCCCGCCGGCGCCGAGGCACCCGATTCGGCCAGCGCTCCGGACAGCGCTCCGCTGAAGTTGGAGGACGCCCCCACCTGGGCGAGCTGCACCTCCTGGCGCTGGTAGGGCTTGCCGTTGGCGGCTTTGGTCGTGTCCGCGTTGGCGAGGTTCTCGGCCGTCACGTCCATGCGGATGCGCTGAGCGGTCAGGCCGGAGCCGGCGATCCCGATCGCGTCGAAGAGGCCCATCAGAGGATCCCGATCGCGGAGCGGACGATGCCGTTGCGGACGTTCACGACGTCCGTCAGGGCCTGGTAGTCGAGCCCGTTTTCGCTCAGCCGGGCCGATTCCTGGTCGATCGACACGCCCGCGCCGTTGGGACCCGTTTCAGAGGGAACGGCGTGCGCCGCGAATTCCACTTCGGGCAGCGACTGGCCGCTGTCGAGCGCCGTCTGCAGGGTCGACTCGAAGTCGACTTCCTGGCGCTGGTAGTTCGGCGTGTCGGCGTTCGCGATGTTGTTCGTCAGCGCCGTCTCGCGCAGCCAGGAGCCGCGCATGGCGGCCTCGAGGAGCTGCTGCGTGGGGTCGACGAGCGACATCGGCCCCGTGATCGGCCGGCAGCCTTCGATCTTTAGGGCGCCGCCCGGCGTGGGCGCGTTCTTTCAGGCGACGCGGTCGACGCGGGGCGCCGAGGCGAGCTCGCCGCCGTAGCCCGCGGCGGTCCGCCGCGCCTGAGAGGCGAGCCCTGCGTCGGTCAGCAGCGAGTCGCGCAGACGGATCAGCTCGATGCGGGTCCGCTCGTGCAGCAGCCTGGCTCGCTCGAGAATCGGCCCGGCCGCGGCGGGGGGCCGTGCCGGCAGCCCCTCGATCAGCTCCTCCCAGCGCCCGTCGAGCGCCGCCAGCCCGTCGACCTCGCCGCGGCCCGCGAGCTCGAGCTCGAGCTCCGCGTGCGTGACGAGCGCCTCGTAGCCGGCGAGCGCCGCGGAGCTCACGCCGCTTCGTCCCCGGCGGCGACCTGCGCCCAAGCTTCGCGGAGCTCGCCGAGCAGGTCGGAGATCTCATCGAGCTTGCCCGCGTCCTGGTCGAAGCGCGACTCCATCAGCCGCCGCAGACAGAAGCCGTAGATGGCGTGCAGCCGGTCGGCGAGCTCGCCCTGGTCGTGGTCGAGCGTCCCGTCGAGATGAGCGATTATGAGCTCGGCCCGCCGCAGCGTGTTGTGAGCGCGCTCCACCTCGCCCTCCGTCATCGCGGCGGCTGCCTGCCGCAGGAAGCGCCGGGCGCCGTCGTAGAGCATCACCACGAGCTCGCCCCGGGTTGCTGCCATGACCGCCGTGCGACGGTAAGCCTGAGGAGACGCGGCGAGGTTGCTCATCGACGCTTCATTGATCGGCCCGCGGCTGGCAAAGTTTAGGGCTGGGGATCAGAGCCCGGATTTTTCGAGCTGACTGGTCTGTGAGGAGAGCCAGCTCGACTGGGCGCTGTTGCGTGACATGATCGCTTCGAGCTGCGCGTATGTCTGTTCGAGCGCCCGCTGGCGAACTTCGATCATGTCGTTCATGGTCGCGATGCGGACCTTCATCTCGCGGACCTGTTCGGAGTCGCCTTCGATTCGCGCGGTCAGAGCGCCGCCCGGGCCCGAGACCGCTTCGACGGTCTTTTTGAAGCTCGTCGCCCACTTCTGCATCATCGTCTTGGCGGCTTCGGGGTTTTCCTGGATCGCCTTGGCGAGCTTCGCGGGGTCGAGCTTGAGCACGCCCTGCAGCGCCGCCTGAGAGGACTTGCCCCCCGTCGCGGCGCCCGTGCTGATGCCGAGCGAGAGCGGGCTCGACATTTCTTCGGGCAGGCCTTCGATCGATTCGTACATGCTCTGGCGCATCGCGGAGACGAGGTTCTGCAGCGTGCTGTCGCCGAACAGCGACCCGACGGCGCGTTCTTCGCCGGTCTGCGGGTTGGCGAGCGGCTTGGTGCTGAGCTGCGTCTCGATTTCTTCGATCGTCGTGTTGTAGAGAGCGACGAACGATTCGACCTGCTTTTCGATCGTCGTCACGTTGGTCTGGGGCGGCTGCACGGCGATCGTCACCGCGCCCGCGGTCGTGAGCGCGCCGAACGTCAGGGTGACGCCGGGGATCGCTTCGGTGACGGTGTTGGAGGTGGAGGAGCCGGCGACGCCGTCGACCTTGTATTCGGCGTTGCGGCCCGCCTTCGCGGTGCCTTCCTTTTCGACGAGCGTTTCGCCCGCATCGGTCACGGCGATGAATTCGCCTTCGGTCGCTCCGGTCGTGCGGCTGGAGAGCACGATCGTGCCTTCGCCCTGCACCGCGGCGTACACGGTGCCTTTGCCGTCGCTGTTGATCTTCGCCGCGAGTTCCTTGGCGGTCGCGCCCGCCTTCACGGCGTATTCGCGCCCGTCGATCGTGAGCGTGTCTTCGGCCGCCGGGGAGGTGAAAGCGAAGCTGCGCTGCGCGGAGTTGGCGAGCTGGGTGACTTCGACCTCGTAGCCGCCCACGCCGGCCCCGGAGGAGATCGTGGCGGAGACGCGCGAGGGTTCGCTCGAGGTGACGCTCTGGACCCCTTCGAACAGAGAGGGAAGCTCGAATTCGAACGCGGAGAAGGTGAGCGACTGGAGGTTCGATTTGAGCGTCGAGAGAACGCCCTGCTGGCCGATCAGCTTTTCCTGCTGGTTGGTCAGGCGCGTGACGGGGACCCGTTCGGCGGCCAGCAGCGCTTTGATGATTTCGCTCGTGTTGAGCCCGGACGCGAGGCCGGAGAACTGGATCGTGCTCCCGTTGGTCGACAGGCCGCTGCTGGACATGTCGGCCCCTACACCTCGCCGGCGCCCGCGGCCAGATCGGCCGCCTCGGAGACGGAGAGGATCCTGAGCAGGTTCCCGTCGGTGTCGCGGAGCTCGATCTGCAGCGAGCAGCCGTCTCCGCTGAGCGCGAAGCAGAGCTGCCGGCCTTCGGCGCGCAGTCGCGTGTTGATCTCGTCCGCGCGAGCCATCTGCTCGAGCACCTCGGGCGGCGGGCCGGCCCGCAGCAGGTCGATCGAGGGCGTGCCGGCGGGGCCGGCCAGGGGCGCGTCTTCGGGTGGTGCGTACGGCGAGCTCACAGTGCGTTTTCTCCCTGAAAACGGTTTTTGCGGTCCAGTCCCTGGGCCGCCTCGCGCTTGCGTTCTGCTCGTGTGATCGACGCTCCTGCGCAAAACTTTAAGCCGAACCTCTCCTGGTCGCTCGATTGCGCACGCTGCTCTTGGCGGGGGTGCGGCTGGACGGAGGTCTCAGTCGGTGTTTACCCGCGACCGGGCGTTCTACGCGAGCCGGGTTCCGGCGCGCACACCGTCCGCGTTATCGGCGAGCGCACCGGAATCGTGAGCTGGGCGCCCTCCCTCGCTTCCCGGGCGCACGCGCACGGGATGTGTAGGGCCGGGAAGGGAATGCCTGCGCCGAGGCGAATCAAGGGGCCGCAGGACACCGCCATGTCAACCCGGGCGCGGGACCGCGGCGGTGAGCAGGAGGGGGCTGGATCCCCCTGGTTGTTCCCTCGAGACCAGGCAGGAGAATGCAGACGACCGAGAACTCGCAGGCCCGGGTCCCCGCGGCCGAGGTGCTGGCGATCTGGCGGGAGTACCGCCGCAGCGGCGAGCGCGCCGTGCGCGACCGGCTGATCTTCATGTTCATGCCGATGGTCCGCTACATCGTCTACCGCAAGGTGCGCGAGGTGCCCGCCCAGTGCGACGTCGAGGACTTCCTCTCGTGCGGCCTGGAGGCGCTGATCCGCTCGATCGAGCGCTTCGACCCCGAGAAGGGCGCGACGCTCGAGCAGTTCGCTTGGACGCGCATCCACGGCGCGGTGCTCGACGAGCTCCGCCGCCACGACTGGGCGCCGCGCTCGCTGCGCCGCGACGAGCGCGCGATCGCAAACGCCCGCGAGACCTTCTTCGCGCTGCACGAGCGCGAGCCCGACCGCGAGGAGCTGGCCGCGCGGGTCGGCATGACGCCGGCCGAGTTGACGAGCCGCCTGGACCAGGTCGCGCTCGCCGAGGTCGGCTCGCTGAACCGGGTCGTGCGCTCGGACGAGAGCGCGACGATCGAGCGGATCGACACGGTCGAGAGCGCCGACGCGGACTTCAACCCGACCCTCTGCGCCGAGCGCCGCGAAGCCAAGGACCGCTTCCGCAAGGCCTTCGGCCGCCTCAGCCGGACCGAGCGCGAGGTCGCCGTGCTGCTGTACGTCGAGGACTGGACGCTGCGCGACATCGGCGACCGGCTCGGCGTCTCGGAGAGCCGCGTCTCGCAGATCCACACGCAGCTGCGGCGCCGTCTCCACGAGCAGCTGTCCCCGGAGGCGCCGCTCTTCAGCGCCATCGGCTGAGAGCGAGCTCCCAGCCGCCCGCCTCGGGCTAAAGATTCGACGGCGGGCGCCGAGAACCAGAGCGATGGACCTCGGTCTCTTCATCGCCGCCTCGGGCATGGTCGCCGAGCAGACGCGCCAGGACCAGCTCTCCAACGACCTCGCGAACGCCTCGACGCCGGGCTACAAGCCGGACTCCTCCCCGCAGCACAACTTCGGCTCGGTGCTGCTCGCGAACACCTCCGGCGGAGCCTCCGTCGGATCGGTCGACGAAGGCGTCGCGCTCGGCGCCACCTACACCGACCTGACGCCCTCCTCGATCCAGGAAACCGGCGAACCGCTCGACTTCGCGGTGCAGGGCAAGGGCTTCTTCGCGGTGAAGACAGAACAGGGCGTGCGCTACACGCGCAACGGCCGCTTCACCACGACCGCCGCCGGGCTCCTGACCGACCAGTACGGCAACCCGGTGCTCAGCCAGAGCGGCGGCCAGATCAAGGTGCCGGCGAGCGGCACGCTGTCGGCGAGCGCGCTCGGGCTGTTCGAACTCTCGGGCGTCGAAAAGCAGGGCGAAAACCTCTACGCGGGCAAGGTCGAAGGGAAGGCGAGCGGCGCGATCCGCCAGGGCTCGCTCGAGGCCTCCGGAGTCGACGCGGCGAAGGTGATGATCGAAATGATCGGCTCGCTGCGCAGCTTCCAGTCCGGGCAGCAGGCGATCCAGGCGATCGGCCAGACGCTCCAGGCGGCCTCGACGCAGGTCGGGACGCTCGGCGGGGGCGCCTGAGGCGCCAGCAGGCGCCCAGCGCTCAAGCTCGCCGAGGCCCTGCCGATCACCTGAGGGCAAGGCATGGATCGCCGGATGCGGATCCGTGTCCGGCACCACGTTCCCTCGAAGACGTAAGGACGTGACGGGCGCATGCTCGAAGGTCTCTACTCGGCAGCGGCAGGCATGGCGGCGCAGCAGACGCAGCTCGACGCCGTCTCCAACGACCTCGCCAACCTCAACACCGACGGCTACAAGTCCGAGCGCGTCGCCTTCGGTGACCTGCTCTACAACAAGGTCGACGCCGCCGGGACCGAAACGGCCGCCGGCGCCGGCGCTGCGGCGCGGATCATGGGCCGCAGCTCCACGCAGGGCGCGCTGAAGGAAACCGGCGTGCCGCTCGACTTCGCGATCGAGGGCGAAGGCTTCTTCGAGGTCACGCGGCCGGACGGATCGACGGCTCTCACGCGCAACGGCGCCTTCAGCGTGGACGCGAGCGGCGAGATCGTCGACGGGCAGGGCAACCGCCTGAACCCGCCGATCAAGTTGCCGCCCGGGGTCTCCGAAGGCGCGCTGCGGGTCGCACCCGACGGCACCGTCACCGCCGAAGGCAAGAAGCTCGGCCGCATCGGGCTCGTGACGGTCGGCTCGCCCGACCACCTGATCGCCGAAGGCGGCGGGCTGCTCGTGCCGGGCAAGGAAAGCGGCGAACCGCGCCCCGCGGGCGGGCGCATCCTGCAGGGGGCGCTCGAGGACTCGAACGTCGACATCGGCAAGGACATGACCACCCTGATGACCGCCGAGCGGGCCTTCCAGATGCAGAGCACGGCGATCCAGACCGAGAGCCAGATGATGGCGATCGCGAACCAGCTGCGCCCATGAGCCTCGGCTCGACAGGCCTCCCCGCGGGCCTCGCCGCAACCGGCATGGCGAACGCGCCCTCGTGGGTGCGAAACGGCTCGGCCGAGATGCAGAAGAACTACGCGCTCGGGCTGCAGTTCGAAGCGATGCTGGCCAACGAGCTGGCACGCTCGATGACCGCGACCGCCGGGCTCGGCGAACAGCAGGGCGGCGAAGAAGAAGGCGGCGCGAGCAGCCTCGGCGCGGGAGCGGGCGGCCCCTTCTCGACGATGATCTCCGGGGCGATGGCCGAAGGCGTCGGGGGCGGCCGGCTCGGCCTCGCCGCCGAGATCGCCCGCGACCTGCAGAGCCGCACGGGCACGGCGCCCGGGAGCCCGGGCACGGCGTCCGAGAGCGCCACCGGCACGACCGTAGCCGGCGGAGCCCAGGCCGAGACGACCGGAGGGGCGAGCGCGTGAGCGCCGGACTCCAGGCCGTGGCGCCGGCCCGAGGCGAGGACCTCGCCGGAGAGGCGATCGCGCACCTGAGCGCACAGATCGCCTCCGCGCGGAGCCTGCTCGCGGTCGTGCTCGAGCAGGGCGTCGCGATCCGCGAGCGCGACGTTCAGGGCGTCGTGCGGCTCGCCGGGATGCTGCGCGGGGAGATGGGCCGCCGCCAGCTGCTCGACGAGCAGCGCTCGCGCCTGCTCAGCCGCTGCGGCGAGCGGCTCGGCGTGCCACCCGAGACCGTCACCCTGACCGGTCTGCTCGAGCTGATGCGCGCCGATCAGGCCGAGCGCGCCCGGAACCTCAGCGCGGAGCTGAAGGGCCTGCTCGCCGAGCTGCAGCGCGAGCACTCCTGCAACCGCGCGATCATGCAGATCGAGCTCGGCTTCCTCGACCACCTGATGAGCATGCTGCAGGTCGACGGCGTCAACGGCTATGACCCGCGCGGCTCCTCGACGGCGATCACGCGCTCCCGCCCGCACGGCGGCCTCCACGTCCTCGACCTGCGCGCCTAGAGATGTCGATCCCGACGCTGCAAGGACTTCAGACGGCGCTGAGCGGGCTGCTCGCCGAGCAGCAGGCGATGGACATCGCCGGTCACAACATCACCAACGCCAACACCGAAGGCTACTCGCGCGAGCGCGTGGTGATGGAGACCGGGCCGGAGATCCCGGTCCCGTCGCTGTCGGCGGTCACCGGCCAGGGGGCGCAGCTCGGCACGGGCGTGACGATCGAGACCTACACGCGGATCCGCAACATCTACCTGGACTCCCAGTACCGCACGCAGAACAGCACCCTGAGCGCCGCCTCCACGCAGGCCGAAGAGCTCGAACAGGCCGAGAGCGCCTTCAACGAGCCCTCGAGCGCGGGCATCTCCAATCAGCTCTCGAACTTCTGGTCGGCGTGGAACAGCCTCGCCGCCGCACCGACGAGCGAAGCCGCCAAAGAGGGCGTCGTCGCGGCCGGCCAGCGTCTCGCGAGCGCCTTCAACCAGCTCAGCGCGCAGCTGCAGACGATCTCGAGCCAGGCCACCCAGCAGTACGAAGCGCGCACCGGGCCGACCGGCGAAGTCGCCGACTACGCACGCCAGATCGCGCAGCTCAACGAACAGATAAAGCAGGCCGAACAGGCCCGTCAGCCGCCGAACGACATGCTCGACCGTCGCGACCTGCTGATCGACAAGCTCTCCGCGCTCGCCAACGTGACTGTCTCCCAGCAGCCCGACGGCACCGACACGATCGGCTTCGGCGACGCAGCCGCACCGCTCGTGGAAGGCGGGACGGTCAACTGGCCGCAGGCGCTGAGCCAGGCGGCCGGCGGCCAGCTCGGCGCGCTGCTGTCCCTGAACGGCCCGACCGGCGGGCTGACCGTCTTTCAGAGCGAACTCGACGCGGTCGCAGCCTCGGTCGCCGCGAGCGTCAACGAACTCCACACCTCGACGCCGTTCTTCGAAGGCACGACCGCGGCGACGCTGAAAGTCGCCGTCTCCTCCGCGAAAGTGCAGGCGTCCTCCACCGAAGCGCCCGGCGGAAACGACGTCGCGATCGCGATCGCATCCCTGCGCGGCGGCACCGCCGAACAGGGCTACTCGGCCTTGGTGGGCCTGGTCGGCTCGACGGTCCAGGGCGCCAAGGACGAACAGGCGAACCTGCAGACCACGCTGACCGCGATCGGCAACCAGCGACAGGCCGTCTCGGGCGTCTCACTCGATGAGGAAATGACGAACCTGATCACCTTCCAGCGCGGCTACCAGGCGTCGGCGCGCACGCTGACCGCGATGGACGAGATGCTCGAAACGCTGATCGAGCACACGGGAAGGGCGGGGCTGTAGCGATGACCGGACGGATCACGGACGCGATGCTGACGGCGGCGACGCTGAACGACCTGAACACCTCGCTCGGCGCGCTCGAGCGCAGCTCCGCCGAACTGTCCTCGGGGAAAACGATCCTCGAGCCCTCCGACAACCCCTACGGCGCGAGCCACGCGATCGACCTGCAGAGCCAGATCGACGGCCTGACCTCCTACACGAAGAGCGTGCAGGACGGGATCTCCTGGACGCAGGCCGCGAGCGGCGCGATGTCGAGCATCGCCTCGGCCGTCCAGCGCGTCCGCGAACTGATGCTCCAAGCCGCCAACGGGACGAACAACGCGGGCGACCTGGCGAACATCGCCACCGAGGTCAAGCAGCTCACCGAAACGATCAAGCAGAACGCGAACACGCAGTTCGCCGGCCAGTACATCTTCTCCGGCACCGCCACCTCGACGCCCCCGTGGGCGCAGGGCGAAGGCGCGGCAGACGCTTACAAAGGCAACCACGAATCGATCGCGCGGCTGTACGGGCCGAACGCCACCGTCGTCGTCAACACGGACCTCTCGACTGTGCTCGGCAGCGGCCCGGAAGCCGAAGACGGCAAGCTGCTCGCGACCCTGCGCACGATCTCCCAGCACCTGACAGAAGCGACGCCGGAAAGCCGCTCGGCGCTCGGCAACGCGGACCTCAAAGCGCTCGACTCGAACTTCGAAGGGCTGAGCCAGCTGCAGTCGAGCATCGGCAGCGCGACGAACCAGCTGCAGACCGCGATCTCGCGCATCGAAGCGCTGCAGGAGTCGATCGAAAAGGGCCTGTCGAGCACGATCGACACCGACGTCGCCAAGACCACGATCGAGTACGCCAACCAGCAGGCGGCCTACGAGGCGGCGCTGCGGGCCGGCGCCAACATCGTCCAGGAATCGCTGCTCAACTTCCTCCACTAGAAGGAGCCACCCCCGCCATGCCAGTCACATTCGAGAGCGTCCGCTTCGGCCCCGTAGAAGTGCAGGAGAGCGAGGTGATCGAGTTCCCGCGCGGGCTGATCGGCCTCGGCGGCCGGCGCTGGACGCTGCTCGACCGCAACCCCGGGACCGAGTTCCGCTGGCTTCACAACGTGGAGGACGCCGCCCTGGCCCTGCCGGTCGTGCCGCCGGCGTCGTTCTTCTCGGACTTCTCGCTCGCGGTCGAGGCGGAGGACCTCGAGCAGGCCGGGATCGAGGACCTCGGCGCCTGGAACGTCTACGTGACGGTCCGCGCAGCCCCCGATCCGCTCGACATCACGGCGAACCTCAGGGCGCCGCTCGTGATCCGCGACGGGCTCGGCTACCAGCTGCTGAACACGGTCGAAGGCGCCTCGCTGCAGGCGCCTCTGTTCGAGCTCGCGGCGGTCTCCGAGCCCGAGCCGGCGCGCTCGGCCGACGCCGCCTGAGCGACCGCCGCGGCGAAGCGGCCGGGCCCGCCCGGGCCGTGCTTCATACTCGTTAGGCATGCTGATCCTGACGCGACGCCCGGGAGAACGCGTCGTCATCGGGGACAACATCCTCGTGACGGTCATGGGCGTGAGCGGCCACACCGTGCGCCTGGGCATCGAAGCGCCCGAGGGCATCTCGATCTACCGGGAGGAGATCTGGCTCGCGGTCGAGGCCGAGAACCGCGCCGCCGCCGCCGCGGGGGCCGAGGACCTGCCCGCCGCGCCTCCCTCGAAGCCCGACGAGGAGCCCGATCCCGACGCTTCATGAGAGGACTCTCATCTTTTCTGCGTTGGGTGGGTTGATTCGAAGAATCAGCGAGGACTAGACTCCCCCTCGCGCCGCAGAAAAGCGGCGCCTGCGGCAGTGCGCCTCGTGGGCGAGGCGGAGTGGGCTCTGCATTGGAGGATGCGTCTTAGAAGCCCGTTCACCCTCCCGGGACCGCCTACCGCGGTCCATCGAAGCGAGGAGGATTCGAGGCATGCCGTTGAGAGGGAGTATCAGCCCGCGTGGCGCACTGCGCGCCGGTCGCGTGCGATATGTGCTCGGAGCAGCG
>Ga0335082_10008315_pt1 | contig 11266 bp, 10 predicted proteins | sample Lox_Sample_41_FD_206718 | JGI IMG/M metagenome (GOLD analysis project Ga0335082, IMG submission 206718) | Soil microbial communities from Loxahatchee National Wildlife Refuge, Florida, United States - Lox_Sample_4.1 | ecosystem: Environmental > Terrestrial > Soil > Wetlands | place: USA... | reverse complement strand
GGCGCGCTCGCCGCGGCGGGCGGGCTCGACGTCCGGCTGGTGATCGGGCTGCTGGTCGCGGCGGCGCTGTGCGGCGACAACGTCAACTACTGGATCGGGCGCTGGGTCGGGCCGCACCTGTTTCGCTCGGACGCGGCGCGCTGGCTGAACCGGCGGCACCTCGAGCGCACGCACGCGTTCTACGAGCGCCATGGCGGCAAGGCGATCGTGATCGCCCGCTTCGTGCCGATCGTGCGCACCTACGTGCCGTTCGTCGCCGGGCTGGGCACGATGCCCTATGCGCGTTTCCTCGCCTTCAGCGCGGGCGGCGCGCTGCTGTGGACGTCGTCGCTGTCGCTCGCCGGCTACTGGTTTGGCAACCTGCCGGTCGTGCGCGAGAACCTCGCGCTCGCGCTGGCGCTGGTCGTCGGGGTCTCGGTGCTGCCGATGGCGGTCGAGCTCGCGCGGCGCCTGTGGCGCCCCCGCGGGCGGCCCGCGGGCTAGTTCGCGTGCGCGAGCGGCCCCTGCGGCCGCGGCGGGTGCGCGCCGAAGTAGCGCTTGATGCCGGCGAGGATCGCGCGGGCGATCTTGTCCTGGTAGGCGTCGTCGCGCAGCCGCAGCTCCTCCTGGGGATTGGAGATGAACGCGGTCTCGACCAGGATCGAGGGCACGTCCGGCGCCTTCAGCACCGCGAACGCCGCGCGCTCCACGCGCCCCTTGTGCAGCGTGTTGATCTTGCCGAGCTCGTCGAGCACCGCGCCCGCGAGCTTGCGATTGTGGTCGTAGGTGGCCGTCTGCTGCAGGTCGACGAGCACCTGCTTGAGGTACGGGTCGCGCGTGTCGAGGTTGACCCCGCCGACGAGGTCCGATTCGTTCTCCTGCTTCGCGAGCCAGGCCGCCGCCGCCGACGTCGGCCGCTGCGAAAGCGTGAACACCGAGGAGCCGCGCGCGTGCGGGCGGTTGAACGCGTCGGCGTGGATCGAGATGAACAGGTCCGCGTTGACGTTGCGCGCCTTCTGCACGCGCATGCCGAGGGGCACGTAGTAGTCGCCGTCGCGCGTGAGCACGGCGCGCATGCCGGGCTCGGCGTCGATCAGCGCCTTCAGGCGCCGGCCGATCATGAGCGTGACGTCCTTTTCCAGCGTGCCGCGGCGGCCGTGCGCGCCCGGGTCCTCGCCGCCGTGGCCGGGATCCACCACGATCGTGGCGAGGCGCGCGATGCCGGGCGCGCCGCCCTCGGCGGGCTTGTCCGGCGCGGAGCCGATCTTGCCGTCGAGCTCGAGCAGCGCCGCGACCGGGTCGGGCGCGACAAGCGGGTACAGGTCGAGGACCAGCCGATGCCCGTAGTCCGCGACCGGCTTCAGCGCGAACACCTGCGGGCGCACATTGGTCTTGAGGTCGAGCACGATGCGCGTCACGCCGGGACGGTTGGTCGCGACGCGCAGCTTGGAGACGTAGGGGTCGTCGTCCGCGACCTTGTCCTGCAGCGCGGTGACCACGCCGTCGGCCTGCGCGCTCTGGATGTCGAGCACGAGCCGCTGCGGGTCTTCCAGCGTGAACAGCGTGTAGTTGAGCGCGTGCTTCGATTCGAAGGTGACGCGCGTGTAGTCGTGCGCGGGCCATATCCGCGCGGCATAGACCTGGGCGTGGGCGGCGGCTACGCAGCCGAGGAAAAGCGCCGCAGCGAAAGCGCCCGCCAGGCCTCGCCGGAGGGCGTGCGCGCGATCAGCGCCGCGCGGCGCCCAGGCCCGTCGAGCGCAAGGCGCACTTCGAGGTCCGGCGGCGGCAGGAGATCCCCCGCGCGCTCCGGCCACTCGACCACGCAGGCCGAAGCCGGATTGAAGTATTCCCGAAAGCCAGATTCCAGCCATTCGCTCCGATCTTTGAAGCGATAAAAATCAAAGTGATACAAGTTTAATCTTGAAACGACATAAAGTTCAACCAGCGGGTAGGTGGGGCTCTTCACCCGACCCGCGTGACCTAGTTCACGCAAAAGGCCCCGAACGAGGGTGGTCTTGCCCGTTCCGAGCTCGCCGCCCAGGTGGAGAACCCGCCCGGGGCCGATCCCGGCGGCGATCGCGCCCCCGAGTCGCAGTGTCGCGGCTTCGTCGGGAAGCGCGAGGCTAGACTCGGTATCCATGGACTACGCGGCGCTCGCGGCGCAAATCAAGCGTTGGGGCCGGGAACTCGGCTTCCAGGCGGTGGGAATCGCCGATACCGATCTCGCCGCCGCGGAAGGACGCCTCGGCGAGTGGCTCGGGCAGGGGTGGCACGGCGAGATGGATTATATGGCGCGCCACGGATCGCTCCGCGCGCGGCCCGCCGAGCTCTTGCCGGGCACCGAGCGCGTCATCTGCTGCCGCATGGACTACGCCGCCGCGCTGGCGGAAGCCGCCGGCGACCCGCGCCTCGCGCGCATTTCGCGCTACGCGCGGGGGCGCGACTATCACAAGGTGCTGCGTTCGCGGCTGCAGAAGCTGTGCGGGCGCATCGCCGCCGAGGCCGGCCCCTTCGTGCATCGCGTGTTCGCCGACTCGGCGCCGGTCATGGAGGTGGAGCTGGCGAGAAAGGCGGGCCTCGGCTGGCGCGGCAAGCACACGCTGCTGCTGTCGCGCGAGGCGGGCTCCTGGTTCTTCCTCGGCGAGGTCTACACGAGCCTGCCGCTGCCGCCGGACGCGCCCGCCGGCGAGCACTGCGGAAGCTGCACGAGTTGCATCGACGCCTGCCCGACGCAGGCCATCCGCGGGCCCTACCGCCTCGACGCGCGGCGCTGCATTTCCTACCTGACGATCGAGCTCCCGGGCGCGATTCCCGAGGAGTTCCGGCCGCTGATCGGCAACCGCGTCTACGGCTGCGACGACTGCCAGGCGGTGTGCCCGTGGAACTCCTTCGCGCAGCCGAGCGCGGAGCCCGACTTCGCGGTGCGCCACGGGCTGGACCGCGCGTCGCTGGTCGAGCTCTTCGGCTGGACCGAAGGCGAGTTCGACGCGCGCATGGCGGGCTCGCCGATCCGGCGCATCGGCTACGAGCGCTGGCTCCGCAACCTCGCGGTCGGACTGGGCAACGCGCCGGGCTCGCCCGAGGTCGTCGGCGCGTTGCGCGCGCGCGCGGACCATCCGTCCGCGCTGGTGCGCGAGCATGTACAGTGGGCGCTTTCGCGCCATGGCTGACTGGACCAAGGACCGGCTGCTCGCCGGGTACGAGGCGAGGACGCTGCTGTTCCCCTACGACTACGACGGCGCCGTCGTGTCGACGCTCGTGCGGCTGCCCGCGGGCGACGCGCCGCGCGGCGCCGTGCTCTACGTCCACGGATTCGTCGACTACTTCTTCCAGCGCCACATGGCCGAGCGCTTCGCCGCCGAGGGCTACGCGTTCTACGCGCTTGACCTGCGCAAGCACGGCCGGTCTCTGCTGCCGCACCAGCATCCCAACTTCTGCAAGAACGTCGCCGAGTACCATGCCGACCTCACGGCCGCGCTGGAGGTGATCGGCACGCCGGTGCTGCTGGCCGGGCATTCCACGGGCGGGCTGGCGTGCGCGCTGTACACCGCGCTCGGCGAGCGCCGCGGTCAGGTACGCGCGCTGTGGCTGAACAGCCCGTTCTTCGACTGGAACCTGCCCGCGGCGAAGCGCATGCAGCTCGGCGTGGCCGCGCTCGTGGGCCGGGTCTTCCCGTTCCTGAGCAACCCCGGCGGGCTGCACCCGGAGTACGGGCGCAGCCTGCATCGCGACTTCGGCGGCGAGTGGGACTACGACCTGCGGCTCAAGCCGATCGAGGGATTCCCGGTCTACTTCGGGTGGATGGGCGCGGTCCTCGCCGCGCAGGCGCGCATCCACGCGGGCCTGCAGCTCGCGTGCCCGGTGCTGACGATGCATTCGGACGAGAGCGACCTCGTCCTCGACTGGCGGCACGTCGCGAAGTGGGGGCGGACGCTGGGGCCGAAGGCGACCGTGCTGTCGTTCCCCGGCGGTTTCCACGACCTGGTGCTGTCGCGGCGAGAGGTGCGCGAAGCGGTCTTCAATGCGCTCTTCGCCTGGGCCGCATCGGCAAGCTGAGGAGCGCAGGATGGAGGACAGGAGCTACTGGAACAGCGCCGGCGAGGGCCTGCGCAGCCTCGAGCTGCGCGCGGCGGGCTTCGACCCGCGCGAGGCGGCCAGCCGCAACGCGATCGTCACGGTCGCGAGCCCGTACACGAACGCGCACCGCTGCAACAACCGCGTGCGCCGCGTCGCCGACCTGCTGCTCGAGGCGATCGCCGCGAAGGGCGGGCAGGGGCTGCTGGTCGGCACGCCCGCGGTGTCCGACGCGCTGACGCAAGGCACGCCCAACGCCGGCTACAGCCTGGTGTCGCGCGACCTGATGGCCGATTGCGTCGAGACCGGCCACTACGCGCAGCACGCGACCGCGATGGTGGTGATCTCGGGCTGCGACAAGAGCGGCGCGGCGGCGATGATGCCGCTCGCGCGCACCAACGCGTTCGGCCTCGTCGTGTATCCCGGCACCAGCTCGCCCGGGCGCGTCGATTTCGCGCCCTGGTCGGCCAAGGGCAACAACCTCACGATCATGGACTTCGCCGAGGCGCAGGCCGCGCAGGAGGCGGGGCGCATCGGCGAGCGCGAGCTGCGCCAGCTCGAGCAGTGCATCATGCCCGGCAGCGGCACCTGCGGCGCGATGTTCACCGCGAACACGATGAGCACGATCGCGGAGGCGATGGGCATGATGCTGCCGCGCGGCGCATCGCACCCCGCCGACTACGACGCAAGGAGCGACATCCACGACGACGTAAAGGCGCAGGTGCGCGCGACCGTGGACGCGCTCTACCGGCTGATGGATTCCGGCCTGCGCCCGCGCGACATCATGACGATGCAGGCGTTCGAGAACGCGATCGTCACCGCCTATGCGATGGGCGGGTCGACCAACCTCTACCTGCACCTGCTCGCGATCGCGCGCGAGGCGGGCGTGCCGCTCACGATCGAGCGCATCCAGGCCATCGGCGAGCGCGTGCCGCTGATCGGCAACCTCCAGCCGCACGGGCCCTACGCGATGGTGTCGCTGCATGCGCTGGGCGGCGTTCCGGTGGTGATGAAGGAGCTGCTCGCGCACGGCCTCCTGCACGGCGATGCGATGACGGTGACCGGCCGCACCCTCGCGGAGAACCTGCGCGACGTGCCCCCGCTCGACGCGCTGGGCGCGCAGGACATCGTGCTTCCCGTCGGCAGGCCGATCGCCGCGCCCGGCAATCACATCAGCGTGCTGAGAGGCAACCTCGCGCCCGAGAGCGCCGTGCTCAAGCTGAGCGGCAAGACGCTCAAGCAGGGTGCGTTCCGCGGCCCGGCGCGCGTGTTCGAGAGCGAGGCCGACACGCTGGCGGCGATCCGCGCGGGCGCGATCAAGCCCGGCAGCGTCATCGTGGTCCGCAACGTGGGCCCCGCCGGCGCGCCCGGGATGCCGGAGATGGTCCATCTGACGCTCCAGCTCCAGGGCCGGGGAATCAACGCGCAGGTGGCACTGATCACCGACGGCCGATTCTCGGGCGTGTCGCACGGCGTCCTCGTCGGGCACATCTCGCCGGAATCGGCGCGCGGCGGCCCGATCGGCGCCGTGCGCGAGGGCGACACGATCGTCATCGACCCGCGCACGCGGACGCTGACGTTCGAGGTCGACGACGCCGAGATCGCGCGGCGGCTGGCGGCGCGCCAGGGCGCGCCGGCGGGCAACGCCGTGCGCCCCGGCTCGGTGCTCGACAAGTACCGGCGCCTCGTGTCCTCGGCGCACTACGGCTGCGTGCTCTAGCTCACAGCGAGCGCAGGAAGTTCAGCACGTCCTGCTTCTGGCTCTCGCGCAGCGCGCCGTAGTTGTCCACGATCTGGTTCGCCTCGGATGCGTCGCCGCCGCGGGCGCTGCCGCTGCGGTGCTGCTGGATCGCCTCGACCAGGTCGGACGTGCGCCCGTCATGCAGGAAGAACACGCGCTTGCCCAGGCCCCACAGGGGCGCGGTGCGGAATTCCTGCGGGCCCGCCTGTCCCTGGGTCACGCCGTCGGCGAGCCCCGGTCCCATGTCGTGGGTCAGCAGGTCCGAAAACAGGTTGACGGGCCGGTTGCGCAGCGCCTCGACCGCGGAATTGCCGGTCTGCATCGCCGGCGTATGGCAGAGCGCGCAGCCGATGGAGGAGAACAGCGTGCGGCCCCGCTCGATCGACTGCGAGCCGCCCGGCTTGTCGGGCGACTGCACCGGCGGCGCGAGGAAGCGCTGGAACAGGGAGAACTTCTCGATCGAGCTGATCCCCTCGATGACCGTCGCCGCGGTCAGGTCGGTGACGCTGTTCGGGACCGACCGGAACTGGCAGGCCGGCGTTTCGTCGCGCTCGGTCTGGAACAGCTCGCTGGTGATGCCCATTTCCACGTTGTAGGCCTCGCCCGAGAAAAGCAGCAGCGACTTGTTCTGCGCCTTCCAGCCGAAGCGCGCGATCGTGCCGTCGTTGCCGTTGTTGTTGGACTGGCCGGAAACCGTGCGGCCGGAGATGGCGAAGTTGGCCCGGCCGCGAATGCCGAACCGTCGCTTGTCGGCGGCGCCGCTCGCGCGGTTCGCCAGGATCGCGGCGTCGGGGATCTGCTCGATCAGGCCCGCGCCGAACACCGGCGTCGGGATGCGGAAGATCACGTTGCGGTTGCCGAGCTCGCGCTCGAAATCGGGCTGCGCCAGCACGCAGCCCGCGGCGTCCGGGGAGCCGGCGATGGTGAACAGCGCGTGGACGCCGCCATCCGGCGTGCCGTCCGCGTTCCTCACGAACCTCGCCTCGCGCACCGGCCCGTCGGCGGTGACGAACGAGGGCAGCGCGTTGCCGAACGCGGAGGCCAGCGCGACCTGCGGGTTCACCGGCGGGCTGCTGCCGCCGACGGCCGGGTAGGCATGGCATCCGGCGCAGCCGTCCAGGTTCATCGTCGGCCCGAGGCCGTCCTCGATCTCCTCGCGCTCCGCGAAGTCGTCCTTCCCGGCGTCGAACATCTTGAGCTCGACGTCGCTCAGGCCGGCGATCGGCGCGCCGGCGTCGGCCGGCCCGTCGGGCTCGCGCACGCCGGGGTCCCGCGCGCGCGTCGACGCACTGCCGCCGGAATTGCCCGCCTGGGACGGCCGGCGCTGGAACGTCTGCGACGAAGCGATGTCTGTATCGAGGACGACGGAACCGACCAGGGTGGCGACCGCAATCGCGTAGGGCAATCTTGTGATCATGGCTGTTCCTCCCGAGACCGGGAGACATCCACGCACGCGGCATGCCAGCCCGTGCGGCACGATGACGATCAATCGCTTGCGCGCCGCGGCGGTAAAAGTTCTCGGTGTGTGCGTCGCCGCGCTGCGACGTCGAGGCGACGGCTTGGCCGCATACTCCGCAGGGCGCCGCATAGTGCGGTCGCCGGCGCACGACTTCGAATGCGGGCGCACGGTCATCCGCGCGGCACGTTCGTGAACTGGGTCACCGTACCGGAGCGCCGCGAGCCTCAGCTAATGACTCAGCGCGTTCGCGATCGCCGTTGGTGCCGTTGACGTTGGCGGAATCCTTGCGACGAGCGCGCGCGAATCGCGGCCGGCGCGGCGGCGCTCGTCGCCGGTTCGCGACGACGTTAACTGCGTCACGATGCGATGCATCGCGCGATTGCCTCGCGCCGCGAATCTGCTAGATTGAATCCCGTTGTAGGGGGCAATGAATCTAGGGTCCGCAAGGACAGGCATGCAGCCCCGGCGCTCGATCGCGTCCGCACGATTCCCCGCGGCAGGCTTTACGCTGGTCGAGCTTATGGTCGTCGTGGTCATCGCGGCGATACTCGCGGCGATCGCCTATCCGTCCTACCAGGGCCACCTCCGCAAGGGGCGCAGGGGCGCTGCCCAGAGCTTCCTGGTCGACGTCGCAACACGCGAACAGCAGTACCTGATCGACGCGCGCAGGTACGCGGGCGGGGCGAATGCGCTGGATGAGCTGAATCTCGCGATACCCGCCGACGTCTCGAGGTTCTATACGGTGACGATCGGGCCTGCGTCGACCACCGTGCCGCCGTCCTACACCGTCACGGCGACGCCGATCGCGGGCTCCGCGCAGGCGCCGGATGGCGCGCTGACGCTCGACCACCGGGGCGTCAGGACGCGCGGCGGCCAGGCAGGGTGGTGAACTTGGCTCGCGGACGGCGCGCACGCGCGGCAGCCGAAGGCCTCACGCTCATCGAGGTCGCGGTGACGCTGGCGGTGCTCGCGATACTCGCCTTCATCGCGGCCCCCGACCTGCACGACATGCTGCGGGCGCAGCGCGTGAAGGCCGCGAGCCTCGACGTGTTCTCGGGCCTGCTGCTGGCCCGCAGCGAGGCGATCGCGCGCAATTCCGCGGTCTCCCTCGTTCCGAGCGGCGGGAACTGGTCGGCGGGATGGACCATCGCCGATGCGAGCGGCGAGGTGGTGCAGCACCAGGACCGCATGCCCCGGGTCGTCATCACGGGACCCGAACGCGTGACTTACAACAGCGCGGGGCGCGTGAGCACGGGCGGCGCCTCGATCGGTCTCGTGGCCGACGGCGGCGGCGCGGCGCACGCTCGCTGCATCCGCATCGATCTGAGCGGCCGGCCGGTGCAGACGGAGCAGCGCTGCCCGTGACGCGCCGCCCTCGCTTGGCGCTCGCCGCGGGCCAGCGCGGGATGACCCTGATGGAGGTACTGGTCACCATCGCGATACTGACGATCGGCCTGCTCGGTGTGGCCGGGCTGCAGGCACGCATGCGGCTTGCGCAGGCGGAGTCCTACCATCGGGCGCACGCGGTGCTGCTGCTGCAGGACATGGTCGACCGCCTCAACGCCAATCGCTATGACGCGCTTGCCTACGTGACCGGCCAGGCGCTGGGCGCCGGCAACGAGGTCCGCGATTGCAGCGGGCTTGCCGGCGCCGGGCTCGACCTGTGCCAATGGAACAACGCGCTGCTGGGCGCGGCTGAAGTCACGGCGGACGGGCAGCAGGCCGGCGGCATGATCGACGCGCGCGGCTGTATCGCGAACGTCGTCGCCACCATGCCGCGCGAATTCGTGGTCGCCGTGACATGGCAGGGGCTGGCGCCCACCGTAGCGCCCGCTTCGACCACGTGCGGCCAGGGGCTCTATGGCGACGAGCGCCTGCGCCGCGCGCTGGTCGCACGCGTCACGGTCGGCTGCCTGCAGAACGACCCGGCGACTGGGCAGTGCGTGACGCCGTGAATGCGCGCGCGGCCGGCTTCTCGCTGGTCGAGCTCATGGTCTCGATGACGATCGGCCTGATCGTGCTGGCGACCCTGCTGTACCTGTTCGCGAACGCGAGCTCCGCGCACAGCGAGCTCGAGCGCAACAGCCGGCGCTTCGAAAACGGGCGCTACGCCACTCAGCTCCTCGTCGACGACCTGCGGCTGGCGGGATACTTCGGCGAGGTCGACGTGGGCGCGCTCGTCGCGCCGCCGGCGCTGCCCGACCCGTGCTCGACGGACCCGGCGGCATGGGCGGCGGCCGTGCCGATCCATGTCCAGGCCTACGACGCCGGCGCGGGGGCGCCCGCCTGCATGCCGGCGGATCTCAAGCCCGGGACCGACATCGTGGTCGTGCGGCGAACCAAGACCTGCGTCGCGGGCGTCGGGGGCTGCGAGCCGGCGACGGCGGGCAAGCCCTACCTGCAAGCCGCCCTGTGCGGCATCGATCCGGACCCGTATGTCGTCGGCCCCTTCGGCACCTCGACGTTCCCACTTCGGCGCAAGGACTGCGCCGCGCCCGCTGAGCTGCGCCAATACGTGGTTGATATCTATTACATCGCCACCGGCAACCGCGCGGGCCGGGACGTTCCCACGCTCATGCGCCTGGAGTTGGCCGGCGCGACGATGACGCAGGTTCCGCTGGTCGACGGGATCGAGGACATGAACATCGAGTACGGGGTCGACGACGACGGCGACGGGCAGCCGGATGCCTACACGGCCGACCCGACCCACTACACCTATGCGGGCTGTGCGGCGTGCACGCCGGTCAACAACTGGTCGAACGTGATGACCGCGCGCATCCACCTGCTGGCGCGCAGCCCCGACCCTTCGCCCGGCTATCGCGATACCAAGCGCTACGTCCTCGGGCACGACGCCGCCGGCAACGAGATCGCCGTCGGGCCGACGAACGACGCCTACCCGAGGCAGGTCTACGGCGCGCTGGTGCGGATCATGAACCCGGCCGGCAGGCGGGACCGCCCGTGAGCGCGGCCCGCGAAACGCAGGCGGGCGCGATCCTGTTCACCGCGCTCATCATGCTGGTCGCGATCACGCTGCTTGCCCTGAGCGCGTTCAACTCCACGGCCACGAGCCTCAAGGTGGTTGGCAACATGCAGTCGCGCGCCGAGGCGCTCTACGCGGCCCAGCAGGCGATCGAGAGCGCGATCAGCACCCCGCGCTTCCTCGAGACGCCGAGCGATGCGCTGGCCGATCCCTGCGGCGCCCCCAATACCCAGTGCACCGATTTCAACGGCGACGGCGCGCCGGAGTACGTCACGCGCCTCGATCCCGCACCGACCTGCGTGTCGGCGCGGGTGGTCAAGACCCGCGAGCTCAATCTCGCGAGCGCGGAGGACCTGAGCTGCGCGGCCGGCCCGGGCCAGCGCGGTTCCGCGAACGACGACTCGCGCTGCGCCGAAACCAACTGGGAAATCACGGCGCAGGCCAGCTCGACGTTTTCCGGCACCCGCGTGACGGTGACGCAAGGCGTCGAGGTGCGCGTCGGCGTCGATGCCGCGGAGGCGCTGTGCGGGGCGGGGAGCCTCGGGCGCTCGCCGGGCGCCGGGGCGACGGCGCGCGCGCAGGGCGCCGGCCCTGCGATCGTGCAGCGTCGGCGGCGCACCTACTGGTACGTCCACACGGATCAGTAGCGCGGCGGAAGCAGCCGAAGCGTGACGGCGGTCGCCGCAGCCCAGCCCGCGTAGATCGCCGCGAACACCCACTCCGGCGCGCGATAGAACAGGAGCGCTCGCACCCACCTCCCGACGAACGACGCCGTGGGCCCGCCGCCGCGCAATGCGTCTTCCCAGGCGGTGAGCGGGCAGATCACGCCGACGATCGCCTCGAGCGCGACGACGCCGATCGCGGCGAGGTGCAGCCAGCGGAACCAGGGGTTGCGCACCCATTCCCCGCCGAGCGCGCCGCCGATCCAGGTCAGGACCAGCCCGCCGACGATGAATGCGACGATCGAGAAGTGGAGGAGGAGGACGGCGTCAGCTGCGCTCACGCGGCCTCGCGGGGTCCGCGATCCACTCGC
>Ga0335082_10008314_pt1 | contig 11266 bp, 8 predicted proteins | sample Lox_Sample_41_FD_206718 | JGI IMG/M metagenome (GOLD analysis project Ga0335082, IMG submission 206718) | Soil microbial communities from Loxahatchee National Wildlife Refuge, Florida, United States - Lox_Sample_4.1 | ecosystem: Environmental > Terrestrial > Soil > Wetlands | place: USA: Florida... | reverse complement strand
GGACGCCGTGGACGGGCTCCTCGCGGACACCGACCTCCGGCGTCGGATGGCGTCGAACGGCGAACGGATCCGCGCCGCGGACGGCAAGCGCGTCGCCGCGGACCTCATCGAAGATCTCGGTCGCCGCCACCGTTCCGGGAGGCGCTGAGCGGATGGCGGGTCCGCGCCGCGTCAGCATCAAGGACGTCGCGCGAGAGGCAGGCGTTTCGGTCACGACCGTCTCGCACGCGCTGAACGGGAAAGGGCGGCTGAACCCGGAGACGCGCGAGCGCGTCCGCGGGGTTGCCCGGAAGCTCGGGTACAGCCCGAACCCGGCCGCACGGAGCCTCGTGTCGGGACGCACGGGCCTGATCGCCGTGATGGCGTCGCTGCCGACCGAGCCCCATGTCGAGTTCGCCGATTTCGGGTACTTCACGGCCCTGATCGGCGCCGCGACCGGCGTCGCCGTCGCCCGCGACCGTGCGCTCGTCGTGGCGCCGCCGTCCACGGGCGGGTTCGTGTGGGACCGGGTGCCGCTCGACGGTGTGATCGTGATCGATCCGATGGTCGGCGAGCCGGCACTCCCCGCCCTCCGCGACCGGCACCTCCCGTTCGTCACGATCTCGGCCGATCCGGCCGGCTCCGATCGCGACGCCGTCGTCGCCAGCGAGGACGTCGACGCCACCTGCGCGGTGCTCGATCACTTCGTCGCCCGGGGTGCCCGGCGGGTCGGCCTGTTGACGATCCCGCCGATCAACGCCTTCCTGCAGCACACGACGGACGCGTACCTCGCGTGGTGCGCCCGGGCCGGCCAGCCGCCGCTCCTGGAGGTCGTGGATCTCGGCGACATCGAACGCAACGACGAGCTGGCGCTCCGTGCGTGCGTCGACCGGCTGCTCGACCGACCCGAACCCCCCGACGCGATCTACGCCCCGCTCGAGCTGGTCGGCGTGGCCGTCGCGCGGATCGTGCTGGCGAAGGGCGTGCGGATCCCAGAGCACGTGCTGTTCGCGACGACGCACGACTCCGGCCGCGCCGTCACCGCCGAGCCGCCGATCACCACCATCGAATGGAACTACGAGGAGGTGGGGAAACGGGCGGCCACGCTCTTGCTGGACATCCTGGACGGCGAGCGGTCCGCTCCGTGCGTGGAGCTCGTCCCGGGCCGCGTGGTGGCGCGCACGTCGACCGCCCCATGAGCCCTCGCCGCGCGCTCCTCGCATGCGTCGTCGCGGCGGTCGCCGCGGCGTGCGGCGGAGGGTCGAGCACGGTGAGCTCCTCCGCCGAGCTCCCGAGCATCGTCCACGTCTTCTCCTCGAGCTACACGTCGACCGGCGCCGACAGCGCGCTCATCACGATGGCCGTCCACAACGCCGCGACGACCGACGACCGTCTCGAGTCGGTCACGTGCACGTGCTCCGCGACGGTCCGGATCGTGGAGCCGCGGCCGTCCGGCGGGACCGAGCCCGTGCACGGCGTCGACCTGCCGGCGAACGAGGTCGTGCTGATGGGCCCGCACGGTCCACACGTCACCCTCACGAACCTCACACCGACCCCCGCGCCGGGTTCGACGGTGACGCTCGAGCTGCACTTCGCGCACGCGACGCCGGCCACGACGGTGGTGGCGGTCGGCGGATCTTGAGGATCGGCTCAAGGATCGGACCCCCTCCCGCCGATACCCCTTGCAGTGAGGGGGATGTCGGCCACCGGTGAACTCGCGGCTCCGAGAGAGGGCCTGTCGAGGCGAGCGCTGCTGGGTCGCGCGGCGGCGGTCGGCGGCCTCGTGGCGCTTGCGCCACAGCTCATCGATCCCCCCGACGCCGAGGCGCTGACCTCCGCGGCGACCCACGACCCGAACCTGCATCTGCTGCGTCGGGCGACGTACGGACCGACGGCGGCCTCGCTCAAGCGGATCCGCAAGATCGGTCGGCACGCCTGGATCGAGGAACAACTCCGGCCCCTGAAGATCCACGACGCGATGGTCGATCACCTCCTGTCGTCGCGCTTCCCCGGCCTGAAGTGGACGATCGCCCAGGCGAACCACCGCGTGCCGCAGTTCCAGTGGGACCTGATGTTCGATCTCGGCGTCGCGAACCTGGCGCGAGCGTGCTGGAGCCAGCGGCAGCTGTTCGAGGTCATGGTCGACTTCTGGTCGAACCACCTGAACGTGACGAACCCGAGCGACTCGGGTTGGAACTGCCGGCACGACTACGACCGCACCGTGATCCGAGCGCACGCGCTCGGGCGCTTCGTCGACATGCTGAAGGCCAGCGCGAAGCACCCGGCGATGCTCCAGTACCTGAACAACGCCGACAGCAGCAAGTACGAGCCGAACGAGAACTACGGCCGCGAGCTGCTCGAGCTCCACACCGTGAGCATCACCGGCGGCTACAACGAACGGGACATGCGCAACTCGGCGCTCATCATGACCGGGTACACGCTGGACTGGAACACGACGACGTTCCGGTACGATCCGGACCGCCACTACACGGGTCACGTGAAGGTCATGAAGTGGTCCTCCGCCAACGCGAACGCGAACGGCTACGCGATGGCGATGAAGTACCTCGAGTACCTGGCCCACCATCCGTCCACCGCGAAGCACATCGCCTCGAAGCTCTGCCAGCACTTCATCAGCGACACGCCGCCGCAGGCTTTCGTGAACCACCTGGCGAAGGTGTATCTGAAGAGCGGCACGAACATCACGCCGGTGCTCCGCGAGCTGTTCAACTCGCCGACGTTCGCGCATTCGATCGGCAAGAAGGTTCGCCGGCCGATGGAGGACGTGGTCGCCACGGTCCGCACGCTCGGCCTGAAGCCCGACGCGTCGGGCAAGGACGCGATGCAGGGCCTCTATTACATGGTCGACGACCTGGGGAACGCGCCGGCGGCGTGGCCGCAGCCGAACGGCTACCCGGACGAGGCCGCGTCGTGGGCCTCGGCGGGCGGCATGCTCGGCCGCTGGAACGCACACCTGTCGCTCTCGGCCGGCTGGTGGCCGAACCTCCGCCAGCCGAAGATGGAGTCGTACATCCCCCACCCCCTGCCGAAGACGCACGGCAAGCTCGTCGAAGCCCTCGCGAAGCGCCTCGTGTTCCGCACGCTCCCCGAGAAGCAGCGGAACGCGATCTGCGGCTTCCTCGGGGTCAGCGCGAACACACCGCTCACGGCGGATTCCGCGGCCGTGGGCTGGCGGCTGCCCTACGTGATGGCCCTCATCCTCGATACGCCGAGCCACGGGATCCGGTGATCGCATGAACGAGCTCGAACCGGTCGTCGCCACCAAAGCCTGCGGGTGCCCCGACTATGACCGGGCGCTCTCCAGACGCTCGTTCCTGAAGCGCGCCGGGATCGCGGGGCTCGTCGCCGGGATCGCGTCGGAGACGGCGTTCACCCAACTGGCGTTCGGCGCCGGCGCCTACACCGGCGACGTGCTGGTCGTCCTGTCGCTCCGCGGCGGCATGGACGGACTCCAGGTGGTCGTCCCCACGGGCGATCCGGACTACCTGAACTGGCGGACCCACGTGGGGATCCCGCAATCCACGCTGCTGTCGCTCAACGACACGATGTTCGGCCTGCACCCCGCGTTCGGTGCGATCAAGCCGCTCTACGACTCGGGGTTGCTGGGATTCGTCCACGCCGTGGGGATGTCCGAGCCGAACCGCTCGCACTTCTCCGCGATGGAGGAGATGGAACGTGCCGCGCCCGGCACGTCCCTGCGGACCGGGTGGATCGACCGGGTGATCGGCCGGCGGACCGAGGGCACCGTCTTCCAGGCGATGCAGGTCGGCAGCGGGATGGCCTCGACCGCCTTCATCGGGCCGGAGCCCGAGCTCGCGATGTGGTCGGTGGACGGCTTCGATCTGAGCGGAGCGTGGGACGCCACCGAGCGCCAACGCTGGGACAAGGTCCTGAACGCCCTCTACGCAGGCTCGCCGACGATGCTCGGCAAGCCGGCCCGCGCGGTGCTCGGTGCGCTCGCCACGACCGCGCAGATGAAGGACCTCGGGTACACGCCGGCGAACGGCGCCGTCTATCCCGACGGCGACCTCGGCAACGCGCTCAAGGACGTGGCCCGCTTGATCAAACAGGGCGTCGGGCTCGAGGTCGCGGCGGTCGACTACGGCGACTGGGACATGCACGCTGACATGGGCACCGTGGACGCGGGGTGGATGCACGACCACCTCACCGAGCTGGGCGCCGCGCTGTTCGCGTTCGCCACCGACCTCGGCAGCGACATGGACAAGGTGACGTTCACGACGCTCACGGAGTTCGGGCGGCGGGTCGAGGACAACGGGAGCGGCGGGACCGACCACGGCTACGGACAGCTCGTGACGCTCATGGGCGGCAACATCAAGGGGGGCGCCGTGCACCTGAACGGAGCCTGGCCAACCCTGGCCGAGAGCGCCCTGCTCGACGGCGACCTGCGGGCGACGACCGACTACCGGGCGCTGCTCTCGGCGCTGCTGCAGAAGCGGTGCGGGGCGAGCACGTCGGACGTCAACTCGATCTTCCCCGGCATCGGCGGCATCCCGCTGCCGGACGTCGCGAACTGACGCGGACGCCTAGGCCGCCCCTCGATCCCGAACGGCCCCGCGCGCGAGCATCGCCGAGGGTATGGGTGGCACACTTGCCGCATGGACGACCGGGAGCTGCTGCGCCGGGCGGAGGAGGCCCTGACCGAGATCAAGATCAATCAGGGGCTCTCCGAGCAGCACGCCGCGGTGCTCGCAGCGCTGCGGATCCGGCTGCACGGGAGCGACACGATGACCCTCGAGGAGATGCTCGAGGCGGCGGACGAGCCGGGGTCCTCCACCCTCGAGGAGAAGCTCGCTGAGGCCGAGCGCACGCCTCCGACGTCGAAGCCCTCGCTCGACGACCTCTTCGCGGAGGAGCCGAAGCCGAAGCCCGACTGGCCGTCCTGACCGGGCCGATGGTCGACGGAACGAACACGGCCGATCGCCTCCGCGCCCTCTGGGACTTCGACGACCTCGACACCACCGAGCGACGTCTCCGCGAGCAGCTCGCGCGCGAGACCGACGACGCGGGCCGCGCCGAGGTACTGACGCAGCTCGCTCGCGTCGAAGGGCTCCGCGGCGACGTGGAGGCCGGCGAGCGACTGATCGAGGAGGCGGCAACGCGGGCGGGCGACGACCCGGCGGCTCGCGCTCGCATCGACCTCGAACGGGGGCGCCTCCGCCGCTCCAGCGGAGACCCCGAGGCGGCGCTGCCGCTGTTCGCGTCGGCGTTCGAGACGTCGCTCGGATCCGGCCGGTCCTTCATCGCCGCGGATGCGGCGCACATGGCAGCCCTCGCCGCGCCCGACCGCGCGGACCTCCTCGCCTGGACGGAGCGCGGGATCGAGCTCGCGCAAGCCGACGACGGGGCTCGGTATTGGCTCGGCCCGCTCCTCAACAACCTCGGTTGGGAGCGCTACGAGCACGGCGAGTACGAGGCGGCGCTGGAGGCGTTCGAGCGGGCCTTGCGGGCTCGCGAGCGGGACGCGTCCGACCACGAGGCGATCGCGATCGCGCGCTACGCCGTCGGGAAGGCGCTGCGAGCGCTCGGCCGATCCGCGGAAGCCGTGCCGCTCCTCGAGCAGGCGGTTGCCTGGACTCGGCGCGACGGGGCGCCGGACGGCTGGTTCCACGAGGAGCTCGCGGAAGAGTACGCCGCGCTCGGTCGTGCCGACGACGCGAGGGAACAGGCGCGGCTCGCCGTGCCGTTGCTCCTGGAGGCCGACCCGTCGTTCGCTGAGGACGGCGATCGCGCAGCCCGACTGGATTCGCTCGCCGGAGAGTAGGGCGGCGGCCGGCCGAACGGCCCTCGGCCCTGTCGGCGAGACCAGCCTGCGTCAGACTGCTCGAACCACGGATGAGGGGGTTCGCATGCGGCTCGAGGGGAAGGTGGCGCTCATCACGGGCGGGGGGTCCGGGATCGGAGCCGCGGTCGCCCGGCTGTTCGCGCGCGAGGGGGCGAAGATCGTCGTCACGGGTCGGCGTCCCCAACCGATCGCTGCGGTGGCCGCCGAGGTCGGCGGCGTGGCCGTCGCCGGCGACACGGGCGACCCGGAGCATGTCGCCGAGGCGGTGGCCGCAGCCGTCTCGAACTTCGGCGGGATCGATGTGGTCGTCACCAGCGCCGGAGGAGGGACCGAGGGCTCCGTGGGTGAGATCGACGACGAGGGTTGGCGACGCACGTTCGATACGAACCTCACCGGACCGATGATGCTCACGCGCGCCGCGCTGCCGGTGATGCTCGAGCGTGGCGGCGGCTCGATCGTCCTGGTGGCGAGCGTCAACGGCATGGCCGCCGCCCCGGCCAACGTCGCGTACGACGTCTCGAAGGCCGGCCTCATCGCTCTGGCTCGCGCGATCGCGGTCGACTACGGCGCGCGCGGGATCCGCGCCAATGCGCTATGTCCCGGCTGGGTGATAACCCCCATGGGAGACGAGGCCATGGACGGGTTGGCTGCCTCGAGAGGTGTGGGTCGTCAGGAAGCGTACGACCTCGTCACGGCCGACGTGCCGTTGCGGCGCGCCGGCTCGGCCGAGGAGATGGCGGCGTGCTGCCTGTTCCTCGCCTCGGACGAATCCTCGATCGTGACCGGCACCTCCCTCGTCGCCGACGGCGGCGGCCTGGCCGTTGAACTGACGAGCACGCCGTTCGGCCGCGAGTAGGCCTCCGCGCTGTACGGGGTCTGCGGACCCTGGGTACGCTTCGAGGCATGGGACGTCGGAGGGTTCCGTGATCTGCCCTGCCTGTGCAACGGAGAACGGACCCGACCACAAGTTCTGCATGGAGTGCGGGACCGCCCTGGCTCGCCCGTGCCCGAGCTGCGGGACACCGAACCCGCCGCAGAGCAAGTTCTGCGTCGAGTGCGGCGCCTCGCTCGCGTCCGCCGCCGACATCGCGGCACCGGCCGCTGCGGTCGACAACGCCGCCACCGAGCGTCGCCTCGTTTCGGTCTTGTTCCTCGACCTGGTCGCGTTCACGACGCTGTCCGAACAGCGCGACGCCGAGGACATGCGCGAGCTGCTGAGCAGCTACTTCGAGACGGCGCGGACCGTGATCGACCGGCACGGCGGCATCGTCGAGAAGTTCATCGGCGACGCCGTGATGGCCGTGTGGGGCACCCCGGTGACGCACGAGGACGATGCCGAGCGCGCCGTGCGTGCCGCGCTGGAGTTGGTGGACGCGGTGGCGGCGTTGGGCCTCTCGACGCAGACGCCGCTGCGGGCTCGGGGCGGGGTGCTCACCGGCGAGGCGGCCACGATCGCGGGAGGCACGAACGAGGGCATGGTCACCGGGGACATGGTGAACACGGCGTCCCGGCTCCAGTCCGCCGCCGACCCGGGTTCCGTGTTCGTCGGCGAGGCCACGTTCCGGGCGGCCTCCCGGGCGATCGCGTTCGAACCGGTCGGCGAGCTCGCCCTGAAAGGGAAGGAGGCGCCGGTCGTCGCGTGGCGGGCCTTGCGGGTGGTCGCGGAGCGGATGGGCGCGAACCGGATGGCGATCGAGCCGCCGTTCGTCGGCCGGACCGAGGAGCTGCGCTTGCTGAAGGAGCTCCTGCACGCGACCGGCCGTGAGGACAAGGCGCGCGTGGTATCTGTGACCGGCATCGGCGGGATCGGCAAGTCGCGGTTGACCTGGGAGCTCGCGAAGTACGTTGACGGCCTGAGCGAGGCGATCTGGTGGCATCAGGGCCGGTGCCCCGCCTACGGCGAGGGCGTCACCTTCTGGGCCTTAGGCGAGATGGTTCGGATGCGTGCCGGCATCGCCGAGACCGACGCGCCGACGCTCTCGCGGCAGAAGCTGCTGGCGTCGTTGGCGGAACACGTGCCCGATGAGGAGGAACGTGGCTGGCTCGAGCCGAGGCTCGCGTTCCTGCTCGGCCTCGAGGAACGACCCGCCGGCGGGGGCGAAGAGCTCTTCGCCGCGTGGCGGACCTTCTTCGAGCGGATCGCGGATCGCGGGACCGTGGCGATGGTGTTCGAAGACGTGCAGTGGGCCGACGCCGGGTTGCTCGACTTCGTCGAGTCGCTGCTCGAGTGGTCGCGCAACCGGCCGATCTTCGTCGTCACGCTCTCGCGACCAGAGCTGACCGACCGGCGGCCGAACTGGGGCGCGGGGCAGCGCAACTTCGTCGCCCTGCACCTGGAGCCGTTGTCGGACGAAGCGGTCGGCGAGCTCGTCCGGGGGATGCTGCCCGGCGCGCCCGACGACGCGGTCGATCGCATCGTCGGGCGCGCGGAAGGCGTCCCGCTCTACGCCGTCGAGACGATCCGTATGCTCGCCGACCGCGGCGTCCTTCGGTCCGGCCAGGACGCGTACGAGTTGGTCGGCGAACTCGGCGCGTTGCAGATCCCCGAGACGCTGCACGCGTTGGTGGCCTCGCGCCTGGACTCGCTCGCCCCCGAGGACCGATCGCTCCTGCAGGACGCCTCGATCCTCGGGAAGACGTTCACCCCCGACGCGTTGGCCGCGGTCGCCGGCGTCGACGCCGGTGAACTGGAAGCCCGCCTCCAGGATCTTGTCCGGAAGGAGTTCCTGGTCCACGAGGCCGACCCGCGCTCGCCCGAACGCGGTCAGTTCGGCTTCGTGCAGAGCATCATCCGGGAGGTTGCCGCCGGCATGCTGTCGAAGGCTGATCGGCGCTCGCGGCACCTGTCCGCCGCACACCACTTGGAGGCGGCGAACGACGACGAGCTCGCGAGCGTCGTCGCGGCCCACTACGTCGAGGCGCTGCGCGCGACGCCCGATGGCCCCGACGCCGATGCGCTTGCGGCCCGGGCTCGCGATTGGCTCGGGCAGGCGGCCGAGCGTGCCAGCTCGCTCGGCTCTCCGGACCAGGCGCTCCGGTTCGCCCAGCAGGCGCTGGAGATCACGCCGAGCGGCGTGGAACGCGCGGCGCTCCTCGAGCAAGCCTCGCGAGCGGCGGGCAACGCCTTGCGGCGCGAGGAGCGGATCTCTTATCTGCGCGAGGCGGTGGAGGTGCTGCACACGACCGGCGACCCGAACGCCGAGGTCGCGATGATGGGTGAGCTCGCCGAGGCGCTCGGCGATCGGGGCTTCATGGAGGAGTTGCGCGAGGTCGCCGCGTCGATGGAGCGGATCCTCGACGACGGCGGCGACGACCGGGCGCGGGCGGAGCTCGGCATCGCAACCGCCTACGTGCGCTATCTGGACGGGGACGTGGAAGGGTCGGCGGCGGCGATCGAACGGGCGCTCGGCGGGTTCGAGCGATCGAGGTCGTGGGACCGGTTCCGCCAGGCGATCGGGGTCCGCGCGTACGTGCTCAACGGCTTGGGCCGGGACCGTGAAGCAGCGATCCTGCGCCGCGGGATCCTCGCCGTGGCGCAGGAGGAGCACGATCTGCAGTCGGTGGCGCGCGTGATGCTTGCGCTCGCGCTCTATCGCGATGAGCCGAGCCAGGTCGTCGAGCAGAGCTTGGCGGCCGCCGAGATCGCCCGTCGCGGCGGGTACGGCGAGACCGAGATGACCGCGCTCGCGAACGCGCTCGAGAGCGCCGTGGAGACCGGAGCGTGGGGGACGGCGGACGAGTTGATCGCGGACCTCGGTGCTCGGGCGGAGCTTCCGCTCGGCCTCGTCGACACCGTGCGGTTCGGCGAGGTCCTGCTCGCGGCGTATCGCGGTGATCGAGAGGCGGCCGCGGCATCGCTCGCCGCCGTCAGCACCGAGACGAGCGACTCCGGCGATCCGACCGTCCTGGCCTGGTTCCACCGGGTGCGCGCGGTCGTCGCCCTGATGGCCGGCGACGCGATCGAGGCGTACGACGAGGCGATGACGTCCATCGCCAAGGAGCCCGAGGGGCCGAACGCCGTGATCGCGGTCTCGACCGGGGGCCACGCGGCCCTGTGGCTGCGCGACGCCGCGAAGGCGCGGGCGTTGCTCGCGAGCGCGCCGGCCACCGACCTCGGCTGGGCCGTCGCCAGCCGCCGCGCGATCGAGGCCGGGATGCTGGCGCTCGACGGTCGGCCGCGCGAGGCGGCCAGGGACTTCGAGAGCGTGCTCGCCGGGCGGTTGGCAGGCGACGATCGCTTCTCCCACGCGTTCATCACGGCCGACGCCGTGGCGGTCCTGCCGATCGACGACGTCCCCGAGGGGGCCGTCGAGACCGCGAGGGCCTACCTCGAGGAGATCGGCGCCCCGCCGCTGCTCGCGAGGCTGGAGCGCCCTGCGGTGTCGGCGAGCACGGAGCCGGAGAGGCTCAGCTGACCCAGGCGAGGTGGACCTGTGCCGCCGCGAAGGCGGAGACGTCGGCCAGCAGGCCGACCGACTGGTCCAGTGGCTGTCCGATGCCGTGCCCGCCGGCCTCGACGCGCAGCAGGATGGGGGCGTCCGACGACGTCGCGGCCTGGAGCCGCGCGGTCATCTTCTTCGCGTGGTACGCGTCGACGCGCGGGTCGAACTCGCCCGCGGTCAGGAGCACCGCGGGATAGGCCGTGCCGTCCACGACCCGGTGATACGGGGAGTAGGCGTACATCGCCGCGAAGAGGTCCGGGTCCTCCACGGTGCCGAACTCCGTGACGTTGAAGGCGCCGTTCGGATGCAGCTCCACGCGCAGCATGTCGAGCACGGGTACCTGGGCGATCACCGCCGCGGCGATGTCCGGATGCTGGGTCAGCACGGCGCCCATCAGCAGGCCGCCGTTGGAGCCGCCGAGGATCGCCAGCCGATCGACCGTCGTGACGCCGGTCGTCACCAGGTGCCGAGCGCAGGCCGCGAAGTCGTCGAAGCACGTTTGCTTGGTGAGCAGCCGGCCCGCGTCGTGCCACCGTTCTCCGTACTCGCCACCGCCGCGGATGTTCGCGACGGCGAAGACGGCACCCTGCTCGAGCCACAGCAGCCGGCCCGGCATGAACGTCGGCTTGAGCGAGATCGCGTACCCGCCGTACGCGGTGAGGATGGTCGGAGCGGGACCGGCGTCCAGCACGCCTTCCCTCGCGATGAGGTTGATCGGCACGTCCGTCCCGTCGTCCGCCCGTGCGAACGCCCGGCGCACGTCCATCCCCGCGAAGTCCAGCGGCGTGCTCGTGTCCAGCGCCGTCCGACGAGGCTCGGCGTCGGCATCGGCGGCCACCAACCACGTGCGGGGCGATACGAACGTCTCGACCGCGTAGATCACCCGGTCGTCGCCGAGGCGCGTCAGATCGGTGACGGCGCAGACGGGCGGCAGCCCGATGGGGCCGAGCGGTTCGCCGTCGTGATCGAACACGCGGAGGCCGGACGGACCGCCGTCGATGTCGAGCACCCAGAGCCGGTCGTG
>Ga0335082_10008313_pt1 | contig 11266 bp, 11 predicted proteins | sample Lox_Sample_41_FD_206718 | JGI IMG/M metagenome (GOLD analysis project Ga0335082, IMG submission 206718) | Soil microbial communities from Loxahatchee National Wildlife Refuge, Florida, United States - Lox_Sample_4.1 | ecosystem: Environmental > Terrestrial > Soil > Wetlands | place: USA... | reverse complement strand
CGCTCACGCGTTCGCAGGCAGCGCCGATCCGCGCGCGCTTCCGGGTAGGCCGCTAGAGGTCCGCGGTGACGCGGATCCCAGAGGAATGATTGCCCTCGACAGAACCCGGCTTACAGGCCGACTCTTGTTTTCTCTGTCGCCGCCGCCGGCGGCGTCTGGCTACTTCACGACCTTCAGCTGCGGACGGCGCGCCGGGCCCTCGTCGACCGGCGTCGGGCGGCTGGGGGGCTCGGGCCCCAGGTCCTGCTCGGAGAACACCATGCCCTCGCCGGTCTCGCGCGCGTAGATGCCGAGCACCGCGCTCACCGGGAAGCGCACGTGGTGCACGATGCCGGCGAAGCGGGCGTCAAACTCGACGTGCTCGTTGCCGAGCCGCAGGCGCTGCGTGGCGCCCTCGCTCAGATTGAGCACGATCTTGCCTTCCTTGACGTAGGCCCGCGGCACCTCCGTGCCCTCGCGCCCGGCGTCCACGATGACGTGCGGGGTGTTGCCGCAATCGGTGATCCACTGGTGCATGGCACGCAGCAGGTACGGACGCTTGGGCAACACCTGGCTCATCGTGGGCTCGCAACTACAAGAGTCGCATCTCCTGCTCGCGCTCCGACAGGGCCTCGCGGAAGGCGGGCCGTGCGAACAGCAGCTGCGCGTACTTCTCGAGCGGCTGCCCCTGCGGACCCAGGTCGATCTCATAGAACGGCAGGCGCCAGAGGATCGGGGCGATGGTGGCGTCCACCAGCGAGAATTCATCCGAGAGGAAGTAAGGCTTGACCTTGAACAGCTCGGTACTCTGCAGGATGGTGTCGCGCAGGATCTTCTTGAGCTTCAGCGCCTGCTTCTTGTCCGGCTCCTGGTCGATCTGGCGCGCCTGTCCGTACCAGTCGCGCTCGATGCGGTACAGCGCCAGGCGGAACTGGGCGCGTGACACCGGATCCACCGGCATCAGCGGCGGATGCGGGAAGCGCTCGTCCAGATACTCGATGATGACGCGCGAGTCGTAGAGCACCAGATCGCGGTCCACCAGCGTCGGCACGCTGTGGTAGGGATTCAGGTCGAGCAGGTCCTCGGGGAAGCGGCCGGCCTCGACGCTGACGATGTCGATGCTGATGCCTTTCTCCGCGAGCACGATGCGCGTGCGATGGCTCCACGGGTCGTGCGGGGCAGAGAAGAGCGTCATGATGGATCGTCTGCTCGACAACTTTCCGCTCCTGCGATCCGTCCCCGCCGCTGATGCCTGCGCGCCGGGTGTGCCCGGTGCGCCGCGAGGATCAGTGCACGTCTTTCCAGTATTCGCGCTTCACGAGCCACGCGAGCCAGGTGAACACCAGCAGGAACAGCACCACCCAGACGCCGAGCGAGCGCCGTGCCGCCTGGGTCGGCTCGCCCACGTAGTCGAGGAAGTTCACGGTATCACGCACGAAGGCCTGATACTCGGCCGGCGACAGCCGGCCCTGGGCCAGCGGCTCGAAATGGTCGAACACCTGCTCGTGGCCCACGGCGCCGCCCTCGCCCGGCTTGGCGACGTCGCGGAACACCGCGGCCTTCAGGCCCTCAAGCTCCGAGAGCACGTGGGGCATCGCGGTGGTCGGCAGGCGCAGGTTGTTCGCGCCCGTCGGTCGCGCCGGGTCGACGTAGAAAGTCGTGAGGAACTGATACAGATAGTCACGACCACGCGCGCGGGCCATGAGCGAGAGGTCCGGCGGCACCTTGCCGAACCAGGTCTCCGCGTCCGCCGCGGGCATGGTGGTCATGATGTACTGGGTCGGCTTGTCGCCGGGCGGGATCAGATCCGTCTCGAGCAGCTTCTCGGGGATGGCGAGGTCGGAGCCGAGGCGCGACCAGCGCTCGTACTTCAGCGAGTGGCAGCCCAGGCAGTAGTTGCGGAAGTTGCGCGCCCCGCGCTGCACCGAGGGCAGGTCGGTGACGTCGGTGTTGGCGTGCCAGCTCTTCCAGTCAGCGCCCGTCTTGGACGCCTCCTCCGCGGCTGCACCGCTCGTCTCGGCGAGCGCCCCCGCGGCCAGCAATGCCGCGGCCACGAGCGCGGTTCCCTGCCACACGCGCCGCAGCTCAGTGCGCATGGTAGACCACCCTTTCAGGCACCGGCTTGACCGGATCGAACTTCGAGTAGAAGGGCATGAGCCAGAAGAAGGCGAAGTAGATGGCCGCGAAGATGCGCGCCAGCACCACGTACAGCCCTTCGGCCGGCTGCAGGCCGAGGTAGCCGAGCGCCACGAAGGACAGCGCGAACAGCGCCAGCGCGATGCGCGACAGCGGGCCGCGGTAGCGCATCGACTTCACCGGCGAGCGATCCAGCCACGGCACGAACAGGAACGAGACCACCGCCAGCAGCATCAGCAGCGCCCCCCAGCGCTGGTCGGGCACTGCGCGCAGGATCGCGTAGAAGGGCGTGAAGTACCACACCGGGGCGATGTGCTCGGGCGTCGACAGCGGGTTGGCCACCTCGAAGTTCGGCGACTCGAGGAACAGCCCGCCGAGGGTGGGCACGAAGAACACCACGATGGCGAGCAGTACGAAGAAGATGCCGATGCCCACGACGTCCTTGACCGTGTAGTACGGGTGGAACGGGATGCCATCGAGCGGCTTGCCGTCCGGCCCGAGCTTCTCCTTGATCTCGATGCCGTCGGGGTTGTTCGAGCCGGTGGTGCGCAGTGCCACGAGGTGCAGCACCACGAGCAGCAGCAGTCCGAGCGGCAGCGCCACCACGTGCAGCGCGAAGAAGCGGTTGAGGGTGGCGTCCGCGATGCCGTAGTCGCCGCGGATCCACTCCACCAGCCCCGGCCCGATGCCGGGGATGGTGCCGAACAGGTTGACGATCACCTGCGCGCCCCAGAAGGACATGTTGCCCCAGGGCAGCACGTAGCCCATGAAGGCCTCGGCCATGAGCGCGAGGTACACCGCCATGCCGAACAGCCACAGCAGCTCGCGCGGCTTTCGGTACGAGCCGTACAGGAAGGCGCGGAACATGTGCAGGTAGACGACGATGAAAAACGCGGACGCGCCGGTCGAGTGCAGGTAGCGGATCAGCCAGCCGTAGTTGACCTCGCGCATGATGTACTCGACCGAGTCGAACGAGGTGGTCTCGCCCACCTTGTAGAACATGGTGAGGAAGATGCCGGTGAGCAGCTGCAGCGCCAGCACCACGAGCGCGATGGAGCCGAAGAAGTACCAGATGTTGAAGTTCTTCGGTGCGTAGTAGCCGATCAGCTGGTCCTGGATGAACTGATCGACCGGCAAGCGCTTGTTGATCCAGGCCCACAGCGGGCTCGGCGTGGCGCCCTTGGTGCTCGGCAGCGTGGCGGGGGCGCCGCTGGCGTTCTTGACGCTCATCAGGCGGCCCCCTTCTCGTCGACGCCGATCAGCAGCGTGTGCGGTTTCGGGTACGAATACGGCGGCACGCGCAGGTTGAGCGAGGCGGGCGAGCCCTCGAACACCCGGCCGGCCAGGTCAAAGCGCGAGCCGTGGCAGGGGCAGAAGAAGCCGCCCGGCCAGCTCGGGTAGAGCTCGCCGGCACTGAAGCGCTGCTTGGGCAGGCAGCCGAGGTGGGTGCAGGTGCCGACCAGCACCAGGTACTCGTCGCTGCGCGCGCGGATCGGGTTCTTGGCATACGGGGGCTGCTCGGACTTCTCCGAGTTCGGGTCCTTCAGCTCCCCGTCGTGGCCGGCGATGCGCGCCACCATGTCCGCGGTGCGGCGTACGACGTAGATCGGGGACTTGCGCCACACGGTGGTGGCCATCTGCCCGGCATCGAGCTTGGAGAGATCGAGCTCGGTCGGTGCTCCCTGGGCACGGGCGCGCTCGCTCGGGGCCCAGGACTCGATGAAAGGTACCGCCACGAACGCCGCGCCCACTGCACCGGTCGCGATCGTCGCCCGGGTCAGGAACTTGCGCCGGCTGAGGTCGACGTCGCCGTCGGCGACGACTGCGTTATCCGCCATCCACCCGTCTCCCAGTGTAACTGCCTGCCCGCTGCCGCTCGGCGGATCGTGCTCGCGCCGCCGTGCGGACGTGGCTGGCGCACGCGCGATTTCGTACCTTGCCGGGGGCGGCGCATTATACACAAACGTACCCCCCCTCCCGGGCGCCGCCGGCAGCGGTGTTCGGCCTTTCCCGGAGCGCGCCGATGTGGAACCGGCTGGGACGCGGACTCATTTTTGTCGCCGGCTCGGTCGTCGGGGGCTTCGCGCTGGCCTTCGTGATCGTGGCGCTGCGCCCGGAGCTGATCCGCGGCCCGGCAGCCCCGGGCGCGGCGGCGGTGACGCCGGCGGCCCCGGCCACCCAGGCGGCGCCTCCGCAGAGCAGTTACGCGTCGGCGGTGCAGCGGGCCGCCCCCTCGGTGGTAAACGTGTACGCGGCCCGGGTGGTCACCGAGCGCGTCGCACCCTCCCTGGGTGAGCTGTTCGGTGACTACATGCCGCGCTACCGGCAGCGCATCGAGCGCAGTCTCGGCTCCGGGGTGATCGTCGATGGCGAGGGCCACATCGTCACCAACCATCACGTCATCGCCAACGCCGACTCGATCCGCGTGCAGCTCGCCGACGGGCGCGTGGCGGATGCGCGCATCGTCGGGCGCGACCCGGACACCGATCTCGCCGTTCTGAAGATCGACCTCACGCCGCTGCCGGTGGCGGTCATGGGACACTCCGATCAGCTCAAGGTGGGCGACGTGGTGCTGGCGATCGGCAATCCGGTCGGCCTGTCGCAGACCGTGACCCACGGTATCGTGAGCGCCACCAGCCGCCAGCAGCTCGGCATCGCCCCGCTCGAGGATTTCATCCAGACGGATGCGCCGATCAACTTCGGCAACTCCGGCGGGGCGCTGGTGGATGCCAGCGGCGCGCTGGTCGGCATCAACACCGCCATCGTCGCCAAGAACCTCGGCGTGGACGGCATCGGGTTTGCGATCCCCGTCAACATGGTGAGCGGGGTGCTGAAGGAGATCATCGAGCACGGGCGGGTCATCCGCGGCTGGATCGGCATCGTGCCGGAGGACCTCAGCGAGGAGCAGGCGCAGCAGCTCGGCCTGCCCTACTCCGGGGTCCTGATCGGCAACCTCTACGTCAACAGCCCGGCGCAGCAGGCGGGACTGCTGCCCGGGGATCTCCTGACCGCGATCGACGGCACGCCCCCGCACGGCGCGCAGGATGCGCTCGGGCGCATCGCCGGGCACAAGCCCGGCACCACCGTGGTGCTGCGCGGGCTGCGCGGCGGGCGCAGCTTCGAGGTGCGGGCGCAGGTCGGCGAGCGTCCGCGGCCCCAATGAGCAGCCTGAGCATCCGTACCTTCGCCGCGCGCGCGGCGCTGGATGCCGCGCTCGCCGAGCGGCTGCTGCGCGCGCTCGCCGCCCCGGGGGCCGGCGCGGTGATGCTCTCGGGCGGGACCACGCCGCTCAGCGCGTATCGCACGCTCGCGAGCCAGCCGCTGCACCACGATGACCGGCTGCACGTGCTCTTCAGCGACGAGCGCTACGTCGCCGCGGACTCCCCGGCGAGCAACTTCGCGCAGGCGCGGCCGCTGTTGAACGTGCTGGCACTGCCGCCGGAATCGCTGCTGCGCGTGCGCACCGAGCTGCCCCTCGAAGAGGCCGCCGCCGACTACGACCGCGCGCTCGCGACGCTCCTGAGCTCCGGGCTGCACATCGGCTTGGGGCTGCTCGGGCTCGGGGCCGACGGCCACACCGCTTCCCTCTTCAGCGCTGCCGACCTCGAGCGCGCCCGCGGCCGCTACGCCCTGCCCGTGCAGCGTCCGGACGGCATGGCAGCAGTGAGCGTCACCCCGGATCTGCTGGCGACGGTGCGCGAGCCGGTGTTCGTCGTCGCCGGCAGCGGTAAGGCAGCGGCGCTGCGCGCCCTCATGGCGCAGGAGCGCACCCTGACGGCCTGGCGCGCGGTCGAACGCTGCCCGGCGGTCGAGCTGTGGGTCGAGCAGGCCGCGCTGTAGAAGTCCGGCTCAGCGCGCATCCGCCGCCGGCAGCACTGCCGCCGAGGGCTGCCGGCTCGCCCGAAGCTGCGCGCTCACGGCCTGCGCCTGGCGCATCACGCGCAGCAAGTTCTCGCCGGCGACCCTGGCGAGGTCGGCATCGCTCCAGCCGCGGCGCGCCAGCTCGGTGAGCAGCGCCGGAAAGCGATCCACGCCCTCGAGCCCCGCCGGGGTATCCGGGATGCCATCGAAATCCGAGCCGAGGCCGACGTGGTCGGCGCCGGCGACCTTGCGGATGTGCTCGATGTGGTCGGCGACCTCGCGTAAGGTGACCGCGGGCATCGGGTGGGCGGTCTGCCACTGCTTGAGTGCCTGGGCGGCGCGCTCGGGCTGGCCGATGTAGAGGCCGCCGAAGGGCGGGGTGCTGAAGCGCGCCTGCTCAGCGGCGCGGTCCGCCTCCCAGCGGCGGCGTGCATCCGAGACGTAGTCCGTGGCGAAGTTGACCATCACTACCCCGCCGTTGCGCGCCACCAGCGCCAGCACCTCATCGGAGACGTCGCGCGGGTGATCGACCAGCGCGCGCGCCGAGGAATGCGAGTAGATCACCGGCGCGCTGCTCACGCGCAGCGCCGCGCGCATCGTTTCCTCGGAGACGTGGGCGAGATCCACCAGCATGCCGAGCCGGTTCATCTCGCGCACCACCTCCTCGCCGAAGGGTGTCAGGCCATGATGTGCCGGGGCATCGGTGGCCGAATCCGCCCAGGCGTTGTTGATCGAGTGCGTGAGGGTCATGTAGCGGGCGCCGGCGTCGTAATAGGCGCGCAGCACGGCGAGAGAGTTGTTGATCTGGTGGCCGCCCTCGACACCGATCAGGCAGGCGATGCGGTGGGCGCGGTGGATGCGCACGATGTCCGCGGCGGTGTACGCCATCTCGAGGTCCTGCGGATAGCGCGCGCACATGCGCTTCACCAGGTCGATCTGCTCGAGAGTGACCTGTACCACCTCGGCGCCCTTGATGCGCGGATCCACCCACACCGACCAGAACTGCGCGCCCACCTGCCCGGCGTGCAGCCGCGGGATGTCGGTCATGAGCGGCGCGCCATCCGGCGGCGCCGGGAGCGCGGCGGTCGATGCCGCCAGGTCGATGGCGGCGAGATCCCCGTGGAAGCGCGCACGGATCTCCCACGGCAGGTCGTTGTGCCCGTCGATGAGCGGGGTCTGCGCGAGCACGCGTGCGACGCGGGCCGCGTCGCTGTCGGCGTGGGCGAGCGCGCTCACGCTGAGCGCGAGCACTCCCAGAACGCGGGCCCTGGCCCGCCCCTTGCGCGTCATCGGCATGTGATCCCCCCGGTTCTCGTTCGTGATGTTCAGGCAGGCCCGCACGAGCGCGTCCAGTCCTGCGGGCGCGCGCCGGGATTGTGCCAGCTGCACTCGCCCTTGATGAGTGCATCGGCCTCGCGCGGGCCCCAGCTGCCCGGCAGGTACCCGATGGGCGCCGTGCTCGCGCGCAGCAGCGGGTCGACGATGCGCCAGGCGGCCTCGACCTCGTCCTCGCGCGCGAAATGCGAAGTGTCGCCGATCATGGCGGCGCTGATCAGCACCTCGTAGGCGTCCATGTCATCGCCGGGCTGCTGCGCCACGAACAGCTCGACGTCGCGACCGGTCATGACGGCGCCGGACTGCTTGGTGTGGGCGCCGAGCGCGATGGCCACGTCCGGGCCGACGCGGAAGCGCAGGTGATTGGGCTGGCCGGGATTGGGGTCGCCGAAGACGTTCACCGGCGGGCGCCGCAGCTCGACCACCACCTCGGTGGCGGTTACCGGCAGGCGTTTGCCGGCGCGCAGGTAGAAGGGCACGCCCGCCCAGCGCCACGAGTCCAGGTGCAACACCAGCGCGGCGTAGGTCTCGACGCGCGAGTCGGGCGCGACGCCCGGCTCCTCGCGGTAGCCCTTGAACTGCCCGCGCACCAGCTCGGCCGGATCGGCCGGCCGCATGGCCTTCAGCAGCTCGACCTTCTCGTTGCGCAGCGACTCCCCGTCGGGAGTGACCGGGGCCTCCATGGTGAGCAGCGCCACGATCTGCAGCAGATGATTCTGGACGACGTCGCGGATCGCACCGGCCTCCTCGTAGAACTTGCCGCGTCCGGCGACGCCGATCGCCTCCGCCATCGTCACCTGCACGCTGGCGACGAAATTGCGGTTCCACAGGGGCTCGAGAAAGGAGTTGGCGAAGCGGAAGAACAGGAGGTTCTGCACCGCCTCCTTGCCGAGGTAGTGGTCGATGCGGAAGATGCTGCTCTCGGGAAAGTGCTCGTGCAGCGTCCTGTTGAGCTCGCGCGCCGAGGCCAGGTCGCGCCCGAAGGGCTTCTCCACGACGATGCGCGCGTCCAGCCCCTCGCCGGTGGCGCTCAGGTGCGCGATCACCACCGCGAACATGCTCGGCGGGATCGCCAGATAGTTCAGCGGCCGCTGCGCGCCGCCGAGCGCGGCGCGCAGCGCCACGAAGGTGGCGCGGTCGTTGTAGTCGCCGTCGACGTAGCGCAGCAGCGCGAGCAGGCGCTGCGTGACCGCCGCGTCCGCCTGCGGCACGAAGGCCTTGAGACTCTCGCCGACGCGCTGCGCGAGGCGCTCGAGCGTCCAGCCCTGGCGCGCCACGCCAATGACCGGCGCGTTGAGCAGGTTGCGGCGCACCAGCTGATAGAGCGCGGGGTAGATCTTGCGATAGCACAGATCCCCCGTGGCGCCGAACAGCACCAACGCATCACTGTCACGGCGTTGCATGCAGGCTCACTCCTTGGCGCATCAGCCGACCGCTCAGGAATGCGGCTGCTCGAGGTGGCCGCCGAAGCCGAGGCGCATCGCCGACAGCACCTTGTTGGCGAACTCCGCCTGGCCGCGCGACTCGAAGCGCGCGTACAGCGCGGCGCTCAGCACCGGCGCCGGCACGCCGACCTCGATCGCCGCCTGCGCCGTCCAGCGGCCCTCGCCCGAATCAGCCACGCGGCCGGCGAAGCGCTCGAGCTTCCCGTCGCTGGCCAGCGCCGCGGCCGTCAGGTCGAGGAGCCGCGAGGAGATGATGCTGCCGTGACGCCAGACCTCCGTGATCGCGGCCAGGTCGAGCGGATACTGAAAGTAGCGCGGGTTGGAGAGCGGCGCGGTCTCCGCATCGACGCTGGCCTTGCGCGTCCCGGCATCCGCGTGCGCCAGCAGGTTCAGGCCCTCGGCGTAGGCGGCCATCAGCCCGTACTCGATGCCGTTGTGCACCATCTTCACGAAGTGCCCGGCGCCCGCCGGCCCGCAGTGCAGATAGCCGAGGGCGGCCGCGGCGCTGCCCGCGGCGTGCCCGGCGCCGCCGGCGGGCAGCCGGCCGCCGGGAGCGAGGGTCGCGAGCAGCGGCTCGAGGCGCGTGACGGCCTCGGCATCCCCGCCGATCATCAGGCAGTACCCCTGCTCGAGCCCGAGCACGCCGCCGCTGGTACCGACGTCGAGGTAATGGATGCCGGCGCCCTTGAGCTCGTCGCTGCGCCGGATGTCGTCGTGGTAGTTAGAGTTGCCGCCGTCGATCAGGGTGTCGCCGCGGCCGAGATGCGGGCGCAGCTCGGCGAGCACCGCGTCGACGATCCCCGCCGGCACCATGATCCACACCGCGCGCGGCGGCTCGAGTGCCTGCACCAGCTCCGCGAGCGAGCCGGCACCGCGCGCGCCCTGGCTGCGCAGCGCCGCCACCGCGTCGGGCTTCGGGTCGTAGGCCACGCACTCGTGGCCGCCCGCGAGCAGGCGGCGCACCATGTTGGCGCCCATGCGCCCGAGTCCGATCATTCCGATCTGCATCGCATGACTCCTGCGGGTGCGCGCGCCCGGCGCGCGGCACCTCAGTTGGGTACGCGGCGGATGTGCGCGCCGAGCTGCGCCAGCTTCTCTTCGATGGCCTCGTAGCCGCGGTCGATGTGGTAGATGCGCTCGACGTCGGTGCGCCCCTCGGCCACCAGGCCCGCGAGCACCAGGCTCGCCGAGGCGCGCAGGTCGGTGGCCATGACGGGAGCGGCGGTGAGCCGCTGCACCCCGTGGATGATCGCGGTGTTGCCCTCGAGGCGGATCTCGGCCCCGAGGCGGCGCATCTCCAGCATGTGCATGAAGCGGTTCTCGAAGATGGTCTCGGTGATCGTGCCGACGCCCTCGGCCACGGTATTGAGGGCAGCGAACTGCGCCTGCATGTCGGTCGGAAACGCCGGGTACGGTGCGGTGCGCACGTCGACCGCCTTCAGTGTCCGGCCGCGCATGTCGACCTCGATCCAGCTGTCGCCGATCGCCACCTGCGCGCCGGCCTCGGTGAGCTTGGCGAGCACCGCGTCGAGGTGATCGGGGCGGGTGCTCTTGATGCGCACGTGGCCGCGGGTGATCGCGCCGGCCACGAGGTAGGTGCCGCTCTCGATGCGATCCGGCAGCACCTCGTAAGTCGTGCCGCGCAGGCGCTTGACGCCGGTGACCGTGATCTTGTCGGTGCCGGCGCCGTGGATCTTGGCGCCCATGGCGATGAGGAAGTTCGCGAGGTCCACCACTTCCGGCTCGCGCGCGGCGTTCTCGATGACCGTCTCGCCCTCGGCGAGCGTGGCGGCCATCATGAGATTTTCCGTGCCGGTGACGGTGACGGTGTCGAGCACGAGGCGCGCACCGCGCAGCCGCGCGGCGCGCGCGCGGATGTAGCCGCCCTCGATGGTGATGTCGGCGCCCATCGCCTGCAGCCCGGCCACGTGGATGTTGACCGGACGCGCGCCGATGGCGCAGCCGCCCGGCAGCGACACGTCGGCGCGGCCGTAACGCGCCACCAGGGGACCGAGCACCAGGATGGAGGCGCGCATGGTCTTCACCAGCTCGTAGGGCGCGAAGCACTCCTTGACGGTCGAGCCGTCGACCTCGATGCGCATGCGCTCGTCGATGGTGACGGTCGCGCCCATGCGCCCGAGGAGCTCGACGGTCGTCGTCACGTCCCTCAGGTGCGGCACGTTGGCCACCACCACCGGATCATCCGCGAGCAGCGCGCCGGCCAGGATCGGCAGCGTCGCGTTCTTGGCACCCGAGATGCGCACCTCGCCCTCGAGCGCGACGCCACCCTGGATCTGCAGCTTGTCCACGCCCTCAGCCCCGACCCGACTCTTCCGGGGTCAGTGCTTCGATCGACAGCGCATGGATCTCGCGGCCCATCAGCTCGCCGAGCGCGCGGTAGACGAGCTGGTGGCGCGCGAGGCTGCGCTTGCCGGCGAACTCGCGCGCGATAACGCGCGCGGAGAAATGGGTGTTGTCGTCCGAGGCCACATGTACCTCGGCCCCGGGCA
>Ga0335082_10008311_pt1 | contig 11267 bp, 9 predicted proteins | sample Lox_Sample_41_FD_206718 | JGI IMG/M metagenome (GOLD analysis project Ga0335082, IMG submission 206718) | Soil microbial communities from Loxahatchee National Wildlife Refuge, Florida, United States - Lox_Sample_4.1 | ecosystem: Environmental > Terrestrial > Soil > Wetlands | place: USA: Florida... | reverse complement strand
CAACTTCACGGTGACGTCGGACACTCTCCAGATGAACAACATGATCGAGCCGAGCGGCGACCAGACGACGACGGGCTCGATCGCGGCGCAGGGCACGCGCGACCAGGAGGTGCTCGACACCTGGCCGGCCACGAACGTCGACCTGAAGTACCGCGTCAATCTCGACGGCGAGAAGACCAACTTCTACGAAGAGAACCAGGAGCTCCCCTGGCAGCAGCGCCAGTGGGTGAAGCTCAACTTCGACAAGAACGACCAGAGCGATCTCGTCACCTTCGGCAGCTACACGAACGAGTTCATCGCGAAGTGCACGACCGACGCGTCGGCGACGCTGCACCCGAACTCCTTCTACGTGGACGAGGACAACGGCTACTTCCAGTTCGCCATCGACGTCACCTTGGGCATCGTGTTCAACTCGCTGCCGAGCACGTCGGTCACGATCGACAACAACGGCCAGTCGAGCGGGACGAGCTACGACACCTTCTGCGCGAACCAGTTCGGGCAGGCGGGGATCATGTTCCAGAAGCTGGGGCACCAGAACGTGACCTACACGGTCATGTACTCGTTCATGCGCGCGCCCGAGGACCCGACGACGTCGTACGACCAGTTCTCGCAGGCCCCCTCGCAGAACGCCAAGACGTACATGCCGCTGGTGATCCCCGAAAAGGACAACATCCAGCGCAAGTACGGCGTGATTCTCGAGCGCTTGCCGACGATCGACAACGGCACGGGGCTCTGGGGCTCGCGTCAGATGGCGATCCGCCACGACCCGAAGGGCAAGCAGTTCACCTGGTACTTCGCGCCGGGCTGGCCCGACCAGTACAAGAGCATCTTCGGCAACAAGAACGCCGACGGGACGTACTCGGGCGGCGGTGCGCTCGTCGACCAGACGAATGCGCTGCTCCAGAAGGCAGGCGCGACCACCAAGGTCGTCGTGATGGACTACGACGCGCAGCTCGCGCCCGGGCAGCCGCCGCGCCAGTTCGGCGACATCCGGTACAGCTTCCTGCGCTGGACGTCGGACCTGGCGGACGCCGAGGACGTCGGAAACCCGTACCTGGCCGTCACCGAGCCCACGGTCGACCCGCGCTCGGGCCAGCAGATCTCGTGCACGATCGCCTTCGACGACTACGAGTGGCAGGACTACCTGCTCGCGCGGATGGACTACTACGAGCAGACGATCGGCGCGTTCAACTTCGGACCGCCCGGCTCGTGCGTGACGACGGCGTACGGCAACCAGGTCTGCGTGCCCAAGGGTACGTGCACCGACGGCGCCACGCTGCCGCTCGTCCCGCAGGAGGTCGCGAAGAACCACAACGGGACTTCGACCCTCTTCACGAAGCTGCAGCAGTACCTCGGCAAGCCGATGGCGACCTGGGGCAACCTCGGCCCGCAGGACTTCATCATCAGCCACGACGCGGACTACTACAGCGCGTTCTTCAAGATCCTCCCGTACCAGGTCTTCGCCGATCCCGGGTCGAACCCGTACGTCGTGTGGGAGGGCGGTAGCGCCAACTACGGGACCGGCGGCGCGATCCTCCAGGCGGCCGCGCAGGACTCCGTGTTCCAGGACCTGATGCGACAGATCGACCGGGGCTGGGCGCCCTTCGATCCCCAGACGGACCTGGCGAACAACGGCAAGCAGTCTGCGGGCTACCTGGCGCTGCTCCAGCAGTCGACGCTCGCGCACCGCGACTACGAGTACCTGAAGCAGTTCGCACACCCGAACCAGCAGCAGGACGCGCTGGGCATCCTGGCGCTGCCGCAGCTCTTCGACCGCGATACGCGTCACTGCATCAACGGGCAGTGGGAGACCCGGCAGCAGTACGTCAGCCGCCTCGTCACGAGCTTCTACTCCATCACGTGGTGGCACGAGTTCGGTCACTCGATGGGGCTCGAGCACAACTTCATGGGCTCGATCGATCAGAACAACTTCCCGCACTACACGGACAAGGCGGGGGATCACATCGGGCTCTACTCGTCGTCCATCATGGACTATCAGCTCCGCCCGGCCGATCTGTTCTGGGCGGGGGAGAGGAACGGCGCCGAGGGATGGGCGCCGTACGACCAGGCGTCGATCGCGTTCATCTACGCCAACAGCTCGTCGACGTTCGACTCGCTCGACTCGGGCAGCGCGAAGGGCCTCGTGGGCTCGAGCGTGTCTGGTCAGAGCGGCACGGCGCTCGATCCGGGCGCGGGCGGCAAGGTCGTCAGCTCGGCGAATGCGCGCTGGAAGGATCCGCTCGGCTACTGCCCGGCGACGAAAGCCGCGCCCGGCGGTCAGGCTTGCAACCCCGGCGACGAGATCCAGTACCTCTACTGCACCAACAGCAACACCCGATACACGCCCTTCTGCCGCACGTTCGACTTCGGTACGAGCCCGAGCGAGATCATCGCCAACCAGATCGACGCGTACGAGTGGGAGTACCTGTGGCGCAACTACCCGCAGTACCACCAGTACTTCGACTTCTCGCCCTACGCGAACGGCCCGGCGAACTTCTTCACCGACGCGCGGCGGTTCCTGTCGACGTGGGCTTACGACTGGGCGGGCAGCCAGCTGGACGACACGTTCCGTCGCGTGGGCGTGGTCCCGCCGGCCGGTACGCCGGAGGCGACGTACTACGACGAGCTGGACAACCAGTTCAATCAAGACATCTCGATGGCCAACCAGCTGTATGCGGCCACCACGCAGGCCATCATCCAGCAGTCGTCAGGCGAGCGTCCGTTCGTGACGATCTACGACACGTACTTCGGCGACACGACGCAGCAGGGCATCGCGGTCGACAAGAGCCTCGCGCTGCAGGCGTTCACGGCGCTCTGGCCGATCGACAACTACGACCAGAACCAGGCGCAGGGCTCGTACCTGTCGGGCTTCAGCTTCGAGGCCGATCCCGGCTACGAGGCGGTCGCGGAAGCGGCGTGTCTGTCGATGGTCGGCGGTCAGTACCAGATGTTCCCGTGGGCCATCCCGACCGGCGTGCAGCAGTTCGCCGAGGCCACCCACAGCGTCTACTACCAGCAGCAGGCGACCGGCGGCCGTCCGGACATGAAGGACTGGATCGGCGGCTACGTGTTCTCGCGACGCCAGGACTTCGAGGACTTCTTCCGGAACCTCGCGGTCCAGTACAACACGGTCGACAAGCAGGGAAACCTGCTGTGCCCGGGCGATCAGGTCGAGACGTGCACGTACGACCCGACGATCCCCGGAACGGCGGACGACCCGGAGGCGGCGTTCCACTCGGATCCGTTCGGCCAGTTCATCGGGCCGGACAACCGGCGCTGGATCTGGGTCTACCTGCAGGACGCCAACCGCTGGATCGCGGCTGACCGCGACCGCAACGTGGCGACGTGGGTGATGATGTACGGCTACACGTCCGACGTCCTCTACGGCGAGGACGACGGCACCGGCGGCTTCTCCGCGGAGCTGCCGCTCAAGTACTTCCTCAACTACTACCAGACCAACGGGAACTGATGTCGGCGCGGGGTAGGTCGCTCGCAGTCGGAGCCCTCCTCGCCTGCATCGGCGTCGTCGGCGTCATCGCCTGTAGCTCGTCGAGCTCGGGGGCGGCCGGGTGCAACCAGACTCCCTGGCAGTGCGGGACCGGACAGACGTGCGGGGTCCAACAATGCACGTGCCCCTCCTCGCAGTCGCAGTGCACGCCCATGAATTGCACGCCGCAGTTCGCGTGCATCCAGAGCGACAATGGCGTGCCCGAGGGGCAGAACTGTGACCTCAAGATCGGCACGGCAACGTGCGGGGACAATCAGACTTGCGTCGAGATGCAGGACTCCGGCGCGGGCAACGGCGTCTGCCGGCAGTACTGCGACCAGAACGGGGGGTGCCCCCAGGGTTACACCTGCACCGAACTGCTGGTCGGCAACTCGAGCGTGACCCAGCGCGTATGCCTGCCACCCCCGCTCGACATGGATGCCAATCTGGGCGTCGACACGGGCGGCGGCTCGGGTGGCAGCAGCAGCGGTGGGTACGACCCCGACGCGTGGTACGAAGCCGGGCCGTTCGACGGCACGTTCGACGGCAACCAGCCGCACCAGTAGCCAGCCGCCCTCTTGCGGGCGCCGCCGCCCGGCTGCACGAATCGCGCGTGGTGATCGCGCTGGAGGAGCTCGACCTTGCGGAGCTCACGCGCTCGCTTCGCGAGCGCCTCGCGGGCTCACCGCCGACCGGCTACCTCATCGGTCGGACGGCGATGCGGGACGTCGTGACCGACGAGCTGCACTGCTCCGAGCTCGTCGCCGAGGAGATCGTCGACACGCTGGTGGCGCGCGGGTTCGTCCGCTACCAGGGCGACCCCACCGGCGAGGTCGACGAACCGCGCGGTTGGGCTCTCGGCTGACTACTGCGCCTCGAGCTTGTCCAGGCGCTTCTGGAGGGACTCGACGAGCTTGGCGTAGCGGGCGGTGGCGGGCAGCGTCTTCGCGAACGCGATGGCGTCGCTCAGGGACTGCCGGCTGCCGGCGTGGTCGCCCTTCCCCTCGTAGACGTCGGCCTCGGTCGAGTAGAGCAGGAGCTTCCGCGGGCCGTAGGCGAGGCCGAGCGCCCGCTGGATGGCGCCGAGCGCGTCGTCGTAGCGCTTCATCGCGAGGTACGCCGATGCGAGGCGTGCCGGCGGGTTGTAGTCGCCCGGGAAGTCGTGCGCGCTCTGCTGGAGCATGGGCACGGCGCGCTCCGGCGCTCCCAGCGCCTTGTACGCAAGCAGACGATGAGCATCGAAGACGGCGCGGGCGGCGGGCGTCGTGGCCCGCGAGGCCTGGTCCTCGAGGAACGCGGCCCACGCCGTGGCGACCCGCTTCACGTCGGCGGCGTGCTCCTTCTCGCCGAGCGTCCTGTATCCGGCCACCACGTAGTCCCAGAGGTCCGAGCGATCGTCGGCGAGGATCGGCTGCGTCAGGTCCGCGGCGACCTTGTCCCCCAGCGTCACGAGCCCCGCGAGCTTCGCGCGCTCGGGCGCTTTCGGGGGCAGATCGTCGGCGCAGTCCATGCCCGCACGCAGCACGTCCGCGAGCGCAGTGCCGGGAGGAAGCCTGGGCGCCTCGTCGGAAGCCATCGAGGTGCACCTGGCCGCGTCCTTCGTGTCGTGCAGGTGCGTGACGGCGACGTCGACGTCGAGCGCATGCTTCAGCTTTCCGTCCGGTGCCGTGCCGAGCGCTTCGTCGAGCATCCCCGCGAGCTCGACGGCGGTGAGGGAGCCCGGCCACGCGGTGAGCAATCGCTCGTTCGTCGAGTCGATCACGTAGAGCGTCGGCAGCACGCGTGGCCCCAGCTTCGCGACGACCTGCGCGTTGCCGTCGCGCTCCGTGTCGAGCGACAGCCAGACGAAGCGATTCGAGAAGCGCCGCAGCGCGGGATCGGGGAAGACGTAGCTGCGCATGCTCAGGCACGAGTGGCACCAGGTCGCCCAGGTATCGACGAAGATCGGAACGCCGCGCGAGCGGGCCTCCGCCAGGGCGCGCGCGTAGTCGTCCTCGACGAAGACGATGGGCCCTTGCTGCGCGTCCGCCGTGGCGTGCGTCGCACCGGCTCGCGTCGCGTCGTCCGGCTCAGGTGGAACGGGGAGCGGGCCGACCGAGGGAGGCGGCACCGCGGCGGCGCCCGTGCACCCGACCGCGAAAACGATGCACCCGAGCGCGAGCGTCCTCAAAGTGCGAGGAGGATAGCCCGGCCCCCCTTTACGCGCCGTCTGCCGTGTTTACTCATGTGGCCATGTTGACCGGATGGAGAGAATTCGACGAGACGCTGCGCACACTCGGCATGCTGCAACGCCACTTCCGCCCCCTCGCGACGTGGCCGCCGACGAACGTGCTGGAGACGAAGACGAGCTTCGTCGTGAGATCCGAGGTTCCGGGGCTCGCCGAGGCGGACGTCTCGGTCTCGGTGGAGGACGATGTCCTCGTCATCCGAGGCGAGCGCAAGGTGGCCGTGCCGGAGGGCTACAAGGCCCACCTGCGCGAGAGACAGGCCTACGCGTTCACCCGCAAGCTCCCACTGCCCGCGCGCGTCGAGGCCGACGCCGTCGCGGCGACGCTCAAGGACGGCGTGCTGACCGTCACGCTGCCCAAGGCCAAGGAGGCGCTCCCGCGCCAGGTCGCCATCAAGGCCGGCTGAGCCGTGAAGCGAAGAAGGAGAGACCCGACATGAGCATCGCAGTGACCGAGAAGAACGGAATCAGCCGCGCGGGGGCGTACCAGCGCCGCACGGCAGCGCCGCCCGTCGACGTCTTCGAGAACGCCGACGAGCTGCTCATCGTGGCGGACGTGCCCGGGGTTCCGAACGACGGAATCGACCTGCGCGTCGAGAACGGCACGCTGACGCTCACGGCGCGCCACGCCGACGGCAAGGAGGAGTTCCCGGCGCTCGTGCGCGAGTACGACGAGGTGGACTTCCGCGCGACCTTCCGCATACCGGCGGGCGTCGACACGAGCGCCATCGCGGCCGAGACGAAGAACGGCACGCTGATCGTGCACCTGCCGAAGGCCGCGGCGCTCAAGGCGCGCAAGATCGTCGTCCGGTCGAACGACTGAGGCCCGGGGCGATCAGGGCTTGTACTGCACCCGCGACTCGGCGTCGGCGAGCACGTCGTCGTGCGAGAAGGGCAGCGGGTGGTTCTCGTTGCGCCGCCACAGCTCGGCCTCGTCTCTGAAGTGGGGGCTCTGGTTGTCCCAGATCTCCCCGCCGGGGAGGACGTTGCGCGCGACGGGTCCGGACGGGTCCATGTCGATGACGAAGCGCTGCGTCGGCCCCGCGCTGTAGGTGAACGTCGCGTCGGCGAGGTTGACCGGGATGGCGTCCGGCTCGCCCACGTCGATGTTGAACCCGTCGCCGTGGCGCGGGAACCCGTTGGGCCACTTCGGATCCCCGTTGGGCGGGATGGACAGCGCCTGCCAGAGCGACACGAGCGACTGGAAGCGCAGCGTGTGGAGCTTGCCCCAGCGCCACTGGTTGCGGTCGCTGCCGAGCTGCTTGCCGAGGAAGTCGATCGCGTCGAGCAGCGAGGTCACCTGGCGCTCGTCGCGCGTCTCGACGACGCTGGCCGTGGTGAGGTCGTCGAAGAGGGCGCTGTCGCCCGTGGTCGTGTCGAACGTCTGCAGCGTGTGCGGGTCGGCCGTGAGCAGGTACGTCAGCGCCGCGCGCAGATCGTGCACGGGGTAGTCGAACGGCGGCGGGTTCTGGTCGATCGCGGTCAGCTCGTCTCCGAGCACCGCCTGCATGGCGCGCATCAGCCATGTCTGGAAGAGCATCGTCGCCTGGCTGTCGGCGGTCTGCGTGGCGTCGCTCACGAGCGAGCCGTCGTCGAGGCTCACACCGGGGGGCGTGTCGTAGCCGTCCGTGCCCCACTGCGTGAGGAGCGACTGGAGCTGCGGGACGTTGGCCGCCTTGTACCGGGCAGTGCTCACCACGGCGGTCAGGTCAGGGTAAGTCCCCGGCGTCATCGCCTCGGTCTGCGCGTGCGCGAGCGACGTGAGGAGGCCCGGGGCCAGCTTCGCTCCGAGCGCCGACCGCGCGTCGGCCTGGATGGTCGCCATGTCGTCGAGGGACATGGGGTGTCCGACCGACTCGATGAGCTGGTGGATGCGTCCGACCCGGTACCCCGGGTCGTGCCAGCATCCCATGTAGATGGGCTGCCCGTTCGGGAGCACGTCGTTGGACGGGTCGTTGTCCAGCGTGCCGCCGTACTGATCGCCGTTCGCGGTGCCGACGTAATGCTTCGCCGGGTTCTTCACGTGCGGGACGTAAGCCTCGTCGAGGTACTGCCCCGTCCACTCGGCGGTGCCGTCGCCCGGCTCGACGAAGCACGGGAGCGTCCCCGAGAACGTCTTGGGATCCCAGGCGTACGCGGCCTTCGCGCGCAGCGGGACCTCGGACTGCGTCGTGTAGAAGATGTTGCCCGCGGTGTCGGCGACGACCCAGTTCTGGGCGCCCACCGCGAACTGGCGGACCGCGACGCGGAAGTCCTCGACGCTGGTCGCGCGCAGGTAGCCCGACACGGCTGCCAGCTCGTTCGTCGGTTTGGTCCCGGTCCACGCGATGCTCATCGCGCCCTCGGTGGGATCGGGCGCGACCACGCGATGGTTCACGATGGTCGGCACGATCGGCCCGTGCTGCGGAACGACGAGAACGTCGTACTCGAGGGGCGCACTGCCGGCGATGGCGATCTCCTCGCGCACCGTCTGCAGCGGGACGTTCTGACCCTTGAACACGACGGCCGTGCCGTCGGGCGTCAGCTTCTCGCTGTAGACGTCGGTCACGTCGTAGTCGGCCGTCGTCGCGCCCCAGGCGATGTGCTGGTTGAAGCCCAGGATGATCCCCGGAATGCCGGGGAACGCCGTGCCCTGGACGTGCAGATCGCCGCTCGTGCCCTTCGCCGACGGATCGTGCGCGTCGATCTGGACGATCCAGAAGACCGACGGCGCGCTCAGCGCGAGGTGCGGGTCGTTCGCAAGCATGGCGTGCCCGGTGGCGGTGCGCTGCGGGCCCACGATCCAGTCGTTCGAGCCGCGCATGCCCATCGTGCCGAGCACGTTGCGCACGGCATCGGCCGCGTGCACGAACGGCACGGCGGCGGCGAGCACCGACTCGGAAACGCGCGGCGTGGGCAGCGGTCCGGCCGAGGCGCCCGACGCGAAGCGAAGCATCGAGTGCGTCGTGTCGTCCGGGAACCCGTCCATCGCCGTCGTCGGGTCGAGCGGCGCGAAGCGGAGCAGGTCGGCGTTGATGCCGGCGCGCTTGGTCCCGGCGAACTTCGTGCGCGCCGCCTGCACGAAGCTCGTGGCTGCGATCTCGCCGTCCGCCGAGTACGCGAGCTCGTAGGACTCGAGACGTCCGATGGCGAGCGAATCGGCCCCAGTCCACGGCGTGAAGGCGCCGTGCGAGATGCCGATCATCCCCTTGGGGAGCGTCTCGTCGCCCGTCTGGACGCGGGCGAAGAACTGCGAGATGCCGTCGGCATACGCGTCGAGCCACGCCTTGAGGTCGCTGTCCGGCGCCAGCGCGTCGTACATCTGCTTGGCCACGCGCCCCAGGCCGATGGTGCGCATCGCGATGTCCTGGTCGATGAGACTCGGATCGGCGTCGCCCAGGAGCTCCGCGGTCCGTCCCTCCGCGAAGCGGCGCAAGAGCTCGAGCTGCACGGTGCGGTCCTTGGCGCACTGGTAGCCCTCGACGCGCAGCGCGTCGGTCGTGCTCGTGGCCCAGATGTGGACCAGGCCGTTCTTGTCGCGAACGACGTCCACCGGGCCGGTCAACCTCGAGAGCTGCGTCGTCGAAGCCACCGCGGGTGCGTTGCCGAACGGACCGAGCGACGTGCCGCCGTCCGTCGTGCCGACCACGGTGCCGCCCTGATCGCAGGACAGGGCGACGAACAATGCGAGAAAAGCCAGGCGCCTCATGTGGCGCGAAACTTAGCTCACGCCGCGGCGTACGCCTCCACGCCCAGCGAGCGACGCACTTCTTCGATGGGAGCGGACCAGAGCTGGTCCCACCGCGTGCCGAAGAGCGGCTTCGCCGCGCGGCCCATCTCCCAGCCGCGCGAGATGGCGTCCAGCCGCCTCTCCCGGTCGCCCATCGCGTAGAGAGCGGTGTTCAGGAATCCCATGGCCATCAGCATCCACGGCAGCCCCCCGGGCGCCTGCGCCGCGTAGAACGCTTGCAGCCCGAGCTCCCCGGCCACGTCGGTCTTGAAGCCGGTGACCGCGTGCCAGACGTCGTGCGTCTCGTAGAGGTGCGCGCGAATGAACTCGAGCTCGTCGCCTGCCGCCAGCGTCGGGAGGCTCTTCGGGTCGAGTCCCTGTGCCCGCATGTTGTCGGCGAAGGTGCGCCCCAGCGTCCCCTCCGGCAGCTTCGAGAGCGCGTCCAGGTCGACGCGCAGTCGCGGCTTGTCACGAAGGGCGGCCGCGCCCGTCGTGTCGCGCTGGAAGTGGTCGCGCATGACGTCGAGCACCTCGGTGCGGCGCTTGACCATGCGGTCCGATATCTCGAAGACGCGATCGAGGTGATCGGGGTTGCGAACGAGATCGACGAAGCTCCAGAGGGCCCGGACGGACCCGACTGCATCGAAGAGGGTTTGCATGTCAGCTCTCCCTTGCTGAGGAAGAATATGCGAGCTATCGCTCGTATCGACAACTCGCATTCCGGGAGGACCAAGATGGCGCCGAGAGCACGCACCGCACCGCGGAAAAAGCCCCGCCAGCAGCGATCGCAGGCCACGGTGGACGTCATCCTGGACGCCACCGCTCGCGTTCTCTGCACCACCGGCTACGACCGCGCGAGCACCAACCGCATCGCCATGGCCGCCGGCGTCAGCGTCGGCTCCCTGTACCAGTACTTCCCCAGCAAGGAGGCCCTCGTCGCCGCGCTGGTCGAGCGGCACGTCGCGGAGATGAAGGGCCTCGTGAAGGCGAAGCTCGCCGAAGTCGCCACCGCGCCGCTCGCCGTGGCATGTCGCACCATGATCGAGGCGATGTTCGAGGCGCATGCGGTGGACCCGAAGCTGCACAAGGTGCTCATCGAGCAGGTGCCCCGCGTGGGGCGCCTGGAGCACGTTGTAGGTCTGGAGCGCGAGGTGGAAGGCCTCGTCGCGCTCTTGCTCGAGGCGCGCAAGACCGAGCTCCGGCGCAACAAGCTCGCGGCGACGGCGTTCGTCCTGTGCAACGTGGTGGAGGCCGTCACCCACGCCGCCGTGCTCGCCGAGCTGGAACCGAAGCGCGCTCGGGAGGTGGCAGAGGAGCTCACAGACATGGTGCTGCGGTATCTGCCCGCAGACTGTTAGAATGGGTACGTGCCCGGACGCGGCGACAAGCCCACCAAGGACGCGCCCACCGAGCGGCCGCCGTTCGATCCGGACACGTACGCGCGGAACTCGGAGGCGCTCATCAACGCCAGGCGGCCCGTATCCACCGCGGAGGTCCCGTCGCCCCCTCCGCTGAACAAGCGCGTGAGCATGGCCGTGCCCGCGGCGGACCTGGACTGGTTCGGGCTTTCCGAGGATGCACTCGCCTTCACCCAGAGGATCGACGGCACCAAGACGCTCCTCGAGCTGATGGAGGGGGCGCAGGACGAGAAGACCCTCAACGTCATCGCCGAGCTGCACGACGCCGGGGTGCTCGCCTACGAGAAGTGAGCGGGCGAGGGAGACGCGTCAGCCGCCGATGGCGCGCATCGACACGTCGGCCGCGGTCTGCTCGGTGCAGCCCTTCCACGTGTCGCCGTCGGGCTTGAGGGCCCACGCTTCGCCGATGGCGCCGACGAGACCCTC
>Ga0335082_10008309_pt1 | contig 11269 bp, 10 predicted proteins | sample Lox_Sample_41_FD_206718 | JGI IMG/M metagenome (GOLD analysis project Ga0335082, IMG submission 206718) | Soil microbial communities from Loxahatchee National Wildlife Refuge, Florida, United States - Lox_Sample_4.1 | ecosystem: Environmental > Terrestrial > Soil > Wetlands | place: USA... | reverse complement strand
ACGTGCTCCGGGCCGACGCCCGTCTTCTCGAAGAGGCCGAGGAGCTCCTCCGCGCGCGCGACGATCGGCGCGAACGGCGACGTGGCGGGCACGTCGATCGTCTTCATCGCGACCTCGGCGAACTCGGTCCGGATGTACCCCGGCTCGACGATGGACACGCCGATCCCGAACGGATGCAGCTCGTTTCGGAGCGCGTCGCTCATCGCCTCCACCGCGTATTTCGTGCCGTGGTACGCGCCCATCAGCGGGAACGTCACGCGCCCGCCGAGGCTCGACACGTTGACGACGCGCCCGAACCCGCGCGCCCGCATCTTCGGGAGAAACGCGCGCGTCACGGCCATCAAACCGAACACGTTCGTGTCGAACTGCGCGCGGAGCGCCGCATCCGAGACCTCCTCGAGCGGCCCGAGCGAGCCGTATCCCGCGTTGTTCACGACGGCGTCGATGCCGTAGCCGTCGGTCTTCTCCTCGATGAGCGCCTTCGCCGCCTCGATCGAGTCCGCCTTCGTCACGTCGAGCACGATTCCCTCGAGCCCGAGCCCCGTCGCCTCTTTCTCGAGCGACTCGAGGGCGTTCTGCCGGCGGCCCGCCGCGAACACGCGATGGCCGGCGTGCGCGAGCGCGAGGGCGGTGTGGCGGCCGATTCCGGCGGTGGCTCCGGTGACGAGGATGGTCAGCGACTTCATGGGTATCTCCTTCGGGGAAAGTGCGAATGAACGTTCATTCGATGACGGACTCTACGATGCGTTTCTCGAAAATCTTCGCGCCCTCAATCCTGCGTCGGGCGGCGAACGGCGCTCCAAATCGCGTCTTCGAGCGCGACCTCGCCCTTTTCGCCCGTATCGGCGCGCTTTTCCCAGCCGGCGCGGACGAAGCCGACGAGCGCGCCCCAGACCATCGCCGCGAGCACGCCGTCCGGCGCCTTCCGCAGGACCTTGGCGCGCTCGTGCTGCGCGACGAACTCGTTGGCCATCGAGACGACGCTCGTCTCCACCTCGCGGCTCTTGTCGTCGAGGTAAGGCGCGTGATGGTGGAGCTCGAGGAACTGGAACGCCTGCGGATGGCGTCGCGCGAAGGCGAGCACCTTCGAAACGAAGTGATGAATCTGCGTCCGCGCCTCGCCCTCGAAAGGAAATTCGGCCATGACCGCGGCGAGGAGCTGGGCCTTCTGCCGCTGGTAGATGGCGTTGACGATCGCCTCTTTGCTGACGAAGTACCGGTAGATCGTGCCCGCCGCCACGCCGGCGCGCTCGGCGATTTCGGGGACGGCCGTCCCGTGGAAGCCCTTCTCCGCGAAGAGCTCGAGCGCCGCCGTGAGGATGCACTCCCTCTTGTCCTCGCTCGTCGTCTTGTGGGACGCGGTCACGAGATGAATGAATATTCATTCATGCGCAGCAGGTCAAGCCCGAAATGGTTCGGATCCGAACGATCTACAGCCAGAACGAGACGCCGACGTTGAAGAACTCGGGGAACCCGATCCGCATCGTCAGCGCGACGCGCTCGTTGAAGTGGTAGCGGGCGACGAACCCGAAGTCCGGGTAAAGCCACCAGTTGTGGCACGCAGGACCGGGGCCGCAGTAGCCGTAGTCGTAGAACACGCCGAAGACCGGCGCGAAGCCCACCTCGCCCGCGATGCTCCACTTCTTGTGGATGAAGAAGTTCCACTGCATCGCCACCGGCAGGTACAGGTCCGTGAACGCGAAAGTCGTGTTGGTGAACGGATAGGTGACGAAGTCGGCGCCGAAGCTGATGGCGACGTTGTTGTTGATCTTCGGCACGAAGCAGTTCTTGCAAAGCGGGATGGAGAACCGCACGCCGCCGCCGAAGCCGAACGTGCCGTACGGGCCGAAGTCCCACCACGCGAGGCCGAGCGTGCCGTGCGGCTCGATGTCGACGTGGTAGTCGGGGTGCTCGCCGGGAGTGCGAATGGTCGAGTCGGCGCGGGCGATGGCGGGGACGGATGCGATCGCCAAGGCCGCAACGAGCGGAACTACGGGGTTTCGCGTCATGGCTCGAGCATAACGCGCCCCGCCAAAATGAGAAGTTGGTCAGTCGTGTGACCGGACGAGGGAGCTCGCGGGCAAGAGCGGCTGCCCGGCGCGGCGGGCGTCTTCGAGGCGCTCGTGCAAAACGGCGTGCGGATCATCGGGGCGGAGGACCCCGCGCACGAACGCCTCGGCGGCTTTGTACGAGCTGCGAACGAGCGGACCGCACGCCGCGTAGAGGAAGCCCATCGCGCGCGCCTCGGCGGCCCACGCCTCGAACTGGTCGGGGTGGACGAAGCGGTCGACCGCGGCGTGCTTGGGCGACGGGCGGAGGTACTGCCCGATGGTGACGATGTCGACGCCCGCCTCGCGGAGATCGTGCATCGTCTCGCTGACCTCTTCGTCGCGCTCGCCGATGCCCACCATGATGGAGCTCTTCGTGATGCGCGACGGGTCGCGCTCCTTCACGCGGCGAAGGACGCGCATCGATTGGTCGTAGCTGCAACGAACGTCGCGGATGGTGCGCTGGAGGCGGCGCACGACCTCGACGTTGTGCGCCCAGACGTCGGGCTTCGCGTCGACCGTCGTGTCCACGTAGTCGAGGTGGCCCTGGAAATCGCCGAGGAGCGTCTCGACGAGCATGTCGGGGCGGAGCTCCTTCAGGCGCGAGACGGTCTTCGCGACGTGCGCGGCGCCGCCGTCGAGGAGATCGTCGCGGTCGACCATCGTCAAGACGACGTATTGGAGACCGAGCTGCGAGAGGGCGCGCGCGGTGTGCTCGGGCTCGCGGCCGTCGACGGCGCCGCGCGGGTTTCCGGTCGTGACCGCGCAGAAGCGGCAGCCGCGCGTGCACGTGTCGCCGAGGAGCATCACCGTCGCGGTGCCTTCGCTCCAGCACTCGCCGACGTTCGGGCACCGCGCTTCTTCGCAGACCGTGTGGAGGTCGAGGGCGCGGAACGTCTCTTTGAGGTGCGCGTAGCTCTCGCCGCCGGGCGCGCGGACCTTGAGCCAGGCAGGCTTGGGGGCGAAGCGAGAGAGGCTCACGAGCGAATTGTAGTGAACTCTCCGCGCTCCGTGTAGATCGCGCGCACGAGCCGGGCGGGCGTCACGTCGAACGCGGGGTTTCGTGCGGTCGCGCCGGCCGGGGCGATGCGCGTTCCTGCGAGCGCGAGCACCTCGTCTTGCGCGCGCTCTTCGATGGGAATGGCCGAGCCGCTCTCGCACGCGAGGTCGACCGTGGACCACGGCGCGGCCACGTAGAATGGCACGTCGTGCGCTTGGGCGAGGCACGCGAGACCGTACGTTCCGATTTTGTTGGCGACGTCGCCGTTCTTGGCGATGCGATCCGCGCCGACGACGACCGCGCCGATCTCGCCGCGCGCCATGAGCGACGCGACCATCGAGTCGGTGACGAGGGTGACCGGGATCTGATCGCGCACGAGCTCCCACGCCGTGAGGCGCGCGCCTTGGAGGAGCGGGCGCGTCTCGCAGGCGACGACGCGGATCTCCTTTTTGGCGGCGATCGCCGCGCGCACGACGCCGAGCGCCGTCCCGTAGCCGCCGGTCGCGAGCGCGCCGGCGTTGCAGTGCGTGAGCACGGTGCACTTCGCCGGGAGCGCTTCTTGGCCGAGCGCGCCGATGCGCTTGCACGCCGCGACGTCCTCGGCGTGGTACGCGCGGGCGATGCTCGCGAGGTTCGACGGGCTCGGGTCCACTTCGGCCGCGCGCATGATCGTCGCGATGCCGTGCGCGAGGTTCACCGCCGTCGGGCGCGCCTTTCCGAGCGACTCGGCCGCCGCGCGGAGCGCGTCGACGCCGCGCGGCGCGGCGAGGACGAGGGCGTACGCCGCGGCGATCCCGATCGCGGGCGCGCCGCGCACCATCATCGTCTTGATCGCTTCCTCGACCTGGGTCCACTCGGTCAAGAGCTCGTAGCGCTCCTGCGACGGGAGCTTGCGCTGATCCAAGAGCAGCACGGTGCGGTCGCCGGGCATGAGCTCGACGGCGCTGTACGGCGCGCCGCTGATGGGCTCGGGGTGGCCGTGCGCGCGGCCCGCGGGGAGCGTTCGCGTCCAGGTCACGACGGCACTCCCCTCGCCCGCACCTCTTCGACGAACTGCGTGAGCTCCTCGACGGCCTTGGCCTTGTCGCCGCGGAGGTAAGCCGCGAGGCCGTCCATCGCGAGCATCGCGAGGCTCGTGTTGACGCCCTTGGCGGCGAGCTCGGTGCCCACGTCGGGGTTCTTGAGGAGCGTCTCGAGCTCGTCGAAGACGTCGTCGATTTCGCCCAGCGGAGAGGTCATTGGATGCACCCGATGCGCGCTGTCGCGATCACCATGTCGTCGTACTCCACCCACGCGGTCGTGCCGGCCTGCGTGACGTAGTTCTGCGGCCAGAAGTAATCGAGGTCGAGCGCGCCGACGCTGCGCTCCTGTTGATCGAGGATCGTGTCGAACGGCGCCGGGTAGTCGGTGCACTCGGTGCCGTCGGCGCCCTGCGGGCAGAACTTGTCCTTGATCCAGTAGCCCATCGGCCCGGCGTCGTCGAAGCGCTGCACGAGCGCGTCGTTCTTCCAGATCTCGAGCACGGCGCCCGAGCCGGAAGCGAGATCCACGTTGAGCTTCGCGTGCACCTCGAGGCAGACCCAGCTCCCTTCGTCGAGCGTGAAGTCGTTTTGGTGGACGAGCGCGTTGCCGTAGTACGCCGTGTTTCCTTGCGGCTGGTCCATCCACGAGTGCATCTGCATCCAGTAGTCGTAGGTGTCGAAGCGCGCGGCGCCGGTGCCCACGTCGAAGACCGGCTCGATCGCGAGCGCGAAGCGATCGTCGCCGTTGGGCTTCAAGCCGGCCTGCGGGTTCGGATACGAGGTCGCGGGATCGTAGCCGCCGAACCACGTGCCGACGTGGTGCCACGCGATCGCGCCGGGCTCGTACTTCACGTACCAGCGCACGTACCACTCGTCCCAGCCGGGCGAGAGCTCCTTGTAGAGGTCGGTCGCGTTCGCGCCGTCGCCGCTCGACGTCATGCGCATCGACGCCGTGCCCGAGCTCTTCGCCGGCACGTCCGCCTCGAGCGACATGCCCGGCGGGTTCGCGTGCGACTCGTAGCGCGCCGTGACCGCGTCGACCGCGCCCTCTTCGAAGTTCTCCGCCCAGACGACGGCCGGATCGTTCGCGAGGCCGACGTCACCCGGATACTTGGCCGCGAGCGTCCCGGGATTGCTCTGCGCGTCGGCCGCGTCGGGCGCGGCGGCTTCCGGGCTCGCCTCGACTCCCGCGTCGGTCGAGGCGTCGGCCCCGGCGGGCGAGCCCCCACCGCACGCCACGAGCAGGAGAGCCAGTGCGGTGCGTCTCATCCTGCGAGACTACATTCACTCGGCGAGGGCGGCGCGCTGTTTGTCGACGTTCGCTTTCGGCGCGCCGAGCGACTCCGCGCGGTCGATCGCGGCGCGCGCCTCGCTCTTCCGACCGAGCTTCGCGAGCGCCCACGCGCGCCCGAGCTCGCCCGACGCGTACCCCGGGTGCTTCCGACAGAGCGCGTCGTACGCCGCGAGCGCGCCGGCCGCGTCGTCTCGCAGGATCGCGACGGTGGCGAGCCCGAGGAGGTTTTCGTCGTGGCTCGGATCGACGCGCAGCCCCTCGCGGTACGCTTTCTCGGCGCCGTCCAGATCACGCAAGTGGATCCGCACGACGCCGAGCGCGTGCCACGTCTCCGCGTCGCGCGCCCCGCGCCGAATCGCCTCTTCGAGACGCGGCGCGGCTTGCTCGGCCTCGCCCCAGCGCGCGCATCGCATGCCGCCCTCGAGCGGACCCTTGGGCGACTCCGGCGCGACCGCGGCGGCTTTGTCGTACTGCGCGAGCGCCTCGTCGAACTTGTGCGCGAGCTCGTACGCGTGCCCGAGCTCGATCTCGGGCGACGGATCGCCGCGCGGCACGCGCGCGCGGAGCTCGTCGACTTGGTTTTGCGCCGCGCCGAGATCGCCGTCGAACCCGAAGAGCCGCACCAGGAGCTTGCGCGCGGGCACGTCGTCCGGGTGCACGCGGAGCTCGCGCCGAAGCACCTCCTCGGCCTCCGAGCGCCGCTCTTGCCGCGAGAGCGACAGCGCCTGATCGACCGGCGAGAGCGTCACGCAGGACGAGAGCGCGAGGAGCACTAGCCAGCGCATCGAACTCGTTATACTGCGCCGCCATGCAGATCCAAACCATCGGTGTGCTCGGCGCGGGACAGATGGGCGGCGGCATCGCGCAGGTCGCCGCGACCGCGGGCTACGACGTCCGCCTCTGCGACGCGACGCTCGAGCTCGCCAAGCGCGGCGTCGCGAAGATCGACGCGATGCTCGACAAGCAGGTGCAAAAAGGAAAGCTCGAGGCGAGCGCGCGCTCCGCCATCGTCTCGCGCATCGTCCCCATCGAGACGCCCGCCGACTTCCGCGACTGCGATCTCGTCATCGAGGCCGCGACCGAGAACCTCGAGCTCAAGCTCGGTCTCTTCCGCAAATGCGACGAAGCGCTGCGCAAGGGCGCCTACCTCGCGAGCAACACGTCTTCGATCTCGCTCACGAAGCTCGCCGCCTCGACGTCGCGCCCCGATCGCGTCGTCGGCCTCCACTTCATGAACCCGCCGCCGCTGATGAAGCTCGTCGAGCTCGTGCGCGCGGAGCAGACGAGCGACGAGACCTACGCGCTCACCAAAGCCGTCGCCGAAAAAATGGGAAAGACGGTCGTGACGAGCAAGGACGCGCCCGGCTTCCTCGTGAACCGCATGCTCATCCCGATGCTGTGCGAGGCGATCTTCGCGCTCGAGCAGGGCCTCGGCACGCCGGCCGACATCGACACCGGCGCGAAGCTCGGCCTCAATCACCCGATGGGCCCGCTCGAGCTCTCGGATCTCATCGGGCTCGACACGGTGCTCTTCATCGCGGAGGTGCTCCACCGCGACTTCGGCGACAGCAAGTACCGCGCGCCGACCTTGCTGCGGAACTACGTCGCGGCGGGGTGGCTCGGCCGAAAGACCGGACGCGGCTTCTACGAATACCCGCCGAAGTGAGCGCTCAGCGCGCCTGGGCGAGGCGCGGGCCTTCGTCGCGCGGGCCGGTCGCGTACGAGACGCCGGCGAGGAACGCGAACAACCAAAGCGCCAAACAAAGCCGAACCACGCGCGAAGACATTCGCGACAATCATTTACAAGTTCCGCGCCAATGCAACATTTCCGTGCTTTTGCGCTCCGATTTCGGCGACGCCCCTGACAGCCGAGTCATGCTAGTGCGCAAGGCATGAGCGACGTCCTCCTCCGTGCCCGCGAAGACGGCATCGTCACGCTGACCCTCCACCGCCCGGAAAAGCTCAACGCACTCGACGCCGAGCTCCTCGGCGCGCTCGCCGCGGCCTTCGAGGAGCTCGCGCGGGACGCCTCGATTCGCGCCTGCATCCTCACCGGCGCGGGGGACAAGGCCTTCGCCGCGGGCGCGGACATCGCGGCGATGGCGAACATGACGCCCGCGGAAGCGGAGGCCTTTTCGCGGCGCGGCCACGCGATTTGCGCGGCCATCGAGGACGCGCCGTTCCCGGTGATCGGCGCGGTCAACGGCTTCGCCCTCGGCGGAGGCTGCGAGATCGCGCTCGCCTGCGACTTCCTCTACGCGAGCGAGAAGGCCAAGTTCGGACAGCCCGAGGTCAAGCTCGGGGTGATCCCCGGCTTCGGCGGGACGCAGCGGCTCGCCCGGCGCGTCGGCCTCGGCGTCGCGCGAGAGCTCTGTTACACGGGCGCGGTCCTCGACGCGCAGGCGGCGCTCCGGATCGGGCTCGTGAACGCCGTCGTTCCCCACGCCGAGCTCGCGGGCAAGACGCTCGACGTCGCGAAGGCGATCGCGGCCGTCGGCCCGCTCGCCGTGAGCGCGTGCAAGCGCGTCCTCTTGCGTGGCGCCGACGTCCCGCTCACCGACGCCAACGCACTCGAGACGAAGGCGTTCGCCGAGCTCTTCGCGACCGGCGATCAGCGCGAAGGCATGGCGGCCTTCCTGGCCAAGCGCCCGCCCGTCTTCCGTGGCACACACTGACATCACGATTCGGGCCGATTTTCGCTAGATCCGCGTGGCATCCGGCGTGCAATGGCACGGTGCCATGCGCTTCCTCTTTGCGTCCCTTCCCCTCGTCGCTCTTGCTTGCGGCGGATCCATCGGGCCCATCGACCCGTCCACGCTGCACGTCGAGGGCTCGTACGACTTGGTCGTCTCGAACATCGTCGGGCAGCCTTCGCCGAACCCGTACCAGCCTCCCGACAGCGGTCATCCGGGGATCGGCCAGCACGCGCGGCTCGACATCCGGAAGATCGGGTCGAGCTACGACGCGGCGGTGACGCCCGAAAACGGCGACCCGGTCGCGATGACGGTGACGTTCGAATCGGACGGGACGATGACGCTCGTCGGCGAGTACCCCGTCGGGTCGAGCGGCGGCTCCGAGTATTCGACGAGCGACGAGATCGACGCCCTCCACCTGGCCGTCGGCGCCGACGGGCGTTTCAGCGGCGGCTTCACGGCCGAGGGGCAGACGAACGTCTCCGAGGGCGACGTCGGCTGGCAGAGCGACAACACGGCGACCGGCACGGTCGGCGCCGACGCGCGGCCGCCCACGGCGCAGGTTTCGGCGCTCGGCTCGGCGCAGAGCGTCCTCCTTCCGTGGGACGAGCTCTACGTGCACACGTCCGAGCCGGTGGACGCGGCCGCGCTCGGGAGCGCGCTCTCGCTGACGCCGGGCGCGGCGAGCTTCCAAGTGTCGTCCCCGTCAGTCGATTGGATCGGCGCGACGTCGGCCGTCGGGTACCGAACGATCTGGTCGGATTTCAGCGGACAGGCGTCGCTCGGCGTGGCCGGCGGTCTCGTCGATCCGTCGGGCAACGCGTCGGCGGCCGCGACGAGCGCCGTGCAGTTTCTCTCGGTGCCGTCCGCGGCGACGTTCGGCGGCGCGAGCCCGCCTGCGATGTGGGGCGCGGCGACGATCGCGACGTCGAGCGAATCGTGCGGCACGGCCGCGAGCTGCATCGAGATCGGTCCCCTCACCGGTCCGTGCGGCGCGCAGCCCGGCGGAATCGCCGGACGGCTCGAAGCGGGCGGCGCGACCCAGCTCTCGCTCACGTTCCGCGTGCGCGCGGCGACGCAGTACGGACCGCCGGGATGGATGTTCGACGTGAGCGCCGCGACGCCCGGCAAGGGTGCGCAGGTCCTCACGGGCGAGCTCACGATGCCTCCGATGAACGCGACCACCGACGCGACTTATCCGTACGCGTCGGACTGGACGACCGCGACCGTCGCGCTTCCCGACACCGGACCCGAGGTCGGCTTCTCGCTCGTGCCGTTCCAGACCGCGCAAAGCTACTGCGGCGGCGGCCCCGCGTTTCCCCCGGTCACCATGCTCGTCGACGTGGCCGAAATCACGACGGTACCCTAGAGGCGGCGCCGAACATTTCGGTTCCGAGACTCGTTGGTGGTGGTAATCCATCGCCCCCGAGCTCGCATGACGAACCCCGCCGAAGAGGAAGAGTCCGAAGAGGACCGCGAAGAAGAAGAGGAAAAGGAGGCGACCGAGGCGGCGGACGAGCCCGAGCCCGAGGCCGAGCGCGCCCTGCCTCGCGGCAACCAGCCGCAGTGGAAGCGCGGCGGCATCACGGCGCTCGTGGGCGGCCTCGGCGCGTTCCTCTTGATGGCGCACAACGGCCAGCTTCGACTCGGCGTCCCGATCGGGTTTCTCTGCATGCTCGTCGCGACCTGGGGCGTGCTCGACGTGGCGGGCACCTTCGACGACGAGGTCGCGCCCGCCGGCGTCATCGACAAGAGCCGGCTCGTCCGCGCGCTCGTCGCGCTCGTCGGCGCCGGGATGCTCTACTGCGCGATGCTCATGGGCGCGCAGAGCGGCGCGCTCCACCAGTGGATTTGGGGCGTGCTCGTGACCGCGAGCTTCGTGCTCGTCGTCTACACGGTGTTCAACCTCGGCGTGACGCTCGGGCCGTGGGCGCGCGACGAGGCGGGGCTCGAGCGGCCGATCTGGAAGCGGCACGGGTTCTGGCTCGTGGCGATCGCCGCGCTCCTCTATCTGCCGACGCTCGGGAGCTACTCGCTCTGGGACCCGTGGGAGACGCACTACGGCGAGGTCTCGCGCGAGATCCTCGCGCGCGACGACTGGATTTCTCTGTGGTGGGCGCAGGACGGGTGGTTCTGGTCGAAGCCGATCCTGAACTTCTGGATCCAGGCGATCGCGATGGCGACGCTCGGCACGAACTACCAGCCCGACAAGATGCTCATCGGCGCGGACGGCGGGCCGAGCGCGCACCCCGAGTGGGTCGTGCGCACGCCGAACTTCCTCCTCGCGGTGCTCGGGCTCTACCTCCTCTACAAGGGGGTGTCGAAGGTGTTCGGGCGGCGCGCGGGCCTTCTCGGCGGGCTCGTGCTCGCGACGATGCCGGACTGGTACTTCCTCGCCCACCAGACGATGACCGACATGCCGTTCGTCGCGCCGCTGTGCGCGGCGATGGGCCTGCTGCTCCTCGGGCTCTCGACCGAAGAAGAGAAGCGCGCGCGCGTCTGGGAGGTCGACCTCTTCGGGCGCAAGTGGAAGCTCTCGGCCTGGCACCTCGTCTTCGGCGCGATCGTGATGGTCGCGCTGCCGCAGATCCTCTATTCGCTGTCGCGCAACATCGAGCTCGTCGTCCACGGCGACGGGCCGAAGGGCTTCCGCTTCCACTGGGACGAGTTCCGCAGCGGCTCGGGGATGGGCAACTGCGGTCTGCCCGGCAACGAGGCGTGCAACCCGGGGCACCCGGCGTCCATCCCGCGCGGCGCGGGCCTCCATCCGGACAACCTCGGCGGCGCGATGCTGCGCTTCTTCGGCGGGTTCGAGCCGGCGCTGCAGGCGATCGTGTGGACCGCCGCGCTCGGCGCGCTCCTCTATTTGAACTGGGGCGAGCGACGCGTGAGGCGTTTGTATTACATCGCGGCCTGGTTCATGGCGGCCATCGCGACGATGGGAAAAGGGCCCGCGGGCTTCGGCCTGCCCGGTCTCGTCGGCCTCGCGTACGTCGCGACCACCAAGCGCTGGAACGAGCTCACGCGCTTCGAGCCCATCTCGGGGACGCTCGTCCTGCTCGTGGTCGTGATCCCCTGGTACATCGCGATGTACGTGCGCCACGGCTCGCCGTTCACCGACCGGCTCCTCTTCCACGACATGTTCAACCGCGCCTTCCACCACGTGCACGACACGAACGAAGGCGACGACACGAGCTTCCGCTTCTACGTCT
>Ga0335082_10008308_pt1 | contig 11270 bp, 8 predicted proteins | sample Lox_Sample_41_FD_206718 | JGI IMG/M metagenome (GOLD analysis project Ga0335082, IMG submission 206718) | Soil microbial communities from Loxahatchee National Wildlife Refuge, Florida, United States - Lox_Sample_4.1 | ecosystem: Environmental > Terrestrial > Soil > Wetlands | place: USA: Florida... | reverse complement strand
GCGTGAACGTCGTGATACGCGCAGCGCACCACCGTCGTGGTGTCGCGCCCGACGAACTCCCAAGTCAGCGGGCCGAGCAGGTCGCCCGAGATGCAGCGCAGATCGATCCGTCGCCACGGATGGAGTCGGGTCACCTCCATCACCCAGCTGCGCGCGCCACTCCTGCAGCCGATGCGGCTGCCGATGCGAAGCATCGCCTCCGGTCCAAGAGGCTCACAGCGCAGGCGCGGCCACCACAACGCGTAGCGACGAATGGCCAGCACCAGCTCGTAGCAGCGCCGGGCCGGCGCGCCGACTACGACTTGATCCAGATGCGGTGAGGTGTCAGTCATCGACAGCGTCCTCCACACGGCGAGCCTCCCGCGATCGCAGGTGCCCGACGGCTTCCGCCCATTCAGTTGCCATAACCTGGCCGCCAGTGTAAGCCTCGCGACAGCTACGGGGGTTGCCGATGAGAACGCGCGAGCTGCTGCACCTGCACAACAGCGGCCATCCTGGCATCAATGCTCTGTTCGCTAAGGCCCACTCAGCGGATTGGGATATCGAGCGCGACGTTGACTGGACGGTGGCGATTGCCGCGGACGATCCGTTGGTCGACGAAGCGTGGGGGGCATTTTCGCAAACCGCAACGTTTCGTACGCTGCCAGCGACGGCGCGTGCGCGCGCGACACGGCGCGGGCTGGGGCGCATCCTCAACATCCTCCAGGTCGGCGAAAGTGTCGCGCAGGACGTGTGTGCCAAGATCGCCCTGCGGGTGCGCGAAGAAGACTACCGCAATCATGCTGTCGCCCAGGCCATGGACGAAGCGCGCCACCACCTCGCGTATCGACGCTTGCTGGACAAGATGGGCGACGAGGTGGAGGACATCGACATGGGGACGGAGATGATGTTCGACACCTTGCTGGCGTCGGATGATCCGCTCGTGCTCATCGCGACGGAGCAGTTCTTTCTCGAAAGCTTGGCCATGGGGATCTTCGAGGGCATTCAGCGACACGCCCGTCATCCGCTGCTGCGCCAGATCATTACGTTGATCACCCGTGATGAGAGCCGCCACATGGGATTCGGGGTGCTCTACGTTGCGGAGTGGATGCGCCAGCATCCGCTCGATGACCAGATCGCCTTTGCGCGGCGCTGGCTCGCCCAGATCTTTTCGGTGCTGATGGATCAGCCCGGACCGATCATGCTGGCGCGAGTGCTGGACCGCCTCCGCGATGCCGGCGTCGAGAACGTCGATGCATTGAGCGCACCGATGCTGCGCGAGCAGCAAGCGATCAACGCCGCCGAGGCTGCCGAGGTGCTGAGCGGTCGCAAGGTGCCGCACCTCCTGAAGAGTGCGCGGCGCGCCGGGCTGCTCAAGCCTGAGATCGTCGACGCTCTCAGCCTGCGTAGCAATCCGCTTGTGGCCGTCGCGCTGCGTCAGCCGGCTGAGGCCGGCGAGGCGTAGCCGGGGTCACCTCCCGGCAGGGGATCGACGGCGCCCTCAGGGGGGCAGGTTCACGCCGGCCGAGCGCCCACCCTCGAGGTACGGCTCGTTCGTCGACACCGAGATCTGCGCGCTGCTCGGGATGGCGAAGCGGTCGATGACGAGGCCAATGACGGGCACGTCGGTGCCGCGCACGAAGAGATGCATTGTATCGGTGCCGACACTGCTGCGGCGGAGCGCGGCGATCGAGTTGAAGCTGATTCGGTTGAAGCACAATACTGACGTGGCGCCCGAGAAGTGCTGCTCGAACTCATTGATGGTTGCGAGCTGCACCAGCGCGCTGGAGGGTGTCTGCGTCTCGAGGTCCTGCGTGCACGGCACCAACACCAATTCACTGTCGGCTGCTGGGTTACTCGTCTTGCTGGCCAGCGCCTGGAAGTGCAAACGGTCCGGACACTGCTCGTAGGTGACACCGTCGAGCGGAACACTGCCGGTGTAGCTTCCCGGGCTCAGTCGGCGGAACGCAATCGCCGCGTAGCCGAGGGTTGGACCGGCGGTATCGGTCACCAGGGCGCGACCCTGCAACGCGTTGTGTGAGCTGAGGTCCGGGGAAATCGCCGCGACGACGCACTTGAGCTCGCCGTCTCCAGAGAACGGCGGAGCCACCCGGTTCCCGTTGCCGTCCGACCCGGTGCCGGCATGCCAGGCGATCGGTTGATTCGGCGTCAGCGTGACCAGGAAGCCCACCTCATTGCAGGTCTTGGCGGCGACGTAGAAGCACTGCAGCGAAACCGGCGAAGCGGTGAGGTTCATGATCTCGACGAGGGTGTCTTGCGTCGTCGTGGCGCGGATCAACGGATAGATGAGCAATGCCGACGGCAGCTTCTGCGCCGGCGGCACGCCGTCCACATCGAAGCCGAGCGGATCGGTCGCCGAGCTGATGTTCGGCGTCGCGGTGGGTGTCGCGGTCGGAATGCGTGTGGCGGTTGACGTGCGCGTCGAGGTGCGCGACGGCGCCAGGGTGGCGGTGACGGTGATCGTCGGTGTGCGCGTCGGCGTTGGCGAACGGACGATCGGGAACGGGTTCGAACCGCCGCTGCCGATCTGATGCATGAGCAACGCAAAGTATGCTGCGATTATGCGGATGAGCTCAGCCATGTGCCTATGGAACGTCCGCGACGGGTGGAAAGATCACGTTTGCCGACCGGCCACCCTGAAAGGATGGTTCGTTGCCCGCCGTCCGTGCCCCAGGGACTCGATCAACAACCAGACCGAGAATCGGGCCGTTGGTGCCGCGTGCCACGATATGCGCGGTGTCGCTGCCCAGGGTCGCGCGATTCAACTGGGCGGTGATGTCCGCTAGAGCACGCCGATCGAAGCAGCTGAAACTCTTCGACGCCGAGTACTGCGTCTCGAACTCGTTGAAGATGATGTACTGGACACCGACGGTGGTGGGAATCTGTAGCAGCAGGTTCTCGGCGCACGGCACGAGGACGAGGTCACTCGACGACGTGGGCTGATCGCTGAGCACTTCGAAGTGCAGCTTGTCCGGGCACTGCGCGTAGCTCGAGCCGTTGAGCGCCACGGTGCCGGTGAAATCACCGTCCGACAGCCGCTGAAAGGCGACGGCTCCATACGAGACGGTCTCGCCGTTGGTGTCGTAAACGATGGCGCGTCCCTGCATCGTGTTGTGGAAGCTCAAATCGGGCAACGCCGGGACGACCACGCACTTCAACTCGCCCTGAGCACCGGGGAATGGCGGCACGGCGCTGCCGTTCTGGGTGTTGCTCAGCCCGTCACTCGCCAGCCACGACAGCGGTTGGTACGGCGTGAACGAGATCAGGAAGCCCGTCTCGTTGCACGAGTCGCCGTCGATGTAGAAGCATTCCAAGGTTTGGCTGGTTCCCGAGAGATTGACCAACTCGATGCGCGTGTCACGGCCACCCGTCAGGTCAATCAGCGGGAAGACCAGGTACGCGGATGGCAGCTTCTGAGCAGGGGGGCCTGCCCAAGCGGCCGGCGCGAGCCCGCACCACACCGCCCCCATCAGCATCAAGACCGTTTCGCGCCACCGCCGGAACATCTTCGCACCACGAACAGAGGCGCATCGTACGTGTCTCGGGTCCACAAATCAACCCAAAATGGGACGGCAATCGCCCACAAAAACAACCATTTTGCTGCCGCATGAACCGCTGTCGCGCCGACTTGGACGCCGCCCGCCGCGCGCACCGCCGCCGATGGTGGCTCGGCCCCTCTCCGTGGTAAAGGGAACCGCATGAGCCAGTGCAGCGACGCCCACCTCGTCTGGATGGATCTCGAGATGACCGGCCTCGATCCGGACCGCGACACGATCCTGGAGATCGCCACGCTCATCACCACCGATACGCTCGATCTCGTCGCCGAGGGCCCGGTGCTCGCCATCCACCAACCCGCCGAGGTCCTCGATGCCATGGATGCCTGGAACCGCGAACACCACGGCGCCTCCGGCCTGACCCAACGGGTCCTGGCATCAACGCTGACCATGCCCGCCGCGGAGGCGCAGACGCTGGCGTTCGTCACTCAATACGTTCCTGAGCGCAGCTCGCCGCTGTGCGGTAACTCGATCTGGCAGGACCGCCGCTTCGTCGCACGCTACATGCCGAGGCTCGACGCCTATCTGCACTACCGCGTCATCGACGTCAGCACCGTCAAGGAGCTGGTGCGTCGCTGGTACCCCAACGCGACCCGGCCGCCGGAGAAGAAGCACGCCCATCTCGCGCTCGACGACATTCGCGAGTCGATCGACGAGCTCCGCTTCTACCGGCAACAGTTCTTCAAGGCAGTCGAGAGTCGAGAGTCGAGAGTCGAGAGTCAGAAACACCGCTGAGGCGCTTCGCTCTCGACTCCCAACTAGTAGACGATCACGCTGCGGATGCTTTCACCGCGGTGCATCAGCTCGAAAGCCCGGTTGATGGTGTCGAGCTGCATGGTGTGGGTGACGTATGGGTCGATCTTGATGCGTCCGCTCATGTACCAATCGGCGTACTGCGGCAGCTGCGTGCGCCCGCGCGTGCCGCCGAAGGCGGTGCCGCGCCAGCTACGTCCGGTGACCAGGAGAAACGGCCGCGCGTGAATCTCCTCGCCGGCGCCGGCCACGCCTATGATGATCGCCTGTCCCCAACCCTTGTGCGCGCAGTGCAGCGCTTGCCCCATCACCTCGACGTTGCCGATGCACTCGAAGGAGAAGTCGACGCCGCCGTCGGTCATCTCGACCACCGCCTCGACGAGGTTGGGGACGTCCGCGGGGTTGACGCAGTCGGTGGCGCCGAGCTGACGCGCCAACACGAACTTGCTCGAGTTGGTGTCGATGCCGATGATACGTGCCGCGCCGGCCATCACCGCACCTTGCACCACGGACAACCCGATGCCACCCAGACCGAAGACCGCCACCGTCGCGCCCGGATGGACCTTGGCGGTGTTCACCACCGCGCCGATGCCGGTGGTGATGCCGCAGCCGAGCAGGCAGACTTTCTCGAGCGGCGCGTCGGAACGGATCTTCGCCAACGCGATCTCGGGCACGACGGTGTACTCCGCAAAGGTCGACGTACCCATGTAGTGATGCAACAGGCGTCCCTGGTGCGACCAACGGCTGGTCCCGTCGGGCATCAGCCCCTTGCCCTGCGTCGCCAAGATGGCGCCGCACAGGTTGGTCTTGCCGCTGAGACAGAACTTGCACTGCCGGCATTCCGGAATGTACAGCGGGATGACGTGGTCGCCGGGTTTGACGCTGGTGACGCCGGCGCCCACCTCTTCGACGATGCCACCGCCTTCGTGGCCGAGCACGGTGGGGAACAACCCGGACGGATCGCGCCCGCTCATCGTGTACGCATCGGTATGACACACGCCGCTGGCCACCAAGCGCACCAGACATTCACCCGCGTGTGGTCCCTCCAGATCGACGTCATCGATCACCAGCGGCTGCTGCGGCTCCCAGCAGATGGCGGCTTTCACCTTCATGGCGGCTCCTCTGAACGTGACTGTGATTACACCGCGTCGCGGCGGGATGCCACCACCCCGGCCGCTGGGCGTTGACTCACCTGCGGCTGCGGGCTTGATTCCGTCGCGTGCAGCCCTTGCCAATCGATCCGCTGTTGCCGGAGATCGTCGCGCGCCTCTCCGCCGCGTCGTGCCTCGTGCTGCGCGCGCCGCCGGGAGCGGGAAAGACGACGCGCGTGCCGGCGACGCTGCTCGATGCGGGACTCGCCGGCGGCGGGCAAGTCGTCGTCCTCGAACCGCGCCGCATCGCCGCGCGCGCCGCGGCGGAGTTCGTTGCCGGCGAGCGCGCTGGCCGCGTCGGCGACGAGGTCGGCTACCGCGTCCGCTTCGAACAACGCGGCGGGCCGGCAACGCGCTTGTGGTTCATCACCGAAGGAGTGCTCGGGCGCCAACTCGTCGGCGATCCCTTCCTCGAAGGCGTGGGCCTCGTTGTGCTCGACGAGTTCCACGAGCGCCATCTCCAGGGTGACGTCGCGCTCGCCGTCATCCGTGAGCTGCAGGAGACCGTGCGTCCCGACCTCAAGCTCGTGGTCATGTCGGCCACGCTGGAAACCGACCGCCTTGCCGCGTATCTCGACGGCTGCCCGGTGCTGACCTCTGAAGGCCGCGCCCATCCGGTGCGCATCGAATACGATGCGGCGGCTGACGAGCGGCCGCTCGCCGCACGAGTGGCCGCCGCCCTGCAACGCGTCCTGCGCATCGACGACGACGGCGGCGACGTCCTCGTCTTCTTGCCAGGGGCCGCCGAGATTCGCCGCGTCGCTATGGCGATCGAGCCGCTCGCCGCCGCGGCGCAGCTCACCGTCATCCCGCTGCACGGGGATCTGCCTCTCGATGCGCAACAACGCGCCATCCGGCGCGGCGCGCAGCGCAAGGTGGTGCTGTCTACCAACGTCGCGGAGACCGCGCTCACCATCGACGGGGTTACCGCGGTGATCGACTCCGGGCTGGCGCGCGAGGCGCGCTTCGATGCCAAGCACGGTCTCAACGCGTTGCGCGTCGTGCCCATCAGTCGCGCCGCGGCGGACCAACGCGCCGGACGCGCCGGGCGTACCGCGCCGGGCCGTTGCCGGCGCTTGTGGCCGCAGCCCGAGCATGGCCATCGCCGCGCCCAGGAGACGCCCGAGGTACTGCGCCTCGATCTCAGCGGCACGGTGCTGGAGCTGCGCGCCTGGGGGCTGCCCGACGTGCGTCGCTTCCGCTGGCTCGATGCGCCCAGCGACGCCGCCATCCAGCGCGCCGAGCGGCTCCTGCGCCTCCTCGGTGCGGTGGACGCGGTGAGCGGTGTGCTGACCGACACTGGGCGCCGCATGCTCGAGCTGTCGGTGCCGCCGCGCCTGGCGCGCATCCTGGTCGAAGCCGAACGTTGCGGGTGTGCGCCCGCAGGCGCCTTGCTGGCGGCCTTGGCCTCCGAACGCGACATCTGCCTCGAAACCCGCGCCTTCGGGGGCGACGCCGGCGGTCGCTGGCCGGCTGGGCCGTCCGACTTGCTGCTGCGCCTGCAGCTCTTCGAGGAGGCCGAACGCTGTCACTTCGATGGTCATGCTTGCGAGTCGCTCGGCCTCGACGCGCGCAGCGCGCGTGCCGTCGAGCGCGCCCGTCGTCAGCTGACGCGGCGCCGCGGCGCCGCCGCCGGCGCCGCCAATGCCGCCATCGACACGCTACTGCGCTGCACGCTGGCCGGCTTCCCGGATCGTGTCGTGCGCCGGCGCGCCGCTGATTCGTCCCGCGGGGTGATGGTCGGCGGGACCGGCGTCGTGCTCTCGGAACAGAGCGTAGTGCGCGATGCCGAGCTGTACGTGGCCGTCGAGGTCGACGCCGGCCCACGGCGTTCGCTGGTCGAGGCGCGCGTGCGCCTGGCCAGCGCCGTGCGCCGCGAGTGGCTCATGGAGATGTTTCCGGCGGCGCGGCAGCACCTGACCGAGCTGGTGTTCGACCCGCAACGCGAGCGCGTTGTGGAGCGCACGCGCGAGTGTTTCGAGGACCTGGTGCTCGAGGAGCGCGTGCGGCTCGACGTCGATCGGCTGCAGGCCGGCACCGTGCTGGCACAGGCGGCGCGACAGGACCCGAGCCGTGCCTTCCGCATTGGTGACGCCGAACGCGGGCTGCTCGAGCGCCTCCGCTTCCTGCAACGCTGCATGCCGGAGCTCGGCTGGCCGGCGGACGTCGACGATCTGCTGGCAGACGCCATCGCGTCGCTCTGCGGCGGCCTCTGCAGCTTCGCCGAGCTGCGCGACGCCGACCTCGGCGCGGCGCTGCGCCACGGGCTCACGGCGGCGCAGCGTCGTGCCCTCGAGCATGAGGCTCCCGAGCAGTACCGCCTGCCCTCGGGCCGGCAGGTGCGGATCAACTACGAGCCCGACAAGTCACCAGCGGTTGCGGCGCGGATTCAAGAAGTCTTCGGCCTCGCTGCCACGCCGCGTCTCGCCGGCGGCCGCGTCGCGCTCGTCCTGCAGCTGCTGGCGCCCAATCAGCGGCCGGTGCAAATCACCGACGACCTGGAAAGCTTCTGGCAGCGCACGTATCCGGAGGTTCGCAAAGTCCTGCGCGGTCGCTACCCCAAGCATGCGTGGCCCGAGGATCCACGACAGGCCACGCCGACCTCGCGCACCAGCCGCAGCCGATGACACCCGGTGCCGGCGATGGCCCACCCGCGCGGCGCACTCGTAGTTGGTTGCGCCGAGGCGGTCACCGCGATCGCAGATGCGCCGGGTTCTCGATGTCCAGCGGCAGACAACTGCTCGGAGCATTGATGGGGTTGCAGCGCGCTGGCATGCCTCCGGGAATGGTGACGCGATAGTCGGTTCCGACTTGCGGGTCTGGCACAGGGTAGTCCGTGCTGATCCACTGTGCCCCGCTGCTCAGCGCGGCGTCGCGCGCCGTCGTGTCGTTGGCGCGCGCTTCAACTGTATCCGAGTCGGTGCGCGTGCGGACGACATACCCGGTAGCGACGAGGTGCTGGATCCGGTCGTGGTCCCCCACGGCGTCGTTGTCTTCGACAAAGGCCGCGTCGGGGTCGCCGGGCTCGGCGTTGGTGAACAGAACGCGTCCCGTCAGTGACGGATGGCCGGCGATGTAGAGGTCGCGCTTGCCGGCATTGTCGAGCGTGAACAACACGCGGCCGCGGGTCCGGCCCAGCGTCGGCCACCCATCGGTCAAGACGGCGTGCTCGAGCGTTGCGTGCGTGCCCCGCACCTCGTCCGGCGTGATGATCTTGTCCGCGGGGAACACGGAGCGGATCTCCGCATCGAGGGCGTCGAATTGCTGTGAGTCGATCGGAATCGGCACCGCGGCGCCGGCGATGCCGAACGGCAGCGGATCGTCCTTGGCCTCCACCAGGATCATGATCGGCATGTGCCCTGGATGCGCGTCGGACCACGATTTTACGGTCTCCAGGCACTCGACGAAGGTCCAGCAGTTGCTCTCGAAGTCGATGTCCTGAATGTGCAGCACCTTGAACCCCGGTTGGCTCAGCTGGGGTATGCCGGAGGCGGTGGGTTGGTGGATGAGCTTCAGCCCGATGCGGTTGGCGAACAACCCCCCGTGCGGATCGGCCCACACGTCGAGCTCGATCTGACGGACGGCTTCGCTCTCGAACTGCTGATCGAGCGGGGGGTGCGTGTACTGCCAGGCGTCGGCGGCATCGCCGAAGAGGTTCAAGTAGACCTGCAGCAACGCCGGGCGCGGTTGGACGTGATAGCTGTTGTGCGTACCAACCACCTGCACCTGGTTGAGACGCAATACGCCGTCGTGTGGATACGCCACCGTGCTGGGACGTATCGCCAAGCCTTCGTCGTCGTCGCCGCAACCGGCCAACAGTGCGCCAAGGGCGAGGCAGAGGCAGGCCGTCTGAAGTGATCGCCTAGGCATTCTCCGTCGGAACGATATCAGGTCTACGACAGCGGTTGGAATGCATGATCGAACACGTAATCGCCGACCTGGCGTCCCTGCGCGATGCCCTGTTGCTTGTCGAAGGCCCAGTGGATGCCGAGATAGATCCGGCTCTGGCCGTTTTCTTCCTCGGCTTCGGAGAACGACGAGAAGGTTCGCGGGATGTACGGCCGCAGATTGCCCTCGTTGTCGCGGGTCACGCCGTTGAACTCATCCGACACGAAGGTGAAGGTGATGTCGTCCCGCTTGAAGAAGCGGCGCAAGGTTTGGAAGAGCGCCCCGCCAAAGCCGGCATGGCCCGACGGGTACGACGGGAACGGCGGCGTGAAGTTGGGACCGTTCAGATTGCTCGCCGGCGCACCGAGCGGTGTGTACCTTGGGTCGCCCGCGGTGCCATCGTTGCCGTCGCCCAGGCCCGTTGGACCCGTGCCCGGATCGGATTCCCGGATGCCGGTGACCGGACGCCAGAGCTGGTAGTAGTACTTCGATTCCCAAATCGCGATACCGGCGTCGGCCATGGCGACGTTGACGAGCGCCAGCAGTCGCGCCAGCTCCACGATGTCGAGACCCTGCAGGTTGGCGATGGTGGCCGTGATCTGATTGTACAGCCGCGGCGGGGCACAGAGGCTCGGCGTGCCATCGTACGCCCAGAAGGTGCCGACCATGGTTTCGAAGTCGCTCCGTGTCGTCGGAGTGACGATGCCGTCGCCGCCGATCGCCTTCACTTCATCGAAGGCCGTCGCATACTCGACGCTGTCGAGGGCCGGCGGTGCCGGTACGCGGAATTGCGTCGCCGACTGCATGACGAACGGCGTCACCTCGCTCCAGTACGCACCGAGCGCGACGGTCTTCATGCTGATCGGATCCTCCCGCCACTTGCCCGGCGCATCGCTGGTGACGAAATCGATGCCGATGTTGGGCTCGGGCCGATTCGAGCCGTCGTTCGCGCGCAATGCGAGAATGGCGGCGGCCGCGCGCTTGCCCAGATCGATGCCGTCCGACTTGGCCTTCCCGTTCGTCACCGTTGCCAGGTCGGCGGCGAGTTGCGCATCGAAGCTCGGTGTCTGCGACGGAAACAGCGCCGCCAACGTATCGTGCGCCGCCTGCGCGATCGCCGCCTTCATCGACGTGCCGCGCGGCGCGGCGCCGAGGCTGGTATAGCCGTGATACCCGCCGGCGATGGCGTTCACCGCATCGAAGATCGCGATGTGCACGATCGCCATCGCCCGGCTGGCGCGGGTCGGTCCGAACTGCTCGCCGAACACGCGATTCTCGCCCGGCTGCACTGGCGTGTGGTCCAGCCCACTGGCGTTGATGGCAATCTGGTTCCAGTGGTGGACCCAACTCGTCGAGCCCGCCGTCGATGTCGCGGTGGTGTGGTGGTCGCTGTCGCCGCATCCCTGCACCGCGACCAGCGTGAGCAGCAGCACGGCGATACGCCAACCGCAGCCAGAGATGAGCACCGTTCCAGAACAACCGCGACGGGCATCGCCAGACGCTCGAGTCATGACCGTACTCCTTGACGCGTACAAAAATTGCGGCACTCGACGGCGTCGCTGCTGCCAGCGTCAACGTCATACGATTCCATAGCGGGCGGGGTCCGGCAATCCGTGAGTACCCCTACTGCGCTGCGGTAAATTGTCTCAGGGGGCACCAGCCGCTGCCGTCGCCGAGGCGAAGAGGAGCAGCGGTGTCCCGCCGCTGCTGCGGAGCTGGGACGGCCCCGTCACTCTTCGAGGTCGCGCCGAACTGCGACCGCGCTGCGCGCCCTACACCGCCTCCACTTCCACCGGTACGCCCGTCATGTGCGCCATGTTGCTGAGCGGCTCGAAGCTGCCGGGCCCGCTGGCGAGGAGGCGGTTGACGTTCACGCCCGGGCGCTCGCAGGCGATCCGCATCCCGGCGGCGTGCGTGTGCCCCC
>Ga0335082_10008306_pt1 | contig 11271 bp, 5 predicted proteins | sample Lox_Sample_41_FD_206718 | JGI IMG/M metagenome (GOLD analysis project Ga0335082, IMG submission 206718) | Soil microbial communities from Loxahatchee National Wildlife Refuge, Florida, United States - Lox_Sample_4.1 | ecosystem: Environmental > Terrestrial > Soil > Wetlands | place: USA: Florida... | reverse complement strand
ACACGAACTTCTCCGGCCTCGCCGTTTCGTTTGGTTCGGGCATGTGCAACGTCGCGCTTGCTTTCCAAACCGTCAAAGGCATGGACTTCAGCCTCGCGCGCGGTGGTGACTGGATCGACCAGCACGCCGCCAAAGCTCTCGGCTCAACGGCCTCGCGTGTTTGTGCGACCAAGGAAAAAGGTGCCATTGATCTCGCGAACGTGAAGCCCGGCGACCGCGAAGCGGAGGCCATTGCGCTCTATATTCGGGCGCTCATCCGCTACTGCCTCGACAACATCGCCATGCAGTTCCGCCGAGTGCAAAACACGATCAGCTTGCCGGACCCGATCCCATTCGTGGTTTCAGGAGGCACGACACGAGCGGTCGGCTTCGAGCAAGTTTTCAACGAAGAGTTCGAGCAAGTCAAAAAGAAGGGCTTTCCGATTCAAATCTCCGATGTCCGCATGGCGAAAGATCCGATGACCTCAGTGGCGGAGGGTCTTCTCGTTCTTGCGACGGAGGAACACGCGGGCTGAGGAATGTATTTCTACTTGGTGAACTCCCTCAAACGCCGGCTCATCTTGGAGCTGAAGGACAGCTTCAAGGAACATCCGATCTACAACAAGGTTGTTCCTTATATCGAGGATAAGTTCGTCTTCACCGAAAGACCCCAGTACGGCATCGTCATCAAGGGAAGTTCGGCGAACAAGGTTTCGCTTGCCGCCGACAACTTCATGGGAACGGTTCAGAGTCACGTGATGCTCGCGTACATGGGGCATCCCACGTACCCGCTCGAATGGGTACGTGAGGATCTCCGTGCCGTGGCTGTTGACGGGTATTTTCCGACAGTCGCCGGCGTGTATTACATGGAGATCCTCAAAGCGCCGGAGAACAACAGCGACCACGGGTATTATGTGCTCGACCCGTTGCTTACGGTCACGGATGAAGCCGTGCTCCAATTTGTGACGGGCATCGAGCGGGAGGCACAGCTTCAGAACATTCCTTTGAAGGGAACAGTTCGTCTGTGGTTGGATCATCGCAGCCTGTTGACCGAGAATTCTGACTACACGGTCAACTACCAGAATGGAGCCATCACGCTCCTCAGAAATTTCACGTCCAACTCAGTCCTGAATGCCGACTATCGTTACCCATCAGCGTCCATCGGCCCCGTTTCGTTCCAATGGAATCAGGCGGACTTCAAAACTCTCCCTGGTGTGGTTCTCGCGTTTGGCAAGCGCGCCGTAAAGGGCGACAAAGTTGCGATCGTGGTCTACCCCGATCGGGTGGATGCCGCGAACGCGTATGGTGGGAAGTTCGAGTTGACGTTCGAGCTGAATGTGATTGCCCAAGACTCGATTCAGAGGGAGGAGATCACAGACTTCATGATCATGTCCCTTTGGGGCGTGAAGAAGCCGCTGCTCGAGTTCGAGGGCATCGAACTCGTGGACATCTCGATGGGTGGGGAAGTCGAGGAGACCTACGACGAGGTTGCCGACCTCATGTACTACAACACGACGTGCTCAATTCAGCTTCGCGCCGACTGGGAAATTCACATTCCTCTGCCGCTTACAATCAGCCGCGTGCAGCAAACGATCCCTCGGCCCGAACAACAGGCGGCGATGGACCTTTTCTTTGCGACCTATCCTGTGCTCGCGGGTCGAAACTCAACCTTCGAGAAAATACAATGAAAGATGGAGATCCACATGCCGAAGTACGTCTTCGAATGTCAAACCGAGGGGTGCAACCTTCGGTTTGAGCGCGCTCTGAAAATGGGCGACCACACTTCTCACGAATGTCCGAACTGTCACGAAGTGGCTCCGCGCGTGATGGAGGGATTCGCTTTCGGGTTCAAAGAAGAACCGGGGAAAGTCGGCAATTCGGGCGTCCACAAAGAGGACTACCCGACAGCAGATCATGCAGTTGGACGGGACGCCGAAAAGCGTTGGGAGCATTATTCGGCCCGCGATCAGGTCAAAGCCAAGGCTCGAGAAATGGGCCAGACGCATGCACTCATCCGCAAAACCGGGCAAAATTACGTCGAGTACGAGCCCATGAGCGACGCGGGCCGGGAAGCGCATCGGAATCTCACCAAGACCGCCCTCGGCCGCCTTCAGAGGGCGAAAGAAGCCCGTGGCAACCGCTAGTCCTCTTGTCGGAATGGTGTGGCGTGAGTTCGGCGCATAGTCCTCTTGTATTCACGCCTCGATAGAGGATCTGCATCCGTATCCACGATCAGATGGTCCAAGCCCTCACATGAAGATCCAAATCCAGAAAACCCGTAGCCAATTCGAGGATTGACCATGTCGCTTGGCCCGTTCATCACCTACGTCCCGCCCGGCGTCTACACAAGGACGCTGACGGAAGCCAACGTCGCGAATATCGTGGCTGGGCTGCGAATCCCGTTCGTTATCGGGGTCGGGCAGGAGACGCTGGAGCAAGATGATCTCGAGCTGGTTCGCGGTTCTTCCGCGACCCTCGACCAACAGATTGTCAACGAGGACGTGAGCCTTCAGTGGGTCATCGACTCGACCAACCCGAACAACCTGGTGCTCGGAGCCCAAGACGGGACTCGCACTCAGTTCGTTGTCCGCAACATCCCGATCGTGGATGGAACGGGCATCGGCCGCGTGACGAACAACCCACAAACCGTCACCGTGACGGTCAACGGGATCCCGATCGCAGTCAGCCAGGTGAACGGTGCCAAGGGCATCGTCACCCTCCAGGTTCCGACGCAACCGACGGATCACGTGCTCTGCACGTACTACTTCCACCGGGGCGACACGAGCTTCACGGATGACGTCTCGGCGCAAGTCACGACGACGAACGCACAGCTCACCTCGCCAGGGTACGAGCCCTTTGCCATCACGACCGGGTCGAACGACCAGTTCATCGTGATCGTGAACGGGGTATCGTCCACGGTGATCTTCCCGCAAGGGTCGCTCACGACCGCGAACCTTGTCTCGTCGATCAACGCGGCTGCGATCTCCAATCTCTCGGCGAGTGTCTTCACCGACGCGCAAGGGCTCAACCATCTCCTGCTCACCGCGCCTCAGTCGGTTCAGATCGGCACGGGAACGGCGAACGGGCCGCTCGGCTGGACGGCGAACACCACGACGAACCGCAACGCGACGTTCCGCGTGTTCCAACGTCCGATCGTGGATGGAACAGGTGGCGGCGTGACAACGACCGACACCTCGAAAGTCGTTGCCAAGGTCAACAACGTTCAGGTCATTCCGAGCGCCGTGGACGGTGCGAACGGATTGGTAACGTTGCCCTTCCCGCCTGCGCCGGGCTCGTCGGTCACGATGCAATACTTCGCCAACACGTGGCAGAACACGTTCGACTACTTGCCGAACAGCCTCGTGACGACGGTTCTCCGTTGCGGTATTTCGCCAGGTCGCGCGGACTACCTCCAAAACGTGGACTTCGTGGTCTCGAACCCCACGGCCGACACGAGCATCATCTCGTGGGGAACGAGCTTCACGGTCGCGGCAGGCACGACCTCAACGGGTGGCACGCCGTTCAACAACTCCCAAATCACCGGCCTGCTCGTCGACTCCAAGCTGTGGTTGGCGCAATGCACGCCGGTCACGGACACGACCGTCATCCCGGCCAAAGTCTCGACGACCGACTTCTTGCTGCCGGAAATTCCGACGACCGGCAACGGGCGCGATACGACGCTCGGAACATCGCTCTTCAAGACCGTCACGAACGCTCGCCAAGACCTCGTCACGAACCGGCCGGATCTCATCATCGCCTACGCCGGCCGCAACCTTCGTGACGCGCTCAATCGTCCGAAGCAGACGGTTGTGGCCGTGGACGGAGTGAATCGCAAGATCACGCTCCAGAACCCGATCCCGCCGGATTGGACCGTCTACGCGACGTTCTACTACAACCACATCGCAGACGACACCTACATCCTGACCTGCACGGTTCCGGGCCCGATCGGCACCGGCCAGTACACGGTCACGGATTCGGCCGCCGGAGAAAACCTCTACCAAATCCTCTTCGGAACGAAGACGGGTATCTCGGAAGTCATTCAATGGCCCCGAGGGTCGGAGACAATCCCCGACGCGTTCCACACGGGTGCGGGCACGCCGGTTTCGGAAACCGTGACAGTGACGTTCTCTCTGGAAGGGGCGGCAAACGCGGCCTTCACGAACCGCAACGCGGAGCCGTACAACTTCTACTCTCCGTACTCCGCAACGTGGGTCACCAACGTCAACGGCAGCCCAGTAACGACGAACTTGGCGGCGGCTGCACGTGGGTACATCGTCAGCAAGCACGTGACCCCAATTCAGACCGGGCCGAACACCGGGCTCATCGCGATCCCGAGCGCACCCGGCAACGTGTTGAACCTCGTGATCGATGGGACAGCCGTTTCGGTCACTCTCCCGAACACGGCGCTCACCGGCACGTTCAGCGTGACCAACAGCATGACGTCGGTCACGGCATCCGTTTCGCAAACGGGCCTGCTCTTCCCAGGCAACGTTGTGACGTTCTCCTCGCAAGCAGGAGTCCCGTACACGATTGCGACGGTCGCCGGAACGGCCATCACGCTCACGACAGCGTATACGGGCACGACAAACGCTGCCGCAACGGCGGTCTTCGGATCGACGGTTGGGCACTACAGCCCGGCCGCCATCGTGGACGCCATCAACGGCGCAATCGACGTCAACCCGACGTTCAGCGGCACGGCTCCGAACAACCTCGCTGAGTTCGCACAGATCGGCGGGAGCACGGGTGACGTTTTCTTCGTCATCTCGAGCTACTCGACACCCGGTGCGCTCCCTGGTGGTTTCGACGCGGTCTCGACCGTCAAAGTCGATCAAGGAACGCTCGAACCTGTTCTTGGGTTCGCAACGTTCCAAACCGCAAGCGGAACGCCAGGTGCAATCAACAAAGCAGCGACGCTGCTCGGTTCGATTGTGGGGCCGTTCAACATCACGACTGGCCTCAACGACACGCTCATCGTCACGGTGAACGGCATTCAGTACACGGCCGTTCTCCCCGGTGGTGCGGCGGTCGCGGCATCGGCAGTCGTCACAGCCATCAACGCGGTTCCCGGCCTGTCCGGCGTCGCGTCCGTGGGCACGCTCGCCAATCTGAACAAGGTTCGGTTGACAAGCCCGACCAATGACGCGCAATCGGCGTTGACCATCGGCAACGGTTCGGCAAACGCGGTACTCGGATTCACGCAGAACCAAATCGCGAGCCAGCAACAGGTCAAAGCCCAGGAAGTCGTCGATGAGCTTCTCTCGCAAGGACTCATCGCGGGCGGTGCAGTTGCCTACGTCGATTCGATCAACGGCGGCAACTACATCACGTTCGAGTCGCTCACGACAGGAGCCGCAACCTCCAGCATCGGCTTCCTCAACAGCGCGAACTCGGCGTTCAACCCGACGACGAACATCGGCCTGACCCCAGGCACGGATGGCGACAACGGCGAAGATGCCCAAGAGATCTTCACCGTCACGTCGAACAACTCTTCGGGTTCGAGCGGCACGGGTATCCCCGGCCAAACGTACACGGACGCGCAAACGGGACTCCGCTTCACGATCCTCCCGGCGCAAACCGGAACGTACGATCCGGGTGGCAGCTTCACCATGACGGTTTCGCAAACCTTCCAGGTGAACCCGTCCCGCCCGTGGTACTCGATCCCTGGCCTCGAGACGACGGTCTCGAACACGGTCGGAGTGTTCGCCACCAACACGGGCACGATCCAAACGTTCAACCCGAGCGGCGTCAGCCCCGGCATCGGCGACTTCTACTTCCTGTCGTACCAGTACATGAAGCAGGACTTCTCGCCCGCCATCTACCGCCAGCTCACGTCGATCGAAGCGGCATTCGGCACCGTTTCGGCGGCAAACCGCGTGAGCCTTGCAGCCTACCTCGCGATCCTCAACGGCTCGCTCTTGGTCGGCGTCCAGCAAGTCCTCAAGGTTCCGAACACGGGTCAGGCGAGCGATCAGTCGTTCATCGATGCGATCACGAGCCTCCAGACGCCGCTCCCGGGCAACATCAAACCGGACATCCTCGTGCCTCTTGCGACGACGACGGCGGTTTACGCCTTCCTCACGCAGAGCTGCGAAGTGATGAGCACCATCCAAAACCAATCGGAGCGGATGGGCTTCATCGGGTTCGCGTCCGGTACGGTGCCACAATCGGTTCAGACGATCGTGCAGAGCCTCGTGTCGAGCCGCATCATCGCCTTCTACCCCGACAGCTCGATCATCACGCTCACGGACGAACTCGGCAACGCCGTCGAGTCCATCGTGGACGGGACGTTCTTTGCTGCCGCCGTGGCGGGCGCAGTGGTCAGCCCCTCGGTCGACGTCGCGACGCCTTACACGCGCCGTCGAATCCAAGGGTTCACGAGCATTCCTCGCGTGCTCGACCCGGTGACGGCGAATCAAACCGCCGTTGCGGGCGTCACGCTGATGGAATCGCTGACGAACCTCATCCGCATCCGTCAGGGTCTCACGACCAACATGCAGTCGGTTCTCACCCGCCTGCCGACGGTCACGCAGATCGCGGACTTCGTCCAACAGCAATCGCGCGCGGCTCTCGACCAGTTCGTGGGCACGAAGTTCCTTTCGACGCGCACGAACGAAGTGAACGTCACGATGACGAGCCTCTTCAAGCAGCTCGTCCAGGCGGAAATCGTCGGAGCCTTCACGGGCATCAGCTCGAACATCGATCCGAACGATCCGACCGTCCTCCAATTCGAGGCGTTCTACCAGCCGATCTTCCCGCTCGAATACCTCGTCCTCACGTTCAATCTCCGCGCTCAAATCTGAGCGTCCCTCAGAGGCTTGAACGATGGCGTATGACTACCAGCGACGCTTCCTCAAGGCTGATGAAGCAGCCCAAGAGGAAGCGTTCGCTGAGCTAGAGGTCGCGGACTACCTCGTCTTCTTGTTCGCTTTCGACACCTATATGCGGTGGTTGAAAGAGACGGGACAACGAGCGGATCACGTCTTTTCGAAGGGTCTCATGCTCCTCAAAATGGCGGAGCAGGATCATCTCGACAAGGTGAACCAAGTCATTGCGGCGGGATTGAAGAATCCCGGAAGCCTCAAGATGCTTGCCGCAGGCATGAAGCTCCCTTCGACTTCTCATGGAGCTTCCATACGGGCTCTCAAGCTCCGCTCGGTCATCTCTCGTGGTGGTGCCTCCACGGCCAAACACATTTTTGGAACGAACATCCGCGCCCGAAAAGAGGTCATCGACGCGATTGCGGCAGCGACAACGGATGATGCCCCGTCAGCCCTTACCAAGTTCGCGGGAATCACTCTCAAGAACAAGCGCCTGGAGAAATGGATTTCGAGCGCAGCCGAGGTGGCGGGCAAGCCCGTTGTCGCGGTGAACCCCGCCCATGAAGCCACGAAGCAAGTGGCCGAAGATGGGGATGCCCTCCGCGATCAGAAGATCGCCCAAGAGGCTGCACGTCCCGATTCGGAGCAGCATGCGGATGCCGAGGTCAAACAGGCCAACACCCTCGCTCGCATCGAAAATCACGCGACAGAGGCTGCGGCCAAGGCCCTTGCCACCGTTCAAGCTCCGGACGCGCCGGTCACCCGCAGCGTGGCCACAGGCATTGCGACAGCCGTGGCGACAGCGGTTGCCAACGATCCGGCTGACCGTAAAAACATCCCGCCGGCATTCATCAACAAGGGACTTCCACTCGACCCCGAACAGATGGATGCCGCGCAAACGAATGGGCGTGTTCTTGTCGCAGCGGGAGCCGGTGCGGGCAAGTCCACGACGCTCGTGAGCCGCGTCGCGTACCTCATCGACGATCAGGGCGCGAGTCCGAGCAAGATCATGGCGATCACCTTCAACAAGAAGGCCGCCAAAGAACTCCAAGAAAAACTACAGAAGAAACTCGGCGCGGAACGAGCGAAGTCGGTTGTGTGCGACACGATGCACAGCGTCTTCAAGAAGTTCATCACGGGGGATTCACGATCAGGAATCCCCGCGTTTGGAACGCGCGAAGAGCAGCGCATGATGGGACAGGATCTCATCGCGACTCCCAGGAAGGGAGCGCCACCGCCCCGTGTCAAACCGGGAGACGTGTCACGCGCCATCAACGCGATGTGGGGAGCTTGCAAGGTCGAACAACTCGCGGCGTACACGGGTTGGCCCGAGACCACGTTTGGGGAGGGTCCTCCCAAGACCAAGAAGGCTGGCCTCTACATCAACAAGTGGGCAGGCAACGACGTTTCGCTCGACCAAGCGAAGTCCACCGCCCGAACAGACAAAGAACGACTTGCGGCGCTCTACTACGAATTCTACCTCGGGTTGAAGGGGGACATTCCTGGTTGGCGTCCTCCGTGCGGGCATGATCAGTTCAAGAAGTTCATGGACAAGTATCGTCGTGGAGGCGAACGCCTCGGCGACATGGACGACATGCTCAAGATCCTTCGTGACATTTTGCGCAGGGACCCGAAGGCACGTGCGACCATCCAGGGAATGTTCGATCATATCCTGATCGACGAGGCCCAGGACTCCAACACCGTTCAGCATCAGATCTTCGACATGCTTTCCGAGCATGTCGCGTGTGATGACCCCAAGAAGTCGATCTGGCTTGTCGGGGATGACCGCCAAGCGATCTATCAATTCCGTGGAGCCAAGCCGGAGTTGTTTCAACGACATTGGAACGACGGCTGCTGGAAACCGAAGACGATTCGGACAAACTATCGGTGCCCGCCCGAGGTTGTTGATGTCGCCAACCGTCTCATTTCGCACAATGAAGAACGGTTGCCTGTCGACGCGCTTCCCAGCAAGTACAAAACGCGTGGTGAGGCAAGCATCAAGCTCGAAGAGCAGCCCGACAACGTTGCAGCGGCCATCGACACGATTGGCGGCATTCGCAAAGACATCGACAGCGAACCCGAGAAGTTCCGACCCGAGGACTTCGCCGTTCTTTCTCGTACGAACGCCGAGCTGAACAACTTCGAGACGGCCTGCATCATCAACGAGATTCCGTATATCCGTCGTGGTGGACACGGATTCCTCGACGCTCCCGAGAGCAAAGTCGTGCTTGGTTATCTCGACCTCGCAGCCGGGACGGATTTCACGAAAAAAGCCAAGTCGCTCATGTCTGCGCTGACGAAGCCGGATCGTGGGCTCTATTTGAGCACAGCCCAAGTAGAGACGGCAGTGAACGAGGCGCTCGATGACGTTGCGCGCTACGAACACAAAGACGTCAAGGATGTCGATCCCAACATCTTGCTCACCGACCGCAACTACGCGCGCAAGCTCGCGGAGTATCTCAAGGGTCCGTACAAGAACCAATTCATGGCCAAGGGCCAATGGCTCTGGAACAAGATCGTCGATGGCCTCACGCGCCAGCTTCTCGACATGGGCCGCGACATCCACGACATTCGGCAGATGACGTTGGACCCGCAAGCCAAGACGACCGACTTGCTTGGCCACATCCTCGACCACGTGAAGTCCACGGTGACGTCTTGGGACCCAGCCCAACGTCGCGAGGTCACCAAGACAACTTCCCTTCGCGAGGACATCACGAACAGTCTGAAGCTCTACAGCACAGACGATGACGATGATGATGAGACGACCGAGGAGGATGAGGAAAAGCCCGAACTCGATGCAGAGGGTCGTCCGGTCAAGAAAGAGGATCAGGAAGAGAACCCCGCCAAGGGTCTTGGGGCAGTGCAATTCCTTTACGCACTCTCAGAACCCAACAAGAACGACCATGAGTTGGGCATTCTCCCTGACACCGCAGCGGGGTTTGCCAAGAAGCTTGAACGGTTCGCCAAGCTCGCAGAGGGTTTGCGTATCGACCCCAAGAAGTGGGACGAGGAGCAAGCGAAAATCACCGACCCCGCCCTTCGGCAAGAGAAGCCTCCCGCCGTGACGCTCACGACGGTTCACGCGGTCAAGGGCCTCGAATGGCCGCATGCGACTGTGCTCATGCCCGCAGGGATTTTCCCGATCGCCCTTCGGAGAGGAACGAAAAAGAACGAGCCCCCGCCCACGCCTGAAGAGATCAAGGAGCACGACATTTCCGAGCGTAACTTGGCTTATGTCGCTCTCACGCGCGCCGCCAAGACACTCAGGGTCATCTCCATTCCCGATCCCAAAACGGGCTCGCAATCGCCGTACATTGCTCAGGCCGGGCTCGTCCCTGGCGAGAACGTACCCAAGCCCGAAGCTGTTGGGGCCCCCGCCGCTGTGACAGCGAGTGACGAGAACTTCACGCTCATCGAATCGAGCGTGGACGTTGAAGCGGCGTACGAAATCGCTCAGTGGCCGGACGCGGAACCGACGGACTCTTATGATCGGAGGCCGTCATGAGCACGGTCGTCGGCATGGCCGCGCAGTACACGGATATCTCGCTCGATGAGATGCGAACATTTCTCAAACGTGCGTTCCATGCATTGGAGCCGCAGAAAGAGGAAATGGTTCGTGGAGAGGTTGTGATCAATCTCCCCCTCAGCGAGCGAGTAGCCATCAAGGTCTTCACGTCCATTTCGGCGGGGCGCGAACAAGCTGCCGGTGTTGGTGCCGATGCGATTCGCGTTGGTATCTACCGCGATGGTCGTCCGCTGAAGAGCGGGAAGTGGCCTATCGTGAAAAGGACGCAAGGTTGGAAAGACAACCTTCGCGAACGTATCGAAGACATGATGGAGAAGTACGACACCCTCGAACAAGAAATCGAGGGTGGTAAGTACATCACGTGGGAGTGACACGGTGAAGCCTCGACGTTTCGAGCCCGATCACTATCAAGATCCGAACGAGGACAACTCTTGCCAGCCGCCCGAGCCTCCACCATCCTCGGGCCATCACATTTCAGATCTTCCTCCGTACCCGCCAACGGGACAGACCTCGGGACGATCACCGGACATCGAACTTTATGACCTCATCGACTTCTCGATGCCGGTCGGCAATACGGGCATTGTGTTCGTGGCTGGGCTCACTGGATTTCGAGAGTCCGATGGGTCGGCGCAGTTCATTCCTGGTGCGACGGCCGCAGCGTATCGTCGTGCGGCATCCACGCTTGCGCACATGGCGCTTGTGAACGGCCAAACGTTTCAATTCCTTCGGCTTGCGCAGAACTTGAGCACGGCACAAGCCGCGACTCTCTGCGGTGTGACCGAAAGCGAGATCACGGATTGGGAGGATGGGACGACGCCCGTCCCACCCAGCTCTTGGCAAACGATGGCGGACTCTGCTGCCAAAGCTGACCAACGTGCGGGCATCATGTGGACGGCGCTTCCGAACGTGGATTTGCGCCCAAGGAAGATTCGCGTCTTTCCTGATATT
>Ga0335082_10008305_pt1 | contig 11272 bp, 11 predicted proteins | sample Lox_Sample_41_FD_206718 | JGI IMG/M metagenome (GOLD analysis project Ga0335082, IMG submission 206718) | Soil microbial communities from Loxahatchee National Wildlife Refuge, Florida, United States - Lox_Sample_4.1 | ecosystem: Environmental > Terrestrial > Soil > Wetlands | place: USA... | reverse complement strand
AAGGACTCGACCGCGGGGTCCATCGGCTTCCCCTGTTTCGCGCTCGGCCCCTCGACGCCTCCGTCAGGTGCCGGGCACCTCGCGGGTCCCAGGTGCCGGGCACTTCGCGGGTCCCAGGTGCCAGGCACTTGGTCATGAGAGTGTCACGAGGCCGCTCTGCGAGCGGGGATCCGACGCGGCGGCTTTCGTCACGAATGTGTCACGAGCGGGGATGCGCGCGGTCGTAGACGCGGCGGAGGCGGCGCGCGTCCACGTGCGCGTACACCTGCGTCGTCGAGAGGGAGCTGTGGCCGAGCAGCTCCTGGATCGTCCGGAGGTCGGCGCCGCCCTCCAGCAGATGTGTCGCGAACGCGTGGCGCAGCCGGTGCGGATGCGGCGCGAGCCGGCGCAGCGTGCTCGTGTCGAGTCGGCGCCCGCGCGCCGACACGAACAGCGCGTCCTCGGCCCCGGCGCCGGAGGCGCGGTTTCCCGGCCGGGCGCCGCCGGCTTTGCCGGCGACGCTTCCAGCCTCGCGAGCGAGCGCCGGCCGCGCGTCGCGGAGGTAGCGCGCGACCCAGAACGCCGCCTCCTCGCCGAGCGGGACGACGCGCTCCTTGCCGCCCTTGCCGCGCCGCACGTGCACGAGCTCCTGCTCGAAGTCGACGTCCGCGAGATCGAGCCCCACCGCCTCCGCCGAACGCAGCCCCGCGGAGTAGACGAGCTCGACGAGCGCACGGTTTCGCAGCGCGATCGGCCCCTCGCCCTCGAGCGCCGCGAGCTCCTGCTCGATCTCCTTCTCGCGCGGCGCGTCCGGCAGCCGCCGGCCGAGCCGCGGCGCGAGCGGCGCGTCCGGGACGCGCGACGCTCCGAGCGCGTGCCGGAGGAACCCGCGCACCGCCGCGAGCTTCCGCGCGACCGTCGTCGGCGCGAGCTTTGCCGGCCGCCGCCCCGGCCGCGCCGCGCGGAGCCACGCCGCGTACTCCGAGAGCACGCGCACGTCGACCGCGTCGAGCGCCGTCCCACGCGCCTCGAGCCACCGGCAGAACTCCTCGACGTCGACGCGGTACGCGCGCCGCGTGCCGTCCGACAGCGACGGCGAGTCGAGGTAGCGCGCGGCGGCGGTATCGGCGTCCATCCGAGACCCATTCGACGTTCCCGTCACGCGGCCTCCACCGGATGCGGCAGTGTTGGACGCGTGAGCCATCGCGCCAAGGTCTGGATCGCGCTCGGAACCGTGTACCTGATCTGGGGCTCGACGTACCTCGGGATCAAGCTGGCGGGGGAGACGATCCCGCCGCTCTTCGCCGCGGGCACGCGATTCGTCGCCGCCGGGCTCCTGATGGCGGGGTTCGCCGCGATCCGCCGCGGCGCGAGCGTCTTCCGGATCAGCCGCGCCGCGATCGGCGCCTGCATCCTGATCGGCGCGCTGCTGCCCGGCGCGAACGCCGTGCTCTTCGTCGCCGAGCGCCACGTGCCGACGGGAGTCGCGGCGCTGATCATCGGCGCCGTCCCGCTCTGGATCGTCCTGATGCGGACCGCGACCGGCGACCGGCCGCCACGCGCCGCGTTGATCGCGGTCCTCGTCGGCTTCTGCGGGCTCGCCGTCCTTGTCCGGCCGAGCGGCGGCGCGCCGCTCTGGGCCCTGCTCCTCTGCGTGTGCTCGTCGGTGATGTGGGCGACCGGCTCGTTCCTCTCGAGCCGCGTGCCGCTCCCGGACGACGTGTTCGCGGCCGCCGCGCTCCAGATGCTCGCCGGCGGGCTGATCCTCCTGCCGATCGCCGCGCTCACGACGAGCCCGCATCCGTCCGACTTCTCCGCGCGCTCGATCGGCGGCTGGATCTACCTCGTCACGTTCGGGTCGCTCGTCGGCTACACCGCGTACGTCTGGCTGCTCGACAACGCGCCGCTCGGCCAGGTCGCGACGTACGCGTACGTGAACCCGGTCGTCGCGATCGCGCTCGGGGCGATCGTGCTCGGCGAGTCGCTGACGTGGACGGTCGCGATCGGCGCGGCGCTGATCCTCGCGTGCGTCGCCGTCGTCGTGACGCGCGAGGCGCCCTCCGACGACGAGCTAGCGCCACGTGACCGCGAGCACGCGCAGCCAGTTCCGATGACAGAGGGCCCGTAGGTCGTCGTCGCCCCAGCCGCGGGCGGCAAGCGCGTCGAGCAGAGCCGGAACCTTCGTCGCGTCGTCGAGCGCCTGCGGCGGCGTGCAGCCGTCGAAGTCGGAGCCGAGCGCGACGTGGTCGACGCCGATCCGCTCCGCGACGTACTCGATGTGCCCGATCACGACGTCGAGCGGCGTGTCCGGCCGGAGATCGGCGTCGGCACGCGTCATCGCCGAGTCGAAGACGACGCCGACGAGCCCGCCGGAGGCGCGGATCGCGTCGAGCTGCGCGTCGGTGAGGCTCCGCGGGATCGGGCAGAGCGCGTGGACGCCGCAATGGCTCGCGACGATCGGCGCCGACGAGAGACGCGCGACGTCGTCGAACCCCGCCTGGTTCAGGTGGGCGACGTCGAGCATCACGCCGAGCTCGTTGCACGCGCCGACGAGGTCGCGTCCCGCCGCCGTCAGCCCCGGCCCGGTGTCCGGCGTGCCGGGGAACCGGAACGGGACGCCGTGCCCGAACGCATTCGGCCGGCTCCAGACGATCCCGACGGAGCGGAGCCCGCGCTCGACCCACGCCTCGAGGTTCCCGAGCCCGGGCTCGATCGGCTCTGCGCCCTCGAAGTGGAGGATCGCGCCGGTCTCCTCGCCCGCGAGGCAGCGCTTCAGGTCGGCGACGCTCCGCACGAGGAAGAGGTCGCGCTCCGCGATCGACGCCGTCTCGTCCGCGATCCGCGCCGCGCGCTCGAACGGCACCGGCTCCTCCATCGGCACTTCGTAGCCGTCGTCCGTCGCGCGTACGCGCGAGCGCGGGTCGGCCGGCTCGTCGTCCTCGGCCGGGGCGAAGATCGCGAAGAACCCGGCCGCGATCCCGCCGTCGCGCATCCGCGGCACGTCGAGATGGCCCTCGTCGTCGCGGTCTCGGAGCGAGACGCCCGTGCGCCACGCCCGCAGGAGCGCGTCGTTGTGCCCGTCGACGACCGGGATCAAAGCTCGCCCGGCAGCAGCGAGTAGACGGCCCAGTCGACCCGGCGGCCGAGCCGCGGGTTCCAGTGCGCGGAGCGCATGACGCCCTCGAGCCGGAAGCCGGCCTTCTCCGCGACGCGCCGCGACGGCGCATTCTCGACCGCCGCGCGGAGCCAGACCCGCTCGGCGCCCTCGGCGAGCGCGACGCGAACCGCCAGGACGACCGCGCGCGTGATCACGCCGCCGCCGCGCGCGTCGGCGCGGGCCCAGTACCCGATCTCCGCGACCTCGTGCGGCTCGTCCCACCGGGCGCCGACCGAGCCGAGCAACCGGCCGGTTCCGGCGTCCGTGACGGCGAACAGCCGGTCGCCGTCCCCGCTCGTCGCGATGCCGATGAAGGAGAGCGCGTCCTCGACCGAGTACGGCTGCGGGATCATGTCGAGCCAGCGCGAGATCTCCTCGTCCCCGTCCAGGCAGGACGCCAGCTCGGGGGCGTCGGACTCCTCCCACGGGCGGAGCCGAACGACCCCGTCGGCGAGCGGTTCGACAGGCGGCAAACCGGACATTGGGCTTACGATAGAGAAGGTGCGCGGGGAGTCTTGGATCCGATGACGACGATGGACGTCGGAGGTCGCGTCGATCTGACCCCGCATGGGATCCGATCGACCGGCCATGTGGTCCGCAACCCGACCACGTCCCTTCTGTACGAGCACGCCGTCGCGCGGGGCGACGCGCGCATCGCGGAGGGCGGTCCGCTCGCCGTCGACACGGGGTCGCACACCGGCCGCTCGCCGCAGGACAAGTTCGTCGTCCACGAGCCGGGCTCGGCCGACCGGATCTGGTGGGACGGCAACAAGGCGTTCGGCGAGGAGGGCTTCGAGCGGCTGCGCGAGAAGGTCACGACGTTCCTCGGCCGCGAGCCGAGCCTCTACGTCATCGACGCGTTCGCGGGCGCCGACCCGGCCCACCGCATCGCCGTGCGCGTCGTGACGACGCACCCGTACCACGCGCTCTTCGCGAAGACGATGTTCATCGACCCGACCGACGACGAGCTCGCGGACTTCGAGCCGCAGGCGCTCGTGCTGCACGCGCCCGCGCTCGAGGCCGACCCCGCCGAGGACGGCACGCGCTCCTCGACGTTCATCGTCCTTCACCCGTCGCGCACGGAGATCCTGATCGGCGGGACGTTCTACGCCGGGGAGATCAAGAAGTCGATCTTCACCGTGATGAACGACCGGCTGCCGCTCGAGGGCATCTTCCCGATGCACTGCTCCGCGAACGTCGACGCCGACGGGCGCTGCGCGGTCTTCTTCGGGCTCTCCGGCACGGGGAAGACGACGCTCTCGGCCGACCCGGAGCGCGAGCTGATCGGCGACGACGAGCACGGCTGGGGCGACAGCGGCGTCTTCAACATCGAGGGCGGCTGCTATGCGAAGGTGATCCGGCTCTCCGCGGAGGCCGAGCCGGAGATCTTCAGGACGACGCGCACGTACGGGACGATCCTCGAGAACGTCGTCCTCGACGAGGGCGGCAACGTCGACCTCGACGACGACTCGAAGACGGAGAACACGCGGGCGGCGTACAAGCTCGAACAGATCCCGCACGCGCATCCGGACAAACGGGCCGGCCATCCCGCGAACGTGGTCATGCTCACGGCCGACGCCTTCGGGATCCTGCCGCCGATCGCGCGGCTGACCCGCGACCAGGCTCTCTACTACTTCCTCTCCGGGTTCACGGCGAAGCTCGCCGGGACGGAGATCGGCGTCACCGAGCCGCAGCCGACGTTCTCGACGTGCTTCGGCGCGCCGTTCCTGCCGCAGTCGCCGCTGACGTACGCGACGATGCTCGGCCGGAAGCTCGACGAGCACTTCTCGGCCGTCTGGCTCGTCAACACCGGCTGGACGGGCGGCCCGTTCGGCGAGGGAAGCCGGATGCCGATCGCCGCGACGCGCGCGATGCTCCACGCGGCGCTCGAGGGCGGGCTCGACGGAGCCGAGTTCCGCATCGACCCGACCTTCGGCTTCGCCGTCCCCGTCGCCGTCCCCGGCGTCGACCCGGCTCTGCTCGATCCGCGTTCGACCTGGCGGGACAGCGCGGCCTACGATGCGAAGGCCGCCGAGCTCGCCGCGATGTTCCGCGAGAACTTCCAGCGGTTCGCCGGGGAGGCGCCGAGCCTCGCCGATGCCGGGCCCCGCGCCTGATACCGTCACGTGATGTGATCGGAGAGCACGACGTCCTCGTGGTGGGCGCCGGCTGCGCAGGGATGCGCGCCGCGATCGCCGCACACGATGCGGGCGCGGACGTCGCGATGATCTCGAAGCTCCACCCGACCCGCTCGCACTCGGGTGCGGCCGAGGGCGGGATCAACGCGGCGCTCGGGAACGCTGCCGACGACAGCCCCGAGACGCACGCGTACGACACGGTCAAGGGCTCCGACTACCTCGGCGACCAGGACTCGATCGAGCTCTTCACGCGCGAGGCGCCCGGCGACATCATCCAGCTCGAGCACTGGGGCGCGGTCTTCTCCCGCCGCGAGGACGGGAAGCTCGCACAGCGCCCGTTCGGCGCCGCCGGCTCGCCGCGCACGATCTTCGCCGCGGACATCACGGGCCACGTGCTGATCCAGGTGCTCTACGAGCAGGTCTGCAAGCGAGACATCAAGGTCTACGAGGAGTTCTTCGCGTGGCAGCTCGTCCAGAACGACGGCCGCTGCCAGGGCGTCATCTGCTGGGACCTGATGAACGGCGGGTTGAAGACGCTCGGCGGCAAGACGGTCGTGCTCGCGACCGGCGGCGCGGGCCGCCAGTACCGCGTCACGACGAACGCCTACGCGTGCACCGGCGACGGGATGGCGATGGCGCTGCACGCCGGCGTGCCGCTGAAGGACATGGAGTTCATGCAGTTCCACCCGACGACGCTGTACCCGACGGGGATCCTGCTGACGGAGGGCTGCCGCGGCGAGGGCGCGTACCTGATCAACAAGGACGGCGAGCGCTTCATGAAGCGCTACGCGCCGAACGCGCTCGAGCTCGCGTCGCGCGACGTCGTCTCGCGGTCGGAGCAGACCGAGATCGACGCGGGGCGCGGGATCAACGGCTCCGTGATGCTCGACATGCGGCACCTCGGCGCCGACCGGATCATCGAGCGGCTCCCCGGCTCGCGCGAGCTCGCGATGACGTTCGCCGGCGTCGACCCGATCTACGACCCGGTGCCGGTCCGGCCGGGGGCGCATTACCACATGGGCGGCATCGAGACCGACAGCGACGGCGCGACGGAGCTGACCGGGCTCTACGCGGCCGGCGAGTGCGCGTGCGTCTCCGTCCACGGCGCGAACCGGCTCGGCGGCAACTCGCTGATGGAGACGATCACGTTCGGCCGGCGCGCCGGCACCGCCGCGGCCGAGTGGGCGCTCTCGCACACGACGGTCGACGTGCCGGAGTCGCTCGAGCGCGACGCGGAGCGGAAGCTCGACGAGCTCCTCTCGCGCACGTCGGGCGAGCGCCCGTGGCAGATCCGCGAGGAGCTCGGCGAGTCGATGCTCCAGAACTTCGCCGTCTTCCGCCGCGAGGAGCAGATGACGCGGCAGGTCGAGATCATCGAGGAGCTGCGCGAGCGCTACAAGAACGTCTACGTCGAGGACAAGGGCGAGGTCTTCAACAGCGACCTGACGCAGGCGATCGAGCTCGGGAACATGCTCGACACCGCGCTCTGCATGGTCGCCGCCGGGATCGTCCGCAAGGAGAGCCGCGGCGCGCACTCGCGGCCCTACGACTATCCGAACCGCGACGACGAGAACTTCATGCGCCACTCGATCGTCTACTGGCGCGACGGCGGGCCCGCGCTCTCGACGAAGGAGGTCCGGTTCACGAAGTGGGAGCCGCAGGAGCGGACGTACTGATGCTGCGGCGGGCCGCGGTCGTCGTCGCGCTCGTCGCGCTGCCGCTCGGCGCGGCCGCGTGCGGCGGGAAGAAGTCGTCGTCGACGACGACGCAGAGCGCGAGCTCGGCGAAGGACGCCGTCGTCGCGGCCGCGAAGAAGACGGCCGCCGCGGGGACGATGAAGCTCACGGTTCGCGCCGGCACGACGACGTCGAGCGAGAAGGTTCTCGTCGCCGGGACGGGCGCGTTCGACACGCCGAACCACAAGGGCGAGCTCCATCTCCGCTTCGCCGCCGGCCCGATCGCGAGCACGATGGACGTCGTGCTCGACGGCGAGTCGATCTACCTCCGCTCGCCGCTCTTCTCGATCCTGCTGCCCGCCGGGAAGTCCTGGATCAAGATCGACGCGACGAAGGCGGGGTCGGTCGGCGGCGTGAATCTCTCGTCGCTCCTGTCGCAGGACCCGTCGGCCGCGCTCGACGCGCTCGCGACGCACACGACGAGCGTGACGCAGCTCGGCACCGCGACCGTCGGCGGCGTCACCACGACGCACTACCGCGCGCACGCCTCCGGCACGAGCGGCTCGACGAAGGCGGCGGGCGTCTACAACGTCTGGGTCGGGAGCGACGGCTACGTCCACCGCGTCCGGACGGTCGCGGCCGCGGCGTCCGGCTCGAGCGCCGCGAGCGTCACCGCGACGTCGAATCTCTCCGGCTTCGGAGATACGGTTGACGTCACCGTGCCGCCCGCCTCGCAGACGTACGAGACGAAGAACGGCACGATTCCCGGACTCGGCGGATAGAAAGGACTCGATGCAGGTTGCACTCAAGATCTGGCGCTACGACGCCGCGACGGGCCAGAAGGCGCTGAAGGAGTACGAGGTCGACGCGCCGGACGAGGCGACGCTCCTCGACTGCCTCGACCTCGTCAAGGAGCGGCAGGACGGGTCGCTCGCGTACCGCAAGAGCTGCCGGATGATGATCTGCGGCTCGTGCGGGATGCGGATGGACGGCGCCGCGGTGCTCGCCTGCAAGACGCGGATGTACGACATCGCGCAGGCCGGCCGCGTGCCGGTGATCTCCGCGATGGGGAACCTTCCGGTCGTCAAGGACCTCGTCGTCGACATGGATCCGTTCTGGGAGAAGTTCAAGGCGATGAAGCCGTACCTCCAGCCCGGCTACGACCGGCCGGACGACGGGCGCGAGTACCGGATCTCGCCGGAGCAGATGCAGGTGATCTCGAAGGAGGCGCTCTGCGTCAACTGCGGCTGCTGCGTCTCCGAGTGCAATGCGATGGAGTCCGACCCGGAGTTCCTCGGCCCGCAGGCGCTCGCGAAGGGGATGCGGTTCGTCGGCGACCCGCGCGACGGCGCGACGGTCGAGCGGCTCGAGCAGTACAGCGGCGAGCACGGGATCTGGGAGTGCACGCGCTGCTTCTTCTGCAACGAGCGCTGCCCGAAGGGCGTCGACCCGCGCGACGCGATCGCGAAGCTCGGCGCCGAGGCGATCAAGGCCGGCATCGACCGCGACATGGGCGCGAAGCACGCGAAGTGGTTCGTCCGCTCGACCGAGACGACGGGCTGGCTGCGCGAGACGGAGCTCGTCCCGAAGACGCAGGGCGTCGTCGCGTCGATCAAGCAGACGAAGTTCGCGATCAACCTCGCGAAGCACAACAAGGCCGGGCTCGCGTTCCCGCCGCACGTCGCCCGCGACGTCGGCGAGGCGCGGAACCTCCGCAAGCTCGTGCGCGAGCAGGACCGCCAGGGCGCGCTCGGTCACGTGCAGGGCGAGCACGCGCTCTCGAAGCTTGTCCACGGCCACGTCGAGGCGTCGCTCGACGAGATCTACGCGAAGCCCGACGCGTTCCCGCAGCCATACCTTCCCGAGGAGGAGACCACGTCGTGAAGCGCGTCGCGTACTACAAGGGCTGCCTCGCGTCGCTGTCGGCGAAGGAGCTGGACACGTCGACGCAGGCGCTCGCGCCGCGCGTCGGGCTCGAGCTCGTCGAGCTCGAGGCGGTCACGTGCTGCGGCGCCGGCGACATCCACGAGGCCGAGCCGGACTACTACCTGCACCTCAACGCGCGGATCCTCGCGTACGCGCAGGCGGCCGAGTGCGACACGCTGATGACGGTGTGCAACGTCTGCACCCTGAACCTCCGCCAGGCGAACTTCATGCTCACCGGCGACGATTCCCTCCGCGCGCGCGTCAACGCGAACCTCGAGAAGGTCGGCGTGCCGCCGTACACGGAGAACGTCGAGGTGCGGCACCTCCTCTGGGAGATCGCGGAGGGCGAGGGCTACGAGCAGCTGAAGGTAGCCGCACACAAGGGCCTGAAGGGCCTGAAGGTCGCGCCGTTCTACGGGTGCCAGATCCTGCGGCCGTCGAAGATCATGGGCTTCGAGGATCCCGACCGGCCGTGGTCGCTCGAGCGGATCATCGAGGCGTGCGGCGGCGAGGCGATCGACTATCCGGCGAAGATCAAGTGCTGCGGCTTCCCGATCATCCAGGCGCGCGAGGAGACGGCGATGGGCGAGCTGATCCAGCCCGTCGAGCAGGCGATGGAGGCGGGCGCCGACGTGATGGTGACGCCGTGCCCGCTCTGCCACCTCTCGCTCGACGCGTGGCAGCAGAAGCTCGAGAAGGCGACCGGCCGGAAGTTCGGCATGCCGATCCTCCACCTCGCGCAGCTCGTCGGCGTCGCGGCGGGGCTCGAGGAGTCGGAGCTGAAGTTCAAGCGGCACATCGTCGACCCGCGGCCGGCGCTCGAGAAGCTCGAGGTCTGAAGGCTCTCGGCGCGATCGGAGGGCTCGCGGCGGCGGGTCTCGCGTACGGCTGGTTCGAGGCGGGCTGGGTCCGCTTCCGCGTGCTCGAGGTGCCGCTGCCGGGGCTCGCGCCGGAGCTCGACGGGCTCCGGATCGCGCACCTCTCGGACTTCCACCTCGGCCCGCCGTCGCGCGGCGTGCACGCCGTCGAGCGCGCGGTCGAGTGGACGGCCGAGCGCGAGCCGGACCTCGTCGCGATCACCGGCGACCTGCTGACCCGGCCGTCGGGCGAGGCGCGGCTCCGCGCGCTCGTCGCACGGCTCGACGGCATCCCGACGTACGCGATCCTCGGGAACCACGACCTCGCGATCTCGCGCGACCCGGGCGCGCGGAAGACGGACATCCGCGACCTCGCGCCGGCCACGCTGCTCCGCGACCAGGGCGTCGAGCTCGAGCTGCGCGGCCGCCGCGTGTGGATCGCCGGCGCGCACCCGCGGCTGGTCGTGCGCCGCCGCGAGAAGCTCGATCCGAACACGCTCTCGCGCGACGCCGACCTGCGCATTCTCCTCTGCCATTTTCCGCGCGCGCTCGACCGGATCGAGCCCGGCCGGTTCGACCTCGTGCTCGCGGGTCACATGCACGACGGCCAGATCTGCGTGCCGTATCCCGGCGGGAAGATCCGCCTCGCCCATCCGTCCGCCCGCTACGTCCGCGGCGTGTACCGGACGCCGGCGGCCACGATGCACGTGTCGCCGGGCCTCGGGACGACCTTCGTGCCGTTCCGCTTCGCGGCCCGGCCGGAGGCGACCGAGCTCGTGCTCCGCAGCACGTAGGGTTCGGGCGTGGACGGCCAGGCGTCCATCTCCACCGACATCCTCGCCCGCTACGCAGCCGACGCGGCTCGCGAGGTCGAGGGTGTCCGCGGGCTGACCGAGAGTCCGATCCCGGGCCGGCGCGGCGGCGTCCGCGTGTCCGGCGAGGAGAGCGGCACGCGCGTCGAGCTCCACCTCGCGGTCGACTGGGGCGCGTCGATCCCGGAGCTCGGGCGCGCGGTGCAGCAGCGCGTGCGCGATTACCTGAAGCAGATGGCCGACGTCGAGGCGGCGACCGTCGACGTCGTCGTCGAGGAGATCGGACCACGTCCGTGACGACGCGGCTGGCCGGGCTGACATACGCGACGCTGCCGACGGCGCCGTCGGTCTGCCACGACTGCGTCTGGTGGCAGTCGCGAACCGGACGCACCGTCGACAAGCGCCGCTGGATGGAGGGCCTCGAGAACGAGTGGGGTGCATGGGGAACGGTGTACTACGACGACGACAACCGGCTGCTCGGCTCGATGCAGTACGGGCCGGCGGAGGCGTTCCCGCGTGCGGCCGAGCTTCCCGCGGGCCCTCCGAGCGACGACGCCGTGCTCGTCACGTGCGCGTACCTCACCGACCCGTCGAAGCCGTGGGTGATCCAGTCGCTCTTCCTCACCGCGATCGGCCACGCACGCGAGCAGGGAGCGCGCGCGCTCGAGGCGTTTGCGTACGAGTACCCCGAGAACGAGTCGGCGCGCGAGCGCTTCCACGTCCACCG
>Ga0335082_10008304_pt1 | contig 11273 bp, 11 predicted proteins | sample Lox_Sample_41_FD_206718 | JGI IMG/M metagenome (GOLD analysis project Ga0335082, IMG submission 206718) | Soil microbial communities from Loxahatchee National Wildlife Refuge, Florida, United States - Lox_Sample_4.1 | ecosystem: Environmental > Terrestrial > Soil > Wetlands | place: USA... | reverse complement strand
TGAGCGCTGTTCTTGCTCTGGTCGTTGGTGGCCTGCGTGTCGACGCACGTGTTCGTCGTGGACGTGTCCTCCAGCATGTACGGCTGCAGCTTCTGGCTCGGGTTGGGCGTGTTGGCCGCGCGAAGCTCGTTGATCTTCTCGATGCACGCCTGCCGCGACGCGCCGAAGCCGTCCGCATCGTTGCCGCCCGAGCCGGAGCCGGATCCCGACCCCGAGCTGGAGCCCGAGCTGGACCCCGAGCACGAACCCGAGCTCGACCCCGACCCCGACCCCGACCCCGACCCGGACCCCGACCCCGACCCGGATCCCGACCCCGACCCCGATCCCGACGCCGAGCCGCTACTCGAGCCCGGGTGCGACGTTCCTCCCGAGTCGTTGCTCGTGCCTCCGTCTTCCGACGTAACTCCCCCGGATCCACCGCCGGACAGACCCCAGCCCTGGGGCTCCGCCGTCCCTGTACATCCCATCGCCGTTGCCGCAAGGCCGACGACACTCACCAACACCACGAGTCCGGGCGACACGGTTCGCATGACGACTGCTCCCCTCGCGCTTCCCCGCACGAGACGCCGGCATGGTGAGCTTCGGACGTCGCCACAGCAAAGTGGAAACGACATGAAAAGGCGCCCGTAGCGCCCTGATTGATCTGCTGTACCCGGGCTGCTTGGAATCCTTCGTCCCGGCTGGACGGGACGAGCTGGCTCAGTACGTCATGACGCTCTCGACCCTCACGGGGAGCAGCTTCTCCCTCCCACCGAGGAACGAGAGCTCGACCACGAACGCATAGCCGACGACGTAGCCGCCCTGCTTGTGCACGAGCTCCGCGGCAGCCTTCGCGGTGCCGCCGGTCGCCAGTACGTCGTCGACGACGATGACGTGCGCCGACTCGCGGATGCTGCCCTTGTGCATCTCGAGGGCGTCCTTGCTGTACTCGGTGACGAGCTCGACGCGGTCGACTGCGGCCGGCAGCTTCCCGGGCTTGCGCACGGGGACGAAGCTCGCGTTGAGGCGCGCCGCGAGCGCGCCGCCGAAGATGAAGCCGCGCGCCTCGATGCCGACGATGGCGTCGACGTGCTCGCCGATGAATCGCTCGGCGATGCCGTCGAGCACGATGTGCAGGGCGCGCGGGCTCGCCAGCAGCGGCGTGATGTCCTTGAAGACGATGCCGGGCTTGGGGAAGTCGGGGACGTCGCGGATGAGGGCCCGGCAGAACTCGAAGCTGGACATGGGCCGCGCCACCGAGGGGAGCGACTGCGGGGGGGCCCGGCGGGCGGTGTTCTTCTTCTTCGCCTTCGCGGCGGGGGCTCGCTTCTTCTTCGGCGGCATCGGTCAGGCCTTCGGTCTCGAAACGGCCGCGGCGATCGCGGTCGTGCCGTCCACGTTCGCGCGATCGGTGAGGTCGAGCAAGAGCGGTGTGATCGAGGCGACGCCCTCGTCGTACGCATCGGTGTCGCTGCCGGGATCGCGCTCGTGGCGCACGCCTGGCCCGGCGAGCCACAGGTACTCGCGGCCGCGCGGGTCGCGCCGGAAGTCGACCATGTCCTCGTAGATGCGCGTGCCGAGGCGCGTCTCGCGGATCTCCCCCGTCCAGCCCTTGGGGAAGTTGACGTTGAGCAGCGTACCGGTGGCCCGGCTCTTCTCGAGGAGCGCGGTGGCGATGCGCACCGTCGTCTCGGCCGCCCGCGCCAGGTCCACCGAGGCGTGCGCGCTCGCCGCCACCGCCGGGATGCCCCGGAGCGCTCCCTCGCGCGCGGCGGCGACGGTGCCCGAGTAGAACGCGTCCTGCCCCAGGTTCATCCCGTGGTTCAGGCCGGAGACGACGAGGTCCGGCCGGCGCGGCAGGACACGCGGGATGGCGTGCAGGGCCACGTAGACGCAGTCGGCCGGGGTGCCGTCGAGGGCGAAGACGCCGGGCTCGACGTCGCGCAGGCGCAGCGGTCTGTGCAGCGAAAGCGAGTGGCTGGTCGCGCTCTGCTCCGTCTCGGGGGCGAGGACCACCACGTCGGCGGCGGCCGCGAGGGCCGCGCGCATCGCGCGGATCCCGGCGCTGGTGTGGCCGTCGTCGTTCGAGAGGAGCACGAGGGGGCGCACGCCGAGCCACATACCACGAAGCGATCCGCCGCGACCCGAGGTAATGTCGATCCCGGTGGCGACCCGCAGGGAAGAGGTTCTGGAGACGATCCACGGCGTCGCCGTCGCCGACCCCTATCGCTGGCTCGAGAACGGCGAGTCGCCCGAGGTGCGCGCCTGGGACGAGGAGCAGAACGCGCGCACCCGCGCCTGGATGGAGCGTGTGCCCGGGCGCGACCAGCTGCGGGCGCGCGCGCGGGAGCTCCTGTCCATCGGGTATGCCGGCGCGCCGGCCCCGCGCAGGGGCCGAGATGGAACGTGGCGCTACTTCCACATGCGGCGCGAGGGCGAGCAGGAGCAGGCGGTGCTCTGCGTGCGCGACGGTCTGCAGGGCGCCGACCGGGTGCTCGTGGATCCGGCGCCGATGTCGCCGGACCGCACGACCGCGATCGACTGGTGGTGCCCCTCGCGCGACGGCGCGCGCGTCGCGTGGGGTCTGAGCGAGGCCGGGAGCGAGGAGAGCACGCTGCGGGTTCGCGACGTCGCGAGCGGCGAGGACCTGCCCGACCGCATCCCTCACACGCGGCACGCGAGCGTCGCCTGGCTGCCCGGGGGCGACGCCTTCTTCTACACGCGTTACCCGGCGCCGGGCTCGGTGCCCGCGGGCGACGAGAAGTACCACTGCCGCGTCTTCCGCCACGTCCTGGGCGACGATCCGGCTCGCGACACGCTCGTCTTCGGCGAGGGGCGCGACAAGCTCGACGTACCCGCGGTGATCGCCTCTCCCGACGGCAGGTGGCTCGTCGTGCGCGTGCACATGGGCTGGCAGAAGAGCGAGATCTGGGTGAAGGACCTGCACGCCGAGGACGCGCCGTTCCTCCCGGTGGCTCGCGGGGTGGAGGCCGTCTACGAGCCGATTCCGCTCAACGACGTGCTCTACGTGCTCACGAACGAGGGGGCTCCGCGCTACCGCCTCTTCGCGGTCGACTGGGCCGACCCGGCGCGCCAGCACTGGCGCGAGGTCCTGCCCGAGGGCGAGGACGTGCTCGCCGATCTCGCCGTCGTCGGCGGCGGCGGCGCGAGGCGGGTGCTCCTCGCGTCCTATCTCCACGAGGCGAGCTCGCGCCTCGCACGCTTCTCGGGCGAGGGGGCGCCGCTGGGCCCCGTGCCGCTGCCGGTCCTGGGCTCGGCGGGCGTCTCGGGAGCGCACGACGGGGACGAGGCGTTCGTGGAGCTCACGTCCTTCGCGACGCCCTGGCAGGTGCTTCGCATCGACCTCGCCACCGGCGCGACGACCACCTGGGACCGCGTGGGCGCCGGCGTGAAGCTTCCCGACGTGCGCGTCTCGATGCTCTACGCGACGAGCAAGGACGGCACGCGTGTGCCCATGTTCGTCGTGGAGCGCGCCGGCACGCCGCGCGACGGGTCGAATCCCACGGTGCTCTACGGCTACGGTGGCTTCAACATCGCCCAGACCCCGGCGTTCAGCGTGCGGACGCTGATGACCCTCGAGCACGGTGGCGTGTGGGCCGTCGCGCTGCTGCGCGGGGGAGGGGAGCTCGGCGAGGAGTGGCACCGCGCCGGGATGCTGGAGCACAAGCAGAACGTCTTCGACGACTTCTTCGCCTGCGCGGAGACGCTGGTGCGCGAGGGCGTCACCCGCCCGGACAAGCTCGGGATCGTGGGCGGCTCCAACGGCGGGCTGCTCACGGCGACGGCGGTCACCCAGCGTCCGGAGCTGTTCCGCACGGCGCTCAGCCTCGTGCCGCTCGCCGACATGCTGCGCTACCACCTGTACCGGATCGGCGCGCTCTGGATCGCCGAGTACGGAGACCCGGGCGATCCCGCCGCCTTCGCGTGGCTCCACGCCTACTCGCCGTACCACCGGACGAGGGACGGGGTGCGCTACCCGTCGGTGCTCTTCGCGACGGCCGAGAGCGACTCGCGCGTCGATCCGATGCACGCCCGCAAGATGGCCGCGCGGCTGCAGGAGGCGCAGACCGACGCGACCCGTGCCATCCTGCTCAAGATCGAGAGTCGCGCCGGGCACGGGGCGGGAAAGCCCGTGGCCAAGCTGGTCGAGCAGCTGGTCGAGGAGCTCACGTTCCTCTTCCACGAGCTGGGCATGCTCTGAGGGATCGCGCCGGTGGATGCGAAGGAGACCTACGAGCGTGGACGGCGCGCGCGGTCGGCCGAGGTCGCGGCGCTCGAGGCGAGGGCGCGGACGATCGGCACCGGCCGGCTGCTTCTCGCCGCCGGAGCGCTCGCGCTCCTCGGCGGCATCGTGTGGGCGAGGCTCGGGGCCGGCGCGTGGGCCGCCCTCGCGGGCACGGTGGCGGCGTTCGTGGCGCTCGTCCTCGTGCACGCGCGGGTGCTCGAGGCGAAGGAGCGAGCGGCGGCGGCGCTGCGCTTCCACGAGCGGGGCCTGGCGCGCATGGCGCACGCGTGGGCGGACCTGCCGGTGACGAGCGAGCGCTTCGTGTCGGCCGACCATCCCTTCACGCGGGACCTCGACGTGTTCGGGCGCGGCTCGGTGATGCAGCTCGTCGACGCGACCGAGACGCGCCCCGGGGAGGAGCGCCTCGCGAAGCTGCTGTCCCAGGAGGAGCCAGGCTCGTGGCCGACCGTGGTGGCCGAGCGTCAAGCAGCCGTGCGGGATCTCGCGGGACGGCCGGCGTTTCGCGAGAACCTGGCCACCGCGGGCGGTGTCCTCGCCGGGGAGAGAGCGGATCCCGCGCCGCTTCTCGCGTGGGCGGAGGAAAAGGACGAGGGGCTCGCTCCGGGGCTTCGCGTGCTGGCGTGGCTCGTACCGGGCGCCGTCGTGTCGGGCGTCGCGGCGACGCTCGCGCTCCACCTGCAGGCGGGGATCGAGACCCTCATCGTCATCGGCGCCGTCGCCGTGGGGCTCGCGGCGAGCCGGCGCCTGACGCGAATGCTCGAGGCCGCGTCGACGCGCGAGCAGGCCGTGTCGCGGTGGCGAGCGATGATCGAGGCGATCGAGCGCGAGTCGTTCGACGCGCCCCTGCTCGTGCGCGAGCGCCAGCGCCTCTCTGCCGCGGGTCGACGCGCGAGCGTCGAGATCGCGGCGCTCGAGCGCATCGTCGGCTTCCTCGACGCCCGCCGCAACGAGGTGTTCGGCTTGCTCATCGGGCCGATCCTCATGTGGGACGTGCACTGCGCGGCGGCGCTCCTGCGCTGGCGCGCGAGGGCGGGGGCGCACGTGCGCGACTGGCTCGAGGCGCTCGCCGAGGTCGAGGCCCTCGCGAGCCTCGGCGGCTTCGCCCACGAGCATCCATCCTTCGTCTTCCCCGAGCTGGCGCCGGAGACCATGGTGGAGGCGCGCGGCCTGGGGCATCCGCTCATCGCGGACGACAAGCGCGTCGGCAACGACGTGCGCTTGCCATCGGCGGGACGTGCCCTCGTGGTCACCGGCTCCAACATGTCCGGCAAGAGCACGCTGCTGCGCGCCATCGGGGTGAACGTGGTGCTCGCCAACGCGGGCGCCCCGGTCTGCGCGACGTCGGCGCGCATGGGGCCCACCCGCATCGCCACGAGCATGCGCATCGACGACTCGCTCGAGCAGGGCGTGTCGCACTTCTACGCCGAGCTGCGACGCCTCAAGCGCGTCATCGACCTGGCCCAGGAGACGGGGCGAGCCCCGGTGCTTTTCCTGCTCGACGAGATCCTCCACGGGACCAACTCGCGCGAGCGCGTGCTCGGTGCGTGCGCCGTCGTCAAGGAGCTCCTTGCCCGGGGCGCCCTCGGCGCGGTCTCCACGCACGACCTCGGCATCACGGCCCTCGAGAAGGAGCTGGGGGGGCTCGTCGAGAACGTGCACTTCGAGGAGCAGGTCCGCGGCGAGGAGATGTCCTTCGACTACGTGCTCCGCCCCGGGATCGTGCAGAGCTCGAATGCGCTCCGCCTGATGCGCGCCGTGGGCATCGACGTCGCGCCGTGACCGCGCCTATAGTCCGCGTTCGATGAACGAAGGAGAGAAGCCCCCCATCCCGCGCGTCCTCGTGGGCGCGGTGATGCAGCAGAAGAGCCGCAGCATCGAGGAGCTCGCCCGCGTCGCCTCGGAGGAGATCCGCGGCGCCGGCTTCACGCTCGTGCGCAACGTCGTCGTCCAGCCGGACGCGCAGATCATCAAGCAGCTCATCGAGAACATCTCGAACGACAACGAGGCGGACGCCATCCTCCTCTTCGGCGGGGCCGGCTTCGGCCCGCGCGACTACGCGTGCGACGCCGTCAACGAGTTCGTCGAGCGTCGCATCGAGGGCTTCGGCCAGGCGTACCGTCGCCTGCTGGTGGACGAGATGGACTTCGGGCCTCACTCCTGGATGGTCCGGGCGACGGCGGGCGTCTTCAACCAGTGCCTCGTCTTCGTCATGGCAGGGCGCCCGCGGGACGTGCAGCGCGCGATGCAGAAGCTGGTCGTGCCGACGTTGCCCGAGGCCGTGGCCCTCGCGACGGGACGGATGCGCGCCGTGCAGCTGAAGGCCTGAGCGGCGCGCGTGCTCAGAGCTCGTCGCGCGTGAACGCGACCACCTCGGCGATGGCCGTCGTCCCGCACGCGAGCGCGACGAGGCGATCGAGCCCGAGGGCGTTGCCGCCGCTCGGGGGCATGCGCGCCAGCGCCTCGAGGAAGCGCTCGTCGATGGGGTACGCTGGCAGGCCTCGCGCGGCGCGTTCGCGCTGGTCGTGCTCGAAGCGGGCGCGCTGCTCGGCCGGATCGACGAGCTCGCCGAAGCCGTTGCACAGCTCGACGCCGGCGACGTAGAGCTCGAAGCGCTCGGCCAGCAGCGGATCGTCCGGCTTCTTGCGCGCCAGGGAAGCCTGGGTCGCCGGGTAGTCGAGCAGGAACACGGCGTGCGGCAGGCGCTCGATCGCGGGCTCCACCGTCTCGACCAGGGTGCGGAAGTACGCGTCCTCGTCCGCCCGCGCCGCCTCCAGCGTGCGCTCGCGCGACCAGCCCGCGAATCGCTCGAACGCTTCGCACACGCCGAGGCGCGCCACGGGGGGGCGCACGTCGACGACGCGGCCCTCCAGGGCGACGCTCCCGCCGGTGACCGAGGCGACGAGCTGCTCGGTGTCCGCCATGACGTCGGCCATGCCGGCGCCGGCGCGGTACCACTCGAGCATCGTGAACTCGGGGTTGTGCCGCGCGCCCGACTCGCCGCGCCGGAACGCGGGCGCGATCTGGTAGATGCGCTCCCAGCCCTCGGCGAGCAGTCGCTTCATCTGCTGCTCGGGCGACGTCGAGAGCCAGCGCGGTCGCCCGGCGTCGCCGCTGGCGATCTCGAAGGCGTCGAGGTGCAGGTCGAGTCCCGGCGACGGCACCATGGCCGGCGTCTGCACCTCGACGAACCCGCGTGCGTCGAAGAACGCCCGTACCGCCGAGAGCACGCGGGCTCGCTCGCGGAGCTTCTTCACGATTCACCCCCGAGGCGAGAGCCCACGGAGCACCAGCTCGGCGAGCTGGCCGCTCGCGCGAACGAGGCCTCCGCGGTCCGCCTTGCCCAGCGCCCAGGTCATCGCGATGCCGTCGAGGGCGCCGAAGATCGCGCGCGCCGCGAGGTGCGGCGAGAGGTCCGCGCGGAACTCCCCGGTCGCCTGCCCATCGGCGACGACGCGGGCGATGGCGTCCAGGTACGCCGTGAACTTGGGCGCGGCGTACTCCTTCATCAGCTTGGTCGACTGGCGGAGGATGACCGTGATCACCTCGGCGAGGTCGCGCTCGCCTTCGAGGAGGCCGAGCTGCAGCTCGATGACGCGACGGAGCTTCTCCGAGGCGCTCGCCGCCGGCGGCAGCTCCTTCTCCAGGAACCGCAGCAGGCGCTCCACGCGGTCCTCGAACAGGGAGACGAGGAGCTCGTCCTTGCTCGAGAAGTACAGGTAGATGGTCCCGTCGGCGACCCCGGCCGCCTTGGCGACCTCGCTGACGCGCGTCGCGTAGAACCCCTTCTTCGCGAACACCCGCACCGCGGCGTCGAGAATGCGCTCCCGCTTGTCGCCGCCCCGTGCGGGGCGTGCGGCAGGCCTCCGGCGGGGCCTCCTCACACTGAGTGAGGATTCAGTCATTGCGCCGGGAGCTATCAGACGGGACGAAGCCGGTCAACGCAGCTCAACGCAGCTGCCCGCCGAGGGCCGGGGCGGTGAAGACCTGCTGCGCGAACGCCGCCACCTCGTGGCCCATCCAGGGGCCGAGAATCGCGAGGGCGGCGATGACCGCCAGCAGGCGGGGCAAGTGCGAGATCGTCGGGTCCTGGATCTGCGAGGCCGCCTGGAACGCCGCCACGAGGAGCCCCACGACCGCCGCCACGCCCAGAACGGGCAGAGACACGGCGATCATGAGCAGGAGCCCCTGCTGCGCCTGGTGGACCAGGGTCGCCGGGTCCAAGGCTCAATCCGCCGCGGCGTCGCCGCCACCGTCGCCGCCGCCTTCGGCAGCAGACTCGGCGGGCGCGTCGCTCATTCCCTCGGCGGGCGCATCCGCCCCTGCTTCACCCTGCGCTTCGCCGGGGGAATCCTGGCTCGAGGTCTCCATCGTCTTCGCGTCGGGCGGAGCCGGGCTCGCGTCGACCCCGCCGCTCGGGAGGGCGCACTCGGGCGTTGTCGCCTGGGAGCGATCGGGCGGGCAGCACCGATGACCCGCGCTGACCAGCGTGCACACCAGGCCCGACTGGCAGTCGTCGTTCCCGTTGTTGCCGGCTTGCGTGTCGCAAGGCTGGCCCTCGCTCTCGTCGGAGCAAGCGGCGACCACGAGCCCGGCGGCGATGACCGGTACGGCAAGCAAGGAAAAGAGGGTGGGGCGACGCATCTGAGCCAGGCGCGAAGTTTCCAGAAAACGGGGACAAATGCCAGCCCCTCGGTTTCGTGGGCTCGTGGGCTCGTGGGCTTCGTGGCCTCACGCCGACCGTTTGCGCTCCTTGGCCTCGACGGCCTCTGCGAAGAGGCGGACGTACTGCGCGGCGCTCGCGAAGGAGAAGAGGAGCGAGAGCATGACGAGCAGCTGCCCCACGTGCCCCAGGTCCACGACGCCGAGATCGATGGGCCCGTACGAGAGGTGGTACGGGTAACCGAGCACGAGGGCGACGATGCCGATCATCTGCAGGGCCGTCTTCGTCTTGCCCTCCTGCCCCGCGCTGATGATCACCCCCTCGCTCGCGGCGACGCTGCGCAGGCCGGTCACGCTGAGCTCGCGCGCCAGCAGCAGCACGACGACCCACGCCGGGATGCGCCCCATGGGCACCATCCACACGAGGGCGGCCATCACGATCAGCTTGTCGGCGAGCGGGTCGAGGAATTTCCCGAGCACGCTGACGACGCCGAGCTTGCGCGCGAGATAGCCGTCGAGCACGTCCGTGATCGCCGCGAGGGTGAACACGATGCACGCCCAGAAGCCGCGCACGGGCGTCGGCACGTCGAGCAGCCACACGAAGAAGGGGATCGCGACGATCCTCCCCATCGTGAGCAGGTTCGGCAGGTTGACCGCATCCTCGGCGAGCGAGCGGCGGCGCGGCTTGGCGGCGGGGTCGGCGCTCACGGGTCGAGGCGACCGTACAACAAGGTCGCTCTCTCCGCCCGCCACCTGGGCTCCTTCGGCCCTCAGCCAGCGACGGGGTACAGACCGGGTCCCCTGGGGACACATTAGACCGGGAGCCTTGGGGACACTTTCCCTTGGCGGCGGATCGCCCGTGCGGCCGGATGGCAACCGATGGAGGTTGCCGGTGCCGTGGAAGGACATCCGCCCCGTGGACGAGCGCGTTCGGTTCATTGCAGCGATCAAGGAAGACCCGCGAGGCAACTTCGCCGAGCTGTGTAGGCGCTTCGGCATCCATCGGAGCAAGGGCTACAAGTGGCTGCAGCGCTACAACGAGCATGGGCCTGCAGGCCTGGAGGACCGCAAGCCCATCGCCGTCAGCTGCCCGCATCGCACGCCCGACGACGTCGTGGATCGGGTCGTGGCCATGCGCAAGGAGCACCCTCACGATGGGCCCAAGAAGCTGCGCAAGCGCCTGCTCGACCTGGCAGAGCCAGAGCTGCGCGTGCCTGCAGCCAGCACCATCGGTGAGATCCTCGACCGCTACGGCATGATCCGACCGCGCCGAGCGCGCCTGCGCGTGCCGCCACATCCCAGTCCGCTCGAGCCGTGCTCGCAGCCCAACGACCTATGGTGCGTGGACTTCAAGGGCCACTTTCCCTGCCGCGATGGGCAACGATGCCATCCGCTGACGATCACGGATGCGGCCAGCCGCTTCCTCATCAAGTGCGAGGCACTGCGCGAGCCGCAGCACGAGCCGACGCAGCGCCACTTCGAGCGTGCATTCCGGGAGTTCGGGCTGCCCTCACGCATCCGTTCGGACAACGGACCGCCATTCGCCACCAAAGCCATCGGCGCACTGTCGCGCCTTAGCGTCTGGTGGATCCAACTGGGCATCGTCCCCGAGCGCATCGAGCCCGGACAGCCGCAGCAAAACGGCCGGCACGAGCGCTTCCATCGCACGCTCAAAGAGCACACCGCGCAGCCGCCGGCTGCCACGCTGGTCGACCAGCAGCGCACCTTCGACCGGTTTCGCGCCGACTACAACGACCACCGCCCGCACGAGGCCCTCGAGCAGACACCGCCGGCACGGCACTACGAGCCTTCGCTTCGTGCGATGCCCGACCGGCCGCGCCCTCCTGAGTACGACTCGCAGTTCCACACCCGTCGCGTCAGGACAGATGGCTTCTTCTGCTGGCAAGGGTCGATGTTGCGCGTCGGGAGCCTGTTGGCTTCGCAACCAGTGGGGCTACGCCAGACCGACGAGGATGAGTGGGACTTGCACTACGGACCGCTGCTCATCGGCTACGTGCTGATGCGTGACGGCGCCGCACGTCTGGAGCGTGTCGCCTGAGCACCCGCGCCCAGACCCCGAGAGGCCGGATTGCGGACCAGTCCCTCGAGACCACGACGCTCTCTCGCGTGGAGTGCGTCCTCCATGGCAGTCGCCCGCTGTACCGGTTGCTCTCCGCCTCCGTCCCCGAGCTCCCGGATTGCAGAGTTCAGGGGACCAGATTCAGCTAGAAGAAGGACTGCGATCTGTCGCCAAGGCTCCCGGTCCAAAGTGTCGCCGGGGGGCCCGGTCGCTCAGGCAACGTGCCTGGAGATCGAGGGCAAGGTGCTTTGCGATCGGGGTGGAGCACGTAGCGATCGAGGGCAACGT
>Ga0335082_10008303_pt1 | contig 11274 bp, 9 predicted proteins | sample Lox_Sample_41_FD_206718 | JGI IMG/M metagenome (GOLD analysis project Ga0335082, IMG submission 206718) | Soil microbial communities from Loxahatchee National Wildlife Refuge, Florida, United States - Lox_Sample_4.1 | ecosystem: Environmental > Terrestrial > Soil > Wetlands | place: USA: Florida... | reverse complement strand
GGCGCCGCGGCGCCGGGCACGTGAGGGGTGAGTAGAAAATGGCCGCCACTACCAGGCAGAAGTCCGGCTGGATAACGGCGAACATCGTCGTGATCCTGCTGGTGCTCATCCCCGTCCTGTGGATCTTCTCGCTGTCCTTCAAGGATCCCTCGACCATCACCGACCCGACGTTCTTCCCGACCAAGTGGACCTGGCAGAACTACAGCGGGATCTTCTCCAGCTCGGAGTTCACCCGGCCGCTGCTCAACTCCATCGGGATCGGCCTGATCGCCACGTTCATCTCGGTGGTGCTGGCCTCGCTGGCCGCGTACGCGGTGGCCCGGCTGGCCTTCCCGGGTAAGTCCCTGCTGATCGGCGTGTCGTTGCTGATCGCGATGTTCCCGCTCATTTCGCTGGTGACGCCGCTGTTCAGCATCGAGCGGTCGCTGGGGATCTTCAACACCTGGATCGGGCTGATCATCCCGTACATCGCGTTCGGCCTGCCGCTGGGGATCTACACGCTGTCCGCGTTCTTCCGCGAGATCCCCTGGGAGCTGGAGAAGGCGGCCAAGGTGGACGGGGCGACCCCGTTCCAGGCGTTCATCCGGGTCATCGCCCCGCTCGCCGCGCCCGGCATGGTGACCACGGCCATCCTGGTGTTCCTGTTCTGCTGGAACGAGTTCCTGCTCGCCATCTCGCTGACCTCCACAATCGCCGCGCGGACGGCGCCGGCCGCGCTGGCGTTCTTCAATGGCAGTTCACAGTTCACGGTGCCCACCGGGTCGATCTCGGCCGCCGCGGTGGTCATCACCATTCCGATCATCATCTTCGTGCTGTTCTTCCAGCGGCGCATCGTCGCCGGACTGACATCCGGCGCGGTCAAGGGCTAGCCGGGAAACGGGACTTAAGGAGCAGAACAGTGGCCGAAATCGTCCTGGACCACCTCACCAAGCGCTTCCCGGACGGGGCTCTCGCCGTCAACGACGTCAGCCTGGACATCGGGGACGGCGAGTTCATCATCCTGGTCGGCCCGTCCGGGTGCGGGAAGTCGACGACGCTCAACATGATCGCCGGGCTGGAGGACATCAGCGAGGGCGAGCTGCGCATCGGCGGGAAGGTGGTGAACGACAAGGCGCCGAAGGACCGCGACATCGCCATGGTCTTCCAGAGCTACGCCCTGTACCCGCACATGACGGTGCGGGAGAACATGGGGTTCGCGCTCAAGCTGGCCAAGACCCCCAAGAACGTGATCGACGAGAAGGTCACCGAGGCGGCCCGGATCCTCGACCTGACCCAGCACCTCGACCGCAGGCCGGCCAACCTGTCCGGTGGCCAGCGGCAGCGGGTGGCGATGGGCCGGGCGATCGTCCGCGACCCGGCCGCGTTCCTCATGGACGAGCCGCTGTCCAACCTGGACGCGAAGCTGCGCGTGCAGACGCGCACCGAGGTGTCCAGGCTGCAGAAGAGGCTGGGCACGACCATGGTCTACGTGACCCACGACCAGACCGAGGCGATGACGCTCGGCGACCGGGTCGCGGTCATGCGCCTCGGCACGATCCAGCAGGTGGCGTCGCCGCAGGAGCTCTACGACGCGCCGGTGAACCTGTTCGTGGCGGGCTTCATCGGCTCACCTTCCATGAACTTCATGGCGGGCGCCCTGGAGGACGGCAAGCTGCACACCGGGGTCGGGGACTTCCCGCTGACTCCCCAGCTGCGTCAGGAGCTGGAGCGCGCCGGGACCGGCCGCGAGGTCATCGTCGGCATCCGGCCGGAGAGCTTCGAGGATGCCGCGATCGTGCCGGCCGAGGTCAAGGCGAACGGGCTTGAGTTCAGCGCGACCATCGATGTGGTCGAGTCGCTGGGCTCGGAGAAGTTCGTGTACTTCACCCGGGAGCTCGGGCAGACGGCGAACGTGGCCGAGCTCGAGGAGCTGGCCCGGGACTCCGGCCGGGCCGACGCCGGCGGCGCCGCCGCGGAGACCGTGGTCGCCCGGCTCGACCCGGCGTCGCGCATCAGGGAGGGCGAGGACGCGCGGCTGTGGGTCAACGTGCGGAAGCTGCACGTCTTCGACACGTCCACCGGCCGCAACCTCAGCCTCGGCGCCGACGGGGCCCCGGGCGCGGCCGCACCGGCCGCTGCGGCGGGCGCAGGCCCGGTGGATGCGGGCACGGGAGCCCCCGCGGGCGCGGCGCGCACGGCCGAGGCAGAGGTGACCGGGGCGGAAGCCCGGGCTGAACAGGCATCCACGACGGCCGACCCGGCCACCGGAGCAGACCCGCAGTAGCGCAGCAGGCAGCTGATCCCCGCCGTTTGGGCGTGTCTCGCGCTGGTGCAGAGCCTTGAGACACGCCCCTAACGGCCGAGCCGGTGGGAAGGCCGGAGGTTGCGCCGCAGTTCCTCGATGACCGCGTCGTTCCACTCGTGGGTGCGCATCAGCCGGTACCGCTCCCGCGCGATGCCCATATAGGCCTCGGCATCGGTGCACGCGCCGACCAGGTCGGCCGCGTGCAGCATGCGCACCACCGGCGTGAACTCGTCGGCGAACCAGCGCTGGGCGACGTCGGCCCGGTCCAGGAACCGGTGCTCGTGCTGCATCAGCCGGAACCCCCACGCCTCCACCGTCTCGCCCAGCTCCGCGTACGACCAGGGGTCGGCAACGCTGATCTTGGCGTAGGCCTGCGCGGGCAGCGGGACGCGCGAGCGGAAGATCCGCTCGTAGCTCTTCATCAGCAGGTCGCTGCGGCGCCGGATGCCCTGGGCGGGCACCGCAGTGAGGATCTCGGTCACGTGGGCGTCGATCGTCTTCTGGCCGGTGGCCAGCGCGATCGACACCCGGTGGTGGCCGTCCTGGACGAAGTGCATGTCCCCGACCCGGTACACGTCGATGGGCGGGATCGACGCGCCGCGCCGCTCCGCCAGCGCCAGCCGCTCCCAGCGCTCCCGCACCCGGCCCGAGGTGGGCCGGAAGTGGCGGTCGAAGTCCCGCCGCGAGTCCATCGTGCCGACCACCGAGTCCAGCCGGATGGTCTGCAGGCCGAGTTGCCGCTCGCCCTTCATGCCGAGGGCGGCGATGACCTCGTCGTACGGGAGGATGAGATTGACGTCGTCCGGCTCACGGCGCAGCCGCTGCGCGAGCCGGGCCAGCACCTGGCGGCGCCGGACGCGCAGGAAGGCGTCCTCGACGTCCGCCCGCGGGAAACCGGTCTCAGCTGGCATGGCGGGCTCCAGCGGGGGATCGCCGCGCGCCAGCGCCCGGCTCGATGTCCAGCAGATGGCGCCCGACCACGTTGCGCACGACGGTATCCCCGAGCCGGTGGACCCTGATCGGCTCGTCGTCGGGGTGGATGTGCCCGTGCAGCAGCAGCGGCGGCCGGAGCCGCCCGGTCAGCCAGTTCAGGGCCTGGAATCCCTGGTGCGGCGGATCCTCGCGGTCACCGATACCCCGCGGCGGCGCGTGCGTGAGCAGCACGTCCACGCCGCGCCCGTCCCGTAGCTCCCGCCAGCGCGCGCGGCGCGCCAGCGAGCGGGCCCGCCGGGCCTGCGCGCGCGGCGTGTACTGGTTGGGGCCATCGCTGTAGCGGCGGCAGCCGCCGAGCCCGGCCAGCCGGAGGCCGGCCACGTCCACCACGGCCCGCTCGGCGCTGACCGCGCCGGCGGGCCAGGGCGGCCGGGCGGGCAGCCCGGCCCGGAGCGTCAGCCCCGCGCGCGAGGTGCGGTAGCCGGACACGTCGGGGTCATGGTTGCCGGGTACGAACACGAGCGGCACGTCGAGCGCGTTCATCAGGTAGCCCAGGTAGTCGAAGGGAAGGTCGCCGCAGGCGACGATCAGCCGGGCCTCGCGCACCGCCCCCACGTCGGCGTACAGGGCGTTGTCCACCTCGTCGGACACCGCGAGGACGAGAACCACACCACCGATCGTACTTGGGGGCTCCCGGGCCGGGCCGGGCCCGCCGGGCGGGGCTGGCGGGCAGCTAACTGATGGCGTGCGAGCCGGGCGGCCATCATTCAGGGGTCTCCTATAGCCCGGCGGTCTCCCTGACGTCGAGGCCCCGCTGCCGCAGCGCGGCCTCCATCCGGTAGATGTCGCTCTGCGGGACGCTCTCCGGGCGCGCCTGGGCGTCAGGCGGCGGGCTGACGTCCAGCCGCTGGCAGGCCTCGCAGAGCGCATCGACGTAGGCCGCACGGAGCGCCCGCAGCCGCAGGTTCTTGGCCGGCAGGTCGGTGCGGGTCTCCATGGCCTCGAGCTGGCCCCGCAGCCTGACCAGGTTCGCCCGCACCCGCTCGATGGGCAGGGGAGCGGGCGCGCGGGTCTGCTGCTCCGCGATCCATTTCACCAGGCGGCCCCCGCCGATCAGCGAGTACACGGCAGCTATCGGAAGCACGATCGCCGTCAGCAACTGGAAGGGAGGGCTCACGGGTCCAGTCTCCGCCGTCGGTGCGGTGGGTAGCAAGGGCACGGGCGGGTACGGGTACGGGCGCGGCCTGCAGTTACGGATGTGGCCTGTTGGCTGCGAGGCCGCCGCCGGATCACATCCGTAGGAGGCACATGAACGCGCATGCGGCCGGGCAGCGCTGGTGGCACGGGGCGACCCTGTACCAGATCTACGTCCGATCCTGGCGGGACAGCAACGGGGATGGGTATGGCGACCTGCGGGGGGTGATAGGGGGGCTCGACTACCTGGCGTGGCTGGGGGTGGACGGCATCTGGCTGTCGCCGACGATGCCCTCCCCCGATCACGACTGGGGCTACGACGTCTCGGACTACCTGGCCGTCCATCCCGATCTCGGCACCATGGACGACCTTGACGAGCTGGTGGCGCAGGCGGGCCGGCGGGGCATGCGGGTGCTGCTGGACCTGGTGCCCAACCACACCAGCAGCGCCCACCCGTGGTTCGTGGACGCCCGGTCGGGCCGGGGAGCGGCCCACCGCGGCTACTACATCTGGGCCGACCCGGCGCCCGGCGGCGGGTACCCGAACAACTGGCGGAGCGTGACCGGCGCGCCCGCCTGGACGTTCGACGACGCCAGCGGCCAGTACTACCTGAACAACTTCCTGCCCAGCCAGCCCGACCTGAACTGGCGGGAGCCGGCCGTGCACGCGGAGTTCGGCGCGATCCTGCGGTTCTGGTTCGGCCGGGGGATCGCCGGGTTCCGCATCGACGTCGCCCAGGGCCTCTACAAGGATGAAGCCCTGCGCGACGACCCGCCGGCCGGGAAGGGGCGCATGGCCGGCCGGTCCGGCCTGACCCAGGTGCACAGCGCCAACCGCCCCGAGTCGCACGGGGTGTTCCGGGACTGGCGGGCGATCGCCGAGACCTACTCGCCGCCCCGGCTGCTGCTGGGCGAGACCTGGGTGAGCGACCTGGCCAGGATGGCCGCCTTCCACGGCCACGGCGACGAGCTCCAGCTGACGTTCAACTTCCCCGCCATCTTCGCCGATTTCACCGCCGGGGCGCTGTCCGGCGTCGTGGCCGAAACCCTCGCCGCCCTGCCCGCCGGGGAGTGCCCGGTGTGGACGGCGTCCAATCACGACATCAGCCGGTTCCCGACCCGCTGGTGCGGCGGGGACGAGGCCAAAGCCCGGCTGGCGCTGCTGGTGCTGGCGACACTGCCGGGCACATTCGTTCTGTATTACGGGGACGAGATCGCGATGACCGACGTGAACATCCCGGCCGGGGGGAGCCGGGACGAGATCAGCGCCGGGGTCCCGGCTGCGACGGTGCGCGACCGGGCCAGGACACCCATGCCGTGGGACGCCTCGCCGTCGGCGGGCTTCACCGCCCCCGGCGTCCGGCCCTGGCTGCCCATCGGCGAGCACGCCGGGAGCAACGTGGCCAGCCAGCGGGACGACCCCGCCTCCACGCTCCGGTTCTGCCGCGACCTGCTCGCGCTGCGCCGGGCCGAGTTCGGCGGCACGATCGCCGCCTACACGCAGCTGCCCGGTCCGCCCGGGGTCTGGGTGTACCGGGCGGGCGGCGTGGTGGTCGCGGCCAATTTCACCGGCGAGCCCGCCTGCCTGGGCGAGCTGGCGGGCCCGCTGCTGCTGTCCACCAGCCGGGCCGCCGCCAGGCCGGAGCCGGCCGGGCAGGCCAGCAGGCTGGGCGCCTGGGAGGGGGTCATCGTCCGGGGCGGCGGCGCGGTCACCTGATCCCGGTGGCCGGCGGGACCGGCACTCGTAGGGCCGCCTGGTCGGTGAGCGCGATCGCCAGCTGCCCCAGCGCGGTCGGGTGGAACGGCGCCGGGTCGCCGAACCACTGGACGTAGGGCTGGCTGGTGCAGAGCTGGTGCCCGGTGAAGTCGGGCTGCGGCGAGAGGAAGCGGAACTCGGTGGCCCCCTTGGCCAGGACCGCGTTCAGCGTGGTGAGCCGCGAGGTGAGGATGGCCAGCTTGGCCGGGGTGAGGCCGGCGTGGCCCAGGCAGGTCTGCTCGGGGCCGAATGGGTCGTAGTACTGATTGATGATCACCCGGGGGTGGCCGGGCAGGGTGGCGAGCTGGCTGAGCAGCTCCAGGTAGTTCTTGCTGAACGAGGCGAGCTGCTGCTGGAAGTAGGCGGTGGTCGCCTTGTCGTCACAGCGCGGCGCGACCGCGCAGTAGCGCACCATCGTGGCCCAGCCGAGATCGTTGGCGCCGATGTTGACGATGATCACGGACGCGTTCCTGGCCCGCTGCGCGGAGGCGAGCTGCGGGGGAATGATCTTGCCATTGCGGTCCTGCGGGCCCAGCAGCCCGTGGGCGATGGTGGCGCTGCTGCAGGCGAGGTTCAGCACGCGCCAGCCGTTGACGGCGGCCAGGTCCTCCGCGTAGGAGTCCTGGCTGCGGCCGCACGCACGGGTCTGGGGAGAGGACCTGGTGGCGACCGGGAGCCCTTCACCCGCCGCGGTCGAGTCCCCCAGGACCACGGCCTGCACCTGGGGCAGCGGCCGCCCCTTGACGTGGAACTGCGGCGGGGGCGCGCTTCCCACCAGCTGGTTCAGCGAGTTCACCTGCCTGAGCAGGGCCGGCGCCCGGGAGGCGGTGATGATGATCGCGCCCACGTTGATGGCCTCGGTCACCAGCAGCCCGGCCACGAGCAGCTTGATGGTCGTGCGGGCCGGCAGCCGCCGCCAGCCGGCCACCGCGCCGAGCAGGACCAGCGCGCCCAGCCCGGCGATGGCGGTCTCCCAGGCGAAATAGTGCTTCCACCCGTCCGCCAGCCGGCTGCCCAGCGTGCGTTCGGCGTCGGCGGCGTTCGCGCCGCGAACGAAGTTCGTCAGCTCGCTGTTGATGCTGATCTGGGACAGGGCCAGCCGGGGCCGGAGCGGCCCGGGGAAGTCAAGCGTGGTGGGCAGGCTCTGCCCGAACAGGTCGACCTCGCCCGGGCCCGACAGGCTCCAGCTGGGCGCCGTGGTGCCGACGGTGACGACCTGGCCGGCCACGTTGACGGTCTGCATCGGCGTCGCCTTGATCGCGACCGCGATCGCGACCACCGCCACCGCCAGCAGGGCCACGAATTCCGCGGCATGCCGGAGCAGCCGTTGCCGCCTGCCCGCCGGTTCAGGCTGGGTCATGGCGTCCTAAACGGGGACACCCGGCCAGTCGGGCGGCAGCCCGGCCGCCGCGTTCGCGACGGGTGCCGGGGCCATCGTGAGGGGTGCAGACAGTTGCCATCGCTTCCCCGAAGCTACCCGTCGAGCGCGCGTGCCACGCCCGCCAGCGTTCCACGAAGGACATGACATGGCCTCGCGGTGGCTCGGCTCTGCAACCTGGACACCGGCCGCCAGCGAAGCAGCTGGACGGGTGTTCAGCGGGGATCGTAGTGCTCGTAGCGATACTGCAGGGACGGTCGCTGATATCTCTTGGCCATCACACCGAAACTATGTAACGAAGGTGGCCGGGGCCTGGGGGATATCTCCGCGCCAGTAACGACGTTCGCGCGTCCGCGCCCATCGTTTGACCTGGCTCCTTATACGCTCTCGCGCTGGCCCGGGAAGATACACCTCGTTGATGCCGAGGACTAGAGCCAGGACGCTGACAGTGGCGACGGCCGCCAGCAGGCCATGACTGCTGGCCACCGATCCGTCCAGGAATGAGGCGAGTGGCTTCATGCCTGCCCAGGCGATCGCCCACAGCGCCATGACGCTCGCGATGTTGTCAGGCCGCTGGCGGACGAGCTGTGTCTGGGTGACTGCGCCGGTCCGGAGCGCCGCCACGCCCGCCCCGAAGGCCGCCAGCAGGCTCACCCAGGGGGAGATCCCGAGGGCGAAGAGGAAGACGCAGGCGACCAGGGCCAGCAGTGATCTGGCGGCCCGCCGGGATCTGGCGCTGGTATCCCGCTGGGCGGGGTTGCTGCCGGCCCGCCTGCGCGCCCCGATCCGCAGCGACCCGAGGATCGTCCCGAAGCCGAGCGCCGACAGGAAGAACCCGGCCCAGTCGCTGGACGCCCCGAGCTGGCGGGCCAGCGCGGGCCCGAGGATCAGAACGGGGTCGTCGGCGAACGTGACCGCCGCCACCATGGCGAGGGTCAGCATGATCCGGGGCTGCCGCAGCGCGGCAACAAGGCCGTGCCTGGCCCGGGCGGGCTGGGGAGTCCGCACCGCCGGGCCGGGGATCACCAGGACGAGCATGACCGCGAACACCCCGAAGGAGATGGCATTAAGCGCGAACGCCCAGGTGAAGCCGGTAAATGCGATCACTGCCACGCAGAGGAGCGGGGCGAGGGCCCGCCCCGCGTTATAGGACACAGAGTTCATGGCCATCGCCGCCTCTGTGTCCGGAGCGAGCCGGGGCACCATGGCCGTCTGCACCGGCAGGCTGAAGGTGAAGGCCAGGCCCAGTGCCATCGCGCCGATAATCAGGGCCGGCGCACCGAGATGGCCCGCTGCCTGCAGCCCGGCCAGGACGGCAGCCACCACTCCCGAGCCGGCCTGGGTGGCAATCAGCATCTTCTTGCCGCCATAGCGGCTGGCGATGACCGCCGCCCACGGGCCGAGGAACAGCGAGCCGCCGAACTGTGCGGTGATGACCAGGCCCACCGCAAAGACCGAGCGGGTGAGCTGGTACATGAGAAGGACTTGTGCGGTGTTCTGGACCCAGGTGCCGAGATTCGACGCCAGGCTCCCCACGAAATACAGGCAGAAGGTGCGGTGGCGGAGCATGCCCCAGGAGGAGCGGGGGCGCTCGGGGCGGCCGGTCGGTGTGTGCGGCGGGCGGCTGCCGGGAGTATGCGGCCGGTGGTGGACCGTTGGCCCTTCGCTCCGCGCCCCGCGCGTTCGCCGGGCAGGAGGGGCGGGACGGCTCAGTTCGGTCGGTGTGCGGGATACCTCGCCGGTCAGCATGGCCCAGGCGGTGCGTCGGGCACGGCTTCCCCGGCACGTTCCACGCGATGGCTCATGAGTCCGCCCCATCCCGGGCAGGGACTTCCCCGACCTTGATCAGGAACCTGTTGCGATCCGTGGGGTAGACGGTGATGGTGAGCCGGAACCGCTCCCCGTCCTGGCTGTAGCCGACACGGAAGATCTCGAACACCAGGACGCGCCCATCGGCCGGGAGCTTGAAGAAGCTCATCTCGTTCTCATCCGGCGTCCGGACGGCGATGGAGTCGCGGTAGCCGACCTGCTTGATCCCGCATGCCTCACCGAGGTAGGCGACGGTGCCAGGGTGAATGTCGGTGGCCTGGATGAGCTTGGCCGCCCCGCGTTCGATCAGGCTCATAGGGTAGAACGTAGTCTGCAGGGACCAGGGAATGTTGTCGATGTAGCGCTGCTGGTGCCGGCTGATGAGCTGCGCGCCGGGCTCAAGCCGGAGCGCGTCGGCGACCACCCCGCTGGCCAGCTGGATCTCGACGCGGACCTCACTCGCGGTCGGGGCCCGGCCGCCCGCGACGACCTCCGCGACGTAGACCTGGCTTTCGTTCACGTTCGCCCCAAGCTCGCCGGTCAGGGTGGTCACGAAGGGGGTGATCTTCTCGACCACGAAGGTGCCCTGGCCCGCCCGGGCCTCAACCAGCCCGCGGGTCGTGAGCAGCTTGATGGCGTCGCGGATGGTGTTGCGTGACGCCTTGTACTCATCCATGAGCCCGATCTCGGTGGGGAGCTGCGCCCCCGGCGCGATGTCACCTGACTCGATCTTGCCGCGCAGATCATCGGCGATCTGCCGGTACATCGGTTCGGCCATGTCCTCTCCTCAGCGCCGCTGCAGCCAAGCAATCTAGATTACTGTTGCCCTCTGGCGCCCCCCGTTCTCAAGTCTGGTCCAAGAAATAGGCTGAGTATTCGTGGCCGGCGCTGTCCCGGCAGAGAGTGCTGGACAGCGCCGGCCATGTCACGCTGGGACTCGGCTGCGCTACCGTGATTGAGCGCCCCCAGTCCCTGGCATCACCTTGGGTCGTAATGCTCGTACCGGTATTGCGGGGACGGGCGGCTTTTGCGCTTAGCCATAACGCCCCCTCCCTTCTATTCGTTTGACCTCGCACCGGGAACCCCAGCGCGTCAGGGCTGATGCCCTATCCTACGGGTCGCTTTGAGGCCACCTGCAGGAGCCTGAATGATGCAGAAGCTCTGCGGATACATGGTCTTATGGCTATGCTGTCTTGTGCTATTCTTCGTCAGCGGCAGGAACCTGGCCGACGTTGACGACGAACTGGTTTCTGTCCGCTGGATACACGGTAACAGTGAGGACGAAGGGCTCCCCGGCCCTGTCAAAGCCTGTCCGGCGATTCTCAATCACTGCCACCCGGCCATCATCTGGCAGCTTGAAGAAGGAACTCTCTGTCTTATTTGGCGCGCGGATCCGGTATTTGTCTTCCCAGCCGGCTAGCTCGATGTGGCACGTCTCCTCGATGTGATGGACCGCTCCATCCTTGATATCTCCTGCCCGGCTGAGGAGTTCTGCTCCTTTGCGTTCGAGTTCCTGCGAGTAGAAAGATGTCTGAAGCGACCAGGGTATCTTATCGATGTAACGTTGTTGTTGGCGGCGGATAACCGTCGCATCTTCAGGAAGCCGTAGCTCGGGGACGCTCACCTCTGATACATCCTGTATGTCTACACGCGGAGGCTGCGCTTGCGGACTTCTCCGCCTGGCTTTTGCCTCTACCAGATAAGTCCCGTCGTCGGCGCCGAATCCGTCCGCCAGATCGATGTTGATTGCGGTCACCAAAGGGTTGATGCTCTCGACAACGAACGTTCCCTGGCCGGCGCGGGCCTCGACTAGGCCACGGCCCGCGAGCAACTTGATGGCGTCGCGGATGGTGTTGCGTGACGCCTTGTACTCATCCATGAGCCCGATCTCGGTGGGGAGCTGCGCCCCCGGCGCGATTTC
>Ga0335082_10008302_pt1 | contig 11274 bp, 10 predicted proteins | sample Lox_Sample_41_FD_206718 | JGI IMG/M metagenome (GOLD analysis project Ga0335082, IMG submission 206718) | Soil microbial communities from Loxahatchee National Wildlife Refuge, Florida, United States - Lox_Sample_4.1 | ecosystem: Environmental > Terrestrial > Soil > Wetlands | place: USA... | reverse complement strand
TCGGCACGGATACCGGCGGCTCCATCCGCATCCCCGCGGCCTATTGCGGCGCGGTCGGGCTGAAGCCGACCTACGGACTGGTCGACCTCGACGGCGTGCAGGCGCTCTCCTGGTCCCTCGACCATGCCGGGCCGCTGGCCCGCTCCTGCAGGGATGCCGGCCTGCTGCTGGAGGCGATGAGCGGCCGCCGCTGCCGGCCGGCCCCGCTGCCGCTGGCGGGTTTGCGCGTCGGCGTCATGGCCCATCCAGGCGCCGAGCGCTATCTGCAGCCCGACGTCGTGGCGGCGACGACAGAGGTCAGGGAGCAGCTGCGGGCGCGGGGCGCGGCGGTGCGCGAGGTTGCCGTTCCCGATCTCGAACTGGCGGCCGACGCCCTGATGGCCATCCTCTGTCCGGAAGCCAGCGTCGTCCATCAGCGGCGGATCGCGGAGCAGCCGGACGGTTTCGGCGAGACCACGCGCCTGCAGATCGAGGCCGGCTTCGCGGTGCCCGCGACCGCCTATGTGCGCGCGCAGCAGTTCCGCCGCGAGCTGGTCGCGCGCTTCCGCGGGCTGTTTGCGGAGGTCGATGCGCTGCTGTCGCCGGCGGTGCCGTGGGTGGCGCCGGCCGCCGATCCGGCGCTCAATGACGAGGCCGGAGCCGGCGAGATGCTGTATAGCGCGGTCCACAACCTGGTCGGGCTGCCGGCGGCGAGCGTGCCCTGCGGCCTGTCGTCGGAGCGCCTGCCGATGGGGCTGCAGGTCGTCGGGCCGTGGGGCGACGACGAACGCGTGCTGTCGATCGGCGCGGCCATCGAAGCGTTGACTGCTCGGGCGTATCCGCCGCTCTGAGCGGGCAGCGGACGCACTTGGCCTGATCTGCGTGCCCGTACTAAGTATGGGTCGAGTAAATCGGATATTTTCTGGCGCGAGGGAGGGCCTTCGAGAGATGAGCACGGTCGAAAGGATCGCCGTCGTCACCGGCGCGGGCAGCGGGATCGGCCGCGAGGCAGCGCTCGCGCTCCTGAAGGAGGGCTATGCCGTCGTGCTAGCCGGGCGCCGCCGCGAGGCGCTGGAGCAGACGGCGGCGATGGGCAAGGCGGCCGGCGGGCGTTCGCTCGTGGTGCCGACCGACGTCGGCGATCCCGCGGCCGTGCGCGCCCTCTTCGCGAAGACCAAGGAGGCCTTCGGCCGGCTCGACCTGCTGTTCAACAATGCGGGCACCAATGCGCCGGGCGTACCGTTCGAAGAGCTGACCGTCGAGCAGTGGAAGGCGGTCGTGGACGTCAATCTGACCGGCATGTTCCTGTGCGCGCAGGAGGCCTTCCGCCTGATGAAGGACCAGGACCCGCGCGGCGGCCGCATCATCAACAACGGCTCGATCTCCGCCCATGTGCCGCGCCCGAACTCGGCGCCTTATACCTCGACGAAACACGGGGTGACCGGCCTGACGCGCTCGATCTCGCTCGACGGCCGCAAGTACGACATCGCCTGCGGGCAGATCGACATCGGGAACGCCGAAACGGAGATGGCCGCACGGATGAAGACCGGCGTGCCGCAGGCGAACGGCACGATCGCACCCGAGCCGATGATGCCCGTTTCGGAGATCGGACGCGCCATCGTCTACATGGCGAGCCTGCCGCCCAGCACCAACGCGCAGTTCCTGACGGTGATGGCGACCAAGATGCCGTTCATCGGCCGCGGCTAGTACCGGCTATCGCCGGAGCGTGAGTCGTGATTCAAATACTGGATGAACATCCAGGAAGCGACGCCGATCGAGCTGACGGCGGAGGAGCGGACGGTGCTTGAGGGCATGGTTCGTTCACCCAAGACAGAGCAACGGTTGGCCAAGCGGGCACGCGTTGTGCTGCTGGCGGCGGATCACCTGTCGACGCGGCAGATTGCCCGCACGGTCGGGTTTTCGATCGGCAAGGCGAGCCAGTGGCGGATCCGCTTCGCACGCGACCGGCTGGCCGGGCTTCAGGACAAGCCGCGCCCCGGCTCGAAGCCGATCTACACGGTGACGACCGGCCGGCGCATTCTGGCCAAGCTGAACGAGTCGCCCCCTGCAGGTTACGCGCGCTGGACGGCGCCGCTGTTGAGCGAGGCGCTGACCGATGTGTCCGACCAATACATCTGGCGCTTTCTGCGGGCGCAGAAGATTGATCTGTCGGGCCGCAAGTCGTGGTGCGAGAGCCCTGATCCGGCCTTCGCCGCCAAGGCAGCGGAGATCGTCGGGTTGTACCTCGATCCGCCCGACAAAGCAGTCGTGCTGGCGATCGACGAGAAGCCCAGCATCCAGGCGCTGGAACGCAAGCAGGGCTATCTGAAGCTGGCGAACGGCCGCTCGCTCGCCGGCCACGGCCATACCTACACACGGCACGGCACCACGACGCTGTTCGCTGCGCTGGAGGTTGCCACCGGCACGGTCAGGGCGGCGCACTACCAGCGCCGCCGGCGCATCGAGTTCCTCGACTTCATGAACCAACTCGTCGCCGCCTATCCCGGGCGTCAGCTCCATGTCGTGCTCGACAACCTCTCGACCCACAAACCCAAGCGGGAGCGCTGGCTCAAGCGTCATCCAAACGTGCACTTTCACTTCACACCCACCTACGCGAGCTGGCTGAACCAGGTCGAGATCTGGTTCTCCAAACTCGTCCGCGACTCGCTCGCCGGCGCAAGCTTCACCTCGCCCCGAGACGTCAGGGAGCAAATCGATGCCTATATCGAACATCACAACCAGAACCCCAAGCCCTTCCTTTGGACCGCCGCTCGCGTCTACCAAAAGCCGCTCAAATCGCGTTTCCGCGATCTGTGATTCTCGGTACTAGCGGGGGCGCCCCAAGGCGGCCGGCACCCGCGGGCGGCGCTCTTCAGACTTCCGGTTGCAGGCCGAGGCGGTCGAACAGCGCCAAGTCCTTTTCGTGATCGGGATTCTCGGTGGTCAGGAGCCGGTCGCCGTAGAAGATCGAATTCGCGCCGGCGAAGAAGCAGAGCGCCTGCCCCTCGTCGCTCAGGCTGCGGCGTCCGGCCGAGAGTCGCACATGGGCGCGCGGCATCAGGATGCGGGCCAGCGCGACGGTGCGCACCAGCTCGAACGGATCGAGCGGCGGCGTATGGCCGAGCGGCGTGCCCTCGATCGGCACCAGCATGTTGATCGGCACGCTCTCGGGATGCGGGTCAAGGGTCGCCAGGGTCAGCAGCAGGCCCGCGCGATCGCCGCGCGCCTCGCCCATGCCGACGATGCCGCCGGAGCAGACCTTGATGCCGGCACCGCGCACCGCCGCGATGGTGTCGAGGCGGTCCTGGTAGGTGCGGGTGGTGATGATGTTGCCGTAGTACTCCGCTGACGTGTCCATGTTGTGGTTGTAGTAGTCGAGGCCGGCGGCCTCCAGCGCCTGCGCGTGGGCCGGCGTCATCATGCCGAGGGTCATGCAGGTCTCGAGTCCGAGGGCCTTGACGTCGGCGATGACGGCGGCGATGCGCGGGAGGTCGCGGTCCTTCAACTCGCGCCAGGCCGCGCCCATGCAGAAGCGGGCGGCGCCGGCTGCCTTGGCCTGTTCGGCGGCCGCGCGGATCTCGTCGCGGTCGAGGAGCCGGCCGGCGCCGAGGCCGGTGTCGTAATGCACGCTCTGCGCGCAGTACTTGCAGTCCTCCTGACAGCCGCCGGTCTTGATGTTCAGCAGGGTGCTCAGCTGGATCGTGTTGGGCTCGAAGTTGCGCCGGTGCGTCTCGTGAGCGCGATGGAGCAGGTCGTTGAACGGCAGCGCGAAAAGGTCGAGGACCTCCTGGCGGGACCAGTCGGAGCGGATCTCCGGTCGGGCGGCGGTGCTTCTTTCGGCGGCGGCGATGGCGGTCATCGAACCCCTCTTCAACGCAGTGTTGCCGCGGCCTCTTCGATCGCGGAGCAGGCGCGGCGCAGCTCCTCGCTGCCGATGCAGTAGGGCGGCAGCCGGTAGACGACGGACCCGAGCGGCCGGATCAGCAGCCCGCGCTCGAGAAAGAACGCCCGGAGGCGGTTTGCCAATGTGGCGTTGTAGCCCCGCTTCGATCCCCCCCCCGCGACGGCGGCAATGGTGCCACAAACGCGCGGCCGCGTCAGCCCGGGATGAGCGGCTAGGCGCGCCAGCCGCATACGATGCACGGACCGCGGGCTCGTTGGTGAAGCCGGCAAAGATGACCTGCGCCAGTTCCGCCGCCTGGCGAGCGACGGCAATGGCCGGACGAGCGTGCCCATGCAGGGTGACCCAACGGGACGACATGAGGTCGAGATATTCGCGGCCATCTTCTGCAATCAGGGCGGGCGCCGCGGGCGCTGCGGATCGGGATCGGATCGGGCGCGGTCGCAGCTGGCGTGAAGGGATGCCAGACGTAGCGGCGGTCGAGGGCCAGCAGGTCGTCGGCCCGCGTCACGCCGCGATCTCCGACAGCGGCGGGATGCGGGCCGCGAGCCGGTCGACCGCGGCCTTGTCGAGCCGCTCGACGGGTGGCAGCTCGGCCAGCACGCGCACTTGGCCGAACCGTTCGATGGCGGATCGGTTGGCCGCATTGGGAGGACCGTCGAGAACGACGCCGCCAATCGGCAGGCCCCGGGAGCGCAGCGCGGCAAGGCTGAGCAGCGTGTGGTTGATCGTTCCGAGCGTGCTGCGCGCCACAAGCAGGATGGGCAGGGCCAGCTTCGCCATGAGATCGATCATGAAGTCGCGGTCGTTGAGCGGCACATACAGGCCGCCGGCGCCCTCGACGACCAGGGGATGCGCGGTCCGCGGCAGCACGATTGCATCCATGGCGATTCTGATACCCTCGAGTTCCGCCGCCGCATGCGGCGACAACGGCGCCTGCAACGCATAGACCGGCGCGACGACGCGCTCCGCCGGCAGCCCAGCCAAGGCGCTGACGGTCACGGTATCGTCGTCGCCCGTCGCTAAGCCGGTCTGCACCGGCTTCCAATAGCCAGCGCGCCAGGCCCGCGCAAGGCAGGCCGCGGCGACCGTCTTGCCGACGCCGGTATCTGTGCCCGTGACGAACACGCCCGTCATGAGGACTGCCCGCCGGACGCGTTGTAGGTGTTGTGGCAGAAGTCGCGGAAGGCCTGCGCGCAGGGATTGACCTTCGAATCGCGCTTCCAGGCGAGACCGACGTCCATGGAGGGCACGCTGTCCTGGATCGTGCGCGCCTCGATGCGGTCGCCCTCCAGCGACCACGGCCGGAACACCATGTCGGAGAGGATAGCGACGCCGGCGCCGGTCGCCACCATGCTGCGCACCGCCTCGACCGAGGACGTGCGGAAGACGATGTTCGGGCGGTGGGAGGTGCGGTCCCAGTAGCGCATCGCCGTCGTCTCGGCCTCGTCGATCGTGAGCATGATGTAGGGCTCGGGCGCGATGGAGGCGAGCGTCACGCGCCGCGCATGCAGCAGCCGATGGTTGGGCGCCAGCCACAGGCGGCGCCGCGAGCGGATCAGCTCCTCGGTCTCGATCTCGTCGGCGTTGTTCAGGTTGGAGCTCAGGATCACCGCCAAGTCGATCCGGCCGCGCACCAGCTTGCGCTCGATGTCGTCACGGTCCATCTCGAACAGGTTGACCCGCACGTTCGGAAAGATGCGGCAAAAGCGCGCAAGCGGCGTGGGCAGGAAGTAGCCGGCGACCGTGTAGGTCATGGCGAGCGAGAAGCTGCCGGAGACGCCGCTGCGCGCCTGGCGCGGCGCCTGGGCGGCGTCGGACACGGCGGCGGCCACGGCGCGCGCATGGCGCAGAAACTGGTTGCCTTCGAACGTCAGCTCGATGCCCTTGGCGTGCCGGCGCAAAAGCTCGACGCCGGTCTCGTGCTCCAGCGCCTTGATCGCCTCGGTCACGGCCGACTGCGAGACGCCAAGCTGCGACGCCGCGAGCGACAGCTTGCCGGCCTCGGCCGTGGCGATGAAGTAGTTGATCTGGCGCAGCGAGAGAGCCATCGCTTTTTCCGATAATGCTGGATGCCGATTTCTGAATTTACAATGAGCGAAACTTGCGCAAAAGTCCATCGGCCGGCAACGGTGAGCGGCGCGAGCGCCGACGGCTGCCGGCCGCAAAACGACGAATAACAGCGGCGCGCCGCCGATCCAGCCGGCCGCCGACAGACGGGGAGATGAGGCATGACACAATCGATGAAGACGATCGGCGTGGCTGCGCTCGGCGCGCTGGCGCTGGCGGCCGCGACGGCTGCGGCCGACGAGATGAAGCCCTGGTATCCGTTCAAGGTCCAGGTGTGGGATCCGCCATTCAACATGGCGAGCCCGCGCAAGGACATGGACTATGTGCCGCTCGAGAAGGCCGACAAGAAGTGGGACATCTGCGTCTCCTTCCCCCACATGAAGGATGCCTACTGGATGGCGGTCGACTATGGCGTGGTCGCGGAATCGCAGCGGCTCGGGGTCAAGATGCAGCTTGTCGAAGCCGGCGGTTACACCAACCTCAGCAAGCAGATCTCGCAGATCGAAGACTGCGTGACCGCGGGTTCGCAGGGCGTGGTGATCGGAGCCATCTCCTACGACGGCCTGAACAACGTCGTGTCCGAGCTGAAGGGCAAGAACATCCCGGTGATCGACGTCATCAACGGCATGTCGTCGCCGGATATCTCCGCCAAGTCGCTGGTGTCGTTCGGCGAGATGGGCGCCAAGGCCGGCGAGTATCTGGCCAAGCTGCATCCGGCCGGCAGCGGCAAGGTGAAGGTCGCCTGGTTCCCGGGCCCGCCGGGCGCGGGCTGGGTCGAGGCCGGCAATACCGGCTTCGTCGATGCCGTGAAGGGCAGCGACATCGAGATCGTCGACACCAAGTACGGCGACACCGGCAAGGAAGTGCAGCTGAAGCTGGTGGAGGACGTGCTCGAGGCCAACCCCGACATCTCCTACGTCGTCGGCACGTCGCCGACGGCGGAGGCGGCGGTCGGCCTGCTGAAGGACCGCGGCCTCACCGACAAGATCAAGGTGCTGGCCTATTACTTCACGCCGCCGGTCTATCAGGGCATCAAGGACGGCTCGATCCTGGCGGCGCCGACTGACTCGGCGGTGATCCAGGGCCGCATCGCCATCGACCAGGTCGTCCGCATCCTGGAAGGCAAGGACTATGTGAAGCATGTCGGCCCGGCCCTCTATGTGATCGACAGCAAGAACGTCAACGACTTCGACAAGGGCTCGTCGCTGGCGCCCGACGACTTCAAGCCGACCTTCAGCGTGGAGTGATCGCGCCACGAAACAGCTGCTGTGGTTGACATTGCAAAGGGTACGGCCGGAGTTGCCGTCGCGGCGGAAACTCCGGTCCTGCTCCGGCTCGAGAAGATATCGAAGCATTTCCCGGGCGTCGTCGCGCTCGACGGGGTCGATTTCGAGCTCCGCCCGGGGGAGGTGCATGTGCTGTTCGGCGAGAACGGCGCCGGCAAGTCGACGCTGATCTCGCTCGTCGCCGGCGTCTATCGCCCCACCGCCGGCCGCATCGAGTTCCGCGGCGAGACGATCGACGTGGCCTCCGTGCATCAGGCGCGCCAGCGCGGCATCAGCGCAGTATTCCAGGAGTTCTCGCTGGTGCCGCAGCTGACGGTCGAAGAGAACCTGTTCCTCGGCGCCGAGCTGACCGACAGCCGCCTGCTCAACAAGCGCGCCATGCATGCCAGGGCGCGCGAGATCCTCGACCGCCTGGGCTTTCCGCTGAAGCCGGGGATGCGCGTCGCCTATCTGTCGCGCGCCGAGCAGCAGATGGTGGAGATCGCCAAGGCCTTCCGCTCCGAGCTATCGGTGCTGATCCTGGACGAGCCGACGGCGTCGCTGACCGAGCGCGAGACGCAGCGGCTCTTCACCCTGATCGAGCAGGCGAAACGTCAGGGCGTCGGCATCATCTACATCACGCACCGGATGAACGAGATCAAGCGCATCGGCGACCGCATCACCGTGCTGCGCGACGGGCGACTCGTCGCGACGCTCAATGTTGCCGAGGCGTCCGAGTCCCGACTGGTCGAGCTGATGACCGGTCGCGTCATCGCGCAAATCTTCCCCAAGGTGGCCTATCGGCCGGGCGCCACGCTGCTGGAGGTGAAGGACCTCACGACCGTCGGCGGCGCGGTATCGAAGGTCTCGCTCCACGTGAAGAGCGGCGAGATCGTCGGCCTCGCCGGGCTGGTCGGATCCGGAAAGTCGGAAGTAGCGCGCGCCTGCTTCGGCATCGAGCCGATCGCCGCCGGCACGGTCGCCTTCGCCGGCGAGGACGTCACGGGCACGAAGGCGCGGCAGATGCTCGACCGCGGCTTCTTCTATCTGCCGCCGGACCGCCGCGACGAGGGGCTGGTGATGATGCGCGGCGCGCGCGAGAACATCGCGCTGCCGTCGCTCGATCTGCCGCCGTTCTCGACCGGGCTCTTCCTCAACCGCGCCGGTGAGAAGGCGCAGGCGCTCGATCTGGCCCGGCGGCTCAACCTGCAGCCGCTCAATATCGAGCGCGCGGTCGACCATTTCTCCGGCGGCAATCAGCAGAAGGTGCTGCTGGCAAAGGCACTGTCGCGCGCGGTCAAACTGTTCGTGTTCGACGAGCCGACCGTCGGCGTCGACGTCGGCACGCGTGTCGCCATCTACAAGTTCATCGCCGAGTTGTGCGAGGCCGGCGCCGGCATCCTGCTGATCTCGTCGGACCTGCCGGAGATCCTGCATCTGACGAACCGCGCCTATGTGATGTACCGTGGCGTCCTGCGGGCCGAGCTCGTGGGCAGCGAGATAACCGAGGACCGCGTGCTCGGCCACTTCTTCGAGAGGGAAGCGGCATGAGCCTGCGCACGGCGCCACAGACGGCATCCGGCCCGAGGCCGCTCCTGCTCCGCGTGCAGCATCTCTTCGTCCGGCTCGGTGTTCTACCCTTCCTGCTGATCATCGCCATCATCGTCTTTTCCCTGGCCTCGGAGCGTTTCTACCTCTGGGACAACATCAAGAACGTCCTGCGCCAGTCGAGCTACCTCACGATGGTGGCGATAGGTCAGATGCTGGCGCTCCTCACGGGCGGATTCGATCTCTCCGTTGGCACCATCACCGCCGTCACCTCCGTGTTCGGTGCCAGCGCGATGGTCGCGATGTATGCGGCTTATCCCGACGCCATCGTCCTATCGATCGCCGTCGGCATGCTGGCCGGCGTAGGCGCGGGGCTGACGATCGGCATAGTCAACGGCTTCGGGGTCGCCGTCTTCAACGTCTCGCCCTTCATGATGACGCTGGGCATGCAGTCCGTCGGGTTCGGCATCTGCCTGTTTCAGACGGGCGGCGTGCCGGTCTACGGGATGCCGAAGGAATTCGGCAAGATCCTCGGCTTCGGGCAGCTGTTCGGAGAGATCCCGGCGCCGGTGATTGTCACGGCGACCCTCATCGTCGTCATGTATGTGCTGCTCAACTGGACCCGGCTCGGGCGCTATCTCTACGCCGTCGGCGGCAATCTCAAGGCATCGACGCTGTCGGGCATCAATACGCGGCTCACGCTGTTCCTGGCCTATGTGCTCTGCGGCCTCATGACGGCGGTCTCCGGCATCATGAACACGGCGCGCCTGGATTCCGGCGAGGCCAACATCGGCGCCTCGCTGGTACTGGAATCGATCGCGGCCTGCGTGATCGGCGGCGTGAGCCTGCGCGGCGGCACCGGCAAGCTCGGCAACGTCGTGCTCGGCGCGCTGTTCATCGGCATCGTCCAGAACGGGATGAATCTGGCGCGCATCGATTCTTATCTGCAGATCGTCGTCGTCGGCATCCTGCTGATCGTCGCGGTGGTGGCGGACCAATTCCGCCAGAAACTGGTGGCGAAACTGCGCGACTGAGGGACAACGAGCGAAATCCGAGGAGGAGCAACCATGGCACTGGCGATCAACTGCGACATGGGCGAAGGGTTCGGCCTGTACCGGTGCGGCGACGACGCCGGAATCATGCCGTACATCACGCTGGCCAACGTGGCCTGCGGCTTTCATGCCTCCGATCCGACGGTGATGCACAAGACCGTGCGCCTCGCCAAGCAGCATAGCGTCAAGGTCGGGGCCCATCCGTCGCTTCCGGACCTGCAGGGCTTCGGCCGACGCGAGATGCGCATGGACCCGAAGGAGCTGACGGACTGCCTCATCTATCAGGTTGCCGCGCTCAAGGGCTTCCTCGACGCCGAGGGCATGGCGCTCAACCACATCAAGCCCCACGGCGCGCTCTACGGCATGGCGGCGCGCTCGGAGGACATCGCGAACGCCATCTGCGACGCCGCCGACGTGTTCAAGGTGCCGCTGCTGGGCATGGCCCGCACCAAGCATGAGGAGATCTACACGAAACGCGGCTTCAAGTTCGTCCCGGAGTTCTACGTCGACCTCGACTACGACAAGGACGGCAAGCTCATCATCACACGCGAACATGTTGGCTGGGATCCCGATGTCGCGGCCAAGCGCACGCTCCGCGCGATCACGGAGAAGAAGGTCAAGACCGTCGATGGCAACGACATCCCGATGACCGCGGATTGCATCTGCGTGCATTCGGATACGCCGGGGGCGGTGGCCGTGGCCAAGGCCGTGAAAGAGGCGATCAAGCCGTATCTTAACTAGCCGTCCGGCAACGGGAGGGGCAGGCACCCGATGCAGAAGGTGCTGGTCGCCAATCGCGGCGAGATCGCCTGCCGCGTCATGCGCAGCTGTCGGGCGCTCGGCCTGAGGGCGGTCGCCGTCTACTCCGAGGCCGATGCCAAGGCGCTGCACGTCGCCGAGGCGGATGAGGCCCAGCCCATCGGGCCGGCGCCGGCCAAGCAGAGCTATCTGGTTGTCGACAACATCCTGGCTGCGGCCAAGGCATCAGGAGCCGATGCCGTGCATCCCGGTTACGGCTTCCTTGCGGAGAACAGCGATTTCGCAAAGGCGGTGGCCGCGGCGGGGATGACCTGGATCGGTCCGACGCCGGACTCGATCGATGACATGGGCGACAAGGAACGCGCCCGCCTGCTGGCGCGCGCCGCCGGCGTGCCGATCCTGCCAGGCAGCGCGCGCTTCGCGCCCGGCGATCTGGCGGGTCTCGACGAGGCGGCGCGGGGCGTGGGCTTCCCGCTGCTGGTGAAAGCGTCGGCGGGCGGCGGCGGCATCGGCATGCGGCGCGTCGACAAGCCGGAGGATCTGGCGAAGACCGTCGAGGCGACTCAGGCGCTCGCCGAGAAGTCGTTCGGCGACGGCACGATCTATCTGGAGCGTCTCGTCACGAAGGCGCGCCATATCGAGATCCAGGTGTTCGGCTTCGGCGACGGGCGCGCCGTTCACATGTACGAGCGCGAATGCT
>Ga0335082_10008301_pt1 | contig 11276 bp, 9 predicted proteins | sample Lox_Sample_41_FD_206718 | JGI IMG/M metagenome (GOLD analysis project Ga0335082, IMG submission 206718) | Soil microbial communities from Loxahatchee National Wildlife Refuge, Florida, United States - Lox_Sample_4.1 | ecosystem: Environmental > Terrestrial > Soil > Wetlands | place: USA: Florida... | reverse complement strand
GATACGCGGCTCTGAGTCTCAGCGTGCGCGAAGAGAATCCGGCCCGCCGCCTCTACGAGTCGGTCGGCTTCGTCCCTGTCGAAAAGCGCGGATCGTCTTGGACAATGGTGCGGCACGCCGCTCAATCAGACTGAGCACGACCGCCGATTCGACGTCCGTCATCTGTCAGCGCACACGCCGCGACTACCGCATCTCGCTCCCATCCGCGGCCCGAGCCGATCGCAGCTATGGCGTCGGACCCGAAAGCGCGATCCCAGCAACGACGAGCGCGACGAACGCGACGACGAGCGCCGTCGAACTGTGCCGGTGCTCGTCACTGGCCACCCGGGCGCGCCGATCAGTCTTGCGTGACGAGGTCGACCGAGATCTCGACGGCCGTTGTCGTTCCTCGGTTTTCAAGCCAGTGTTTCGTGTCCCGATCTTCGGGCCAACCCACTCCCGGGCCATAGTCGGTCGCGATTCCGTCACGATGGTCGGTGATCGTGCCCTGCAGTATGTAGACGATCCCGGGTCTGCCGATGTGGTCGTGAATCGGACCGAAGACGGCTCCAGACTCGAAGCTGAACATACGCATTCGCAGTTGGCGTCCTGCCATGCCGTCGATCTCAGGGCCCAGCTCAACGGTTGCGAGTAACTCCGCCGTCACACCTTTCGTCTCAGGAACTGCCTGCTCGTCGCCCATCGTGGTCTCCTCTCGGCGTGCCAGTGCGGTTCAGTGCGCGCGTCCCTCCGCGGCGTGCGACGACGACCTTAAGCGACGCATGTCGATCGGCAGATCGGTGCTTGCCGCTTCGGCGTGGATTACGGTCGTTTGGCTTGTCAGGCTCGGTGGAGGTGACCGGTTCCGTGGCGGTTGCGAGGGTGCCGCCGCGTCGCGCGCTTGTAGGGATCGCGGTGGTGGCTGGCGTCCTTGTCGTTGTCGTTTACGGGTTTGCGGTGCGGTCGGCATCGGGTCAGCGGCTGGACGCGGCGGCGCTCGAAGGGCGACGGGTGTTGTCTCGCAGTGATATTCATCTGGCGGCGCGATTGCATCACGCGATTGACCTGGCGTCACTGGTGCTTTTCGGATCTGCGGTCATGCTCGTTGCGGTATTGCGCGGGCGGCCTCGCCTCGCGCTCGCCGCCGGGACCGTCATTGCCGGATCGCTTGCGACAACCGAAGCTCTGAAGCGTATTCTCGGACGGCCAGATCTTGGTGTTGTGGACGCGCTAAAGCGCACGCCGACATATCCGAGCGGCCACACAACCATCGCGATGGCGCTGAGCGTCGGAGCGATCCTTGTCGTGCCGCGACGCGTGCGCGCCGCCGTCGCCCTGCCCGGCGTCGTGTTCGCCTCCACGGTTGGGTGTTCAGTGGTTGCGACCGCGAGCCACCGTCCCAGCGACCCGATTGGGGCGGCGCTCGTTGTCACGGTGTGGTCGGCGTCGGTCGCGGCTGCTCTGGTCGGAAAGGAGCGGGCGCGTCCCTACGCTGGACCGACGTGGTTGCATCTCAGCCCTTGGATGGCGCTCGGCGGCATCGCGCTGCTCACGGTGTCCTTCATCGCTGTCGCGATCACGGTGTTTGCGATCCAGTACGGACGTCTCGACACCGTCGAGTTCGGCCGAGCGTTCATCGTAGCGAGCAGCGCAATCGTCGGCACCGTCCTGACCTGCACAGCAGCGCTGCTCATCGCCTTGCATAACACGGACATCGACCGCACCCCGCGCCTCGAGTAGATCCAACCAACCCGAGCGAAACATCACGTGCCGCAGATTGTGCGGCGGTGCCCCGGCCGCGACTTTCGATTCGGGATATGCGATCATCGTGCTTGCCCACGAGCCCGCACGCGTATTGCCCGATCCGCGAGCCGCAGATCAGCGAGATCACGAGCGCGGAACGTGCGACCGCATCCGGGTTCAGGTTCCACCGTTGAGGGTCGATATTCCGGCTCGTGGCGTTCGAGGTGGGCGAATCCCCTTGCGACAACGTGTCGAAGTGGCTCGCGCTCGGCGGGGAGTCGTGGCGACTTCCGGATGCCACCAACCTCGATCACCTCGAAGCGTTGATCAAATCCGCGATGCGCGGCGGCGACTCACTCACCGTCGAGGTGCGATGCGACGGCATGGCGAAGCGACGAACTCTCGTTCTGAACGGTCAGGCGTTGCCTTTCGTCGAACTCGTCGAGCGTTACGAGGGCGGCACCGACAAGATGTGAACGCATCGCACCAGTTCTGCGCTATGCGAGATCTCGTTCGAGGCGGGCGGCGACCTCGCGATACCGGCTGACGGGGATCAGGTGGACGCCGTCATAGGCGCCGGATTCTCGAATAGCGCCGACGAGCTCGCAGGCGAGGTCGACGCCTGCATTCGGATTGCGATCGATCGCATCGATCCAACGATCCGGTGCTGCAAGCTGCGGCACGTCCGCGGCAAGCTTGGCTGCCATTGCGACGCTCGGTACCACAATGACGCCGGCGTAGATCGGTCCGTCGAAATCAATGACGGCGCGGTGCGCGAGGGCCTGTTCGAGTGAGAAGCACACCTGAACGAAAAGGAAGTCGGCGTCTCGCTTCCATACTGGCAACGCGCCGGTACCGGCGGTGACGCCGACACGAAACGGCCGACCGGTTCCCTCGAACGGGAACGAACGCAGCTCTTCGATCATCGAGCGAACCGTGAGCTGCGCCGTGCGCGCTCCTGAACTCGGGCGATCGCCGTAGACGAAGAGGAACTGATCGACCCCGTACGCGGCCGCTGTCAGCAGATCGCGCCGAAAGCCGAGCAGATTGCGGTCTCGGGCGTTGAGACATGCGATCGATCGGCCGCCCATGAGCGCGACCTCGTGCGCCACTGCAACGCTGGAGACTGTGGCGCGCCCGATGTGGTTGTCGGGAATGAGGAAGGCAGACGAGATCTTGCTGAGCACACCGATCTGGTGTCGCACGTGCATGAGGTCCGGACGCGTCGGTGGCTCGATCTCACAAACGATCTCGAACGCCTGATCCGACGCCGAGAGACTCTTGCCGCGCTCCTGCATCCGCACAGATTGCCTGATGCCGAGGCAAAGAGCGAGCGCGCATCGGCAACGCCGCGCGCGGCTGGAGCACGGCACCGTCAGCGCGCCGACCTGCAGTTCCGGGGCCGTTCATCTCAGCCGTGACGACGCGCGTTCACAAGCATCGCTCCGTCAACGAGGACGACGACCAACAGCGCAACCGCCATGCAAACGAGGGCTTCCATGCCGTCGAAGGTAGGGCTGTCGATGGTGCTTTCGCTGTGAGCCAGCCATGCAGCTGATGTGAAACTGCGCTGCGGACTTCCCGGGGTCGCTCCTCGCGCTACGGCGGGTCGGCGAGCGCCGCGAGCCGCTCTCCGAGTAGTGGTCCGAACTTGTACGCGTGACCCGATGTTCCGGCACCAACCGTGATGCCGTCGACTCGTGCGATAACGAAGTCTTCATCGACGGTGTTGTCGTACGGGCACACGTCGATCTCGACGATCTCGGCCTCCGGCAACCATCGCGCCGCCGCGGCCCGCAGTTGGGTCTCAACGAGCGCATCGGGAAGGAAAGGGACGTCGGGATTGACGGTCGGTCCCGCGTGGTGCAGTGCGATCTTGTAGCGGTCCGAGCCGGGCGTGGGCAGCCCGTAGGTAGTCGGCTGGCGGTGGTCGATGAAGATCGGTAGCGCGGTAGCGACCGGAGTTCGGACGTAGGCGAGGTGTTCAAGCGTCGTATGCGTCGGCAACGACGGAACGAGTGCGCGCGTCCATGGGCCACCGCACACGACGACCGCTCGGGCATGCACCACCCCGTCATCCGTCTCGACCCGGTCCGCGGCAACCGCGCGGACTGCGACGTGTTCGCGCAGTTCCGCGTCCATGCCTTTACGCAAGGCATCGAGCGCGGTGTCGGCTGCGATGACCGCGGACGTCTCCTCGAGCACGGCGTCGCCGTGGCCGGAGAACGCGGGAAACCGCTCCGCGACCTCGTCGACTGTGAGACGCCCAACTGGCACGTCGGCGCGTTTGAGCGCGTCGAACACCGCGTTCGCCGCGGGTCCGAAGGTGAGTTGCGGTGTCGGGAAGAGCAAGGGGACGCGCGCCTCCACTTCGATCGTCTCCCAAAGCATCCGCGCTTGTTGTGCCATTCGTACGTAGCGATCGTCGGCGTAGCCGAGGCGGAACACGCGGGTCGGACCATGCGAGCCGGCCCGCGCGTTCCCCACCGTCTCGCGCTCGAAGACCACGACCTCGCGCCGTCCCCGCAGCGCGTACGCAGTCGAAAGGCCGAGCAGCCCAGCGCCCACGATGACAACATCGGCATGGGTGGTCCCTGCCACGCACGCACGCTAACGGCGCGATCGGACCCACGCCGCTCGCGAAAACCATGAGGCCGAGCAGCGACGGGGGTCTTCCGGTCGGCGGATACTTCTGGTACGAGACGACGAATTTCCGCGGTTCGTGTGGGTTCCCTGGGTGCGGTCCACGATGTCACGCAGGAACGCAACGACGCTACGACCTCGGCTGTTGCACCGCCACGCTCGGCTATGACACGGCGAGTGGCCGCGGGTCGGTCGACTTCACGGTGCTCACTCGCCTGCTGCTCTCGTGAGTGATGCGCCGGCGGGGAGGGTACTGCCCGGTGCTCGATACACTCCGGCGCCGTGAGGGGCTTCAAGCGGCTGCTGATCGTGCTCGGCATCGCGGGCGCGATCGGCGCGCTGGCGCGTCTGCGCGGCAAGGGCGAGGTGACGCAGACGAGCGGTGGTTGGCGGGAGCTCGAGGGACCCGACTTCCGGTGACACGCTCGTGACGACGGCGTTGGTCGTAGGGGTCGGTGCGGTCGGAACCCGCGCCGCGCGCCAGCTCGTCGACACGCCGGGTATCGAGCGCGTCTTGCTCGCGGATCGCGATGTGACGCAGCTGCGTGAAGTCGCGGACGCGCTCGGCCCTGACGTGCAGGCGATCGACTTCCTGCCCGGTGATCCGCTCCCGGCGGAGGTCGCGGTCGTTGCTACCGCGCTTCCGGCCGGCGTGGACCACGACGTCGTCGCGGCTTCCATCGCCGCGGGTGTTCCGGTCGCGTCGAGCGAGGACGAGCACGACGCAATCGACCAACTGCGCGCGCTCGTGCCGAACGCCGCTGCGGCCGGGGTAACGATCGCGATCGGCTGTGGGCTGGCCCCGGGACTCTCCGACGTTCTCGTGAGGCACGCGGCGGGCATCTTCGACACGATCGACGAGATCCGTGTGGCCCGGACGGGGTGGGCCGGACCGGCAAGTGTTGCAACCGTGCGGCACGAGCGGCGGGTAATGGCGCGCACGTGGCACGACGGAGGTTGGCGCGAAGAACACCCGCACGGCGACAGCCTCGTGTGGTTTCCCGAACCGATCGGCGCGCGCGACTGCCGCACCGTGACCGCCGGCACCGCGCTGCTCGTCGACGCGTTCCCCACCGTTCCGCGGGTGAGCGTGCAACTCGGTGAACCGCCCCGGCGCACGCGGTTCCGCCGGCGCTTCGGCGACGAGGGCGAGTGGGGCGCCGCACGTGTCGAGGTCTGGGGACGGCGCGCGGGGACCTTCGACACCGTGGTGTACGGCGTCGTCGAGCGAACGGCGGTCGCGGCCGGCACGATGCTTGCCGTCGTCGCCTCCCGACTCGTCGGCGTGCTCGAGCCGCGCGTCGTGAACCCCGGCGTCCACGGCCCGGCCGCGCTGACCGATCCGGTCCCGTTGCTCGGCGAGCTCGCCAAGCGGGGCGTGCGCGCCGCCGCGTTCGAAGGTGTCGCCGTCGCCTGAGCCGGCTCAGGCGCGCGGGAGCTCGATCCGGAAGATCGGCGGGGCGGCGCGTGCAACGGTGATCGTGCCGCCCTCGGTCGTCATCAACGCGCGCGCGAGCGCAAGTCCGATGCCGTGACCGTGGTCGTCGGGCTGCTCGCGGAAGGCCGACGACGGATCATCGGGGTCGAGGCCGGGACCTTGATCGCCGATCTCGACCGCGACGTGCCGTTCGTCGGTCAGCACGCGTACGGTCACTGTGCCGCGTCCGTGACGGATCGAGTTCGAGAGCACGATGTCGAGCACCTGGCCCAGCGCGCCGACCGCCGCGACCACGGGTGCCGGACCGATCGCGTCGACGACCAACGGGCGGCCGTCGCGGTCGAGGACGTCGGCCGCGTCGGCCGCATGTTTGCCGACGAGGTCGGCGAGATCGAACTCCCCGACGATGCCGGCGCGTCCGGTGCGCGCGAGCGCGAGCAGCTCCTCGACGGTAGCGGTCAACCGTTCGGTCTGCTCCAGCGCCGCGGACGCCTCGGCTTGCACGGCCGGATCGGGATGGTGCGCGAGCTCGTCGAGACGAAGCTCCAACCCGGTGAGCGCGGAGCGCAGCTGGTGGCTCGCGTTGGTGGAGAAATCGCGTTCGGCTTGGACCAGCTGCGCGACGCGCGCCGCGCTCGAGTCGAGCGCAACCGCGATGCCGTCGATCTCGGTGATGCCGCTGCGCGGCGTTTGGAGGGAGAAGTCGCCCTCGCCGAGACGGGCCGCTGACCGCGAGAGCCGGGCGAGCGGTTGCGACAACCGCGAGCTCTGTACGAGTGCGAGTGCGAGCGCGGCCCCCATGCCTGCGAGTGCGAGCGCGACCAGCACGAGCAGTGCGCGGCGCACACGGCCGTCGACGTCGGCCGCGGGCGTGTACAACGTGACGACGGTGCCCTCCGGGCCGGGCGCGGTCGCCGAGATCGCGGGGCGGACGATCGACATCGCGGCCTTCCTGCCGTCGGGCATCTGCACGACGACCGAGTCGTCGGCGGGAACCAGACGCGGGAGTTGCGCGACGAGCACGTTGACCGGTTCGTGCAGAGTGGCGGTGGGCAGCTCGCGCGCGACACGCACGGCGTCGCGCTGGAGGCGATCCTGCGCGTCGTTGTGTACGACGCGGTCGAGCACGAACGCGAGCGGGATGCCGAACAACGCGACGGTTGCGATCGCGATCGAGAGCGTCGACGCGAGCAGCCGCCGGCGCACGTCAGCAGGGTTCGAAACGGAAGCCGACCCCGCGTACGGTCGTGATGAGCCGCGGATGCGAGGGGTCGTCGTGCAGCTTCTTGCGAAGCGCGGAGACGTGCATGTCGAGCGTCCGGGTGGATCCGTAGTAGTCCTCGTCCCAGACGTCGTGCATCAGACGTTGCCGAGACACGACATGGCCGGCGTCACTCACGAGAACTTCCAGCACGCCGAACTCTTTGGGCGTCAGGTCGAGTTGCTCGTCGTTGTACCAGGCGCGGTGCGCGCGGGTATCGATACGAACGCCGTTCGCGGCAACCGTGGAATCGGGCTCGGTCAGGCGCAGCCGCACGCGCACGCGGGCGAGGAGCTCGGCCAGGCGGAACGGCTTTGTGACGTAGTCGTCGGCGCCCGCATCGAGACCGATCACGACGTCGGCTTCGTCGGTGCGCGCCGTGAGGATGACCACGGGCAACCGGCGGTCGGTCTGGCGGATGGCGCGGCACACATCGAGCCCGTCGATGTCGGGCAGGGTGAGGTCGAGCAACACAAGATCGATGTTTCCGCGCGCCAGGCCGATGGCTTCGACGCCGGACTCGACGAGCGTGACGCGGAAGTCTTCGCGTTCGAGTGCACGCGCAAGCGGAGCAGCGATGGCCGCGTCGTCTTCGACGAGGAGTACTGAAGGCATCGTCGGGGAAGCGTAGAACGATTTACGCAAGGTTGACCATCACCTCGGCGACTTCGAAGCGGCGGCGGCGTAGGGTGTTTCATCGGGGGAATGGGCGACTCGACCGATCGGGCCCAGCCCGCCGCGGGCGGCCCGCCGCGTGAATCGCGGGCCGGATCCCTCCGGAATCCTCAGTGTTGGCGCCGGCCCGCCGAGCGTGAGGTGAGTCCGGCTACGGCTGGGCCGTTGCCGCCGTGTGCGGTCGATTGGCAATCCGAGGATTACGGTCGGGAGCGATGACGGATACGTCAGGCACGACGCCGGCCGCGGGGGAAGACGCGGGCGACGTGACAGACGGCGCGGTCGCCGCGCCGGTCGACCGCCGCCCCGACGCGCTCTGCGACGAGCTCACCGTGCCGGTCCCGCGCGGCGCCAAAGTCCTCGTGTTCTCAGGACTGCGGCTCGTGCCCGGCGGAACGGACGAGTCCCGCGACGCGTCACGACCGATCGCACACGCCCTCGCCGACTGCGGGGGCCCCGCGGTCGCGGTGTTCGCCGGAGACATGTTCGACATGTTGCGCGCGACGCGCGTCGACGTCGACGGTGCCATCGCCGCGCATCCTCGACTCGCGGGCGCGCTCAAAGTGTTCCTCGCGGCTCCCGAACGCCGGGTCGTGCTGCTTCCCGGCACGCGCGACGCCGCGCTCGCGTACGACGAGCGCGCGATGCAAGCCGTCCGCGCGAACGGCTGGGAGCTCGCGCTCGCGTGCGTGCTCGAGATCGACACCGGTTCGGGTGGCCGAGTCGTGCGGGTCGAGCCCGGACACCGGTTCGACCCCGCGGCCCGCTTCGAGGATCCGCGCGATCCGCACGACCATCCGCTCGCACAACACCTCGAACGCGAAGTGTTGCCGACGCTGGCGAGCACCGGCGCGGCGGAGGGCACGCACGGCTGGTTGGAAGGAATCGAGGACGCCGACGCGGGCGACATGGGCACGCTCGTCGCTTCCCGCTTCGCGTACCGCCGCCTGTTCCGCCGCGCGACCTGGCTCACCCTCCCGGTTCTCGTGCTGCTCGCACTGTTCTTCCCGATCGCGGCGGTGTCGTCGCGCCGCACGGACGCGCTCTACCACGTGTTCCGGTTGTTGCTGGCGGGATTCGTCATCGAGATAGCCCTCGTCGTCATCGCTCTCACGTTCGTGCTCGTACAGTTGCGCGACGCGTTGGGTTCGATCTCGTGGCTATCGCGCGCAACCCGCGACAACGACGAAGCCCGGGGTGTGGCTCTCGGTCTGGCCGCGGCCGGGGGCGCCGGGCTGATCAGCGCACACAGCGGCCGCGCCGAGCTCACCGACCTCGGTGGCGGGGCGTTCTACGCCAACTGCGGCATCGCGGGTCGTGTCGTCGAACCGATTCGGGCCATCTTCGGATTGCCGGCCGTGTTCGCAACCCGGCTGCGCTGCTCGTGGGTCGAGCTCGAAGCGGGTGCCGATCTCCACGCCCGCATCTTCGACGGCGCGCGCGATCTCCCGGAACAGACGATGATCGAACGGCTCGCCGCGCGCGAGCGTTGCAAGGCCGCGTGGCCGCCGGTCGAAGTGGCCGCGCACCCCGGGACGGTGACGTGGCCGGCCGCCGGCGACATCACCGCGCGGCGACGCCGCACCCGCCGTATCGCGGCCATCGCGATCGCCTTCGCGGGTGTGATCAACGTCGTGTCGGCGGTGACGTTCCCGATCGCCTCGCGATTGCGTGCCCTCGGGCGGTTCACGCCCATCGAAGTGCCCGAGGTCGCCGCCGCGCTCGTCGCGATCTGCGGCGTTGGATTGTTGTTGCTCGCGCGAGGGGTCCGCCGGGGTCAGCGTCACGCGTGGTTGATGGCGATCGCGCTGCTCCTCATCTCGGTCCTCGGGAACGTCACGAAGGGCCTCGACGTCGAAGAGGCGATCATCGGCGTGGCGATCGTCATCTTCCTCGTTGCGCACGCCGACGACTTCGCCGCGCCGGCCAACCCGTCGTCGTGGCGGCTCGCGTTGAGTGCCATCGTGTTCGGCGCGCTCGTCGCCATCGTGGGCGGCACCGTCGGTGTCGCCTTGCGGCACCCGCACCTGACCGTCTCGGAGATCGTGCGCGGGGTAGCCGAACGACTGATCGGTGTGCACGACGACGTGCAGTTCTCGCCGCGCCTCGACCACTTCCTCAATCCCGCGTTGCTTGCCGCGGGTATTGCAATCGTCTTGACGTTCTGCTGGCTGTTGTTCCGGCCCGCGGTCTCGCCGCGCCTCTCGACGCACCGCCCGGTGTCGCGTGACCGGGCGCGGTTCCTCGTCGAGAAGTACGGCACCGATTCGCTGTCGTACTTCGCGCTGCGCGGCGACAAGGAGTGGTTCGGCTTCCGCGACACGCTCATCGCCTACCGTGTGCACAACGGCGTTGCGCTCGTGTCGCCGGATCCGATCGGACCGGTTGGGCAACGTGCGGAAGCGTGGGCCGCGTTTCGCGAGTTTGCCGACGAGCACGGCTGGCCACCCGCGGTCATGGGCGCGTGCGCGGATTGGCTGCCGGTGTACCGAGCGAGCGGCATGCACGACCTCTACATCGGAGACGAAGCCGTTGTCGACGTGCGCCGGTTCAGCCTCGACGGCAAACAGAACAAGAGCTTGCGACAATCGATCAGCCGGGTCGAGAAAGCCGGCTACCACGTCGAGTTCTTCGATCCGGCACGGCTCGCCCCCGAGCTCGAAGTGAAGCTGCGCGACTTGATGACCGAGAGCCGCAAGGGCGACGTCGAGCGCGGCTTTTCGATGACGCTCGGGCGCGTGTTCGACCCCGACGACCGGGGCCTGTTGCTCGCAGTCGCACTCGACGCCGACGGCCGGCCCGGCGGGTTCTGCCACTACGTCCCCGCACGCGCGATCGACGGCTGGTCGCTCGATCTGATGCGGCGCAGCGAACGGCCGGAGGTCCCGAACGGTCTGACCGAGCTCATCGTGGCGAAGACGATCGAGCACGTACGCGAGCAAGGCTCGGTCGGGCTTGCGCTCAACTTCGCGACGTTCCGCGCGGTGCTCGCGAGCGAGGCGGGCGACCGTCTCCGTCACCGGGCGCAGAAGTGGCTGCTCGAACGGATGAGCGACTCGATGCAGATCGAGTCGCTGTGGACGTTCAACGAGAAGTTCCAGCCCGACTGGCATCCGCGCTACGCGGCGTACGACTCGCCCGAACACATCATCAGCGCGTCGATTGCGGTTGCGCGCGCCGAGTCGTTCTTCGAGCTGCCGATCATCGGCCGGTTCTTCAAGCCGGGTGGCGACGAGCCGAAGCGTTCGCGGGAGACCCGCACCCCCGACGAGACGCCCGCGCCGTCAGGTGTGTGACGGGCTGGGCGCGCCCGCGATCTCGAACGCGATGTCGTCGACGTAGCAGTAGAACCAGTCCTCGCCGGGCTCGAACGACTGGATGATCGGGTGTTCGGTCGCGTGGAAGTGGGCCGTTGCGTGCTTGCCCGGCGACTGGTCGCAGCAGCCGACGTGTCCGCACTCTCCGCAGCGCCGGAGGTGGACCCAGCGCCCGCCCGTTGCGAGACATTCCACGCAGCCGTTCGCTACCGGCTCCGTG
>Ga0335082_10008300_pt1 | contig 11277 bp, 8 predicted proteins | sample Lox_Sample_41_FD_206718 | JGI IMG/M metagenome (GOLD analysis project Ga0335082, IMG submission 206718) | Soil microbial communities from Loxahatchee National Wildlife Refuge, Florida, United States - Lox_Sample_4.1 | ecosystem: Environmental > Terrestrial > Soil > Wetlands | place: USA: Florida... | reverse complement strand
TTTGCCGTTCCCGCTCGCGCCGTTCGTTGCCTTCAAAGAGCATGGTGAATAGATGCTTACAAAGCAGGAAAGTGTCACCAAGGCGGCGGGCTTCGGGCAACCCTCCGGCTCGAAGCTCGCAGCCCGCAGCTCGAAGCTTCGATCTGATACCCTTCCTCTATGAGTACCCCCGACTTTGGCCCTTTCCTGCACGCAATCTCCGACCCGGCCCGTCGCCGCATCCTGCAGGCGCTCAAGGACCGGAATGCCGGAGAGAAGAAGGGCTTGTGCGCGGGCGACGTCGAAGGCTGCATCAATCTCTCCCAGCCGACCGTCTCGCATCACATGAAGATTCTGGAAAAAGCAGGCTTGGTGCAGGTCAAGAAAGAAGGGACGTGGCGGCGCTATCACCGCAACGAGAAGATGATTTCAGAGATGATTCGCGGCTTGAAGAAACATCTCTAGCGATTACGCGCCTGTTCCCGCGGCTGCCGCTTCTGCCTTCTCTTCTTTCTGCAGCAACTTCGATACCTGCGCGATGAGGTCTGCCACCTCGAACGGCTTGGACAGCGATGGTACGCTCAATTCCTGCAGGAACCGCCGGGTCTCCGGGTCGGTCACGGTCGAGAAGGTCAAGAGCAGCTTCTTCTCCATGCCCGGGCAGTTGTCGCTCACCCAGCGATACATTTCTGCCGCGCTCGGCCCGCCCGGCATGCGCCCGTTCAGGACAACCACGTCGAAGACCGTGGTTTGCATCTTCTCTTTCGTCTCTTCGACGCTCAGGCAAGTCGTCACGTCGGCGCCGGCGCCCACCAGCACATCGCGCTCGAATTCGAGCACCGCTTCTTCGTCTTCCACCAGCAGCACCCGTCCGGACAGCAGCGACTCCCGCCGCGACGATGGCGCCGCTTCCGGCGCCGCGTCCTTTTCGCTCGCTGGCAACCGGATCTCGATCGCGGCTCCGCCTTCGTCGCGGTTGCGCGCCACGATTTCCCCACCGTGCTCCTTGATGATTCCGTAACAGATGCTCAGCCCCAGGCCAGTGCCTTTCCCCACGGTCTTGGTCGTGTAGAACGGATCGAAAATCCGGCTCGGGTCTTTGATTCCGGGACCGCTGTCGTCGAACTCAACGCAAGCGAAGTTGCCTTTGCGGAAGCCCCGGACTTTCAGTACGCCGTTGCCATTGCTTTCGAGCATCGCATCCAGCGCGTTGTTGATGACGTTCAGGAAGACCTGTTCCAACTGGTGCGGGTCGGCCACGACCGAAGGCATATTCTCCGGCAGGTCGCGCTCCAGCGTGATGTTGTTGACCTTCAGATCGTATTCGCGCAGCGCCAGCGTCTCTTCCAGCACCTTCTTGAGGTCCACTTCCTGTTTCTGCGGCTTGCGCTGCCGTGCAAACGAAAGCAGGTTCTGCACCACCCGGTGCGTCCGTTGCGCCTGTTTGAACAGCTTCTTCACGTAGTCAGCCGACCGGTGATCGAGCCCCGCTTGTTCCAGCAACTGGGCATATCCCAGGATCGCGGTCAGAGGATTGTTCAATTCGTGCGCCACGCCCGCAATCAACTGCCCCACCGCCGACATCTTCTCGCTCTGCAGCAGTTGTTCCTGGGTGTGTCGCAGGTCTTCGTATGCCTTGCAGGTCTCTTCGTAGAGTTGAACCTTTTCGATCGTCGTCGCCAGTTGCCGTGAGATCGCCACCAGCAGATTCTCGTCATTGCTGGAATACTGCCGGCTCTCTTTGCTCGCGATCCCCATGATGCCGATGGGACGATCCTTGCTCCACAGCAGCACCCAGATCCATCCCGGCAGCCGGTCCGCACAAACGAACTCCACCACCGCCGGAGGCAGGTGCGGCACAAAGTCCTGCGTTACGACTTCCGCCCGCGAACGGTTTACAAGGTCGCCGAATCCCTCCGGGAAGCTGACCTCCGACATCCGCATGCGTGCTTCGCTCCTCGGCCCCCATCCCGCCCGCCGCCGGAACACGCCGTCGGCTCCGCTGGAGAGATACACAGACCCGGTCTCGGCTCCGAAGAGCGAGATGATTTGCCGCAGGGTGAGGTTGAGAATTTCGTCCAGGTCGAAGGACTGCGTCGCGATCACGGCCATCGCGTTGAGCGCGTTCAGTTCGCGATTCCGGCGTCGCATTTCGTCTTCCGACCGCTTTTTCTCCGTGATATCGAGCACGAACCCCTGGTAGCGCTCGATCTGCCCGTAGGTGTCGCGCGTGGCGAAACAACTCGCCGCGGCGGTCAGCAGAGTTCCGTCCTTCCGCCGGACGGTGATCTCGAAGTTGCGCACGTAATTGTGCGCCTCAAGTTCTTTGCGGAACGTCTCCCTTTCGTCCGCCACCGGATACAGCACCCCATCGATGTCCAGCGCCGCCAGTTCTTCACGGCTGGCATAGCCGAGCATGGTCACGAATGCGTCGTTGCAGTCGAGCAGCTTGCCTTCGAGCGTCGCGACGAATACGCCTTCTTGCGCCTGCTCGAACAACATGCGGTATTTTTCTTCCGCGACGTGCCGTTCCGTCGTATCGCGCACGACGTGGATCGTGCCCTTCTGCTGGCTTCCCTGCTCGGTAAACGATGATGTCGAAACCAGCGCCTGTCCGCCGAAGCACGGGTCCGCGCCTTCGGTCAGCCCCGGTCCGCGCTCGCAATATGGACATCCTCCCCACGGCGCCTTCTGCGGCAGAATCTCCTCGCACAGCTTGCCCACCACATCCGCCGGCGCCTGCTCCAGACGCTGGAGCAGCGCCTGGTTGGTCTTCATGATCCGGTAGTCGGCATCATGCGCCAGGATCAGGTCCTGGATCGAATCGAACGTGTTCATCCACTGCCGCTGCGAGCGCAACACCTGTTCCAGCAGCCGCAGATTCTCTACCGCAATACCCAGCTGGTTGCTGACCGTTTCCAGAAATTCGAGCTCTTCCGCGCTATGACTGCGGCCCGACGTGCATCCCAGCGACAGGGTGCCGATCATCGACTTTTTGCCCTGCACCGGCAGCATCACGACGTGGTGAATGCGCAGCTTCTTCAACTGCTCCGCCACCGCTTCCGGAATTTCCGAGAGCTTGAGCACGGCCGCACAGTTGTTCTGCAACACTCGCGCCACGGTGTCGTCCATGCCGATCTGGCCAATCGCCCGCATGAAGTCCGGTGACAACCCGACGTGCTGCGTGACCACCAGGTTGCTGCCCTCCATCATGCGGAACCACGCCGCCTTCGCCCGCGCAACCGATTTCAGTTTTTCCAGCGCCGCCTGCATCATGGGCCCGTGGTTCTGCGCCCGCGAAATTGTCACCGTCAGTTCGTTCAATACCGACAGCCGGTGCATCCGCACCCGCGAATCGCCCAGCACCAGCACGAACATGCCCGAGCCGAACAGCACTTCGAGCAGCAGCCATCCCTCCGGCGGAATCGAATTTGTGTACGGTGGCCAACTCAGGTTCACCGCCGGTAATCCCACGCTGATCAGCAGCGCACCCAGCCCGATCCGCCCGAATCGGTACCGCAGCAGTCCCACGGCTGCGCTGGCGGCGATCAGCCGGCATGCGATATCTACCCCAATCCGCATCCCTGCTGCGTCCGGCAAATAGAGTGGCCGCAGTACCGCACACGCCAACGCGACTCCGGCCACCATCAGGATCGCCGTGAGCAACCGCCGCGCATGCGTGGAGAGAACCGCCGCCGCCGCAAACAGCGTCATCGCGACGACAAATTCCGCTCCGGTCACCGCTTGCCGTAGCGCAGACACGTGATTCAGTTCCCCGATGCGCGTCATCCACAGGAAGACGGCGTACGTGATCCAGCCCATTCCCCAGGTCAGCAGATAGCGTTGCCGGAAGGCGCGGAAGAAGAGGAAACTCACTACTGCCACAATCAGGGCAGCCGATTCCCGCGGCGTCAGCCAGGGAACGGCCAGCGCCCCAACCGGATACCCTAAGAACCAGGCAGGATTCATAGACACGTGTAGAAACGCCAGAACCCTTTACATATCATGCTCCCACCCGCCGGAGACCGAATTTCCGCCCCCAGTTGGTTACTTTCGGAATGTGATCGCTACGTTAGAATGGGCGATACACTCACTCGAAACTTCCGACATGGCGCTCGACCGCATTCTCGTTGTCGACGACGAAGAGACGATCCGCGAGATCGTTTCTTCCATGCTCACGGCTGCCCAGTTTCAAACCCGCCAGGCTGCCAGCGGCCTGGAGGCCCTGTCTTTGCTCGAATCAGGCGAAGAGTTCGATCTCGTCCTCTCTGACCTGCTCATGGCGGAGATGGATGGCCTTGCCCTTCTGGAGCGCTCGAAAGAAAAGTTCCCTGACGTCCCGGTCGTCATGGTCACTGCCGTCAATGACATCCAGGCCGCTCTTCAAGCCCTGCGTAATGGGGCTTATGACTATTTGCTGAAGCCTTTCGAGCGGGAACAGCTCCTGGCCACGGTGCGCCGCGCCCTCGAAAAGCGCCGCCTGCAGCGCGAAAATGACGCCTACCGCACCAATCTGGAAGCCCTGGTTGCCGCTCGAACGCAGCAGTGGAAGTCCGCTCTTGCCGACTTGGAGCGTTCCTACGACATTACTCTGGAAGCTCTCGGCGATGCTCTCGACCTCAAGGATGCCGAAACCGAGGGCCACTCCAAGCGCGTGACCGCGTTCACCATCGCGATCGCGCAGAAGATGGGTTTGCAGAAAGATGAAATTCGCATCATCGCGCGCGGTGCGTTCCTCCACGACATCGGCAAGATGGCGATCCCCGACAACATCCTCCGCAAGCCGGACAAGCTTAATCCCGAAGAAGTCAGCATCATGAAGGAACACGCCTGGTACGGCTACAAGATTCTGAAGAATATCCCGTTCCTGCAGGAGGCGGCCGAGATCGTCTATTCCCACCAGGAACGCTTCGACGGCACTGGCTATCCGCGACGGCTTAAGGGAGACGAGATTCCTCTCGGGGCACGCATCTTCTCTATTGCCGACACTCTGGATGCGATGACCTCGGATCGTCCCTACCGCCCGCGGCAGAGTCTTCAGGCTGCGCGCAAGGAAATCGAGGTCTGGGCGGGACGCCAGTTCGATCCCCACATCGTGGAAGTGTTCCTCGGCATGCCCGATCACATCTGGGAAGACTTGCGCAAGGATATTGACGAAAAAGGGCGCTTTCCCCGAGCCTGACCAGGCCGCTTTCTCAGGCATCGTTTCACGCTCCCACCCACATCCAACCTCTCAACAGCTGCTTACTTCAAACGGGCCCAGGGCGGTTCTTTGACCGTCCTGGGTGGCAGGTTGCTTCGGGGCGGGAGCTTCCACGAATGCGTATATCGCGAATTCTGTCTGGAGCAGGAACTTGTGCCTTGCTCGCAACTTCAGCCTTGCTCTCTCAATGGCGCGATCCGTTGATCGCCCCCATGGCGCCTCCGAATGCGATCCCGGAAGGCACAACTTTCCTGGCCCGGTTGGAAGACCGGCTCGATACGCGCACTCTTCAGCCAGGTAAGCACTTCAGGCTGAAGCTTGGCGAAGACCTCATCGCCGCCAACGGCAGCATGATTCCGCGCGGCAAGAAGATTAAAGCGCACGTCAGCTCCGTCGAACAGGGACTGCATGCGCGCCTGCTGCTCAGCTTCGACGAGATCGAAACTAATCACGGATGGGTACCCTTGATCGCCACCGTCACCGGCGTTCCCGGAGAGCATGGATTGAAGCCTCCTGACCCCGAAGGCGAAATCGAGCGCAAGGGCCTGAGCAAGAAGCGTGTCATCGAGACCGCGGCGGTCGGGGCTGTGATTGGAACTGCCGCTGGAGGAGCCGCTGGCGGCGGCAAGGGAGCAGGAATCGGCGCCGGCGCCGGAGCGGGCATGGGCGCGATCGCCGGCCTCATGAGCGATCATGACCTTCGCCTCGACAAGGGGACAATCCTCGAGGTCCGCCTCGACCACACGCTGCAGGTGCCGTCGCACTGAGCTGTCGCAAGCAGGGCGGCGTTTACTCCAGTGTCCTGCGACATCAGTCAAGGTCTTTGACCACCAGCAGGGTCAGGGCACGGCGAAAGCTGTGCCCACTTTTTGATACTCCGTGCCCTGCGTGGTTCAAAGTCTTCCGCTTCCGACAACACTCCGCAATCCTGGCCACGGACCACGTTCTATAGGAGTGGGTGTATAACTGCACCTCTGGAGATATTTATGCGATTGCTTGTACGGATTTTGTGTTCCACGTTCCTGCTGGCCACCCTGGCTGTCGCTCAAGATCGCCCTACTCTCAATGCCCAGCCGAATACCGTGTTCGTCGGCGCCGACGGCAAATTCGAGACCGCCCCCGATACCGCCGTGATCCAGTTCAACATCAGTGCCCAGGCCGATTCCTCCAGAACCGCATACGAGCAGGCTTCCAAAGAGGCCGAAACGGTGCGCCAGGTCCTGAGCAGCAACGGTATCGATCCGAAAACCGCTGAGATCGGTTTTTACTCCATCAACCCGATGTACGACTGGAAGAATCCAAAGCGCAAGATCATCGGCTACCAGGTCACGACCAGCGTCAGCCTGAAGCTGCGGGATTTCTCCAAGATCGGCCCCATCACCCAGCAACTCGCCGACGCCGATGTCAGCGAAAGCCAGTCTCTCAGCTACACGCTCGAGGACATTGACGAGGCAAAAGGCAAAGCCGTTGCCGATGCGTACCGCCGCGCCCGCGCGTCAGCGCAGGCCCTGGCTACTGCCGCCGCACGTACCCTCGGCGAGCTCTCCTATGCGTCGGTGGATACTTCCGAGAACATCCGCATTTACGCACCCATGCAGCGGAAAGGTGCTGTGATGGCGATGGAGTCCGTCGCGCCACCCATGCAGGAATTCACCCCGCAGAACGTGACGGTCAACGCCCACGTCACCGCGATGTTCCTGTTGAAGTAAGCAGCGGATCGGTGGGTGATAGTGATTAGTAGCTAGAAATCTGGGTGTGTGGCATCACGCTGCGATGTGCGTGCTGTTTTCTTGACATCGGCATCGGCGATTGCCGAGCTCCGATCACCATCATTGATGACCAATCACCAACCACTAGCCACCAACCACTACTCGCTCCTGACAATCACTTCTCTCCGCGACGTGATCCGGCTGGCATCCACCGAGACCTCGCGTTGGATGACCATTTCGATCGAAGTGCCGGGTTGCAGCCGGACATCGTTGCCCCGCGACAGCATGGCCACAGCCAGCCCAGCGACTCCACCAATTCCCGCGCCGATCCCCGCACCCTTTCCCCCCGCACTCAGCCCGCCGATCACCGCTCCGGTCGTGGCCGTGCTCGCAATCGTTCCGACGTCCTTCCCCTTTTCGCCGTCCTGACGAACTGTGCCCTCAGCGTCTTTCATGGACGTTCTCTCGGCGCCGGGCATATTCTCGACCGAGCCCGGAAGCATCACCGTGTACCCGCTCGGATAGATCATTGAGGTGAAGTGCATCAAAAGTTCTGCCCGCCCCTTCACCCGGCCGGCACGCTGAATTCGGCTGATCTTCCCCTGCACATACGTCCCCGCGGGAATCACGATCTTGTCGTTCAGCACAAATGGGAATGTGGTTTCGCAATACACCGGATCGCCTTCCTTGGCAGTCTTGGTAGAAATTGCCTGCTTCAGGGCCAGCGGCACCATCGTGCCTGCGGGAATAATCAGCATCCCCGGCTTGGCAGCCGATGCGGTCGTTGCAGCCGTCCCTGCCGGCGTGGAGGCAGACCCGGCTGGCGTTTCCGAGGCAGGCGTCGTTTGGGCGATGGCACACCCAGTCATGACCGCTGCACACAATATGCGTGTCCACATGGAAAGTTCACCTCGGAGAAATATTTGAGGTCGAGCCTGTGTTGTCTGATGCGGCCATTCCACCAGCCGGTTACCTGAAACCAGTGGAGAGTAGATCGTGAATAGTGGATCGCGGATGGAAGAGGCTCACGGCAATGGCCGGCGAGCCCAACTCACCATCCACTAACCGCTAACCACTATCCACTGTTCCTGCGGTCCTCGTTCTCCCGGACATTGCCCATGTACTGCGACTGCAGTTTCTGTGCGCAGTTCTCTCCGCAGACGTGGAGCGCGCCTTCCTGGATCGCAAGGTCTTCATCCCAGGGCGCCATGTGCAGCACGGGAACGCCATAATCGCCGAAGGAGGTCCACATCACCCACCAGCGATTATTGACGCCCTTCAGCGCCCCGCAATTCGGGCCCGCACAGCGATAGAAGGGATTGGGAATAGGGTTCCGGGCCGCACACATACCTGCACTATTCTAGCCGAGGAATCGGGCCTGAACCACGCCCAAATCCTTTGCATTTTCAGTCCATTCCACGCTTTGGGAGAGCCGAGGTAGGGCCCGCGGTAAGCTACTTGTAGAGCAGGTACTTCTCGCGCATCGTCACAAACACGCCAAGCCGGTCTTCCCACTCTTCCGCGATCCGGCGTGGATCCTGCCCCGCCGCCAGCGCGTCGTAGGCCGCCTGATTCACCAGCAAATCCTGCACCCTCTCAAGCTTGAAATCGTCGGGATAGAGCTTGTGCAACGCTGCCGCCAACTCGATCCCCATCTCCGGCGCGTCAAACGAATTCCGGTCGAGCAGAACGATGTTCACACCCTCGCACAACTTCCCTGCGTAGTTGCTGGCAAACGGAGTGAACGTCACCGGAACGAACCGCACGCTGGCGATACCCCGGCCATTCAGGTAGGCCGCCAGTTCCTTGCTCTTGATCCACGGCGCCCCGAGTACTTCGAACGGCATGTCCGTACCGCGCCCCACCGAAACATTCGTCCCTTCCACCATCCCAACCCCGGGATAGAGACTCGCTTCGTTCAGGCTGCGCAGATTGGGCGACGGATTGATCCACGTCAATCCCGTTGAATCGAACCAGTCACCACGCTGCCAGCCGTCCATCATCATGACTTGCAGCTTCGCATCAATGTGCCTCTCGGTGTTGAACATCTTGGCCAATTCGCCCAGCGTCATTCCATGGCGAACGGGTACCGGCCAGTAATTTGTGAAACTCTCATGCCCCGCGTCCGAAACGGGTCCCTGCACAAACGACCCCGTGATCGGATTCGGGCGATCGAGTATCACGACTTCTATCCCCGCTTTCGCCGCCGCTTCCAGGAAATATCCAACCGTCGTCTCATACGTGTAGAACCGAACGCCTGCATCCTGCAGATCGATGACTACCGCGTCCACCTTCTTCAGATCGTCCACTGCCGGACGTCGGTCCGCATCTTTCGCCCCATACACGCTGATCACCGGGATCCCGGTGGCCGCATCTTTCGTGCTCGCAACGTCAGTCGTGTCGAGGGTTCCGGTCACGCCGTGCTCCGGACTGAAAATTACATCCAGTGAAATCCCGGCCGCGTGCGCGAGCACATCAATCGTCCGCCGACCCTCCGAGTCCACGCCGGTCTGATTCGTGACCAGACCGATCTTCCGCACCTCGGAGCCCGTCTGCGATCGAAGCGGTCCGAAGTTCTTTTCTTCCAGCACATCGATCCCGGTTTTCACCTCGCCGTTCCGTACTGCCACGCGCCGGGCCCCGCTCTGCATCTCGCTGTAGCCTGTGGTGGTCGCGAGGCGCAACTGCTCCGCCGCGCCCGGATGCAGGTCCAGCGCCACCGCAACCGCAGTCGCCGCTTTTGTCCGAAGAGAAACCGCAGTGCCCTTGTCGCCGGCGTGCACCGCATTCGTCATGATGACGATGTACGTCTTCGTCGTCGGATCGATCCACAGCGACGTGCCCGTGAAACCCGTATGGCCAAACGATCCCACTGGCAGCAGTTCGCCGCGGTTGGTCGAGAATGGCGAATCGATATCCCAGCCGAATCCGCGCACAGCGGTCGCGCTGGCAGGTTGTTGTGGCGACGTCATCTTCGCAATCGTCGCGGGCGCCAGCACGCCATGTCCGCCATCCAGCAGTGCCTGCGCAAACTTCGCTAAGTCGTCCGCGGTCGAGAATAGCCCCGCATGTCCTGCGACGCCGCCCATCCGCCGCGCCGTCGGATCATGCACCACTCCACGCAGCATGTGATGGTTCTCGTCTTCTTCGGTTGGCGCGATGCGCGCGATCCACGACGCCGGAGGCGTAAATCGCGAATCTTTCATCCCCAGAGGAATGAAGATGTGTTTCTGCGCATACTCGTCCAGCGATTCACCAGAGAGCTTCTCCACCAGCGCGCCCAGCACCTCGAAATTGATGTCGCTATAGACGAAGCGCGACCCCGGCGCCCGCTCCGGCGTTTCGTCAAACGCCATGCGATAGGTCGTTTCCTTGCCTGAGAACGGCTTGGTGAGATCCAAATCCGGCGCCAATCCGGAATAGTGCACCAGCAGTTGCCGGATCGTGATGTCGTCTTTTCCGTGCGTCCCAAACTCCGGGATGTACTTCGCCACCGGATCGGCCATCCGAAACTTCCCTTTTTCCCATAGCTGCATCACCGCCGTCGTCGTCACCACAACTTTCGTCAGCGACGCGCAATCGAACACCGTACTCAGCGTCATCACTTCGCGCCGCGGCTTGAGCGCACGGCTGCCGAAAGCTTTGCGGTAAATCACCTTGCCGTTGTGCCCGATGACCACCACTGCGCCCGGAATCTGCCCCTGGGCGATCGCATCATGAACAATGGAGTCGATAACGGAGAGCTTGGCGTCGGGCGACGGCTCGGCACACGCCGCCACCGAAAACAGCAGGAGCCCAAGCAGCAGATTTTTCGCGGGACGGATCACCTTTCCTGACTCTACACGACCCCTTCCGCGCCCCTCAAGCACAGCGGTTCATCGTGTGTCTCAGAAGTAACCCAAATCGAGTCCGTAGGGCGAGCGAGCTTAGCTCAGCGCTTTAGCCCTGGGCGAACGACCTGTTTGAATTGCAAGTCCCAGAGGGACGACCACAGCCACCAGGCAGAGCCGCAAATTTGGGTCGCGCAGCGCTTCAGCGCTGCGATCAGAAGTCTGCTGGAAGCCCGGCTTCAGCCGCTGAGGTTTGCCTCCTCTCCGTGTCTTTGCTATAACGCGGGAAAGGCCGGGGATCACAATATATGGCAAGCCAGACACCCACTCCTATATCCGCCGAGTCGATTCTAGAGCGCTATCGAGCGGGTAATCGTGATTTTCGAGGAATTGAACTGCTCGATTTCAGCTCCCTGCGGGGTGCTGACCTATCCGGGGCAGACTTCTCTGACTCCTGGCTCACTGCCGTGGATTTCTCTCATGCGAATCTTCAGCAAGTCCGTTTCGACAACTGCAACGTAAAAACATCGGATTTTCATAATGCTGACCTTCGTGG
>Ga0335082_10008298_pt1 | contig 11279 bp, 10 predicted proteins | sample Lox_Sample_41_FD_206718 | JGI IMG/M metagenome (GOLD analysis project Ga0335082, IMG submission 206718) | Soil microbial communities from Loxahatchee National Wildlife Refuge, Florida, United States - Lox_Sample_4.1 | ecosystem: Environmental > Terrestrial > Soil > Wetlands | place: USA... | reverse complement strand
GCGATCGCGTCCAGGACGACGCCGAGCGCCATCGCGAGGGCGATCTGCCTGAACTGCTCCAGCGGTATCACCGCGAGCATGGCGAAGCTCGCCGCCAGCGCCACGCCGGCCGTGGTGATGGCGCGCGGGGCCTGCGGCGCCGCGACGGCGACCGCATCGGCGACCGGCCGTCGCCGCGCCTCCTCCCAGATCCGGCCCACCACGAAGACGTTGTAGTCCGAGCCGAGCGAGACCAGCAGCACCCCGGCGGCAAACGGCACGAAGTAGACCAGGCTGCGGTAGCCGAGGATGTGCTGGCCGACGCCGATGGTCAGCCCCAGGGTGGCGAATACGGCCAGCACGCTGGCGGCCAGCAGGTACACGGGCGCGAGCAGCGACCGCAGGAACAGCACCAGCAGCACCAGCGTGACCGCCATGATGGCCAGCGCGACGCGGCCCAGGTCGGCGAGGACCGAGCCGATGGAATCGCCGGTCAGCGCGGTCTGGCCGGCCAGTTCGAACCGTGCGCCCCGCAGCCCGGCGGCCCGCGCGAGCGCGGGCAGGTCGTGCCGAAGCCGCTGGACCCGGCTGATCGCGGTCGCGTCGAGCGGATCGGTATTCTCCGATACCGGGCGCGAAGCCGTCCGCCGCCGCGGCACCCGCCCGCGCGGCCGAAGCCGACGCGGGAAGCTCCCTGATCAGCGGTGATCCGAGGTGGATGGTGTGGACGCCCCAGGCAGCGGCGAGCAGGCCGGCGGTGCCCGCCGCGGCGATCAGCAGCGCCATCGGCCGTGCGGCGGCGAACCGGACCACCCGCATGCGCAGGTTCCAGCGCGCTGGCGACCGGCCGGGCTCGCGCCCGCCGCCCTCCCGTCTGGTCACGCCCTGGCGCCGGAGCCAGCGCGGGACCGGCCGGAAGAGCATGCCGCCGAAGATGGCCATGAGCGCGGGACCCAGGGTCATCGACACGGCCATCGCGGTCAGGACGGTGAGCGCGAGACCGGGGCCGAACGCGCTGAGCATCTTCGTCCTGGCCACCACGAGGGAGGCGGCCGCGGCCGCCACGATAATGCCCGCGGCCAGGATGATCGGCGCGAACTCCGCGGTGGCCAGGCGCGCCGCGCGGATCCGCGGCACGCCGCCCGCGACCTAGGCACGCATGCCGTCCAGGAAGAACACCGTGTAGTCGGTGGTCACCCCGAGCAGCAGCACCACCAGCACCGGGTCCAGGTCGGGAGGCAGGGTAACGCCCATTCGCCCGGCGAGCCAGACCACGACCCGGATGGCGATCACGTAGGCGGTGGCGGCGCAGGCCAGCGTGGCCAGCGGAGCGCCGGCCGACCTGAACCGCACGCCGACGATCAGCGCGATGGCGAGCACCGTGAACAGCTCGACCCACAAGATGTCCTTGCCGATGATCTGGCTCTGGGCGTATTCGGCCGGGACCGGGCCGGTCACCCCGACGACATGATCGTCCGGCCGGTTGAGGAACCAGCGCACGTAGGCGTTCGCGCCTGCCGTCTGCGCGCCGAACGAGGTGCCCGGCCGGAAGGCCAGGAACGTGATGACCGTGGTGGACTGCTCGTTCGTCCCGCGCAGCAAGCCGGCCGCGTTGGGCAGCGGGAACGCCCCGGCTAGCCCGGGAATGCCACCAGGCGGCCCCGGGCTGACCGGTCCGGACAGGATCCGGGCGGCGTCCGGATGGCCGGCCCTGGCCAGTGCCGCCGCGGCCGTGGCGAGCTGGCCTTCGGACTGGCCGGATAGCCGCCGGTCCACGGCGATGGCCTGGCGGAGCGCCCGGTCCCTGACGACCGCGGGCATCCCGTGCGGGTCGCGCTGCACGATGGCCACGGCCGCGTCGATGGGGATGCCGAACAGGCGGGCCACGTCGGCTTCGGCGCGGGCGGCGGCCGAGCCCGGCGGGATCAGGTTCGACAGGCCGCCGGAGGACGTGGCGCTCAGCGGCGGGAGGAACATGATGGCGAGCACCACCGCGGCCGCCCAGCCGCCGACGATGAGGTACCGCAGGCTGACCACGACGAAGGCGTAGCTCCGGGCCAGGATGGAATCCACGATCGTCGCCACTACCCGCGATCGCGCCAACTACCGTCCCGATCCGCTAATGATCGTTCAGCGTCGGCCCCTTGGCGACGCTCCCCGCGTGCGTCCCGGGAGCGCGCTTGACCCGATATCCCTTTGCCGGGACTCGCGGCCTGGCCGGAGACTGAGGCCATGCTCGGATTCACCAGCACCGGCAACGAGGCCCTCATCGCCATGGCCGACGATCCCGGCGCCAGGGTCAGGATCGCCGCGTTCCACGCCCTGGCCTGTGACCGGCGCAAGGGCGACACCTGCGCTCCGGGCGAGTTCGTCCACACCGATGGCCGCGCCGTCACCGCCCTGGAGACGGCCTGCGCCCACGACCCGAGCCCGGCCGTCCGGAAGAAGGCAGGCTGGTTCACGCCCGGCGGCACCATTTACCAGCGAACCCGTCCCACGCGCGCCCAGGTAACGGGACAGCCCATCGGTACTATATCGATGAATAAACTTGTGATCATGAATAATTTACGCTACTATATTCGATAGAATTACCCGTCTTTCGAACGGTTGTGGTTCATGCTCTCGTCACCGGATCCCGCGGACCCCGGGTGGGACGAGGATCTCACCTGGCTGGACCGCGACCCGGAACGGGAGGACTGGCTGGACCGGGCCCGTCAGCACGACGAGCCGCCCGGTGAGGACGAGGACGACGGGACCTTCGAGCCGTTCACCGCCGAGGAGCTGGCCGAGATCGAGGATGCCGCCGCCGATGAGCTGCTCGCCGTGAAAGCGGCCACCGCCGGGCGGCGGGGACCGGGGCAGCCCGGCTCCGCGCGGGCCTTCCCCGGCGAGTCGTCCAGCCGCGCGGCCGGGTTCGGGCCGGGGATGCCGCTGGACGTGCTGCCGGGCTCCGCGCAGCTGGCGGTCGCCGCCGACGCCGCGGAGCAGGACGGCTTCGCCGGTGTCTCGGAGGCCGAGCTGGTCGGCGTGTTGTGCGCGTGGGACCGGATGGAGGCGCACGCGCATGCCCGTAAGCTCGCCGTGGTGACGGAGCTGGCCCGGCGGAACCCAGGGACGCTGGATGCGGAGTTCACCGCGGACCAGATCGCGTACGCGCTGGGGGAGTCCCGGGCCCGCGCCGACAGCCTGATCGGGATGGCCCAGACCTTGCCCGCCCGTCTGCCTGGCACCGCCGCGGCGCTAGAAGACGGGATGATCTCCCGGTACAAGGCGGAGATCATCGCCCGGGCCACCGCACTGCTTGAGGACGATGAGGCCCATGCGGCCGAAGCCGGGGTGCTGGACCGGGCAGCCCGGCTGACCCCTGGCGCGCTGCGCGCCGCGATCGCCCGCTCCGTGATGCAGGCCGCGCCGGAGAAGGCGAGGGAGCGGCGGGAGACCGCGGCGAAGGATGCCCGGGTGGAGCGGTGGATCCAGGACTCCGGCAACGCCGCGCTGATGGGCTGCGAGCTGCCCCCGGACGAGGTGCTGGCCGCCGATGAGCAGATCACCGCCCGGGCGAAAGAGCTGCGCAAGGCGGGTCTGGAGGGGGACATGGACCAGCTCCGCGCCCGCGCCTACCTTGACCTGCTCCTCGGCAAGGACTCCCGCCCCGGCCCGGGCCAGGACAGCACGCCCGGCGTAGCCCCGGCCGGGTTCGCCGGGCGGGTCACCCTGACCGTCCCGCTGGCCACCCTGGTCGGCCTGGCGGACCGGCCCGGCGAACTCGCCAGCCTGGGCCCGGTCGACCCTTGGCTGGCCCGCGACATGGCCACGAGCGCCGCGCGGAACCCGAAGACCACGTGGTGTCTGACGGTCACCGACACCCAGGGGCACGCCGTCGCCCACGGCTGCGCCCGTCCCGAACCGAAGAAACACGGGAAACGCGCCGGTCCCGGACCGCCAGGAGAGGATGGGTTCTCCTTCACCCCGGTCGGCCGGGACGGCCCGCCCGGCGGGTACGGTACCTGGCGGCTCCAAACCCCAGGGACCGGGCCCGGCCTGATCATCACCGTCGACTCGCTGACCACCGACCCGTGTGAGCACCGGTTCGAAGCCCAAGGTCATGATCCCGGGGTCAAGCTCAGGCACCTGTCCCAGATCCGGCACGCGACCTGCACCAGCCCTATCTGCCGCCGACCTGCCGCCCAGTGCGACGTCGAGCACAACACCCCGTATGAAGCAGGCGGACGTACCTGTCTCTGCAACACCGGCCCTAAGTGCCGTCACGACCACCGGCTCAAGCAGCACCCGAAATGGCACGTCGACCAGCTCCCCGACGGGACCTTCCGGTGGACCACCCCAGCCGGCCGCGCTTACGACACCGAACCCACCCGTTACCCGATCTGAGCGCGGGATGCTCTGCCGGACCTCAGCTACGACAACGGCTTGGTGAGGTCGTAGACGGTCTGGCCGCCCACGGTCTGCTTCGTGAAATGGGCCGCCACCCAGGCCGCGATGGCCGAGGAGCCGCGCCCGCCGCCGAAGCTCTGGCTGCCCTGGCCGACGTAGTAGTGGATCTCGTGCTTGGCTACCAGTTCTTTGAAGACCGCCAGGGTAGGCCACGGGTCGGTCCCGTTGAACCCGCCGATGGACATGACCGCGTCGCCAGTGGCCAGCTCGAGCGGTGCCGCCGCCGTCGAGCCCTCGGTGGCGGCCACCCATCTGTAGCTGGCCGCGTCCTGCTGGAGCAGCTTGGTCAGGGCGCTGCTCACCGTGGTGTTGCCACCTAGGCCGCCCTGCCCATTCCCGGTGCCGAAGCCGTCGGCACCGCCTTGCGGCATCCCGCCAGTACCGGTTCCGCCCGGCGCCGCGTTCCCGCTCGATGCGCCGCTCCCACTCGGCGTCCCGGTCCCGCCGGGTGCCCCCGTCCCGCCGGGCGCTCCGGTCCCAGCCGTGCCGCGGCCGGACGGCCCGGCACCGGGGAAGCCACCCTGGCCTCCGGGACCGCCGCCCGGACCGCCGCCGAAGCCGGGACCGCCGCCGAAGCCGGCCGAGGCCGGCCCGGCGCTCGGGATCGCGCCGGTATGGGCGGTACCCACGGTGTCCAGCGCGTACGCCGCTGGCCCGGCCAGCCCGGCCACCAGGGCCAGGCCGAGCGGCGCCGCCGCCAGCGCCAGGCGCCCGCGCCGCGCCCCCGGCGCCGCCGCGAGACGGGTCAGCGCCGGGCCGGCCAGCACCAGGCCCGCGGCGGCCATGCCCGCGACCAGTACCACCCAGCGCAGCCACGGCAGCCAGCCCGGCGTGCGGTCGAGCAGGACGTACGCCCACACGGCACTGGCCAGGACGCCCCCGGCGGCCGCGATCCGCCCGGCCAGCGCCCTGGATCCGGGCCGCGGCCACGGCCGCGACTGCGACTGCGACTGCGGCCACGGCTGCGGCTGCGGCCTTGGCTGCCACAAGGCCATCGCCCCGATACCCACCAGGGCGGCGATGCCGGGTGCCAGCGCGACCATGTAGTAGGGGTGGATGATGCCGTTCATGTAGCTGAACACCAGGCCGGTCACCAGCACCCAGCCGCCCCACAGCAGCGCCGCGGCCCGGGTCCGGTCGGTCCGCGCCGCGCGGCGCGATACCCAGGCCATGGCGGCCAGCGAGATCAGCGCCGCAGGCAGCAGCCAGCTGATCTGCCCGCCGAACTCGGCGTGGAACAGCCGGAATATGCCGGTCCCCCCGCCGAACGAGGCTCCCTGCCCGCCCTGCCCATTCCCGGCCGGGCCGACGGAGCCGGTCTCGTTGCCGGTCAGCCGGCCTAGGCCGTTGTAGCCGATGGCGAGCTGCAGGATGCTGTTGCTGGTCGAGCCGCCGAAGTAGGGCCGGTCCGCCGCCGGGGTGAGCTGTGCCGCCAGGATCCACCAGCCCGCACCGGCGACGATGCCGGCTCCCATCAGCACCGTCTGCCAGATCCGCTTGCCCAGCCGGGGCGGTCCGGCCCACAGGTAGGCGACGGCGAACCCCGGCACCACTAGGAACGCCTGCATCATCTTGGCCAGGAACGCGAACCCGATCAGCAGGCCGGTGAACACCAGCCACCTGGTCCGCCCGTTCTCGACCGCGCGGACCAGCGTGCAGGCCGCCGCGGTCATCAGCAGCACAAGCAGCGCGTCCGGGTTGTTGAACCGGAACATCAGCGCCGCCGCCGGGGTGAGCGCCAGTACCAGCCCGGCGATCAGGCCAGCCCCGGGCCCGAACCAGCGCTTGACCGCGGCGTAGAGCAGCAGGACCGAGCCCACGCCCTCCAGCGCCTGCGGTGCCAGCATCGACCACTGGCTGAAGCCGAATATCCGCCCGGACAGCTCCATCACCCACAGCGAGCCCGGCGTCTTGTCCACGGTGATGAAGCTGGACTGGTCGAACGAGCCGAAGAAGAACGCCTTCCAGCTCTTCGTGCCGGCCTGGACCGCGGCCGCGTAGAAGTCGTTCGCCCAGCCGTTCCTGCCCAGGTCCCACAGGTAGAGCAGGGCGGTCAGCGCGAGCAACCCGAGCAGAGCCGGGCGAGCCCAGCGGGGATCGGCCTGCGGTCCGCGCAGCAGGCGCCCGGCCCGGCCGCGGTGGGTTCTCCCCGCGTGCCGCGGGATGGGAATGGATGTGGTCGCGCTCAACTGGTTCGCTCTCCCTGAGTAGCCATGTCGTTTCGGTGGACGGCGCCGATCGCGCGGCGGCCGGGTAGCCAGGCGTCCGGCGGGCGCTCCGTGCGGCCGAACACCCAGTACCGGTACAGCAGGAACCTGATGACGGTGGCGACCAGGTTGGCCGCGAGAAGCACGCAGATCTCGGTCAGCCGGCCGGCCTGGCCCAGCATGGCCAGCGAGCCGGAGGTCAGGGCCAGCCCGAGGCCGAACGCGATCAGCCCCTTGACCTGGTGCCTGGCCGCGTCCGACCGCCCGCTGATGCCGAACGTCAGCCGCCGGTTCGCCGCGGTGTTGGCCACCGCGGTCAGCAGCAGGCTGACCACGTTCGCCGCCTGCGCCGGCATCGCCAGCCGGAACAGCAGGAACAACGCCACGTAAGCGATCGTGCTGGCCACGCCGATGACGGTGAACCGGGCGACCTGCAATGGCAGGTCCCTGACGGCCCGGCCGCCGGCCCAGCCAGGTGCGCGCAGTTGCGGGACCTGGATCGAACCGCGCGCGATCCCGGCCCCGAGCCGGGCCATGCCGCGCAGGTCGGCCAGGGCGGTGGCGATGATGTCGACGCGCGAGTCGAGGTCGTCGATCCAGTCCACCGGGACCTCGTGGATGCGCAGCCCGGCGCGTTCGGCCAGCACGAGCAGTTCGGTGTCGAAGAACCAGCCGGTATCGGAGGTGAGCGGGAGCAGCGCCCGCGCCTGGTCGCGCCCGATCGCCTTGAAGCCGCACTGCGCGTCGGAAAAGCGCGCTCCCATCAGGGTCCGCAGCAGCAGGTTGTAGCCGCGCGAGATGAGTTCCCGCTTGGGCCCGCGGATGACCCGGGAACCACGGGCGAGCCGGGTACCGATGGCCAGGTCGCTGTGCCCGGACAGCAGCGGCGCCACCAGCGGGAGCAGGGCGTTCAAGTCTGTCGACAGATCGACATCCATGTAGGCGAGGACCTCGGCCTCGCTCTGCGACCAGATGGCCCGCAGCGCCCGGCCGCGTCCCGGCAGGACCATGTGGACGGCGCGAACCTCGGGCAGCTCGCGGGCCAGCCGGTCGGCGATCAACCAGGTAGCGTCGGTGCTGCCGTTGTCCGCGATGGTGATCCGGGCGCGAAACGGGAAGCTCTCACGCAGGTAGGCGACCAGCCGCCGCACGCTCGGCGCGAGATCACGCTCCTCATTACGAACAGGCACCACAATGTCCACATGGGGAACTCTCATGGCAATGAGGATCGGCGACCACGTTCCGTGGCGGCTGAAGCCACCTTATGGGCGCGCTATGAGCCCAGGCCGTTCGGGATCAAAAATCTATCTACCGAACGGTCGCGGGCACCTGCTCCCACGAACACCACCACGTGGACCGGCCGCCGACCGTTCCGTGCCGCATCTCGGCACCGCAGCGCGGGCAGCTGCCGCCGGGGTGCCGGGCCGCGATGACGTCGCCGGTGTGCACGCCGCCCCTGGCGATGGCGGACTCCAGCGCGGACCCGAGCGCGCGGTAGACGCGGTCCGCGTCCGCAGGCCCGAGCGTGTCCGTCCGGGTCGCCGGATGGATCCTGGCCTGCCAGAGGATCTCGTCGGCCAGCAGGTTTCCCACGCCGGCGATCCTGGACTGATCGAGCAGCCGGGCCTTGACCGCGACCGAACCCCGGGTGATCAGGCTGCGGAAATCCGCCGGGGTGACCTCGGCGGCGTCCGGCCCGAGCGCGTCGATGCCGGGGTTGAGCCGGACCCGTCCGAGCCTGCGCTTGTCGAACAGGACGAGGCTGCCGCCGTCGGCGAAGCCGAGCCTGAACCTGTCCCATGCGGCCTTGCGCGGCTGCGCGTCGCGCCGTCGCGGCCCGCCGCCATCGGCCGCGTGGCCGTCCCCGGAGATGACCACGATCCGGCCGCCCATGCCGAGGTGAATGCCGAGGTCGGGCCCGTCCTCGGAGGTCTCGCACCACATCGTCTTGCCCTGCCGGCGAGCCGCGGTGAGCGTCCGGCCGGTCAGCGCGGCGCGCAGCTCACCGGGGGAGTGCGGGCGGCAGACGAACATGTCGCTGTCGTCGACATTCGTGATGCGCCGGCCCAGCGCCTCATCGGCAATCAGGCGGCGGGCGGTCTCGACCTCGGGAAGTTCCGGCATTCCCTAGCCGCCCGCGGGCAGGATCGCGGCGAAGCGGTCCGCGGCCTGGCCGAGCTGGGTCAAGATGCGCTGCCGGGCCGGGGTGCCGAGCGGGGTGTCGGGAAGCGCGATCAGCTCCTGCAGCACCGGGACCAGCGGCGCATACTTGCCGGCCAGCCTGTGCAGCCGCGGGCCGGTGGTGTGGATCAGGCCGACGCCGTTGTCGGTGAAGTCGGAGGCCTTGATGACCCGCGCCCACGGGTCGCGCCGCAGGCTCTCCGCGACGTGCTCCCGGTACTGTTCATCCGCGTCGCGGCCGGGCGCGTACTCCGGGTTCGTCACCGCCGCCACCAGCGCGGCCACCCGCGGCCCGAACTCCCCGGCCAGCGCCGCCAGCGCGGCCGCGCGGGTGCCGTCCGGGGCCAGTTCGGCAGCGTGATCCTCGACCGCGTCGTGCAGCAGGGCGGCGCAGACCACGTCGCCGTCGCGCACGCCGTAGTGCGACATGACCCGGATCGCCACCCGGAGCAGGTGGTTGACGTACGGTTCCTGCTCGCGGCGGTCGGCGGCGTGCAGCCGGCCCGCGAGGGCCAGGGCCTGGTTCAGGCGGCGCTGGTCCGCCTCCGGCCACACCTCGATCTCGGCCGCGAACCTGGCGCGCAGGCCCTCCTCGCCGTAAGCCGAGGTAATCGCGTGCAGCGGCATGGTCGCCACCAGCCGCCGCTCGCCGGTGTCCATGCCCTAGAGGTAGCACACCGGACGCCCCATATCTGCCCCTTCGCGCCCAGGCTCATCCGAGCGCGGAAAATCAGGCCGTAGGGGCATTCTCCAGATACTCGAGGAACACGGCCGGGATGCCGAGAACGAAGGTATGCATATCGTGGGTCAGGCGAAGGCCGCGGGGATCCCAGCTGAATTCCCAGTCGTGGCTATCGATCAGGTGCGTAACCGTCCTGAGCAGCCCCTCTTCCCTCATGTCACGGGTGAAATCCGGCAAATCGCTTTCCAGTGCGACCTTGTAGGCCAGCCCGTCCCGGTCCAGGCGGCCGAGTTCCGCGATCCGCGCGTCCACCGTCAGGACCACGGGCGCAAGGTAAAGGTCGGTTAGGTCATGGGGTCTGGTGGCCATGGCTGCCTCCGCAAACGGGACGAGTACACGGCAATAGTGCGGGGACTGACGTTCCCCGCACTAGTGCCAAAGGTCCTGGCTCAGGGAACCACGCAGGTCAGCGTGATGGTGGCGGTCTGCCCGGCGGTGACGACGGCCGACGTCGGCTGCGAGCACGGCAGCTCCCGGCTGCGCCCGCCGTCGATCTCGGTGATGTCGGGCGACCGGCCGGAGACGTGGTACCGGCCCGGCGGCAGCGGCACCGAGAACGTTCCCGAGGACCCGACCGTGACCGTGACCGGGTGGTGCCCCGCCGACGTGACGGTCACCGTGCCGGACATGGCTCGCTCACCCGGCTGCTTGCCGTCCAGACCCATCGGACCGCCCTCCATGACCAGCTTCCCCGTGAGATGACCCGAGGCCGGCGGCTGGGCTCCGGCCGAGGCGCACCCGGCCGCCAGCGGAGTCAGCAGGAGCCCGCCGAGCAGGCAGGCAGATAGGCATAGTGGTTTCATGGCTCCCCCTCGTTCCGTTAAGTGCCCCTTGGACGCATCCGCCCGCACAGCGGTTCCAGGATGGGTCAGACCGGGGCGGCCTGCGGCTGCCCGACGGGCGCGTGCAGCAGCGGGAGCAGGATGGAAAACCTGGTCATGCCCGGGTGACTGGTCACCACGATGGCGCCGCCGTGGGCGGCCACGACCGCGTCCACGATGGCCAGGCCGAGGCCGGTGCTCTTACCGGCCGCGCTGGCGTCCCGGGCACGCCCGGCCTCACCGCGGGTGAACCGCTCGAACAGTTCGGGCAGCAGCTCGGCCGAGATGCCCGGGCCGTCGTCGGTGATGCTCAGCTCCACCCGCGGGCCCGGCGGAGCGACGCCGCGCTGCACCACCGAGGTGCCCGAGGTGCCCGAGGCGCCCGCGGTGGCGGCGGGCACCGCGGGGCTCGCCGCCGCGTCGCTGACGGTGAGCGCGACGCTGACCGTCGAGCCCGGCGGGGTGTGCTTGCCCGCGTTGCTCAGCAGGTTGGCCAGCACCTGGTGCAGACGATGCTCGTCGCCCTCCACCAGCACCGGCTCGTCCGGCAGTTCCAGTCGCCAGCGGTGGTCGCCGCGGGCCACCCGCGCGTCGCTGGTCGTATCGATGGCCAGCCGGGACAGGTCTACCGGCTCGCGTTCCAGCGGCCGTCCCGCGTCGAGCCTGGCCAGCAGCAGCAGGTCGTCAACCAGGACGGTCATCCGGGCCGACTCGGATTCGACCCGGCGCAGCGCGTGGGTCACGTCCTCGGGCACCGGTCCCGGGTGCCGCAGCGCCAGCTCGGCGTAGCCGCGGATGGCGGATAGCGGGGTCCGCAGCTCGTGCGAGGCGTCGGCGGCGAACCGGCGCAGCCGTGCCTCGCTGGCCGCGCGCCGCCCCAGCGCCCGCTCGACGTGG
>Ga0335082_10008297_pt1 | contig 11280 bp, 10 predicted proteins | sample Lox_Sample_41_FD_206718 | JGI IMG/M metagenome (GOLD analysis project Ga0335082, IMG submission 206718) | Soil microbial communities from Loxahatchee National Wildlife Refuge, Florida, United States - Lox_Sample_4.1 | ecosystem: Environmental > Terrestrial > Soil > Wetlands | place: USA... | reverse complement strand
GTTCCGGTGCCAACCGCCAGCGAGAGCGGTAAATTGCGGCTTGGATTCTTCACCTCGCCTGCGGTAAAGGTCACATTGTTCCAGGCGTCGGCGGAGAACAGCGACCCGACCTGGGCCACGCCAATAATCATGATCGTTCCAAGCAGGCCTCCGATACCGATCTGCTCGAAAACGGGTGCGCTCAATCCGGCGTTTCGCCAGAAGTCATGAAAGTTCGCGGCCACCGCCTGGGGATTGCGAGCGAGCAGGAGCCCAAAGATCACCAAGCCTAGTAAGGCAGCGACTTTGCTGATCGTGAAGATGTTCTGGATGATCGCCCCCGTCTTCACGCCGAAGATGTTGACGATCGTAAGAAAAAGGATCATGAGCACGCCGACCAGGTTCTGGGTGTTCAGGCCGACATCCATATTGCCAAGAGTCATCGGGCCGACGTGAATCGGCGGGACCTTCCATAGGTGAATTAGCCAATGACTCGACGATATCGAAGGAAAGAAGACGCCGAGAAATTTCCCAAAGCCAACGCCCACAGCCGCGATCGTTCCCGTCTGAATGACCAGGAACAGGGTCCAGCCATAGAGAAATCCCCAAAGCGGCCCGAGTGATTCGCGGAGGTATACGTATTGCCCGCCGGCATGAGGCATCATCGCTGCCAGTTCCCCGTACGAGAGCGCAGCCGTGATGGTCATGAAGCCGGTCACGGCCCAGGCGGCAATCAGCAGGGCCGGAGAATTCACCAGGCGGGCGATATCGGCGGACACAATAAAGATGCCGGAGCCGATCATGGAACCGATCACCAGCGCCGTGGAACTGGTGAGGCCGAGGCCTTTAACGAATTGTTGGTCGTCTGGCTGAGTTTGGCGGCCACTAGAAGCCGCAGTGGTCTGAGTTGGATTCACCTTGAATTCACCAATCTAGGACAGGTATTCCTCTGTGCGTGGCATAGGAGTACGCCAGGAGCCTGTCTTGCTTCTACATGCCCTTGGGTCATAGTCGTGCCCTCACCCTCGCGGATATCCAAAGGAACTGTTGCGGGAACTTTACAACAATATGCGAAGAAATTCCTCCGCCGCCTGCCGGGGGTTGTTTACTAAATCGGAGATAACGGCGACTGAGTCGGCACCGGCATCGAGCACAGAACGGCAATTGGCACGCGTTACGCCACCAATGGCTACCAGAGGTTTGACCGACAGAGCGCGGGCTAGACGTACACCCTCAAGCCCGACGACCGGGTCCGGATTCGCCTTGCTGGACGTCGCGAAGACTGGACCGATCGCAAGATAGTCAGCATCGGTCTGATCGGCTAAGCGAAGCTGGTCAGGATTGTGAGTAGAAGTACCGATAATCACATTCGGCCCAACGATGCGGCGAACTGCGTCCACGGGAAGGTCGTCCTGACCGACATGGATACCGTCAAGACCAGCGGCCAGAGCCAGATCTGCACGGTCATTCATAATCAGGGTAACTTCGGGCCCAAGCACACGACGAAGTTCGCGCGCATGCGACAACATTTGTTTCGAGCTTCCCTGCTTGTTTCGATACTGCAGCCAGTAAATCCCTGCGCTCTGAATTTCTTTCGCAAAATCGAGAAGGACCTTCGTTGAATCCGGAACTGACGCGAAACACGAGACATCAAGAATCGGATAGAGGCGAGGTAGCTGCAACTTCTGCCGCAACGGTTTTGCAGCTTCTCCGCTCACGCTTTGCTGGACTTCTCGCTCGGGGCGAGCAAACGCTCCATGAACTTCGTGTCGATGTTTCCTTCACGGAACTCGGGATCCGCCAGGATGCGCCGATGGAGCGGAACCGTCGTGTAGATCCCCTCGATGATGAACATTTCGAGCGCGCGCGACATCCGAGAAATCGCCTCGCTTCGATCTTTTCCGCGAACGATTAGTTTCGCGACCAACGAATCGTAATAAGGCGGAATTACCGCTTCCGAATACACGGCCGTATCGACACGAACGCCTGTTCCGCCAGGAGGGTTGAACGTCGTGATCTTGCCGGCCGAGGGGGTGAACTTCTCGGGGTGCTCGGCGTTGATGCGACACTCGATCGCATGTCCTCTGTGGACGATCGGACCGTGCAAAACGGTTTCCATCTTCTCGCCCAGCGCGATCATGATCTGGCTCTTCACCAGGTCGACATCGGTTACCATTTCCGTAACTGGATGCTCCACCTGTATGCGCGTGTTCATCTCGATGAAGTAGAGATTGCCGGTCTCGTCCATCAGGAACTCTATGGTTCCAGCGTTCACGTAACCGATCTTGCTGAGCGTCGTGGAAAGCAGGTCGCCGATACGCTTGCGCATCTCCGCCGTCACGACAACCGAAGGAGACTCTTCCAGCAATTTCTGATGGCGGCGCTGAATGCTGCACTCGCGCTCGCCCAGGCTGACAACATTTCCGTGAACGTCGGCCAGGACCTGGAATTCGATGTGGCGAGGACGCTCCACGAACTTTTCCATGTAGAGATCGCCATTTCCGAAGGCCGCGGACGCCTCGCTCTGCGCTGCGTTAAACAGGTTTGGCAGCTCTTCCAGGTTGCGAATGATGCGCATGCCGCGTCCACCACCACCTGCGGTGGCTTTGACGATCACTGGAAAGCCAATCTCCTTGGCCCATTCCGCCGCCTCGCCCTCGCTGCCCAGAAGTCCATCGGAACCGGGCAGGATGGGCACGCCCGCCGTCTTCATGGCGGCACGCGCTTTTTCCTTTTCGCCCATCAGGCGGATGATTTCAGGTGGGGGACCAATGAATTTGAGCCCGCTGGTCTCGACGACCTCAGCGAAGTTGGCATTCTCGCTCAACAGCCCGTAGCCGGGATGGATAGCGTCGACATTCGCAATCTCAGCAGCGCTGATCACTGCGGGGATATTCAGGTAGCTTTCGCTGACACGTGGTGGACCAATGCAGATAGCCTCATCGGCGAAACGCACGTGCAAAGAGTTTCGATCGGCCTCACTGTAGATGGCGACCGTCTTGATGCCTAGTTCTTTGCAGGCGCAAATCACTCGCAGGGCGATCTCGCCCCGATTCGCAATCAGAATCTTCCGAAACATTCTTGATAGAGGGCACGCGCGCCGCTAAAACTCTGCGACATTAGCGGCCTGGATCCTTTACGAGATTAATAACTACGTTCGCTGCCTCGTTCGGTCGTGCGTGTTAGTTAGGACGAATGGCAAAGAGCGGCTGTCCATACTCTACTGGTTGCCCATTGGTTACGTAGCTCTTGACAACCGCGCCAGCGTAATCCGACTCGATTTCGTTCATCAACTTCATCGCTTCCACGATGCAAATTACCTGACCCACAGTAACCGAGTCGCCGGTCTTCACGAACGCCGGTGCTCCCGGAGACGGCGACTCATAGAAAGTGCCGACGATTGGGGAACGGACAATCTGCCAGGAGGACTCATCCTCAGCCGGTGTAGTGGAAACAGTTGCGCTCGCCGCTGTATCGGACTCGGCGGTGTGACTTGGCGCTGGCGCAGCGTGTGTAACAACCGGTTGGGCAACCGGAGCTGCCGCGACCAGAGGCGCCGCAACTGCAGGCGTTACCACAATGCCGCGCTTCACTCGCAATTTGACGTCGCCGCGTTCCAATTCGAACTCGGCGATATCTTTCTCTATAAGGAAATCTATGAGTTCTTTGATTTCTTTCTGGTTCATGAGTCGATTATGACTTCAGATACTCTCTCCGCAGAATCTCAAAGCGTTATCAATTCTTTACTCGCTGGCGAAAGCACTTCGCATCCTCTATCCTTCACGATCACCATGTCTTCAATGCGAACGCCACCGTTTCCGGCAACGTAAACGCCAGGCTCGATCGTGATCACCATGCCCGCCCGCAAGGGTTCCATCTGGTTGCTGCCAATGCGCGGCGGTTCATGGATCTCAAGCCCGACACCGTGACCAGTAGAGTGCGTGAAGTACTTGTCCAACTTGGCGCGCCGTAACACCGAACGCGCCGCACTGTCGACTTCACCAGCGGTAACGCCGGCGCTCACGGCATCAATTGCTGCCTGCTGCGCTTCCCGCACCGCTTCGTACATCTGGCGATCCTGCCTGGTCGGCTTGCCTACATATACAGTACGGGTTTTGTCAGAACAATAACCAGCGAGTATAACACCGAAGTCGAGCACCACGAACCCGCGCCTGATACGGGCGGAGCTGGCACGACCATGTGGTAAGGCCGAGCGCACGCCCGATGCGACGATCGTATCGAACGACATCGCCTCCGCCCCTTTTTGGCGGGCATCGTATTCCATCTCTGCCGCGACCTCGACTTCACTGACGCCTGGCCGAATCGCTGCTAACGCTGTGTCGATAAGGCTCGATCCGAGCCGTGCCGCGTCCCGGATACGTTGAAGCTCTGCTTCGTCTTTGACCATCCGAAGAGACTCGACTACGCCACGAATATCGCGTAGCCGACTCCCAGCTGGCAGTAGATGTCGCAGAGAAGCGTGCAAGCTAACGGTGAGGTGCTCCGCTTCGATTCCTATCGTGCTCAGTCCGCGATCAGCGATCCAATTGGCACCGGCCGCCAAGGCCGAACCACTCGTGATCACAATCTGGGCACAACGAACTTCTTCTTTCGCCTGCTGACGATACCGTCCGTCAGTGAAGAGAACAGAATTCTTGGCGGTGATAATCAACGCGCCCGCACTGCCGCTAAATCCACTCAGGTAGCGGATGTTGGGAAGGTGCGTTACCAACAATGCCTCAACTTTGGGCGGAAGTTCGGCGAAGACTTCTTCTTGACGGAGACGATAGTCCATTTCACTGGAATTGTAACTGGTGCTACTTGAACGGTGCGTGGCTGCAAACAAATGGACCATGCAACAAAAAAAGGCTCCCGGAAACTGGGAGCCTTTTGCAACCTAGAGCGACCTATGTCTGAATGATCTTCGGCGTCACGAAGAAGAGTAGCTCCTGCGTCGACGTCGATACCGTGCGGTGCTTGAAGAGATTGCCGAGCACCGGCAGATCTCCGAGCAACGGAACTTGTTGAACGTTGATCGAATTCTGCGTCTGGATCACGCCGCCAATCACCACGGTTCCTCCATCGTTGACTAGAACAGATGTAGTTGCCTGCTGCGTGATGAGCGTCGGGTTACCCTGTACCTGGCGGCTGAAATCAGGCGTAGTGTTTTCGACGTCGATGTTCATGAAGATCGTGTGCTCGATGGTGATTTGCGGCGTTACCGTCAAGCGGAGGAACGCTTCAACGTACGTTGTCGTTGGCGGTCCACCTAATTGAGCCTGCGTAACGACCGGTACACGTAAACCTTGACGAACCACCGCTTGAACGTTGTTCTGCGTGACTACACGCGGACGAGAGAGAATCTTCAGCAAGCCGCGCGATTCGGCCATGGTCAAAACTGCATCCAGGCGATAGTTGCCAACCGCATTTAGCAGTGAGATACCGCTCGTCGGATTCACAACACCAAGGTTGGAGAACAGCGGGATCGCAGCCGGCGTTGCAGTCGTGCTACCGGCAGTAGGTAGCGGCACCCCCGGAGTCGTGAAGTACGGCGGTGGAGCAACATATCCTGGGGTCAATGGGCTTGTACCAACCGATCCGGCGCCACCGACTGCTGTGCCATTGCCGTTGCCCCAGCCAAAGCCGAGCTGCACACCAATGTCACGAGCAAAGTTGCGGGTCGCTGCAATCACACGCGCTTCGATCTCGACTTCTTCCGTCTTCCGATCAAGCTGTGTCATCAACCGCTGAACTTCGGGAATAACCGCTGGAATATCCGAAACGATCACCGAGTTGGTACGGGGATCGGCGATAACGTCACCACGTTGCGAGAGGAACTTCTTCACGACCGGCACTACGTCGGCCGCACGTGCGTAGCTCAGGAAGTGCGTGACCGATACTTTGGGCACCGACAGAGCTTCAGCTTCATTCTTTTGGCGCTGGGCATCGGCTTCTTTGCGAAGCGTATCGATCGTTGCGATGCGAAGCACATTTCCTTCGAGAACGCGGTCGAGTCCGTTGTTCTCGAGCACGATGTCAAGAGCCTGGTCCCACGGTACGTCATCCAGAACCAGGGTCAGGGTCCCATGTACGTTCGGATCAAGAACAATATTCAATCCGCTGATCTCGTGGATCAGCCGGAAGAAGTCTTTCAGGTCAACATCTTTCAGGTTGACCGAGATGGGCTCACCTGTATAACGCTTCTGCCGGTTTTCTCCTTGCTGTCCGGCTGGAGCCGCGGGCATCGCAGCCGTCACCGGAGATGCCAGATTCGAGACAGGCTGTCCCGGGAAAGTCTTGGCGGCAACGGCGATAACGCGCGCTGCAGCGTCAGCGTCTTCCTTTGGATTCTTTACTGGGGCTACGTCAGTCTTCGCAGCGTAAGTCGGATTCACCATCACAAAATCGACCGGCTGACTGTCTGCCGCCTTGGTCTCAGAGCTGACTTCAGGCTTTGCAACAGGATTGCTGGCGGCGACCACTTCTGGTTTCGCTTGCGCCTTCGCGACAACATCCTGTGCATCGACTGGCTGCGCCGGGGCCGTGTGCTTCGGAGCCGGAGTCTTGGCGGGCGCCACCACAGGCTGTGCCGTCGGCACAGCCGTTGCAGGAACACTGTCCGCCTTAGGTTCTGTCTTCGCTTCGGCTTTCGGAGCTTCGATCTTCTGGACCGCCGGCGTGATTGCTGCGTGTACTTCCGAGCTGCGCAGTTTCAACGTGATCTTGTTGCCCACGGCCGTTAGATCGTAGGGGCGCGCCGAGGCCATGTCGACCACAATGCGAACGACCGGCGGATCCGCCTGGAATTGCGCCAGACGAACGTCCTTCACGTCGGTCGAGTCAACCGTTACAAACTGGTTGCGGCCAGCGGGAATCGAGTTCGGAAAATCGAGAACGATTCGCGCGGGGGACGCCAGTCGCGTTGCCTTCGGAGTAATGGGGCCATTCGTCGCGATCTCGACATTGATGGTGCCATCGCCCTGGACGACCGACACATTCCGGACCACGGTCGGCGCTGGATTCGCGGCCGCAGAACTGGTCGGAGTAGCTGCCGGTTTGGTGGCGCTTGCCGGAGCAGCGGCGCTCTGCGTATCGGCGGCAAAAGCCGCAGTGCCCAGAATGAGCATCATACCTACAGAGCTCAACAGTTGTTTCAGCCTCATCACGTTTCTCCCCACGCGTGCCTCTTTACTTTCGCGTGCCGGCGATTTCCGCCGATTGAATAAGTGCTACCGACATTAATACTTCGAAATTCGATTTACTTCAGCGTTACTGCCGTCGTTGAACTAGTGTGGCGACGTTACACAACCGGCGCGTTCACTCGTTTCACGACTTCATGCGTCGACTCTTTACCGGTCTTCGTGTCTACGCTCTCTTCACGAAACACGACCGAGTCACCATTGATCTTCTCCACAACGCCATGCCAGACCGGATCGTTTTCGCGCAGGAAATACGCGCGTTTCGCACCGTTCTCGACCACCGCGATCATTCCGTTCGGCGACCGCACAATGCCTCTCAGAATGATCTGATCGACCGCCAGACAACGCTTGCCATTGCTGCAACCCGGACCCTGATTGACCGCCAGAGCGCGAGTAACCGGACTGGTAAATGGATCGCGACGAGAGGTCAGATTGATGACCGGCTTGATTTCAGGAGCCGGCGATTCCGTCTTCACCATCGCTTCCTTCACCTTGGGCTCTTCAACCTTGGCGGCTTTCTGAACGGCCGGCTTCGCGGCAGGCCTCGTCGATACCGCTTTAGGCGATGCAGCCTTCACCGCCACAGCCAGAGGTTTCACTTTCGAATTCGCAGCCGGCGCGGGAACTTTGGGAGTCTGCGCAGCGGTTGCGGCAGGCTTCACTGCGACGGGCTTTCCAGCCGAACTGGCATGCGCGGATTTCACAGCCGGAGTAGGGGGCACGGACTTCGCACTCGCACTTGTGGCGGGTTTCGCTGCCGTCGCGGACGTGGACGCCACCTTCATATTTGTGGGGGTCGTCGAAGCAGCCTTGACCGCAGGCGTGGCCGCGCTGGGCTTCTTTGTAGCCGCCGATGCAGGAACCACCTTGGTAGCTGCTGGCTGTTTCGTCTGACTTGTGTGAGCAGCAGACGGCGCCTGAGCGGACTGCCCGGCCGTTTGCGCCGTTTGTCCAGCCGCTCGTGCCTGGGACTGAACTGCCTGCGCCGCTTGCGGCGTAATCTGCGCCGAAAGCATGCTGCCCGCCATCAACGTAATCATCGAAATCGCGATTCGTCTCATAGTGTCTTCCCTGCTAGTTTGCTGGCGCCGATGCCGGTTTGACCTTGGCATTTGCTGGAGCGGCCACCGCGGCGGGCGCCTCCTGCGTGTAATAGCTGGTTGCTACACAGGTAGCCACCACCGTCTCAGTTGGCGCGTACTTATATCTCCTCTTTGTCTTTGCCGCGTTCGGTTCCAGAACGGAAGCCATCTGTAACCCGCTGATATTGACGATCCGTTCAAGCTTCGACACCTTGTCGAAGAAATTCAGTACCGAGTAATACGGACCATCAATATCGAGCTCATACGGTGCTTCGGTATAGAACTCGTGATTGCTGGTCGCTTTGCTCGTAAATCGACGCACTTCAATTCCAGCTGCAGAAGCCGAGGCTTCCACCATATGGATGAACTCGTCGGTCTGTTTCTCGTCGGGAACGATACGCTTCTGAATCTCAAGTTGCTGTTTCAGGCTCTCGATCTGCCGATCAAGATCCGCCAGCTTTCCTTGAAATGGTCGCAGGCTGTCGTTGTCCGCCTGAACCGCCTTCAGCTTATCGGCATTCTGTTTGTTCGCAGTGATCAGATCACTGAAAACCAGGAAGTAGCACGCGGCTGTCACCACAATAGCAACGCCCACTACAATCCCGAGCTTGCTTACAAACGGCATTTCACTCCATCTCGCCATATCTTTCGCCCCGCCTAGGACTTCGGCTTCTCGCAAACCAGTGTGAATTGGAAAGCTTGCATATCCTGGAGTTTTTCATCCTGGATAGACTCTTTCATTTCCACCGATTTGAAGTAGTTCGCTTTCTTCAGCGCTGTGATCAGGTTGGCGACGGAATTCGCACTCAGCGCCGTGCCCTCCAGGTTGATGTTGTTGGCATCTTCAGTCATCGAGGTCAGCCAAACCGCATCGGTGGAATTGACCGTAGTGCTGATCGTGTCGAGCAGTGTCAGCGGCCCTTGCTGTCCCGCCTGCAACTGGTGAATCACTTTCACGCGGTGGTCATAAGCATCGAACTGCTTCTGACGCTCCAGATAGCGGGCCTTTACTGCTGCCAGCTTCTTGTTTTCCGCGTTGGCCGAATCCAGGTCGTGCTGCAAGACAGCCGCCTTGTTATTCAGAGACCAGTAATAGGCATAATTTCCGCCAATCACGATCGCTGCGACTGCCGCGATGATGACACCCATATTCGGGGCGCCACCGAGCGTGATCGTCGGCCGCTTGATCTTCTTGGCTTTCGGAATACCGAGCAGGTTGATCCGGATCATAGGTCTTCAAAACTCCTTAACGCCAAACCAACTGCAACCGCTAGCTGACCGGCATTGTTCTGTACGAGTTCCGAACCGCCGGTGTAGTCAATGCGCGCAAAAGGGTTCAGTATTTCCACCGGCAGTGAGAATTCCTGGCGAAGCGCTTCCATGAGCCCGGGAACTTTGGCCGATCCACCGGCGAGGTAAATTCGCTCGATGTGCTCGCCCGCAGCCGTAGCACGGAAGAAGTCAAACGTCTTCTGAATTTCCAGGACGATGATTTCCGTTACCTGCTGCAGGATCGGCAGCTTGGCGTCTTCGCTAACCGTGCCCACCTTGTCACCGAGCTTCAGCGATTCCGCATCGTCGAAGCTGAGATCGAGTTCTTTTTGCAAAGCATCCGTGTATTGGTGGCCGCCAACGCTGACGTCTCGTGAGAAGAGCCAGGTATTGCCCTTCACGATGTTGATATTCATTACGCTCGCACCCAGGTTAAGCAGTGCGACCGTTGAACCCGGCGCCGGATCGTAATTGAACTCGTAGCAGTTCTGCAGCGCGAATACGTCCACGTCGACGACTGCAGGGGCCTTGCCCGACATGGAAAGCACGTTCGTGTAGTTCAGAATCTTGTCTTTCTTCACGGCGACCAGAAGAACGTCCATTTGTGGGCCGCTCAAGTCTTCCGAAAGAATCTGGTAGTCGAGGTTCACGTCCGCGATATCGAACGGGATATGCTGCGCGGCTTCGTTATTGATCGTCTGCGCCAGTTCCTCTTCCGTCATGGTCGGCACGCTGATGCGCTTCACAATCACCGAGTGTCCGCTCACCGACGTCGCGACTGCTTTCGACTTGATCGCAGAATCCGCGAAGAGTTTGCTGATCGCGGTAGCAACGCTGGGACTGTCCATGATCATGGAGTCCACTACTACGTCGTTCGCAAGTGGCTCTATTCCCACATGGGAAAGCTCCAGGCCTGCACGCGTGCGTTTCAGTTCCACTGCCTTAATGCTGCTGGAACCGATGTCGAGCCCAACAATCGCTTTGGAACCACCGAATCCGAACATAGAACCCGTCCGCCTTTTCTATCGACCCGCGACAGCCCGTGCCGTGCGTGGCCGTTTCTTGATCTTGCCTTCGCCTACGGTGCTCTTACGCTCCATCCACGAATCCAGGATGGTCTTCTTGAACTTCCAACGGTTGCCCAACTTAAACGCCGGGATCTTTTCCTCGTACACGTACTTGTAGAGCGTGTCGGGGCTCACGCCCAGGTACTCGGACGCCTGGCGAATATTCATCACTTCAGGTGCTTCGGCCATCGCTAAAGCCCTTTCCACAGAGTTACTGCCCGTAACGGGCGGGGAGAGTCGCTCCGATCAAGGAGCCTTCGAGGAATTCGTCCTCGCGTCGAAGTCTCAGGGGGGTAAATTCGAGACGGTTATATCAGGGTTAACGTATGTAGCGTCAAGGAGAACTTCGGGTTTTACCCGTGCTTTTCCGGTTTCTCTGGTACTTGTACTTTAGTTTTTTTGGTCTCCGTCATACCAGTGTCGGGGCTTCTCTCCAGCGCGGCCCACTATAGCTTGTGGTGTTGTTGTTGATACCGTGATTTCGCCCCGCTACGCACACGAAGGTGTGTGTACTGCATGGGTTCAACTGTGGATTTCCCCTGACCTTTCAGACTTGGCCACCCGCTTTACACGCTTGTTTTCAAGCGGATAACGCATCCCTTTGGCCTGCGTGGTGTTCTCATAGGGGGAAAGAGTAAACTCCCTTGCCACGATGGATGACCGCCTTAGAACGTTCCGGCT
>Ga0335082_10008296_pt1 | contig 11280 bp, 10 predicted proteins | sample Lox_Sample_41_FD_206718 | JGI IMG/M metagenome (GOLD analysis project Ga0335082, IMG submission 206718) | Soil microbial communities from Loxahatchee National Wildlife Refuge, Florida, United States - Lox_Sample_4.1 | ecosystem: Environmental > Terrestrial > Soil > Wetlands | place: USA... | reverse complement strand
CGGCGGACGGGGGAACCCTCGACCTGACCGCCGGCGACGCCGCCGGAGTCGTCACGGCGTCGCGAAGCTCCCGTCGGCAGCGCTCCCTCGTGGGTCAGCTGACGGTCGCGTGGGGTCCTGCGTGGCGCTGGGCGCTCGTCTCCGCCGGTGTGGCGCTGGGCCTCGCGGAGGTGGTCGCGTGGCTCGGGGCGCTGGCGGGTGCGTCGTCCGCGTCGGTGGCGACCAAGCTCCGGGCCGGCGGCGTGCTCTTCCTGTGGTTCCACGACGTCGGGCTCTCGGTCTCGGCGCCGAGCGGCGGCTTCAGCGGTCCCGGCGCCGCGATCCTGCAGAGCGTCGGGGTGACGGTGTGGGTCACGTTCCTGCTCGGAACGCTGCTGGTCCTGTGGTTGCTCGCGATGGGCGGCCGGCGCGTCGCGCGCGAGGCCGGCGGTCCCGGGTGGCTGGGGGCACTCCACGGCACGAAGGTCGCGCTGCCGTACGCACTCGTGTGCCTGGTGATCGCGCTGCTGGAACAGTTCTCGGTCGCGCTGCCCGGCGGAGGGCTGGGCCTGCGGGCCGCCTCCGTCCCCGTCGCGGCCTCGATTCCGGCCGCGTTCCTCTTGCCGCTCGGCCTCGGCGCGCTCGGGGGGTTCGTCGGAGGGCTCTTCGAGAACCGGGAGGACGACGGCGACGCGACCCGGATCGTGCGAGGCGCGGTCGGGGGAGCGCGTGCCATGTTGGGCTTCGCGTTGGCGCTGTCCTTCCTCGGCCTGCTGATCCTCGCGCTCGCACACCCCGACCTGACGCGCCGCTACACCGACGGGATGTTCGGCGGCGGCACGTACCGGGGCATCGCGCTGCTCGGGCTCAACCTCCTGTGGCTGCCGAACATGACGGCATGGTTCCTGGTGCCCGCCATGGGGTCGTGCGTGACGGCGAACCTCTCCTACGGGGGCGGTGCTTACTCGTCGTGCATCGTCTCCTACGGCCACGTCGCGACGCCGGCCGCGCTGCGCGGTGTGGAGACCCTCGGCCCGTTCGCGACCAATCCCGCGCAGTCGCCGCCCGCGCCGGCCGCCGACCTCGCGTTCCTCGCGATTCCGCTGATCGCCGTCGTGCTCGGGGGGTGGCTGGCCGCCCGGAGGACGTCGCCCGTCACGCGCGCGGGAGCCGCCGGCGCGGGGGCGCTCGCCGGCGTCCTGTTCGCCGCGGCCGTCGCCGTCATCTCCGTGCTCGCGTCGGTCGTCCTGCAGATCCACGGCGTTCCGGGCGTGGGCGGCAGCGGCCGGCCGCCCGGAACGGCGACGCTCTGGGTCGGACCGGCGGTGGGGGTGGGAGCCCTCCTCGCGCTCGCGTGGGGCGTCCTCGGCGGAGCGCTCGGCGGCTTCCTCGCGGGGCCGGCCGGGGTGGCGACGGAAGAGGCATGGCAGCCCGCGCTGGGAGAGGCGCAGCAGTCGCCGCAACCCCCGGCGATGTCGGAGCGGCCGGACACCGCGAAGGCGCCGATCGAGACGTGGGAAGCCCCCGAGTCTCCGGAGAACGCTTGACTCTCGCTGTGGGTCGTCCCACGATTTGGGACATTCTGGCCGAATACCGGCTTTTCGAGGAAGTGCGGGCGTAGAATGACCGCGGGCAGAAACCACGAACAATCGTTCAGCCCATCCCTGATTCCTGTCGATACCACTCACATGGTGATCAAGCTCCTTATTGCGGACGATCATGGGCTCGTGCGGCAGAGCCTTCGCCAGTACCTCGAGATGGAGAGCGACATCGAGGTCGTGGCCGAGGCGTCGCGCGGCGACGAAGTCCTGGATCTGCTGGCGGACGACTCCATCCGGCCCGACGTCGTGGTCCTGGACACGCGGATGCCCGAGAAGGACGGCCTCGAGACGGCCCGCCAGATCCGCGACCAGCACTCGGAGGTCGGCGTCGTGATGCTGTCGGCGTACGACGACCCCCAGTTCGTCACCGAGGCCCTGAGGGCAGGCGCCCGCGCCTACGTCCTGAAGAACAAGGACGTCGGCTACCTGATCGACACCGTCCGCCTGGTCGCCGAGGGCCGCATCGTCATCGACCCCGAGCTCGCCCCGGCCATCGCCGAGGGCCTCTCCACCGGCAAGGGTGGCCACCGCAAGAGCGACACGCTCACGGCGCGCGAGATGGAGGTCCTGCAGCTGCTCGCGTTCGGGCACACCAACAAGGACATCGCCGAGCGCCTGTCGATCTCCCCGGAGACCGTCAAGGCGCACCTGGAGCACATCTTCGAGAAGCTCGAGGTCTCCGACCGCGCGGCCGCGGTCGCGACGGCGTTCAGGCGCGGCCTGATCGAGTAGCCGCCGCCTCGTTCTTCCCGGCGTTCCGCAGGAACTCCAGCACGACTTCGTCGAACGCTTCAGGCCTGCGCAGCGACACCAGGTGATCCGCGTCCGCAATCCGGGCGGTGCGCGCTCCCTGCACGCGTTTCGCGATCTCGTCCGCGATCGCGTCGAAGTCCGGCGGATTCGTGTCGCCGACGACCACGAGCGTCGGGACGGCGAGGTCCTCGAGATGCTCGGCCGCGAATCTCTCGGGCTCGACGAACAGGTCGTCGGGGAGGTCGTCGACGCCGCTGTTCTCGTGCGCCATCCGGCGGATGAGCTCGTCCACGGCCGGGTCCGTCCGCAGCGGCGCCCAGACCTCGAGCTCGAGGTCGACGGAGCGCGGCACTTCGCCGGCGGCGCGTGCCTCCCCGGCCGCCTCTAAGGTGGGATGGCCCTTGCCCTCGAACCCGAGCAAGGCGGGCGTGACGACGACGAGCGCCCACACCCGATCCGGGTGGGCGAGGGCGGCCTCGGTCGCGATTGCGCCGCCGAACGAGTTGCCCACGAGCGCGGCCCGATCGATCCCGAGCGCGTCCAGCAGGGCGACGACGTCCTCGATCGGGGAGAACGGCGTGGTGGGAACGGCGCTCCTGCCGAACGCACGGTCGTCGTAGCGCACCGCTCGGAACTCCGGCGAGAAGGACGTCATCTGACGCTCCCACATCCGCGCGTCCGCGATGCCCGCGTGGATAAGGAGGACGGCCGGCCCTTCTCCTCGGTCCTCGTACCAGAGGCTGCCACCGGGAACCTCGGCGAACCCTTCGGATCCGAGCGTCACTCGTCGCGCCCGAGCTCTCGGACCATGTTCGAGATGGCGCCCACGGTGGCGAGCACCGCCCCGGTCAGCCCCAGCCCCCACCCGACCGTCGTGGCGGTCGACAGCGGCGGCGCATGCACGCCGTGGAGCACGGCGCCGAGCAGTGCCAGGGCGGCGAGGCCCAACAGAACGCCCGCCTCCAGCACGGGGTCGGACCCCCGCTGCCGAAAGACGTAGACGGCGACGAGCCCTGTGAGCGACGCGGTCACGGCGAGCAGCGACCAGTGCGGAGCCCACGCCTGCATCCAGCCGGAGGCGTCCCCGTAGCGGGCCCACGGGAGGAGCGACGCGGCGAGGACCAGCGAGAAGCCGGCCACCGTCGCTCGCCGGCCCCACGACCGGGGCCGCCCGGGAACGGCAGGCTCGGGGACGTCGGGAACCACCTCGGCCACGCACTCCGGCCCGACCACCGAGCCGCGGACCGGCACGGCGCAGGCGACGCAGAGCGGTCGGCCGCACACGTCGCAGGCGGCAACCTGCGTCTCGCCGGGGTGATTCGCGCACCGGCCCTTCCGTGTGGCCGGGCGCGCGGAGGCCTCCGCGGATCCGACCGGCTCCGCGCGACCGGGCTCGTTGCCGGGCGAAGACGGCGTCTCCGACCGGGTTTCGTGCACGTCCGCCATCGCCGACTAGCCTACGCCGGGCCGGCCCGGCTCCGGGTTGACACCCGCACGGGGTGGCCAATAGCGTGGCCGCCCGTGGACGCGCGGATCGCGGTGCTGGCCTCCGGGGCCGGCTCGAACCTGCAGGCGCTCCTGGACGATCCCACGGTCGGTTCGTGCGTCGTCCTCGTCGTTTCTGACAGGCCGGACGCCTTCGCGCTCGAGCGCGCCCGGGGGCGCGGCGTCCGCGCCGTCGTCCTCGAGCCCGCGCACTACGGATCCCGCGGCGAACACGATCTTGCCCTGGAGCACCTGCTGGAAGAAGAGGGCATCGAGTACGTGCTCCTGGCCGGCTACATGCGCGTCCTCGGCCCGAGCGTGGTCCGCGCGTTCGACGGCCGCGTCCTGAACGTTCACCCCGCGCTGCTGCCCGCGTTCCCCGGAGCCCATTCCGTCCGCGACGCGCTGGCGTGGGGGGTGGCGCTCACCGGCGCGACCGTGCATCTGGTCGACGAGCAGGTCGACCACGGCCCGATCGTGCTGCAGGAGGCCGTGCCAGTGCTCGAGGACGACGACGAGTCGGCGCTGCACGCGCGCATCCAGGAGGTCGAGCATCGGCTGTTTCCGCGCGCCGCCCGCCTGCTGATCGAGGGGCGGATCCGGATCGAGGGGAGGCGCGTCCGGGTGCTGGCCGATCGGCCCGTCTCCGCGGTGGCCGGCGCCCCCGGGGACGGAGGAGCCACATGACGGAGGAAGGGCTTCGGCCCGTTCGGCGAGCGGTCGTCTCGGTCGCCGACAAGCAGGGACTGGAAGAACTGGGGCGGCGCCTCGCGGCGGCAGGGGTGGCGATCGTCTCGTCGGGGTCGACCGCCGGCGCGCTGGCGGCGGCCGGCATTCCCGTGACGCCGGTGTCGGAGGTCACGGGCTCGCCGGAGATGCTGGACGGCCGCGTGAAGACCCTGCACCCGCGCATCCACGCCGGGATCCTCGCCGACCGGCGCAACCCCGACCACGTCCGGCAACTCGAGGAACAGGGGATCGAGCCCTTCGATCTGGTCGTCGTGAACCTCTACCCGTTCGAGAAGACCGTCGCGGCGGGTGCGGCGTTCGACGACACGATCGAGCAGATCGACATCGGCGGCCCCACGCTGGTCCGGGCCGCGGCGAAGAACTTCGAATCGGTCGCCGTCGTCGTGGATCCGCGAGACTATGCGCCGGTCCTCGACGAGATCGATCGCGCGGGAGGGCTCGGCCGCGAGACGCGCCTTCGGCTGGCGGCGGCGGCCTTCGACCGCATCGAGGCCTACGACCGTGCCATCAACGCGTGGCTGCACACCCACGTCCGGGAGGAAGCCGAGGAGACGCGGGACGTCCTTCCCGACCGGGTCGCGCACACCTTCGTCCGGCTGGCGTCCCTCCGCTACGGCGAGAACCCCCACCAGCGAGGCGCCCTGTACGCGGCGGAGGGCGGGCCCGGGCCGCTCGGCGGCGCCGAGGTGCTCGCGGAGGGCAAGGAGCTCTCGTTCAATAACTGGCTCGACGCGCAGGCGGCGCGCGAGCTCGCGTCGATGTTCCGCGACCGGCCGGCGTGCGTCATCGTCAAGCACAACAACCCGTGCGGCGTGGCGCTCGCCGATTCTCCCGCGCAGGCGTACCGGCGCGCCTACGAGGGCGACACCGTCTCGGCGTTCGGCGGGATCGTCGCCTTCAACGGCGAGGTGGACGAGGACGCGGCCCGCGCCATGGCCGACGTCTTCACCGAGGTCGTGGTGGCACCGGCCTTCACGGAGGGCGCGCTCGCGGCGTTCGGCGAGAAGAAGAACCTGCGCGTGCTCCGGGCGCCGCTCGCCGAGCAGGGCGGCCTGGAGACGCGCCACGTCGACGGCGGCGCTCTGGTCCAGGACGCCGACACCGTCGTCGAGACCGTCGACGAGATGAAGGTCGTGTCGGCGCGCGAGCCCACGAAGGACCAGTGGCGGGACCTGGCCTTCGCGTGGACGGTCTCGGCCCGCACCAAGTCGAACGCGATCGTCCTGGCGCGCGAGCAGGCGACGGTCGGCATCGGCGCCGGCCAGATGAACCGGCTGTACTCGGTCGACATCGCCGCCCGGCACGCCGGCGACCGGGCGGAGGGCAGCGTGCTCGCGTCCGACGCGTTCTTCCCGTTCCGCGACGGGATCGATCGCGCGGCCGAGGCGGGCGTCGCGGCGATCGTCCAGCCCGGGGGCTCGATGCGCGACGACGACATCCTGGCAGCGGCCGAGGAACACGGGATCGCGATGGTCTTCACCGGTCGCCGACACTTCCGGCACTAGCGGTAGAGTCGCCGGACGGGTTCATCCCCAACCACCACGAGGAGGAAGCGTGACCGCCAGGATCATCGACGGGAAAGCCATTGCGGCGCAAGTGCGTTCGGAGGTGGGGGAGCGCGTCGCGGCGCTGAAGCAGCGGGGGGTGACGCCCGGCCTGGCCGCCGTCCTGGTCGGCGACGACCCCGCCTCGAAGATCTACGTCGACGGGAAGCAGCGCGACTGCGCGGAGGCCGGCATCGAGTCCGAGCGGTTCGAGCTCCCCGACGACATCACGCAGGAGAAGCTCATCGCCGAGGTGCAGCGGCTGAACGAGGATCCCGCCGTGCACGGCATCCTCGTGCAGCTGCCGCTCCCGCCGCAGATCGACGTGCTGGCGCTGCACGAGGCGATCTCGCCCGAGAAGGACCCGGACGGTCTTTCCCCGATCAACGTCGGACGGATGGTCCGCAACCGTCCGATGTTCCTGCCCTGCACGCCGCTCGGCATCGTCGAGATGCTCGTCCGCTCCGGCGTGGAGATCGAGCACCGCGAGGTGACGATCGTCGGCCGCGGCCAGCTGGTCGGGATGCCCCTGGCCGTGATGCTCGCTCAGAAGGCGCCGAACGCGAACGCGACGGTGACGCTCTGCCACACGGGGACGACCGACCTCGCCGCGCACACGCGAAACGCGGAGATCCTCGTGGTCGCCGCCGGACGGCCGGGGACCGTGACGGCCGAGATGGTGGCTCCCGGCGCGACGGTGATCGACGTCGCCGTCAACAGGCTGCCCGACGGCAAGCTGGTGGGCGACGTGGACTTCGAAGGCGTGTCGAACGTCGCCGGCGCCATCTCGCCGGTGCCCGGCGGTGTGGGTCCGATGACGCGGGCGATGCTGCTGGTCAACACCGTTGCGGCCGCCGAGCGGCTGGCCGCCGTCGCATGACGCTCCGATCGGAGAGCCGGCTCGAGCGCCTCGTTCACCATGGCGTCTTCGTCGTGACGTCCGAGATCGTGCCGCCGCGCTCGGCCGACGGCGAGGCCGTCACGCGCCAGGCGCGCGAACTGGTCGGGTACGCCGACGCCGTGAACGTCACCGACAACCCCACCGCCCGCGCGCACATGAGCGCCGTCGCGGGCGTGGGCTTCACGTCGGCGGCGGGTGTGGAGCCGGTCCTGCAGGTCACCGGCCGCGACCGCAACCGCCTCGCGCTCACGGCCGACCTGCTGGGGGCATGGGCCCTCGGTGCGCGCAACGTCCTGTGCCTGACCGGCGACCCGCCCTCGGGCGGCGACCATCCCGACGCCGCCGGCGTCTACGACCTGACGACCGTCGACATCGTTCGGCTCGCCGTGGGGCTGCGTGAGGGCCGCCTGCTCTCGGGAGACACGATCGAATCGCCGCCCTCCTACTTCGTCGGCGTCGCGGACCTACCTCTGGAAGCGAACTACGCGTTCGACCGCCTGGAGGAGAAGATCGACGCCGGCGCGGACTTCGTCCAGACGCAGATCGTCTTCGACGCGGACGCGTTCGGCGAGTGGGCGGAACGGGCGCGCGAACGGGGCGTCTTCGAGCGCGTGTTCGTGCTCGCCGGGATCGCCGTGCCGCGCAGCGCCGGCGCCGCTCGCTACCTCAGCGAGCACGTGCGGGGCGTCCTGGTGCCGGACGCCGTCACGGCTCGTCTCGAGGACGCGGGTCCGGACGCCGCCGAGGAGGGCGTCAGGATCGCGGTGGAGCTGGCCGCCCGGATGAAGACCACTCCGGGCATCGCCGGCATCCACGTGATGGGGCTCGGCCACGCCGAGTCGGTCCGTCCCGTGGTGGAGGGCGCCGGCCTCCTCCCGAGGCCCGCCGTTGCGGCCTGACCGGCGCGGTAGCATCGGTCCCGTGCGGCCCGCATCACGTGGAGGGAGTCCATGGCATATCCCGTGACGTTGATCCCCGGCGACGGCGTTGGTCCGGAGCTGTCCGAGGCGACCCGCCGCGTGCTGGAGGGAACCGGCGTCGCGTTCGACTGGGACCTCCAGGAGGCGGGCGCCGACGTCATGGAGCAGGCAGGCACGCCGCTCCCCGACAACGTCCTCGACTCCATCCGGCGCAACAAGGTGGCGATCAAGGGACCGATCACGACACCGGTGGGGACGGGCTTTCGCAGCGTCAACGTCGCCCTGCGCAAGGAGCTCGACCTCTACTGCTGCCTGCGCCCGTGCAAGCTCTACGCGGGAGTCCGTTCCCGCTACGACGCGGTCGACCTGGTCATCTGCCGCGAGAACACCGAGGACCTGTACGCCGGCATCGAGTTCGAGGAAGGCCGGGCCGAGACCCTCAAGTTGATCGAGTTCCTGTCGGACCTCTCGGGACGGGAGATCCGCGAGGACTCCGGCATCTCGATCAAGCCGATGTCCATCACCGGAACCGAGCGCATCGTGCGCTACGCGTTCGAGCACGCCCGCCGGTACGGCCGGAAGAAGGTCACGGCGGTCCACAAGGCGAACATCATGAAGTTCTCGGACGGGCTGTTCCTTGCCACGGCGCGGAAGGTGGCCGAGTCCTACCCCGACGTGCAGTTCGAGGACCGGATCGTGGACAACCTCTGCATGCAGCTCGTCCAGCGCCCCGAGGAGTACGACGTGCTGGTCCTGCCGAACCTCTACGGCGACATCGTGAGCGACCTGTGCGCCGGGCTGGTCGGGGGTCTGGGGCTCGCGCCCGGGGCCAACATCGGGCAGGACGTGGCGGTGTTCGAGGCCACCCACGGGAGCGCCCCGAAGTACAAGGGTCAGAACAAGGTGAACCCGATGGCCCTGATGCTGTCGGGCGTCCTGATGCTCCGCCACCTGGGGGAGGACGACGCCGCCGACCGGCTCGAGCGGGCCATCGCGGCGGTCGTCGCGGAAGGCGCGTCGGTCACGTACGACATGAAACCCACCCGGGACGATCCGACCGCCGTGGGGACCAGCCAGGTCGCCGACGCCGTCCTGGAGAAGCTCGCCGCCGGCGCCTGAGCCTGTGCCCGGGGGCCTCGAGCGCCCCGAAACCTCAAGCCGGGCCCGAAATCGGCCGAAAGTTTCATCCGGAAGCCTCGAACGAGGCACTCGGCGCCCACTGGGGGGATCGGGAACCCATGATCGACCACGAACAACTCCTGCGGTTTCTGGCCGAACGCGGTGGATCCGACCTGCATCTGAAGGTCGGCTCGCCGCCCCTGGTTCGCATCGACGGCGTTCTCGAGCGGGTCGGCGAGAGTCCCGTCACCGGCGAGGACGCCCTCCGCATCGCCGCGGCGATCATGCCCCAGGAGCGCCGCGAGGAGCTTCGCGGCAAGCACGAGGCCGACTTCGCGTACTCGATGCCCGGCGTCGGGCGCTTCCGCTGCAACGTGTTCAAGCAGCGCGGCTCGGTCAGCATCGCGATGCGCCGCATCCGCATCGGCAGCCCGACGTTCGAGGAGCTGGGCCTGCCGCCGATCGTGAGCGAGCTGTCCGACTCGCCGCGCGGCCTGGTGCTGGTGACGGGCCCGACGGGTTCGGGCAAGACCACGACGCTCGCCGCGATGATCGACCACATCAACAGCACGCGCCCATGTCACATCCTGACGATCGAGGACCCCATCGAGGTGCTCCACAAGGACGCCACCGCGGTCGTGAACCAGCGCGAGGTCGGCGTCGACACCGGCGACTACCTGACCGCGCTCCGGGCAGCCATGCGCGAGGACCCCGACGTCATCCTGATCGGTGAGATGCGCGACATGGAGACGGTCGCCGCGGCGCTCGCCGCCGCCGAGACCGGGCACTTCGTGCTCTCCACGCTGCACACCATCGACGCGACCGAGACGGTCAACCGCATCGTCGACTTCTTCCCGCCCTACCAGCAGCACCAGATCCGGATCACGCTCGCAGGATCGCTGCGCGGCATCATCTGCCAGCGCCTGGTTCCCCGGGCGAACGGCGGCCGGGTTCCGGCGGCGGAGGTTTGCGTGAACAACGGGCGCGTCGCCGACCGGATCATCGACTCGAACCTGACCTCGGAGATCCAGGAGATCATCCAGGAGAGCGGCTTCTACGGGATGCAGACGTTCGACCAGTCGCTCCTGAGCCTGGTCCAGAACGGTCTGATCACCGTTGACGACGCGATGACGGCGGCCTCCAAGCCGCACGACTTCACCCTGATGCTCGAGCAGGCGGGCATCCAGGCAGCCGTCGCCTAGCCCGGCCGGTCCGCGCCGAGGGCCCGGCTTCACCTCGTAGGATTGCTTCCTCGAAGGTCGTCCAATCGCCTTGAGGAGGCAGTCCCATGCGGGTCACCATCGTCGGGAGCGGGTTCGTCGGCGCCACGGCCGCCATGCGGATCGCCCAACGCGGGCACGCGGACGAGGTCGTGATGATCGACATCGTCGAGGGCCTGCCCCAGGGCCTCGCTCTGGACATGCGCGAGTCGGCTCCGGTGGAGGAGTTCGAGCCGAACGTCCGCGGAACCAACGACTACGCGGACACGGCCGGGTCCGACGTCGTGGTCGTCACGGCCGGCCTGCCCCGCCAGCCGGGCATGAGCCGGATGGACCTGCTGGACAAGAACGCCGGGATCCTCCGGGCGGTGGTCGGCGAGATCGCGACCCACTCGCCGGAGGCGATCCTCATCGTGGTGACCAACCCCCTGGACGAGATGACGTTCCTCGCCGCCCAGCTCTCCGGTTTCCCGAAGGAGAGGGTCATGGGCATGGCGGGGGTGCTGGACTCGGCGAGGCTGCGGTACTTCATCGCCGAGGAAGTCGGCGCCTCGCCGGCGTCGGTCGACGCGATCACCCTCGGCTCCCACGGCGAGGCCATGGTGCCGCTGCCGAGGCACGCCACGGTCGGAGACAAGCCCTTGACGGACCTGGTCGATTCGGCCACGCTCGAGCGCCTGTACGCGCGCACGCGCGACGCGGGCGCCGAGATCGTCGGGCTGCTGAAGAAGGGAAGCGCGTACTACGCGCCCTCCGCCTCCATCGCGCAGATGGTGAACGCCATCGCCGGGAACACCAAGCAGGTCCTTCCGGTGTGCGCGTGGTGCACGGGCCAGTACGGGATCTCCGACGTGTACGTCGGCGTCCCCGCCCGGCTCGGCACGCGAGGGGTCGAGGAGATCGTGGAGCTCGACCTGAACGACGAGGAGCTGTCCGCGCTGCGAACGGCAGCCGAGGGGATTCGTGAGAAGTGCGCCGACCTGGCGCAGGTGACGTGAGAGGGGGAGC
>Ga0335082_10008294_pt1 | contig 11281 bp, 11 predicted proteins | sample Lox_Sample_41_FD_206718 | JGI IMG/M metagenome (GOLD analysis project Ga0335082, IMG submission 206718) | Soil microbial communities from Loxahatchee National Wildlife Refuge, Florida, United States - Lox_Sample_4.1 | ecosystem: Environmental > Terrestrial > Soil > Wetlands | place: USA... | reverse complement strand
GCGTCGTCCCCCAGCTGGTCCACCAGGCGGGCGAACCCGTAGATCGCCATGAGGTGCGGCCGGAGCTCGCGGGGAAAGAGAACCGACGCGACGGGGAAGTTCTCACCGCCGGAGCGGGAGAGGACCTCGGCCGCGGACGGGGCCTCGGCCTCCGGGGGCATCAGTCCCCCAAGACCTGGATGAAGACCTTCCGATCGCGCGCGCGATCGAGCTCGACGAAGAAGACGCGCTGCCACTGCCCCAATTGGAGCTCGCCCTCGATCACCGGGATCGCCTGGGAGGCCGACCCGATCAGGGCGTGCTTGAGGTGCGCGTGCCCGTTGGGGAACTCGTGGTCCTCGGGCACGATGTTCTCGGTCCGGATCGTCATGTCGTCGTGGCGGTATTCGCCGTCGGAAGGCACGAGCGCGTGGATCATGTCCTCGAAGTCCCGGATGAAGCCGCTCTCGCTCTCGTTGATGAGGACGGCGCAGGTGGTGTGGGGGGAGAAGATCAGGGCCATGCCGTTCTGCACCTGGCTCTTCGCGACGGTGTTCTCGACATCTTCGGTGAGGTCGATGAACTCCGCGCAACGCGTCGTCGCGAAGCTGTGATTCTCGAACACCATCCTCATGCGCAGAAACCCCCCTGGGTCGCCGTCCGCGCATGGATTCCGAGGTGCGCCGACGCCACGATCGACCGGCGGCGATGCCAGCCAACCGATCCGAGTTGTCTGCGATTCTCCGACGCCAGTCGCGGGGTGTCAAAGGCGGCCCTCGGACCCCGGCAGCGCGGATCGAGGCGCCGCCGGAGGTGCCCGCGGCGTCCGGCCTGTCCGGGGCTCGGCGTATACTCGCCGCGGTGGCCGTGCTAGGCGGGGAGCTAGCGGTGCCCTGCACCCGCAATCCGCTCGAGCGGGGCCGAATTCCCGCCCGCGGCCCGTGTGGTCCGGGAACGCCCCGGGCACGGAGCGCTGAAGGCCGGGTCCCGCGCGACGCCAACTCGCGAACCCCGTCAGGTCCGGAAGGAAGCAGCGGTAAGCGGGCGATGGCGGGTGCCGCGGGGTCACCTGGCTGGAGCCACCGGCCCGGTGTGCGGCCGAGTCGCACGTGGTCAACGGCGGGTGCACGGTCACCATATGTCGTGATGGTGAGCGGCCGCCCGGGAACCGGACGGTCCTGGCGGGGGAGAACACGTGGCCGAGGAGACGCCCTACCGGTCCCTCTATCGGAAGTACCGGCCGCAGGCGCCGGATGACGTCGTCGGTCAGGACCACGTCGTGCGGGCACTGGTCGGAGCGGTCCGCGAAGACCGCTTGGCCCACGCGTTCCTCTTCTGCGGGCCGAGGGGGACCGGCAAGACGTCGACCGCGCGGATCCTCGCCAAGATGGTCAACTGCGAGAAGGGCCCCACGCCCGAGCCGTGCGGCGTCTGCGAGCAGTGCGTGGCGATTCGCGAGGGGCAGCACCTGGACGTCGTCGAGATCGACGCGGCCTCGCACGGCGGTGTCGACGACGCCCGCGAGCTTCGGGAGCGCGCGCCGACGGCGCCGGTGCTCGGGCGGGAGAAGGTCTACATCCTCGACGAGGCTCAGCGGCTGTCGCGCGAGGCGTTCGACGCGCTGCTGAAGCTGTTCGAGGAACCTCCCCCGAACGTCCGGTTCGTCCTGGCGACCACCGAGCCGCACAAGATGCCGTCCACGATCGTCGGACGGTGCCAGCGCTTCGACTTCCGACGGATCACCACCCAGGACCTAGCGGCGCTCCTCGAGCGCGTCGCCGGATCGGAGGGATGGAGCCTGAGCCCGGGTGCCGCCGAAGCGCTCGCGCGTCAAGCCGAGGGATCGGCGCGCGACGCGGAGTCGCTGCTCGACCAGACCGCGGTGCTCGCGGCCGGCGAGATCACCGAGGAGACCGTCGCGACGCTCGTCGGGGCGGTGCAGTCGGACGCGCAGTACGAGCTGGCGGACGCCGTCGCTGTCGGGGACGCGCGGGGCGTGTTCCAGATCGTCGACGGGCTCGTGCAGCGGGGTCAAGACTTGCGCTACCTGACCACGCAGGTGCTCGCGCACTTCCGCGACCTCATGATCGTGCAGGCGGCGCCCGACGAGCCCACGGCACTCGACGTGACGCCGGACGAGCACGAGCGGCTGTCGGCGCAAGCGGCCAAGTTCACACCGGCCGAGCTGTCGCGCGTCGTGTCGCTGCTGCTGGCGGCGCAGGCCGACATGCGGTGGACGACGTCGCCGCGAATGTCGCTGGAGCTGGCTCTGCTGCGCGCGACGATCCCCGAGGCCGATCCCACGCCGGCCGGGCTCGCCGCCAGGCTCGAACGCCTCGAGCGTCTGGCCGGCGTCCCCGGCACGGAGGGCGTGGCGGCCGCAAGCGTTGCGGAGTCCGATCCGCCGACGACGGTGCGAGTTGAGAGGAAGGACGCCCCGACGAGCAAGCGCCGGCCGCGCGCGACCCCGTCCGAGGATTCGCCTCAGGCGGCCGACGCAACCCCGGCGGGCGATGAGGACGCGGGCGTGGGGCAGAGCGGGGCAACGGCGGATGCGAATGGTGATCGGGCGAGGAGGCCGGAGGGACGCCCGAGCGTCAGCGAGGGTGTCCCGCAGGCCCCCGGCGAGAGCGTCGGTGCGGAGAAGGACCCGAGCGCGAGCGAGGGTGCTTCCCAGGCCCCTGGTGAGGGGAAGGGTTCGGCTGAACCTCATGCGCCGTCGACGGGCGCGCTCGACCTGCAGACGATCCGGCGCTCGTGGAAGCAGATGCTCGACGTCCTCCGCGAGCGGCGGCAGATGATCCTGAGCGCGAACCTCGAGTCTGCGACCGCGATGTCGTGGGACGGCGAGACCATCGAGATCCTGTTCCCTCCGGGCCGCAAGTTTGGGGTGGAGAAGGTCCAGGCCCGCGAAGCCGATCTGCAGAGCGCGTTCGTGGAGGTGTTCGGCGTTTCGCCGAAGATCGTCTGCCTGACGCGTGACGCCGTTCCGCAGGACGTCGTGCACCTCGAGGACGACGAGGCCGAGCCGGTGACGACCGAGGACGCCGTCGCCCGGCTGCGCGCCGAGCTCGGGGCCGAGCCGGAGGAATAGATGTACGAGGGCCCCATCCAGGACCTGATCGACGAGCTCGCGCGCCTGCCCGGGATCGGTCCGAAGTCCGCACAGCGGCTGGCGTTCTACATCGTGAAAGCGCCGGCGGAGGATGCGATGCGGCTGTCGGAGGCGATCGTCGCCGCCAAAGAGAAGGTTCGGTTCTGCCGTGAATGCTTCAGCGTCGCCGAGGGCGACCTGTGCAGGGTCTGCCGCGACCCCGGCCGCGATCCCACCGTGATCTGCGTGGTCGAGGAGCCCAAGGACCAGGCGGCGGTCGAGAAGGCCGGCGTCGTCAAGGGCAGGTATCACGTTCTCGGGGGCGCGATCTCGCCGCTCGACGGCATCGGCCCGGACGACCTCCGGGTCCAGGAACTGCTCGATCGGGTCGGCAGGGACGGCGTCGAGGAGGTCATCCTCGCGACCAACCCCAACCTGGAGGGGAACGCGACGGCGATGTACGTCGCCGCGCTGCTGAAGCCGATCGGCGTCAGGGTCACTCGTCTCGCGAGCGGCCTCCCGGTCGGCGGCGACCTCGAGTACGCGGACGAGGTGACGCTCGGTCAGGCCCTGGAGGGGCGGCGGGAGATGTAGCCTCGCCGCAGCATCCCCGATTTCGTCAGGTCGCTTTACCTTCTCACCGTGTCCCAGGCGGGACCCCGGACGGCACCCAGCGACGCAACGGCCCCGAGCAGGATGATCATTCCCCCGACCGCGAGCCCGATCTGGTTGCCGTCCAGCGTGATCGGGCCGGCGTCGACGGTGGAGACACTGTGCGCGAGCGCTCCCATGCCGAGCGCGCCCAGGCCCAGGCCTAGACGGAAGAGCATCTGCACGCCCCCCATGATCCGCCCACGAATCTCGTCCTCGGTCACGCGCTGCACGAGCGTCAGCGCGACGACGATCGCCACGGAGAAGGCCGCCCCGAACACGACGGCCATGACGAAGGCGAGCCACAGGAACGGGAGCAGGGCCATGACGATCAAGACGGCGCCGCACGTCGCGACCGCGAGGATGAACACCTGCGCCTCGCCGCGCCTGACGAGGAACCGGACGAACACGAGCCCGATTCCCATTCCCGCGCCCCACAGCGCGGCCAGCCACCCGAACTGCACGTCCGAGCCCTTGAGCGTGTCGTGGATGAAGAATATGCCGATCGCGAACAGGACGCCGCCGCCGAACATCGACACGACGAGGCCGTAGGCGAGCGATCGCAGCCCGGGGTGGGCGAGCACGTAGGAGAACCCTTCCCTCACCCCCGCCATGAACTCGATGTGCGCCGGGCGCTCCTTCGGCATCAGCGGAAGGCCGGCGATCATCGCCGCCGAGAACAGGAATGTTGCCGCGTCGAAGTAGAACGCGAAGCTCGTGGAGTGCTCCCGGTAGAAGGTCGCGAAGGGAAGGCCACCCGGGATGTGGCCGGCCGCGACCGACAGGCCGCTGAACACGGCCGCGGCCAGCGGCAGCGTCCCGTACGACGTCGCAAGCACCAGGCCGTTCGCCTCCTCGAGGTTGTCGCGCCGGACCAGGCGCGGCACGCTCGCGTCGCGCGCCGGGATGAAGAAGAGCGAGATGCACTCGTGCACGAACGCGATCGCGTACAGGGCGCCGATGCCGGCGAACGGCACAAGGGCGATGAGCGCCGCGCGCGACAGGTCGCAGGTGACCATGATCGTGCGACGGTCGAACCGGTCTGCAAAGACGCCGCCGACGGGGGCCGCGAAGATCGGCGGCACCAGCCGCAGGATCAGAACGACCGCGACGGCCGTCTGGTTGGACGTCAGCGCGGCCGCCGCCGCGATGAACGCGAGCGTCGCAACCCAGTCGCCGAGCGACGAGACCATCTGCCCGGTCAGCAGCCGCACGAAGCCGTGCGACTTCAACACGCCGCCGAACCCGAGCCTGGTCGGACCCCTGCGTCGGTCGGGGGCTCGCCGCGCCTCTGCCCCGCCGGCCGCCGCGGCGGCCGGCTCGCCCGATTCGCTCACCAGGACACGTTACCCGTCCCGCTCCGGACGGTCCGGTAACGTTGGCCGATGGTCGTCGTGGTGACCGACAGCGCCGCGAACCTCCCCCCCGACCTCGCCCGAGAGCTCGGCATCGACGTCGTTCCGATGTACGTGACGGTCGGGAGCGAGGTGTTTCGCGACGGCGTCGACCTCCGGCCCGACCAGCTGTACGAGCGGCTCGCGCGGGGCGACGCCGTCGCGACGACGTCCACGCCGCCCCCCGCCGACTTCGTCGCCGCGTTCGAACGGGCGCGTGATCGGGCCGTCGTGTGCGTGACGGTGGCCGGATCGATGAGCGGCGCGCACGGCCAGGCCGCGCGGGCGGCGCAGGAGTTCGCCGGCCGCGTCGAGGTGGTCGACTCGCGGACGGCGTCGATGGCGGAAGGGTTCGTCGCGATCGAGGCGGCGCGGGCGGCGGCGGCCGGCGCCGACCTCGCCGCCGTCGCCGCCCGTGCTCGCGAGGTCGCCGTCGCCGCCCGTCTGTTCGCCACGGTGGAGACCTTCGACTTCCTGCGGCGCTCGGGGCGCGTCACCCGGCTGCGGGCGTACGCGGCGACGGCCCTGGACATCAAGCCGGTGTTTGCGTTCCGCGACGGCGAGCCCTCGGCGATCGCTCGCCCGCGCACGCGCCGGCGCGCGATCGACCGCGTGATCGCCGAGACCATGAGCTCCGCCGCTGGGCGGCAGCTGCACCTGGCCGTAGTCCATGCCCGCGCCGCCGCGGAGGCAGCGGCAGTGATGGAGGCCGTGGAGGGCGCGGCCGACGTCGTCGAGCGCTACGTCGTCGAGGTCACGCCCGTCGTGGGCGCGCACGTCGGGCCGGGGCTGGTCGGAACGGCCTTCTACACCGACCCGGACTAGGCTTGCACGTGATGGCCGGACGCATCCTCTGGGTCGTCGGCGCGTATCTGGCCGGAACGATTCCCTCCACGCTCATCGTGGCGAGGCTCCGGTGGAGCCACGGGGGCCGGGCGCTCGCCGCCGAGGCCCGCCGCGAGACGGGCGAGCTCGACCCGCACATCTTGATGACCAAGCGCCTCGGCGCCGCGTGGTCGGCGCTCGCGGCGACGACGGATGTCCTGAAGGCGATGGTGTTCCTGGTCGCCGCCCGCGAACTCGGTGACCTGCCGGCGCCCTGGCTCGCGGGCTGCGGCGTCGCCGTCGTGCTCGGCCACGCGTTCCCGTTCTATGCGGCAAGCATGTCCGGCCGCGGCCTGGCGGCTGCGGCAGGCGTCTATCTGGTCCTGCTGCCGTGGGAGATGGTCGTCGCCGGCGGGATCATCCTGGTGGGGCTCGCCCTCAGGAACTCCGGCATCGCCACCACCGGCGCCCTGCTCAGCGTTCCCTTCGTCGCCGCCTGGCAGGGCCAGCCGCCGGCGTTCGTGGCCATGGGGGCCGCCCTGTTCGTGCTGATCCTTGCCCGCCGCCTGGAGGGGGTGGGCGCCGTGATCCGGTCGGGCGTGCCGGCGGGCAGGGCGATCCTCTCCCGCGCGGTCTTGGACGCGACCGCGACGCCGGGGGGAGCGGTCGCCGATCACGGCGACTCGAGGCCGCCTCCGGTCTCCTGACCCGTTCGCCTTCTTCGGCCGTCGCCGCCGGGTAGGCTCGGGTGTATGCCCACCGTGGTGCAGAAGTACGGCGGAACGTCGGTGGCCGACAGCCGGAGGATCCGGGCCGTGGCCGACCGCGTGCTCGCGGCCAAGCGCGCAGGAAAGAACGTCGTGGTGGTGGTGTCCGCCATGGGCGACACGACCGACGACCTCACCGCGATGGCCATGGAGATCACGCCGATCCCGAACCCGCGGGAGCTCGACCTGCTGCTGACGGCTGGCGAGCGGATCGCGATGTCGCTCCTGGCGATCGCCATCAACGCGGAGGGGTTCGCAGCGGCCTCGTACACGGGCTCGCAGGCGGGCATCATCACCGACACCTCCCACGGCAAGGCCAAGATCATCGACATCCGACCGGGCCGGATCATGGAGTCGCTCGAACAGGGGAATGTCGTGATCGTGGCCGGGTTCCAGGGCGTCTCCACGGCGCACGACGTCACCACGCTCGGCCGCGGGGGCTCCGACACGACGGCGGTGGCCCTGGCGGGCGCGCTCGGTGCCGAAGTGTGCGAGATCTACACGGACGTGGACGGCGTCTACACGGCCGACCCGCGTGTCGTGACCGACGCGCGGAAGCTGCCGATGCTCTCCTACGAGGAGATGCTCGAGATGGCCGCGTCCGGTGCCAAGGTCCTGCAGCTACGATCGGTGGAGTATGCCCGCCGGCACGGCGTCCGGCTCCACGTCCGGTCGTCGTTCACCGACGATCCGGGAACATGGATCGTCGAGGAGGATGAACGGATGGAACAGGCGCTGATCTCCGGGGTGGCCTGCGACGCCGACGAGGTCAAGATGACGATCGAGCAGGTCCCGGACCGGCCCGGCGTGGCCGCCGAGATCTTCCGCGCGGTCGCCGATGAGGGCGTGCACGTCGACATGATCGTGCAGAACTCCTCCCGCGAGGGCGAGGGGCGGACCGACGTGTCGTTCACCGTGCCCACCGCCGATCTCCCTCGCGCCGCCGCGCTCATCGAGCGCCTCACCGAAAAGGTGGGCGCCGCGGGACACACCGTCGACGACGGGATTGCCAAGGTGTCGCTGGTCGGCGCGGGCATGAAGAGCAACTTCGGCGTGGTCGCCGACATGTTCGAGGCGCTCGCGTCCGAGGCGATCAACATCGAGATGATCTCCATGTCGACCATCCGCATCTCGTGCGTGGTCCGCGCCGAGGCCGCCGACCGCGCGGTCCGGGCCGTCCACGCAAGGTTCGACCTCGGGCGCGAGCACGCGGGCGCGGCCGAAGAGGCGGGCTGAGTATGGCCGCCTCGCGAATCGCCGTCGTCGGCGCCACCGGAGCGGTGGGCAGCGAGATGACGAGGATCCTCGACGAACAAGGGTTCGCTCCCGAGCGGGTGACGTTGTTCGCGACTGCGCGCTCCGCGGGAACCCGGATCCCGTTCGGCGGCAGCGAGATCGAGGTCCGGGAGACCACCGACCGGTGGTTCCACGGCATCGACGTGGCCCTGGTCTCGTGCGGCTCGAAGGCCTCGCGCGTTCTCCTTCCGCCGGCCGCGGCCGAGGGAACCGTGTGCATCGACAACTCCTCGGCGTTCCGCATGGAGGCCGACGTGCCGCTGGTGATCCCCGAGATCAACCCGAACGCGGCGTACGAGCACAGCGGGATCATCGCGAACCCGAACTGCACCGCGATCACCGCGCTGATGCCGCTCGCGCCGCTGCACCGGGCGTTCGGGCTCCGGTTCCTGCTGACGTCGTCGTACCAGTCGGTGTCGGGAACGGGCATGCGCGCGATCCGCGAGCTTGCCGAGCAGGTGGGCAAGCTCCACGGCCAGGAGGAGGACCTCCGCCGGCCCGACCCGTCGGCGTTGCCCGAGCCAGAGGTCTACGCGCGCCCCATCGCGTTCAACGTGATCCCGGTGTGCGAGACACCCGACCCGGCGGGCTCCGGGTTCACCACCGAGGAGACGAAGATGTGCGACGAGGCGCGGAAGATCCTCGGGCTCCCCGATCTGCAGGGAGCGGCGACTGCCGTCCGCGTGCCGGTCGTCACCGGCCACGGCGTGTCGGTCTACGCGGAGTTCGAGCGAGAGCCCGTCGTCGACGAGGCGCGCGAGGTGCTCGCCGCCGCGCCCGGCGTCCGGCTGGTGGACGACCTCGAGAACGGCGTCTTCCCCACACCGCTGGAGGCCGCGGGCATCGATGACGTGCTGGTGGGACGCATCCGCCGGCCCGAGGGCGACCGGATGGCGCTCCTGTACTTCGCGGCCGGCGACAACCTCCGCAAGGGCGCCGCGCTCAACGCGGTCCAGATCGCCGAGCTGCTCGCAACCCGATAGGCGGCCGATTCACCGGCTGGCGCCGGTCAGCGCATCGGGCAGGTGCACGGCCGCTCGCCGCATCGGGGACACCCCTTCGCGTACCGGGCGATGGCCGCGTCGAGGTCGACGCCGGCGACGTTCGCCACCGAGATGAGCCACGCGAGCACGTCACCGGCCTCGTGCTGCAGCTGGTCGGCGTCGCCGTCACGGAGCGCGCGGGCGAGCTCGCCGACCTCCTCGACCATCCACCGGAACGTGCCGTCGGCGCCCCGCGCGCGGTCGCGCTCGAGGTAGGTGTCGCGAATCACGCCCTGAAGCTCGCTCAGGTCCATGGGCGTTGAGTCTAGGCGGAGGGGAACGTGCGGTCGCCGGTGGGAACCGGCGTCAGGACATGAACTCGACGATCAGCCGCTCGTCGACCGTGACGGGGAGCGGGATCTCGCTCCGCTCGGGCTGACGGACGAGCGTCCCCGAGACCGCGTCCTTGTCGCGCTCGAGGTACGGGGGCGGGTCGGGGGTGACCTCCATGGCCTCGCGGACCGGGATGAAGTTCTTGGCGGCCGGCGAGGCCGCGATCGTCTGGCCGGTTCGGACGGCGGCGCTCGGGACGTTCAGGCGCCTGCCGTCCACCAGGATGTGGCCGTGCGACACGAGCTGGCGGGCCTGCCGCATCGTCTGGGCGAAGCCCAGGCGAAGAACCAGCGAGTCCAGCCTGGTCTCCAGCAGCCGCAGCAGCTCCTCGCCCGTGACGCCCTTCTTGCGGCTGGCGCCGGCGAAGTAGCGGCGGAACTGCTTCTCCTGGACCCCGTAGATGGCGCGCAGCTTCTGCTTCTCGAGCAGGCGCATGTGGAACTCGGTCGGCCGGCGCCGGCCCTGACCGTGCTGGCCGGGCGGGTAGGGGCGCTTGGCCGCGGGGCAGTTGGGGCGCCCACAGATGGGTTCGCCCACGCGGCGGCACATGCGATGTCTTGGACCGAGTTTCTGCATAGCGGGGCTCCGATTATTGCAGGCGGGGGGCCCGCGCGGCACATATCGTGCCGCTCAGGCCCTCCCGGCTGGCTGTTCCTGCCGATGTCGGGACGGCGGGATTTGAACCCGCGACCTCAGCGTCCCGAACGCTGCGCGCTACCAAGCTGCGCCACGTCCCGTCGGACCGGCTCTTCGAGGCCGGCCCAAGCAGTCTAGCGGCCTCTCCTCGGGCCGTTGCTACGATAGCTTCGCCGATGCGCATCGCCCAGGTAGCGCCTCCCTGGTTGGCAGTTCCCCCGCAGGGCTACGGAGGGATCGAGTGGGTCGTGGCCCTGCTGGCCGACGGCCTGGCCGAGCGCGGCCACGACGTCACGCTCTTCGCCACCGGCGACTCCAAGACCAAAGCCAAGCTGGACTTCGTCTATCCGGTGGCGCCCGGACCGAGGCTCATCAACGACCCGACGCTCGACACCACCCACACGCTCTACGCGCTGCGGGATGCGGCATCGTTCGACGTGGTCCACGTCCACTCGCCGTTCGCAGCTCTCGCCGCGGCCGTCGAGCTCCCGGTGCCGGTCGCGCACACTCTCCACGGCAGCTTCACCGACGACATGCGTCGCCTCTACTCGCTGGTCGGCGACCGGGCGTGGTTCGTCGCGATCAGCCGGGACCAGCAACGCCACATGCCCGAGCTCAACTACGGCGGCGTCGTCTACAACGGCGTCAACCTGCCGGACTACCCGTTGCGTGAGGAGAAGGAAGATTTCGTGCTGTTCCTTGGGCGCGCGTCGCCCGACAAGGGCGCCCACCGCGCCGTGCTCGCCGCCAGGGAGGCCGGCGCCCGTCTGGTCCTCGCGGTGAAGGTGGCGAACGAGGAAGAGGAGCGCCACTGGAACAGGGACGTGCTGCCGGTCATGCCGTCCGACGCCACGATCCTCGGCGAGATCTCGCTGCAGGAGAAGGTCGACCTGCTGTCGCGAGCCCGTGCGGTGCTCTTCCCCATCGACTGGGACGAGCCGTTCGGCCTGGTGATGACCGAGGCGATGGCGTGCGGCACGCCGGTCATCGCGACCCCCCGCGGCTCGGTCCCCGAGGTGGTCGCCGACGGCGAGACGGGGTTCATCGTGTCCGTCGAGGCTTATCCCTCCGAGGCGGCCGCCGCGCTCGGCCGCCTCGGCGAGATCGATCCGGCGGCGTGCCGGCGCCGCGTCGAGGAGCTCTTCTCGAAGGAAGCGATGGTTGCCGGATACGAGGCCGTCTTCGAACAGGCCATCCGCAAGGGCTGAGCCCGAACCTCAGGCGGACCCAGCAGCCTCGACGCCCGCCTCCTCCTCCGCTTCT
>Ga0335082_10008293_pt1 | contig 11281 bp, 10 predicted proteins | sample Lox_Sample_41_FD_206718 | JGI IMG/M metagenome (GOLD analysis project Ga0335082, IMG submission 206718) | Soil microbial communities from Loxahatchee National Wildlife Refuge, Florida, United States - Lox_Sample_4.1 | ecosystem: Environmental > Terrestrial > Soil > Wetlands | place: USA... | reverse complement strand
TCCCCGTCATTATGAAACAGGACCTTGTAGTCATCACCGAAGTCGGTCACAAAGAAGCTGACCTGGCCGCTGTTTTCATAATCACCGGCTGTGATGCCCATCGAAGCAATCTCGCGCCCATCCTTGTTGAGCGCAAAGCCCGAGACATAGCTCTGATCGTCAAACGTTCCATCGCCCTTGTTCAGATACAGAAAGTTGGGCTCTGAATCATTGCCAACGAGCAGGTCCGGCTTGCCATTTCCACTGAGCGAGATAAAAATCGCGGTGAACCCGAAATACTTGTCCTTGTCCTCGACGCCGGCCTTTGCGGTCACATCGGTAAATGTTCCGTTTCCGTTGTTGTGAAACAGATGGTCGGGTTCTCCGGGTAGACCGCGCGGACCGCAGTTCACGGTCGCGCCGCGATACAGGCACGAGGCGTAGCCCACCGCCTTCGATCCGGCGATTGGCAGATTATCGCGGTCAAAGTGCACATAGCCCGTCACGTAGAGATCCAGCAGCCCGTCGCCGTCGAAGTCGCCCCAAGTGGAGCCCGGCGACCAGTTGCCGAGTTGAACCTGTGCTTTCTCGGCTATGTCGGAGAATGTCCCATCATGATTGTTGTGATAGAGCCGATTCTTGCCATAGTTCCCCACGTAGAGGTCCGGCCAGCCATCGTTATCAAAATCCGCCACCGAGCATCCGTAGCCCCAGCGATCGTTTGCAACCCCTGCCTTCTGCGTGACGTCGGTGAAGGTTCCATCGTGATTGTTGCGGAACAGTGCTGCGTGCGGTGTCGCTTCTTTACCGTCAAGCGCATCAAATGTCGAACCATTCACCAGGTAAATGTCGAGCCATCCGTCGTTGTCGTAGTCGATCAGGCAGACTCCCGACCCATTCGTCTCTACGATGAACTTCTTTTCCGGAACTCCCATCTTGTGGGTCCATCCGGAGAGCCCAGCAGCTTTGGTGATGTCCTGAAAGATCACCGGGCCTTTGTCCACAAAGCCGCCAGCGGTGATGGGTCGCTTCTGCGCGTCGTACACGGGAGCCGCTGCAACGCCTGAAGCAATGCCGCTGGTCATGCCGCCCTGTTGTGGCTTGGCCGGCGGCGTCTGTTGCGCCCACGCTTGGTTGTCGACGGAGATCAGAGCGATAAGAAGACTACAAGCCAGACCGCTAACGCGCAAAAGACACTTCCCCCTCAAGGGTGCAGTGTATCGTATTGTTCGCATCGCTTTCGAATCAACACGCGCGCCCTGGTCTGGTTCAGAACACTTTGAGCAGCAGCAGAATCAAAACAATCGTCAGGATGAGGCTGATGCCTCCTCCGCCGTAATAGCCCCAACCAGGGCCCACCCGATAGCCCCCATATCCAAAACCGAAAATGAGAATGACCAGCAGGATTATGAGAAGCATTTTCTCTTTCTCCTTCTAAGTTGAAATAGTCCCAGCATCAATAGGAGTTCAGAGCGAGACCTTTTGCTTGTAATCTATCCGCGTGTTCGCGAACGAGAAGTTTCGCGAACTTGAAGTGTTGCCATCGTGCAACCCCTACTCAGATGCTCTTCGTTCGCTGAAAGCTGTATTAGCACTTTTCATTCTTCTTAACTTCAGTCCTTGGTGGATCATGTGCCACCACCAGGCCAATTGCGTTCCATTTCTTTCTGCGCGAAAAACAACCACCTCATCTGGCGAGGCGTCAAAGATTACTGATGTGCACGCGTAACTCGAATTTGCAGGAGGTTAGAAATGCTTTGGACAATTTTTGTGATCCTCCTAGTCATGTGGCTCCTCGGTCTCGTTAGCAGCTACACATTAGGTGGGTTCATTCACATTCTGCTGCTTCTTGCGCTCGTGGTTTTGGTCATCCAGCTGATTACAGGTCGTAGAGCGGCACTGTAACTGGGGCCACGAAAGCTGGGGCCACGAATCATTAGCAGTTGGGCGGCGGGCACTCCGCCGGCATCATTACATTCATTCCCACGGGAGGTGGACATATGAATAAAGACAGCGTAAAGGGCACAATCGACGATGCGGCAGGTCGTGCAAGGCGACAGGTTGCCGAGTGGAGCGGTGACACCGGGGAACAGGTAAAGGGTGCCGCCCAACAAGTGAAGGGAAAGACGGAAAAAGCCATCGGAAAAATCCGCGATGCGGTCCATGATAAAACCCATCGCAAAGACCGCGGCACTGAAGATCGGCAGGAACTTGTCGATGACGTTCAGCGTTCCAAGGAGCCCACCTGGGCCAAGCGCTGATCGATTGTAAGCACCACGCGTGACTTCATCTGTGCGCACGAATAATTTCGAGGCGCACAGATGCCGCGTTCCCCATCAGTAACGGGCTCCCGCATCCTCTTGCCTTCAGTCACATACAAGAGTGCGCCCAAGCCGGGACCCTGCCAAATCATCGTGATTTTTTACCTCCCGCGCTTGCGAAAGCATTTCCAAGCGTCTATAGATATAGGTAAAGGCAAGCGCGTGCATGCATCGCCAATCGCGCGGCCTCAAGTGAGGTGCGTCTTCCGCAGGAACCACGGTTCACTGACGATCGACGGTCCACTTTCGGAGACATCCCGTTGGCGCGCCGTTGCGCGGGTGCTCCGAAGTCCAGTGGATGCCTTGAGTTGTGCCCTCCTTCCCGCCTCCTGTGTTCTCTGCGGATCCCCCCTGCCGCATTTCTCCTCCGCGCCAATTTGTGATGCTTGTCTGACTGAGTTTCCAGTTCAGGCCGATCCACGCTGTGCTCGATGCGGCGACCGCTGCGATCTCCTTCCCGAAAGCCATCTAGGAACTCATCTTTGCCGGGCTTGCCGGCTTGCGCCGCCCCCGTTCTTCCGGGCGGTTGCCTACGGCCCTTACGAAGGCCGCCTGCGCGATGCTATTCATGCGCTTAAGTACAGTCGCGTGCGAACTGCAGACCGCATTCTCGGTCGCATGCTGGCGCAGGCAATTGAAGAACTCGCTCCGGAAGCACCCGCTGAAATGCTCGTCATCCCGGTTCCGCTGTATCGATCCAAGCGGGCCACTCGCGGATTCAACCAGGCGCGCGCACTCGCTGATCGCGCTATTCAGGTACTCCGAAAGGCGCATCCCGAGTGGCGTCTCACGCTCGCTCCGCGTGCTCTCATCCGCGCTCGCGCGACCGCGAGCCAGGCCGGACTTACAACGCGTCAGCGCAGGCAAAATCTTCGCGGAGCCTTTCGCATCTCCGACGCGTCCGCCGTCGCGGGCAAACACGTCCTCGTCGTCGACGACATATTCACTTCCGGCGCTACGGCGCGAGCTGCCGCGAAGGCGCTCGCCGATGCCGGAGCGGCAGGCATCTGGGTCGCGACATTGGCGCGCGCCCAGCGATTCAACATCAACCTGCGCGGTTCGCGGGCGGCGGCTCAAACTGCGACCGCGCATCGCGGCACACCCGGCGAACTGCCGGCCAAGTTAAACCGGTCAAGCATGCACTCAGCTGACCAACCATCTTTTTGACGAGGGAGAAAAGATGTCGCTGGGAAAAGCCATGATTCATGCACGTAAACAAAAAGCCGTTGCGCGTGTTGTAGCCCACGCTGCTGAGCCCGTCCACGCTAACCACGTTCTTCAGTTGCCGGTGCTGGTGCTCAACGCATCCTACGAGCCCATCAACATCTGTGGTGCGCGCCGCGCATTGGTCCTTGTGCTCAAGGGCATCGCCCGTACCGAAGAGGAGCACGGCCTCACGCTCCACGCCCAGCGCAGCCGTATTGCGATGCCCTCGGTCATTCGTCTTCTTGAATATCGCCGCATCCCGCACCAGACCCGAGCCCTCTCGCGCAAGAACATTCTTCTGCGCGATCGCAACAGCTGCCAGTACTGCGGAACCGTCCTCCCCCCGGGCGAACTCACCCTCGACCACGTTGTTCCCCGCTCGCGCGGTGGCAACTCCACCTGGGAGAACCTCGTCGCGTGCTGCCACGCTTGCAATCGCCGCAAGGGCAATCGCATGCTCTCCGAGATCGACGACATGATTTTGCTTCGCGAACCGCGCCCGTTCTCGCTCCACACCAGCCGTCAGATCATGCGCATGCTCGGCCGCGGCGACGACCGCTGGCGCAAGTATCTCTTCTATTAAGGAAAGCAGGAAGAGCTGAAAGCGCCGCCGCAAGCTAAGAGCTCTTCCCGATGAGCCTGTTACTGCAAACCGACTTGCAATTATGGTCAAAAGGAAAACCGCCTCTTGCCGATGCTCATCGTCGCGATTACGCCGGGAATCGTGTTCGGCGGCACGCCCTTGACCATCGCAGCGATCTCTTTGCCATCGTCCACAATGACGAAATACGTTGTCACTGTGGGTCGTCCATCGGTGAAGTTGAGCGTGAATGTGCCCGTGCAGTCAGCGTTCACGCTATAGGTTCCGAGCGTTGGTGTTTCATTAAGATTTGCGACCTGTACGCCGCCAACAGTTACGGAGTCCACCTGTTGAAGGCCTCCCTTTCCGTCGAACTCGGTGATCGCAATTCCAACTTGTGGCCCAAGGGGCGCGTTCGGGTTGGTGTTTGGCGGGTTGCTCAATTTGGCGCCTTGGATCGTGAAGCCGTACACCCCGGCGATCAGCCAGTTATTGCAAAAGCGAGAAGTGTTGCTGATTTGCGCGTTGCCGGTCGCAGCAGCTGCAAATAGAGCCGCAGCCAGCAGGGGCAGTCCCTTCTGAATGAGTGTCGTCATTTTTCCATCTCCCTTTCGGTTGATTGAATCGGTTGAATTCTCATGCCGCACGATGCTTCTGTCGGGTGTGCAGCGTGCGAGTGTTCGAGGTTCTACTGTTCTTTGCCGCACAGTCAATCGACTCGCGCTGAACACTGCATGATTTGTTAAACGGTGAATACAGAATGGCTTATCGGTTCTGCTGAACTTCACTTGTGTGGTAACATACGGTCCCTCGGTACTGATTTGTGAGCACGCCCGCCAACTCCGGCCGCCGGTTCAGCACCGGACTCTTCGAAGTGGACCTCGTTTCCGGCCAGGTCACGAGGCAAGGACGCAGAGTGCCCATTCAGGAACAGCCGTTTCGTGTGCTGTCCATGCTGCTCGAACATCCCGGTCAGATCGTGACGCGCGAAGAACTTCAAGCGAAGCTCTGGGCGGCCGACACCTACGTGGGTTTCGACGAGGGCCTTAACACAGCGATCCGGAAGCTCCGCGTTCTCTTTGGGGATTCCGCCGATAACCCAAGATTCATCGAGACAATCCCACGCCGTGGCTATCGATTCATCGCTCCTGTGGCTGAGGTGACCGTCCCAGCCGCTAAGGTTCAGGATTCCTCCATGGTTTCGTCTGAAGGAACTCGCTCAGAAGCCGCCTCCGAGACCGTTCGCGAACCTGAGTCACTGAAGAAGCATTCAGGCGTGCCCACTGCATATCCCTCGCACCTCCTTTTCCCGACGCTAAGAATGTGGACAATTGTTGTTGTACTTGTCTTGTCCCTCGTCGCCATCTCCGCAGTCTGGATTAGGCATTCCCGCTCTCGTTCCTCCGTTCAGGCGCGCTCCGCAAAGCGAGGTATGCTCGTCGTTCTTCCTTTTCAGAATCTGAGCGGTGACCCGGCGCAGGAGTACTTCAGCGACGGCCTGACCGAAGAGACGATCACAGACCTTGGTCAATTGAGCCCGGGCCAGTTGGGCGTGATCGCCCGTACCTCGGCCATGGCATACAAACACACCGATAAGACCGCCGGCCAGATTGGCCGCGAGTTGGGCGTTGATTACATCCTCGAAGGCAGCGTTCGCCGGGAGGGAAGTCGGGCGCGCATCAGCGCACAGCTGATTCGCGTAAGCGATCAGACCCACCTATGGGCACAAAACTATGATGCCCGCGATCTGAATGACCTGATCGAGGTACAGAACGCCATCGGCAGAGCCATTGCCGACCAGGTCCAGCTCAACGTCGCATCGCTGCATCCCGCCGAGGCAGCAAGATCGCGCCCGATCAATCCTGAAGCCTACGACTTATACCTGCAAGGCCGCTTCTACTGCAACCAGAGAACGCCGGCCTCCATGCGCCAGTGCATTGAACTGCTCAAGAAGGCTACGGTTGTTGACCCGGACTATGCTCAGGCCTACGCTGCGCTCGCCTTTGCCTACGACGTCAGCAATATATTCGGCATACTCACGTCAAGAGAGAGCTTGCCGCTGGCGGCGGTGGCGGCAAACAAGGCGATCGAATTGGATCCGGCTATTGCCGAGGCCTATGCAGCTCTTGGAATGGAGAAGTCTCATTTTGACTTTGATCTTCCGGAAGCGCGAGCAGAGTTTCTTAAGGCGCTCGAACTCAATCCCAACTCTGCTCTGGCGCATTTTCTCTATTCCAATTGCTATCTGACTCCGATGGGCCTCCGTGCCGAAGCAATCGCGGAAAACAAGAAAGCCATCGAACTCGACCCGCTGAATCTGGCAATGAACAACTTCCTGGGAGAGACCTACAAGCTCGCGGGCGACTACGAGGCCTCTTACAAGCAGTTTCGGCGCACGCAGGAGATGGATCCGAACTTCCCGCTCTCGTATGAATACCTCTCCGGCCTTCTTGAAGTAATGGGAAGATACGAAGAGGCAATTGACGAACGCGAGAAGGGCGATGCTCTTTATGGCTGGACTCAAAGCGCGGCAGCTGAGAGAGCTGTTGCATTACGGAGGGCTTTCAGGAACGGGGGCGTAAAGGGGTATTGGAAAGAGCATCTGGCGCAGGATATTGAGAGCTTAAAGCGCCCGGGAATCGTCTTTTCGCCCGTCGATATGGCCTTTGACTATGCCCAGGGCGGCGAAAAGGATAAAGCATTTGAGTGGCTCGAAAAGGCGTATGAGGCACGGGAAGGAGGCGAACTGACTCTTCTCGCTGTCGATCCCGTCTGGAACAACCTCCACGGCGACCCCAGATTCTCAGATCTCCTGAAGAGAATTGGATTGCCGGAGTTGGATCGCAACGCACCCGACGCCCTCCAACACGGCACCCGTTGAAGGTCCGACAAATTCAACTTTCCGAAATCAAATCATGCAATCGGAGTATTGCACTTGTTTACCAGGGCGATCCTACGCACCCCGGGCAGTAACTTCGCCGAAGGCCTGACCACGGTCGATCTCGGCATGCCGCACTTCGATCAGGTGCTTACCCAGCATGCCTGCTACTGCGATGCGCTCCGCGAATGCGGCCTCTCGCTGACAGTACTCGATCCGGACTTGCGCTATCCCGACTCCACGTTCGTTGAGGACACGGCCATACTCACCCCGCGCGCCGCGATCTTGACTCGTCCCGGCGCCGCCGCGCGCGAGGGCGAAGTCGAAGGAATCCTCCCTGCCATCCAGACGTCTTTCGGCTCCATTCTCAGTATCGAAGAGCCCGGCACCGTCGATGGAGGCGACATCTGCGAGGCCGAGAGTCACTTCTTCATCGGCATTTCGCACCGCACCAACCCTGAAGGCGCTCGTCAGCTTGCCGCGCATCTCTCTCGGCTCGGCTACACGTCCTCTACGATCGACGTTCGCGCCATGACCTCGATCCTCCATCTCAAGAGCGGCATCGCGTACATCGGTGAAAACACCCTCGTTGTTATGGACGAAATGGCCGCGAATCCACAATTCCAGGGCTTCAATTTGATCCGCGTCTCTGTAGAGGAGACCTATGCCGCCAACTGTGTTCGGGTCAACGACCGCGTGCTCGTGGCCTCTGGCTTTCCGCGTCTGCGCGACGAGTTGACCGCGCGCGGCTTCAGCCCGCTCATCCTGAACATGTCCGAGTTCAGAAAGATGGACGGCGGTCTCAGCTGCCTCTCACTGCGCTTTTAGCGAAGTCATCCCGAGAAGCGCCGTCTTCCCTCGATCAATGAAGGGTCATCCCGAGCGGCCGCAGGGAGTCGAGGACCTGCATTTCACACTCCGCCGGGTGCCTATCCAGGCGCGACGACCGGGGCCCCTGGCGACAGGTTGGTCGCTGGGGCGCGCGAGACGATCCCCGCGCTCTCCTATGGTTTTTTGAGTTCTACTGTTTCGCCTTCTGCGTATTCCCCGGAGGGTTCGGTTGCTGCCCAGGCTGTCCCTGTGCCGGACCAGTCGAAGTAATGTCCTGCCCGTCGTAAATGATCTTCACGCTCGAGCCAAACCGCTTGTAGTCCGTGTATTTGATCGTGTCGCGAATATGTACGTCCTGTGCCAGGTATCCCGCGCCCCCACCGAAATGAAGAACGCCTTCACCCTTCGTATACACAGGAAACCAGTACTTCCCATCCACCTGTTGGCGCCAGGTCATGAACGGCGGATGAAGGTCCTCATTTCCCTTGCGGGTGTCATCCGGCACCATTCTGCCATTCGTCACCACGATCTGAAGGTCAGACTGGTCCACCCAGATCCGCCCCAGAAAGTACCGCTTCGCCTTGAGAATCTGCTTCGGGCTGACGTCAAACACGTAGCAATCTACTTCATCGACCTTCTGCCTCCCAACGTACTTAACGTTGTACTGCTGGATCTCCTCCGTCGTCAGCACAAACGGATAACCGCGCTGGATGTCCTGTAGATCCGAAGGCGACATGCTCACCCGCTGCAAGGTGTTCTCGGGCGCGAAGACCACCTTCTCCGTGCGCTTTCCCGACGGGTCAAAGATCACGTCATCCACCTCGTACCACTCCCCGTCAACCTTGTTGTCGTCGTTCAGTGTCTGAACCCGGGCCAGGCGCCGGTACGTATAGTGATTCAGCGCCTCCTGGAATTCGCTTTCCTTTGCCGCAAACTCCTTGATGATCTCCTCGGCAGGCGTCTTCGGCTCGGAAACATCCAGTCTCCCGAATCCGGCGTCAAGCGGCATCGGAGTGAAGCTGTCCTTGTCTTGGGCCCGAGCACCAGCCGCTCCGAGCGTGACAACCAGCCCAACCCCGCACAGTGCCGCCCATCTTTGAATGCCCACTTGATGTCTCCTTTGCACGCTCTGCCCCTTGCCGGCTGCACCGCCTTACCCGGTATACAACATTAGACGTATATACAACTCGGCGGGATGGAAGCAAAATCGATCGTTGCCCTTTCGGCAGCCAGGTGCTTCGTGTGCGCCAGAACCCCCATCCTGAGCACTTTGCACCTGCGAACCGTTCTCTGGTTATCTGTTGACGCGTCCCATCGACGGTTTAAGCTGTTCTGGATCAGGCTCACGCGGGCAGCTCGAAAAATCGCTCAGGTCGAGCGCCTCTCACAGCTATCCGAACCGTCGAACCGAGGAGAAAGCTGGTTTCCATGCCAGACAGCTATCACCTTCCCGCGCTAATTCTTACGGTGCTTCTGCTGCCGGCATTTTTCCAGCTCTACCTCCGATTCAAAGATACCCGAGCCCTCCTCTGGTTTCTCGGCTTCCTGTTTGCCGTCTTCCGCATGTTGCAGTTCTACGACCTCGGCTGGTGGAACGTCTCCGACACCGTCGCCCACCCCTGGATCGCAGCCGCTGGGGAAACCTCCATCCTCGTCAGTTCCACTCTCTTTCTCGCATCGCTCTCTCCTGGCGGGTTCCGCCTCGGACGCTTCTACGTCATCTACGCCATTCCGTTCACCATCCCGCTGATCATCTACGCCGTGCTCCTCTATTGCGTCTACGGCGGAAGTTCGCCCGTTGGCGCCTCGGTCCTCATCTTTCCTGCACTTGGTGCCGTATGTCTCCTGATCGGCTGCCTCTGGGGATTCGCGCCGAGCGCCATCCCCAGGGGCATCCGTCTCGCGCTTTGCATCGTGCTCGGAGGTGCTGGTCTCTGGATCTGTATCCGCGTCGGTGGCTCCCGTCCTCTCGGGTTCGCCGAGTGTGCAATGCACCTCACGGCGGCCCTGCTGGTTTTCTTCGTCTTTCGCCGTCTCTCGCCCGGAACCGTCCTCGCGGCTCTTGGTTTCATCGCCTGGTCGGCCAACATTGGTGAATTCCTGCCTTTCGGTCTCAATCAGCCCATCGGCATCGGGCTCACCCGCATCGTCGTCATGGGAAAGGTTGTCGCCGCGATCGGAATGATCCTTCTCGCTCTCGAAGATGAGGTCTCAATCAGGCAGACGGCACAGAACCGCGAACGCCACGCCCGCAAAGAACTCGAAGCATACACGCGCCTCACGCTTTCCCGCCGGCGCATCGACGACTTCGATCGCCAGTCAACCGTCATCTGCCAGACCATCGCTGCCAACAGCCGCTTCACGCAGGCCGCCCTCATCCTTCTCCAGCACTCCGGCCAGTACCGCCTCGCCGGAGCCGCAGGGTTCGACGACGCCACGGTCAACGCCCTAGAAGCCCTCGCCGCTCGGCTCCCCTTCAAGAGTTTCCTCGACGCAGGCTCCGCCAACCCCGCGCTCGAACACAGCCAGACCGTCAACCTCGATCTCGAGCCGTGGCTTGTCCCCGGCGACGACCTCAGCCGCCTCGGCCTTACCAGCGTCTTCGCCATCCCGCTCTATGGCCGATCCTCAGCCGAGGGAGTCCTCTTCCTCACAGGTCTTGCCGATCCTGACGCGTCGATCTCTGCGGTCGATCTGCTTCCTCTCGAAGTCCTCGCCTCACGCATCCAATCGGCGCGCGGCCAGACCATGATGCTCGAGAAGCTTGTCGATGCCGAGAAGTTCGTCGGCCTTGGCCAACTCGCCGCCAACGTCACCCGTCAGCTAAACAACCCGCTCACCGTAATCCTCGGCTACGCATCGCTCCTCGAAGGAGTTGAAGACCTCAATCCCCAGGCCCAAAAGGGAGTGGAGGCCATTCTCACCGAAGCGCGCCACATGCGCCTCACCCTCGAGAGCCTCGCCCGCATGTCGCACCCGCAGGGCGATCAGGTCACCGCCATCTCAGTCACAGAACTGCTCACCGACCTCGAGCAACTCCACCGCTCTGAATTCGTCCAGCGCTCCATCGACTTCCGCGTCTACATCGCTCCGGCCCTGCCCCGCATCCTTGGCAACGCCCAGCAGGTCCGCCAGGCCGTCCTCTACTGCCTCCAGTTCGCCATGGACGCCGTCGAGAAATCCGACGCTGTGGAAAGAACCGTCCGCCTCGAGGCCAGCGCCGACAGCAACAATCAGGTCCAGATCCTCGTGGCCCACACCGGGTCCCCGTTCCCGTTCCCCGCGCGCGCATTCGACCCGTTCGTCCCCGAGCCGTCCAATACAGAGTCCTCGTCGAGCCTCGGCCTCAGCATGTGCGCCACTATCCTCCGCGAAAACAATGGCCGCGCCTCCGCCGTCAACTTCGAACCCCGCGGCGCCGGCATCCTCCTCGAACTCCAGGCCGCCTAAGGCCAAATCTAATTTGAGGTCATCCCGAGCGACCGC
>Ga0335082_10008292_pt1 | contig 11282 bp, 6 predicted proteins | sample Lox_Sample_41_FD_206718 | JGI IMG/M metagenome (GOLD analysis project Ga0335082, IMG submission 206718) | Soil microbial communities from Loxahatchee National Wildlife Refuge, Florida, United States - Lox_Sample_4.1 | ecosystem: Environmental > Terrestrial > Soil > Wetlands | place: USA: Florida... | reverse complement strand
TGGTGACCAAAACAGTGCCGGAAGCGCTGCGGCCGTACATGGCGCCATAGTTCGACGTGAGGACCTTCACATCCTGAATCGCGTCGAGGCTGGGATACACCATCAGTGTGCTTTCCGCGCCGTTGAGCCCGGCATTCAAAACGTCGCTGCCATCCACGTCGAAGTTGTTGTATTCAACGCGCCCGCCGTTGACGCTGTACTTCACGCTGCCCGCCAGGCCCACACGAGCCTCGTCTTGCCCGGTCTGGTTACTCACGCCGGGCGCCAAGGCAATCAACTGAGTGAAGTTTCTTCCGTTGAGGCCAGTGCTAACGATTTCTTTGTTGGTGATGGTGCCTTCGATGTGGCTGGTGTCGGTGGTCGGAATCGCCACCTGTTGACTCACGACGTTGGCTGTTTCTGAAACGCTGGGAGGCAGGAGCGGGGCGTCAATTTCCAGCGATTGATTCGCGGTCAGTGTGATATCGGTCTGGAAATTAGCGAACCCCGGAGCACTCACCTGGAGTTTGTACTGGCCGGGCGCGAGATCATTCAAGGTGTACTGACCCCGTTGGTCCGCCGATATGTTCGCATTTCCGCTCGGGCCTGAGATGGTTGCGGTAGCACCGGGAATTACAGCACCCGTGGGATCAGTCGCCAAGCCGTAGATTGCAGACTTGCCTTTGTGAGGAGACGCCGGAACAGCTTGTGCCGCGGGCGCTGCAGCCTGGACTGCTAAGGGAACTGGATTTGGCGTTGCTGCCTGCGTCGAAGTCGGGGTCGATTCGGCGAGGGTGGCTTCTGCCGGGTGGGTAGCCGGTTGAACAAGCGGAGGGGACAAAGTCAAAACGGCATCAACTTCACGATTGTCATTCGTTGCCACCGCAACGGAAATGTCAAAGATCTGAAATCCTGGCGCTTTGATATTGACGGAGTAGTGTCCTGCAGGAAGATCTTCGACGACATACTGTCCCGCCTGGTTCGTTGTTGCGGTTTTCGGTTCTCCGGAGCCTGTGACGGTGACCGAAGCTCCGGGAATGGGAGCTCCATTCGGGACGATGACTGTTCCGTGCAGACTTCCCCGTTGTGCATGAGCGGCGATACCTACTGTCAGGCAAAAGAAGAAAGCCAACAACGAATGCTTCAATCTCACGTGGAAACGCCCCCTTGCAATGGCAAAAGACCATCACGACTTGCAAATGAAAACCAGCCGGGAATGCCGATGGCGCGAGCGGTGACCACCAAAGCTACTTTTGGATTGTTACAGCCATATGAAGGCGAGGTTAATTTCCGGTAAGAACCCAGCAGGCAAAGTCATCGAGATCGCCTTGGTGGCGGCATCGAGTTTGCACCGCCTTTTCAACAGCAGAGCGCGATGACGTTGTCAGAAATTCACTTTCGTTTAACTTTTTCGTCATGCCTGTGTAACAGGCTTAACGGATATTTCTTGCGCACGGATTCGTATGGGCGTGCGTGTTCTCCCCGATTTTTTCCGTCTATTTGCAATGCAAGCCCGGCTGGTTCAGAGGCTCGAATTTTGCCGGAACCGGGGATGTTCCCCCAGGCGCAAGACTAACCTTGTCGAGTTAAAGGAGACATGGAAATGATGAAAAAGCTTCTAGTGGCGGCGCTGGTCCTGTTTGTGGCAGCGCCGATGGCTTTGGCTGATAACGGCTGTACGGGCGGCGCCACTGCACAGGCGATCATCGTCGGCTCTTCAGCTCAGTTCAATGCCGGCGCTTACGCGGTGAGAAAGATCATCACAGATGCAGGTGGTACGTTCAATCTCTTCTCCGTGAAGGGCAAAGACAGTGCAGGTGCCGGATTGGCTAACGTCGTTGATCACCGGATTGCTGGTGATCCAGCCGACGGCGCGACCCTCTGGGTGGCATGGGACGGTTCCACCTCCAATTGCAAGTTCTGGGCATACTTCTCCACCGACTCGACCGTGGGCGTGAAGGACTTCTACGCATACGGAAAGAGCGGCACGAAGAACGTTGCCTTTGCCTACGGCTCCTTGTCTGGTTTGCAAGACGGGCACGTTGACGAGTCATGGTGCGGAGCGAGCTGCTCGCAGAACAAAGTGTTCGGTCTCAGCGATACCAAGATCTGGAAGGCAGGTATCGATGACCTTCCGGCCTCTATCATCACGGCTCTCAACAGCCATCCCACTGGCAGCAGCGTTCCTCCGCAATGCGCGAGTGGCGTTTACTGCTACTTCAGCGCAGCCGCAACCGATATTCGTCCAGAAGATGCGCTATACGCCTCCACCCGTGCATTGAGCAACTATGACTCGAAGTCTCTGAAGGGTCTGGGCTACAACTCTTCGCAGTGCGGTGGTGACGGACTGGCGACCAGTCTTGTGGGTTGCCCGATCTATAGCTCGATGGGATCCGGATCCAAGTTCTTCGTTTCCAAGTTCAAGTTGACTGGTGCGGACCCGATCGCGACGGGTACAGTGCCGCAATCGGTGACACTCTCGGTCGGGGCTTCTCCGGTCGTGGTGTTCGTCAACAATCAGGATACCGCCGGCTTTGGTAAGAAGAGCGGCGGCAACTACGTTTTCAAGAACATCAACAAGGAAGTGCTCTCTGAAGTATTCCAGGGCAATCTGACTCGTACCGACGACCTGCTCACCACGGGCGCGACCGCTGGGGCGCGTTCTGGACAGCCGATCCAGGTCATCATTCGCGAGCCACTCTCGGGAACCTACAACACGTTTGAATTTACTGCGGTCCGCACGCTGGCCGGAAGCGGCAGGGTTATCGCGGCTTTCAAGGCTGGAACGGCGGGCAACGTTCAAAGCAATGCGTGGAGCGGTCAGGAAATCGGTATCAATCCTGCGGGCGACGGAAGTACCTTCTTCAACTACTGCACGACCGGCAGTTGCACTCACGGCGATGCTGTAGCCTGCCCGACCAGCGGCTTCCCCACGGGCTCCAAGCAGTGCGTGGATCCGGTGTGGTTGAGCAACCCCTCTGATCCGAGCGCTCTGCGGCTTCGAGCTATCGGAACCGGAGAAGAAGTCCCGGCGGTTGTAAACCAGGTGAGTGGCCAGTCGACGCATGCGTCGGCAGCACCGAACGGGATTGGCTACTCCTTCTGGAGCTTCGGTAACATGAAACCGGCGGTGTCGTTCGATTCCGCCAACAACGTCGTGGGCTATCTCGGGCACTATTTGACGGTTGACGGCGTTGATCCGCTGTTTAACCGTCCCGACGATGGATCGAATGCCCAGGGTGCATACAACATGCCGGTTTGCCTGTCACCGCCGTGTGCCCAGGTCATTCCATTCACCCACATTAACGACGGGACCTACCCGCTGTGGTCGTTGCTGCGCCTCGTCACTTTCAAGAATGTGCCGAGCGCAATTTCCACGTTCGTGAATACTCAGATCACGCAGTCCAACACCGACCAGTTGGACGAGTATCAACCGCTGCTGGACGCGAGCGGTAACCTGCAATTGTTCGTGTTCCGCTCGCACTTCAAGAACACGAATAACGGCAACAACGGATACAGCGCTTGCACCGACTTCTCACCCCCGACCGGCACCGGTTGTCTGACGGATGCGGGTGGTGACGTTGGAGGGGCAGTGTTCACTGTTCAGGCGGACATTGACTTCAACCTGAATACGGGCTTGCAGTTGCTCGGAGTCAGCCAATAAGGGCGACAGCAGCATCATCAGCCAGAAGCGGGTGGAGCGAAAGCTCCCCCGCTTTCAGTTGTTTTGCTGGAAACATCGAAGTCAGGTCTTTATACGAATAAGGAGTTTTGCCGGTGAAATCTGGGAACTGGTCGGTCTTCTTCTCCATTACGTTCATTTTCTGTTGTGGCTTCACGCGGGCGCAAGACGCGGCGGCAGGTTCGCAGGTGAGAGAGCAGGCGATTTCCTCGCGCGCGGCAGATGTCTCTGATACTCATGACAACGCCTCGTCTTCTTCGCAGTCGGCTGTCCCGGGTATGGATCCGAAGACAGGAAAGCCGCTGTATCTCTCAATCAAGGAAAACTGGGAATCTCTGTCGGTGAAAGGCAGTGAGTTGACACCGGAACCCCCGCTGGTGGGCGAAGTCACGGAGGAAGCAACTTTCACCCGAACATTGGTCGCTCTGAAGTGGCGGCCTGGGGACGCACTGGATGTTTATGTCGTGATGCCCAAAGGCGTCACCAAGCCTGCGGCGGTACTTTATCTGTACAACTACATGGACGATACGGATCGTTTCAAGAGCGACCGCTGGTGCGCGAACGTGACCGCAGGTGGAATGGCTGCTGTGGGTTTTGTCTCTGCGTTGAGTGGCCATCGGTTTCATGACCGTCCGATGAAGCAGTGGTTTGTCAGCGAACTGCAGGAGTCCTTGGGGAGTACAGTTCACGACGTGAAGTTCATCCTCGATTACCTCGCGTCTCGTGGCGACATTGATATGAGTCGAATCGGCATGTTTGGGCAGGGATCAGGAGGGACGATCGCCATACTGTCTGCGGCGGGCGATTCGCGCATCAAGGCGATCGACGTGCTTGAGCCTTGGGGCGACTGGCCCGTTTGGCTGGCCAAGTCATCGGTGATTAAGGAAGACGATCCGAACAAAGATCTCTATACGAAGAAAGAGTTCCTCAAGAGGGTGGAACCACTTGATCCGGTGAGGTGGCTTCCGAAGCTGAAGTCGACTGCAATCCGCATTCAACAAATCGCGGAGTACGATGATTCAGTTCCGCCAGAGTGTCAGAAACGAATCAAGGCCGCCGCCCCAAAGCATGCAACCGTCGACGAGTTCGACAGCTCTGTGCACCTGGCTACGGTGCAGGGTGGCGGAAGAATCTTCGACTGGATGCGAGGCCAATTGACGAAGTTGAAAGCGTCGGATAGCGGCGCCAAGAGCGCGATTGCCGACAAAGTCGCTGAAGCCAGCACTGTTCGCAAGTAACAACTTGGGATGGAGTTCTAGCGGGAAAGTCTTTGGGACATAAATGCCAGTAGGCCTTTGGCGGAGCTCCCTTTATTCTTGCGGTCTTCTACTCCTGCACGATCACGACCTGAGGATGCGAGTTCAACGGGGATTCATCGATGTAGAAGGTGATTGAGCCGTTGGTCACGGATGCGGTTTGGCCACCGAACTTGCCAGAGCCGTCCGCGTTGATGGCGTATCCACCAATCGCGATGTCGCCTGGAATCAGAAGTACGCAGTCAGAATCGGCACAGTAGTTCGTGTCGCCGAAACTCGTATCCTGACTCATATTCACGACTGCCTGGTTGGGATTTGCGGAGGCGTGGCCAGTTAGGTTCACCGACTTCGCATCCAGAGGCTCGTCGGTACCATACGTAAAGCTGCCTTGAAGCGACGTGATGAGAAATGGTGGTGGCGGCCCGATGGTCGGGGTCTGGAACGCAAGGCCACCGGCTTGCGCGGTAGAGTCGGTGCTCAGCAGAAAGCCTGTTATGCAGGCGGATTGTGTATTGCACGCGGCCGATGTCAAATCCGTCGGGACAGGAATCACGTATCCCACCAGTGGATGAATGCCGATGTTCTGAGTTCCCGAAGCGAAGAATGCAAAGCGTCCACTGGCTGAATCCATGGAGTAGGCACCGGAAAGACCGATGGAACTGAGTGTTCCGGCCTGGTTCTCATACTCCACGCCTGTGAATCCCCCCATGCCGTCAAACGACAGCGTGCCAACACTTGGATCTGGCCCCAGAGAAGATATTCCGGCGATATGAAAGATGTGCGAATTCTGAAGCGATTGAAAGTTAAACGGACCGACCGTGGCAATGGCCTCACCGCTGAGCAGCGGATTTGTGGAGCTCGGCGGGCCAACTGTCGCAATCATCACCTCATGGCTGCTCACCGGATAGAGGACCACATTCAAAGAGAGAGTTCCCACGGAGATGCTGCCGGTGCCCCGGCCGTCTGCGGCGACCGTGAAAGTCCCGGAGCCTCCCGTGAGCGCAGAACCCAAAGTGCCAGCATCGTTGGTGTCAGCGGCGACAGCGCTGAAGGAACCTGAACCGGCAGTGGCGGAGCCTGCCATTGCAAATCTTTCTTGGGCTGCATCCCAGCCGCTCAAACCAAATGCGTACATTCCACTGATACCGGAGTCTTGAAAAGTTCCGGGATCCTGGACCCGCACAATCCCAACAGCGTGCGTGCCCGATCCCGTACTATCATCAAATTCGACCATCCGTCCACTGTTGAAGTAGAAGGAAGCACCAGCATCTGCGGGTTGACAATAGCCCCCGTTTGAATCCCGACCTGTCGAACAGCCGCCCATGGCGATTCGGAAGTGTGTGGTCGTTCCCGCGGAATCGATCAGGGTAACGCAGCCGCGTTTACTGCTGCCGATCGAGTACGTGCTACCCGGCAAGATGGTCAGATTCGGCTGCGAACCTGTGACGCGGTTAATATCTTCATGCCCACCCGTAATTGCTCCAGAACCGTCGACGATGAAGTTGCCGGAAACCGTCACGGGTCCATTTCCATCGAATCCCCGCAACTGGAAAGCGTAGGAACTCTGCGCTTTCAGGTTACTTTCCGACCCCGTGTCGCAGAGGTCGTTAATGTCAAATACCGAAATAGCCGGCGCGGGTAGCGCTATTGCCGGATAGGGATATTGCGAATCAGAGACTAGAAGATTCGGAAAGAAATTTCCGAACCCACCATTCTCCGTCAATCCTCCCGCGCTGGGCACTCCTGAAACAACTCCGGCAGCGTTCATTACCAAGCCGGGAGGAAAGCTTGCCTGTCCGGCGCTGCCAGATACCAAAGACCAGCTATAAGGCGGCGTGCCTCCGGTCGCCAGCAACTGCACCGGGGCATAGGGTATCCCTTTATTGGAAGCATTAATGAACGCTGAGTGAAAGCTGGGAGCGTTTGGTTTTAGTGCAGCCGGAATCACCACGAGGTTGATCGTCTGCGATACGGCTGTGACGCCCACGGAATCGGTGACCTGCACGGTGAAGCTTGAGCATCCGGGGGTGATCGGAACACCCGCAATCGATGGTCTGGAAGTGTCAGCGTCGACCTCCAAGCTGAATCCTGCAGGTAAAGATCCGGAAGCGATGCTCCATGTGTAAGGCGGTACTCCTCCGCTCTCGATCACTTGCAGATCGCCGGGTGCACTCGTCTGTCCGAGTACTTTTGTGCCGGCAGAGGAAGCCAACACGATGGAACCAGGATCGGGACATGAGGAAGCAGTTGAAGCGGAGGTCCCGACGATTGCTGGTGCCGGTTCAATGAAGACACCCAGCGACGCAGTGTCGGTTCCAGAAGTGGCGACTATTGTGACCTGCGTTTCTTTGTCAACCGTGTCAGGCGCGGTGTACGTGGCGCTACTGGAAGTTTCGTTTGAGAGAGTTCCTACGGGTTTTCCGAATGCCGTTTGCAGGCTCCAGATAACATCCGCGGTGCTTCCCGACGAGATTGTCACGGTGACGGATTGACCCTGGTCCAGGCGCGGACTGCTGGAAGGAGTGACAAATTGGATGCCGGACTGCGCCGGAGGCGTCGGACCGTTGCTACAGCTGAGTGCCGTAAGACAAAGTAACATCCCTACTGCGCAATAGAAATTTCTGAGTTGTTTCGACACGTAACCTCTGGAGGCGCAGCTAAACAAGAAAGCTTTCACAAGTGCAAGGTCTGCAGCGAATCGGGAGCAGCCCATTTGACGGACAGGGACAGGTCACTTACCGCCGGAAGAACTTACGAATTCGGCGCGAGAAGATCCCCACAAGGCCGGTTCCCAACAGGGCCAGCGTCGCTGGCTCTGGAACCGCCGTCGTATCAGCACCCACGGTGATATCGGCGATCCCGATTCCATCAGCAGGTCCGGTGAAGCTCACCGACTTCGCAGAGCCGGAGAAATTCAACCCAATCGAAGTCCAGTTGCAGTACGTTGGAAAGCCGGTGCAACTCCCGTTGTTGGGAGACAGCGAGATCGTTGCAAGAATTGTCCCGGTCCCGTTTGCGCCGCTCCAGATTGTGACGGTCTCGCTGAAAGCGGCGGTGTAAAAGAACTGGATGCCTCCGGAAAATCCGTTGTTGACGTTCATGTAACCAGTGACATTGGCGCCGGTAGTGCCGTTGATGAAAATCGCTGGGGTGCCAGTCGGATTGGGTGCGAAGGCACCACTGCCGCCGTGGTACACCGATCGCAATCCGAGGAAGTTCGACGAAAATGTGATCCCGTAATTAGGTGTGCCGGAAATTCCCGCGCCGTTGTAGAAATCGCCAACCGCCTGCATGTCGCCAAGGCCCTGAAAGTTGAGCAGTTCGCCGGAGTGAGCGTAGGCAGCAGATGACACCATCAACAAAAGAATGGCGGTACATGACGACATGATGAAGCGTTTCATAAGAATCTCCCGTGGTGTGGGCGAAGGTCCACAGCAAAAATTTTCCGAACACACCTGTACAAAACCGTAAGCAGTATCTTCCGCATCCTGTTACACCTGGGTCACACGAGTGTTAACAGTGTGTGAATTTCGTTTGGTCCGGTGGCCGAACCAAACGTAATCTGTGGAAAATGGGTGACGAAACCTCTTACGGGCATTGCCTGCTGTCCCGCATTTCGCTGAACTGCCGCGCTGAGTTAAGGGGAGACCAGTTTGTTAATTTCTGGCGAAAATATCGGGCGCCGAATGATCCGCACAAAACGAATGCGATACAGTTTTTCCTGTAGACCTGACAACGATGACCGAAGGGATTGGGCAAGAATGAGAAAAGTTTTTCCCACCGTTGCGATAGAGTTATCGGAACAGCTCCCCTAAACCTCGAGTTTGCCTGGTCCGGGTAGAAGATTGCAGATCGTAACCTATTACAAAATAAAGGCTTTGAATGTTCTGGCAATGGGGTCTTAATCGTTCGGACTTCGGTCACGTTCGTGCTTGAGAAAAGCCACAGCGAAGTGTTTGAGAATCTGCTGGACTCACCAAAAAGGGTAGGAATGGGGAACCACTCGTCCAACCAAGGGACCATCTCCAAGACAAACGGAGACGTTGATTTATCCACCGAAGGCGTTGGCCGCGTCTTTGTTGAGGGCCGCAGCGCGATTATGCAATCAGTTGAGGCGGTAATTCGAGAACTGGCGCAGAGTGAAGTCCCGGTTCTGCTGCTGGCAGAGCGGGGCGCGGGCAAGCACACAACCGCCAGGCGAATTCACGACTTATCTCGCCGGAGCGCGGCGCCATTCCGGGTATTGCATTGCTCAACTCTGAAGCCGCGAGATCTGGACGCTTCGATTGAGGACTCGCACGATGAGATGGGGACGATCTTTTTGAAAGAACTCGCTGACTTGAATGCAGAGTGTCAGGCGTATCTGCAGCGTACCCTGTCAGGGACATCGGGATCCGAGTCGTGTCGACAGATGCCGAGATTTATCTTCGGAAGTGCTTGCGATCTGGAAGTCGAGGTGAGCGCGCGGCGCTTGCGCGAGGACCTGTATTACCGGATCAGCGGCGTCTGCTTGCGGCTGCCTCCGTTGCGGCAACGCAAAGAGGACATCCCAAAATTGACGGAGCATTTTCTAACGAAATATGGGCAGGAGTTCCGGCGTGCAATTCCGGCCTTGGGGGTGGAGACGGAGCGTTTGTTTCACGATTACGCCTGGCCTGGAAACCTGCGCGAGTTGGAGGCCGCGGCGCGTGTGCTGGTGGCTCTGGGAGACGAACGTCTGGCGATGGGTGGACTGCGAGCATTGTTTCTCCACCGGCCACCAGCCGGCAATGGCCGAACCACGTCACTGAAAGCGGCTTCGAAGGCTGCCTCCCAGGAGGTGGAGAAAGAACTGATCCTGAAGGTGCTGACGCGCACGCGATGGAATCGACGGCGAGCCGCGGCGGAATTGCAGATCAGCTATAAAGCACTCCTGTACAAGCTCAAGCAAATCGGATTTGAGGGATATGGAGCAACTTAGCTCCGTGGAGAAAGTATGAAGAAAGTGATCGGTACCGCAGTCCTGCTTGGCATGAGCCTGGCAGCGGCTGCAGTGTTGGCGCAGACGGCCGACCCAAAGCCGGAGACGCAGCCGGCCGCTGCAAGAGCCGATGAAATGCGGGATGCGAAGCAGGTCGACTCATCCGATTACATCATCGGAGCCGACGACACATTGCATATCTCGGTCTGGAAGGAACCTGAATTGTCAGAAACCCTGCCGGTTCGTCCGGACGGGAAGATCTCAATGCCGCTGCTCAATGACGTTACGGCGGCAGGATTAACGCCTTTGCAGTTGAGAGATTCAATCACCGAGAAGTTGAAAAAGTACGTCGCAGATCCGCGCGTGACGATAGTCGTGACGGGGATGAACAGCCGTCGCGTCTTTGTCACCGGCGAAGTAAACCATACGGGACCCATGACTCTGCTGCCGCATATGACGATGTTGCAGGCTTTGGCACAGGCCGGTTTCACGCAGTTCGCCAATCCCAAGGCGATCTACTTGCTCCGCACCGAGAATGGAAAGCAGCAGAAAATACCTTTCAATTACAAGGAAGTAGTGAAGGGAAATCACCCGGAGCAGAACATCGAACTCCAGCCGGGTGACACGATTGTGGTTCCGTAAGGCACTGCGAATGAGAAGACGCGAAGGTGTGTTGACCATGTCTATGCTGGTGTTTGCGCTTGGAGTTGTATCAGCGCAGGACAATCCGTCGCCGCAGTCGCCTGCCGAGCCGCAGTCGACGCAGCAGCCCGTCCCGGCTTATGGTCAAGGCACGACTCCACCATCCAGCAGTGAGAATCCTCCGCTTTCTGGCTTGGATCTACCGTCGCTGGAACCGCACGCTGCACCGCTCAGTTATCTCCAACCAGGCGCGACCTTCAGCGAGTCGGTCAGCACCAACATTGAGAACTCGATCGGGGGATCTTCGACAGGATCCATCAGTCGCGGATTGGGCAATCTGGCTTTGAAGCGTCTTTGGAGCAACTACGACCTGTCCCTCGACTACCTCGGAGGTATCGCCTACTACACCCGAGGGCCCGGCCTCAAGCAGGTGCAGGCGTTTGGCGTTACCCAGAAGATCCTCTGGAAACGCGGGGAGCTTTCGCTACGGGACAGTTTCAGTTACTTGCCTGAAGGAAATTTCGGCGGTGCCTATGGTTCGTTAGGATCGGTGGGCGTTACGACAATGGGGCACACCCCCTTCGGTGCCTTCTGGGGTGGGAATGCGTTTGGAGCGTTTGGGATCACCCCGCGAATCGTAAATGTTGCGATCGCGGATGTCACGGAACGCCTCACTCCAAAATCCTCATTTACGGCTGCCGGAGGATACGCTTTCACGCACTTCTACGGCGACGATACGAACAGCACCACATTCATCGGCAGT
>Ga0335082_10008289_pt1 | contig 11284 bp, 9 predicted proteins | sample Lox_Sample_41_FD_206718 | JGI IMG/M metagenome (GOLD analysis project Ga0335082, IMG submission 206718) | Soil microbial communities from Loxahatchee National Wildlife Refuge, Florida, United States - Lox_Sample_4.1 | ecosystem: Environmental > Terrestrial > Soil > Wetlands | place: USA: Florida... | reverse complement strand
CAGCCTGTACGCCGGTTGGCTCGGCTTCGGACCGCAGAAGTACTTCGAGGTCCCGGCGGAGGCGCAGCAGGTGCCGAAGGTCGATTTCGGCGGGCAGCCACACTGAGCCGTCCCGGCCGCTGGCGGGCGGGCGCCGGCGGTCAGGGCGTCGTGGATGGGGTCCGCGCCGCCTCGCGCTTCAGATACCCGACGATGGCCTGCGCCTGCGCCTCGCTGATCGCGGTGCGCAGGTGCGGCATCGACGGCTGGTGCTCGTCGAGCATGTGCCAGACCTTGCTACGCAACGCCTCCGGATCATTGTGGGCGAAGTAGGCGCGGTCGAACACCACCGTCGGCGCGGGGATCGACTCCGCAAAGCTCCCCGCTGGAATGCCGTGGTCGCCGTGGCAGCCGGCACAGTACTGCGAATAGGTCGCGAAGCCGGGCGACAGCAGCCGGACGAACACGGTGACCTGCTCGGACTCCGCGGCGCTGAGGCGCGGGGTCAACGCGGGCATCGCGGCGCGGCCGTGGCGGACATCGACGCTCAGGTCGGCGTCGCTCACGCTGCGCTGGAAGGCCGGATCGGACAGGTCGCGCGGCGTGCGCACGCCGGGCGGCAGCGAACCGCCGGGATGGCCGGTCGCCCCGTGGCACGGCTCGCAGCGCGCGATGTAGATCACCGCGCCGGCGTCGGCGCTGCGCCAGTCGATATCCGGCAGGCGCTGGAGATACACGACCAACGTCTCGACGTCGGCGGCGCGGGCGCGCATGGCCGGCACATCGAGGGTGAGCGCACGCCCGTCTCGGATGCGCCGCACCAAATCGGCGGTGGATGACTGGGTGAGCACGCCGTCAAAGAGGTTGCGCGGCGGGGGAGCGAACCAGGCCGCGTCGGGACCATCGCCGCGGCCGCTCGCGCCGTGGCACGGCGCGCAGTGTTGGAGATAGAGCTTGCGGCCGTCGGCCGCGAAGGCCGTAGCCGCCGGCACGAGCGCCAGACACACCAACACCGTTGCGGCGCGGCCGCGCGGTCCCCACATCATGGCCGGCGACCGGTCAGGCCAGCACCGCGGCGAGGCGTGCCGGGAGGTCGGCCGCGGCGACGCTGGTCCAGTTGCGGCCGACGCTCGCCGTGATCGCCTCGCGCACGGGTACGCTGGCACACTCGCGCAACAGGCCGAGGAAGTGCGGTGGCGCCACCAGGACGAGACGGTCGTAGTCGTGCCGCCCGAGTCCCTCGTGCAACAATGAGGTCAGCTCGCGCGCGAAGCGCTCCGCTTCGACCGCCTTCGGCGGCGTGCGGGCGTCGGCCGCCGAGCGGCGCGCGCCGACGCGCTGCCGTACGCGGCCGGCCCGGTCGGACACGAGCTGGCTCACCTTGGCAGCGCTGTCGGGGTGCGCGAGCTCGCGCACCGGTTGCCAGGGGCTGGTGCGGCCGCGCGCGGCGAACAGTCGCGCGCGCTCGGCGTTGGCGATCAAGATCCAGCGGGTCGTCATCGGGACAGCCTCCAAATCGGCGGCGGACGGACCGCCGCGCTTGCGGACGGGCGGCGCGTACCTCAGGTTCGCTCCAGCGCCTCGCGCAGCTCGGCGCACGGCAGACAGGTATCGGCCGTGGGGACGGCGCGCTGACGGGCGAACGGGATGGGCTCGCGACAGGCCTTGCAGGTGCCGTACTCGCCGCGATCGATCCGCTGCAGCGCCCGTTCGATGGCCGCGATCTCGTCGCGATCGTGCTCATCGAGGCGCGTGAGCAGTCGCGCGATCGTCTGCTCCTGGCCTTCCTCCTGCATCTCCGCTTCGACACTGGCGTCGAGCCAGCGCAAGTCGTCTTCGAGGTGCGCGACCTGCGTCAGAAGCTGGCGGCGCTGTGCCATCAACGTGCTGCGGAACTCGTCCAAGCGCTCCATGGTACCCTCCACGATCCACTGGCCTGCCGTGCATGAGCCGCGCAGGGGCCGATGGCTCTCTCATACACCCTCGGCTCGCAAAGCGCAGGCCAGGGGTGGCTCGCCTGAACCACCGGCGCCGTGGCGGGAGGTCTTGCCAACGGTCGGAATCTCCTGCACGACACGCATGGTGCGCTCGATTCCAGGCGGCCCGCCGTTCTCGCTTGTGGGAACGGCCCCGTGTGGGCGAAGCGGATCGGGGTCGTGCCGGATGATCGGCGCGGCTCTTGCTGTATTGTGAAGACGAACCCGGAAGGGAGATGGCATGACGATCAAACGCATTCTGGTTCCCGTCGACTTCTCCACCAGCGCCCTGCGCGCGCTCGACTACGCCGTCGACTTCGCCAAGCCGTTGAAGGCCGAGCTGACCGTGTTGTTCGTGATCGAGCCGATCTACTACGCCATGCCCGATCTCGCCGGCGGCCCCATGATCAGCGGCCTGATCGACGAGCAACAGCGCAGCGGCCGCGTCCAGCTCACGCGCCTGCAGCAGCGCTACGCCAAGCGACGGGTGAAGGTTCGGGCGCTGCTGCAGACCGGCACGCCGTACCAGGCGATCGTCGATACGGCCAGGCGGCAGAAGGCGGACCTGATCGTGATGGGGACGCATGGCCGCACCGGGATGGCGCACTTGCTGATGGGCAGCGTTGCCGAACGGGTGGTCCGCATCGCCGCGTGTCCGGTGCTCACCCTCCATCCCGGCACGACGCGACGCCCGACCGCCGCGCGGCGGCGGCGGTCGACCACGGCGTCTACGGCAAGGCGAAAGTGATCGAGCCCGCGCGCACGGTCAGCACACACGTATCGGCGCTGCGCGCGACGCCCTCCGCGACGCTGCCGAGCAGCGCGTGCGTGAGGCCGCTGCGGCCGTGCGTGCCCATCACGATCAGGTCGGCATTGAGCGACTGCGCCGCGGTGGCGACGGTGGTCGATACCTCGCCCTTGATCGTCCGCTGCTCCCAGGTGACGCCCTTCAGGTCGAGAGTCTGCACCAGCGCGTCCCATTCTGGCTGCAGCTCCTCGGGCTCGATGACGTAGATCTCGCCGCCGGCCAGGTCGGTTGCCCATGCATAGGCCTGCACGATGGGCTCGATGACGTGGAGCAGGACGAGCTGCGCACCCCATCGACGCGCCAAGGCGATCGCTTCGTCGAGCGCGGCGCGCGACGCCTGCGAGAAATCCGTCGGCGTCAGGATGCACGCCGGCTTCTCCGGCAGCGCCCGTCGCGCCAGCAGCACCGGCACCTCGGCGTTGCGCAGGACCCGCTCGGCGGTGCTGCCGACCAGCAGGTCGCTGAGGCCCGTGCGCTTGCGCGCACCGACCACGAGCAGGCCGCCCCCCAACTCCCGGCAGCCGGCGATCAGCTCGGTGTGCGGCGCCCCGACGCGCACGTGGTGGCCGACGGAGAGCCCGGCGAACGGCGCGCCGCTGGCGGATTGGCGCAGGTGCTCGGTGGCGCGCGCCACCAACTCCGCCTCGTCCGCGGCGTGACGGTGGATGACGCGCTCGTAGAGCGCCGGACGATGGACGACGTGGAGGAGATCGAGGCGGGCTCCGGTGGCGCGGGCCAACCTCACCGCCGACTGCACGGCCAGGTCGGCCTCGGGCGAGAAGTTGGTGCCCACACAGACGCGCTGGAGGTTCTGCATGGGCAGGGCTTACCACGTCATCGGATCGACGGGTAGCGCCGCGCCGCGGCGGCGTGCGTTTGCCTCGCGACGGACGCGGAGTTAGCGAAGCGTCATGCGCGTGCGCCGCTTGCCGAACGACGACGACGCATGCGGCTGGACGGCCCTGCTGCCGCCGCTGCCCTCGGCGCGGCGGCTGTGCGGCAACGAGCACGCCGACTGCGCCGTCGTCGGCGCCGGCTTCACCGGCCTCGCCGTGGCGCGCCGTCTCGCCGTCCTGCGCCCGGACTGGCGTATCGTCGTGCTCGACGCGCAGCGCGTCGGGGCCGGGGCCAGCGGTCGCAACTCGGGTTTCGTCGTCGACCTGCCGCACTACGATCCCGGCCGCGGCGTGGACGGCAACCGCCGGCTGTTGCACCTGGGCCGCGCCGGGCTGCAGCGGCTGCGCGAGCTGGTGCACGCGCACGCGATCGCCTGCGACTGGACCGAGTGCGGGCGCTTGCACGGCGCCGCGACGGACACCGGCCGCCGCGCCCTGCAGACGTTTTTCGCCGGCGCCGACGCCCTCGGCGAGCCCTACGAGCGCCTCGATCGCGCCGGGCTCGCGCGGATCACCGGCAGCGCGTACTACGACGCCGGAGCCCGGACGCCCGGCTCGGCCATGGTGCAGCCGGCGGCGCTGGCGCGCGGGTTGGCGCAGAGCCTGCCGGCCAACGTCGATCTGCGCGAGGAATCACCGGTGCGGGCGATCCAGACCGGCGCCGGTTTTCGGCTCGACAGCGATGCGGGCGCGCTCGACGCGGCGCGGCTCTTCGTCGCCACCAACGGATGGACCCCCGCGCTCGGCTTTCTCCGGCGCCGGCTGTTCCCGCTCATGACCTTTGGCAGCCTCACCCGGCCGCTGACGGCGGCCGAGGCGACGGCGCTGGGCGGCGACCCGGTGTGGGGGGTGGTGTCCGAGGCGGCGATGGGTACGACGGTGCGCCGCTTGCCGGGCGGTCGCCTGCTGATCCGCAACACCGTGCACTACCGCCCGACGTTGGGCACCGACACGGAGTTTCGCCGCCGCGTCCGCGAGCTGCATCGGCACGCGTTCCGCGCCCGCTTCCCGGGGCTCGACGCCGTGGACTTCGAATACACCTGGGGCGGCGTGATGGGGGTGTCGTTCAACGGCGCGCAGTTCTTCGGGCGCCTGGCGCCCGATCTCTACGCCGCCGCCGGCTACAACGGCGTCGGCATCGCGATGGGCACGATCTCCGGCGTGCTGCTCGCCGAGCTGGCGCTCGGGGTCGACTCCGCCCTGCTCGCCGACATGCAGGCCCTGCCCGGACCCAGTTACCTGCCGCCGCAGCCCGCGCTCGGCATCGGCGTCCGCGCGACGCTCGCGCGCTTGTCCAAGCAGGCGAGCGGCGAGTGATCGGCGCGTGGGCGCCTCGCGGCGCGCCGCGCCTTCAGCCGGCCGACGGCGCCAGGTTCGCGGCCGTCGCCCGTGCGTCGTCGCGGGCGCCGGCGTTCAGTGCCGGTTGCTGGGCATGGAAGAACCAGTCGTCGAGCACCACGCGGCGCGCGAACCACTGACGGCCGAAGAGCTGGCCGGCGAGCGGCTTGAGCAACCACTCGGGCACCAGATCGAGGAGGCTGGGCGCGGGGCCGCGCGGACCGAACCGGTCGGTCATGCGCCGGGCGTATGCCGCCAGGTGCGCGCGGTCGTACGCGCCGGCGGCCTCGGTGATCGTGAGCGCGGCGAGAATGCCCGACTCGATGGCCGGGCGGATGCCTTCCCCACTCTTCGGGTAGGCCAGCCCGGCGGCGTCGCCGATCAGCAGCGCCGCGTCGCTCACCAGTGGGCGCGGTGCCTGGTCGTAGAGCAGGTAGGGGTGTCCGCACATCTTGGTGCCCAGCTCGGCGGGCACTTTGCCGCGCGCGCTGAGCCATTGCAGGAACGCTGCGACGTGCGCCGCGAGCTTCTCGTTGCCCTGCCGGCCGAGGCCGATGTTGATGTAGTCGCCCTTGCGAAACACCCATCCGTACCCCTTCAGGTCGCGGGTGAAGAAGATCTCCGGCAGATCGGGCTCGACCCGGCAGGCGCGCGCTTGCTCCGGGGTGAGGGCGAACTCGCATTCCTGCGCGGCGATCACCGGTTCGCCCTGGCCGAGCCGCGCGCCGAGGTGCTGCGCGACCGGGCAGAAGTGGCCGCCGGCGCCCACCAGGACTGGCGCGCGCACGGCACCGTTCACCACCCAGGTGTCGTCGCGGCGCTCGAGCGTCCGCAGCGGCTCGCCCAGGCGGGTCTCGGCGCCGGAGCGGGCGAGGAGATAGTGGTCGAACTCGCAGCGGCGGATGCCGTAGCTGACCGGCGTGGGATAGCGTACGCGCGCCTCGCGGTCGCCCTGCCGGCTCACCTGGAACCCGAGGATCGGCTGGCAGGTGCGTCCGCCGCTGGCATAGGCCTCGAGATCGAGCTCGAGCGTTGAGCAGACCTGCGGCGTGATCCAGCCGGCGCAGATCTTGTCGCGCGGGAACCGCTTTCGATCCCACACGACGACGTCGAAGCCGCGCCGCCGCAGCTCCCAGGCGCAGGTCGAGCCGGCGGGGCCGCCGCCGACGATGAGGACGTCGGCGCTACGCATCACGCGCTGGCCGGGGATGCGTAGACATGCGCGCGCGTCCACGGGACGCCGTTGAAGCGGTCGCGGGCGAAGGCGACCTGGAAGAGCTGCAGGAGGCTGGTGCGGAACGCGACGGTCGTGCCGGCGAGATAGAGCCGCCAGGCGCGCACGAAGCGCTCGTCGAACATCCGTGCGACCTCGCTGCGGTGCTGTTCGAAGCGCCGCAGCCAGTGGGCGGCGGTCAGCTCGTAGTGCAGGCGCAGGTTCTCGGCGTCGAGCACCGAGAAGCGGTAGGGCTCGAAGATGTCCATCATCTCGCGCAGCGTCGGAGGGTATCCGCCCGGGAAGATGTGCTTCTCGATCCAGGCGTTGAGGCGCGCCGGGCGTGTGCGCCCGATGGTGTGGATGAGCCCGCGACCGTGCGGCAGCAAGCTGCGGTCGATCACCGCTCCGAGCTCGCGGTAGTTGTCAGGGCCGACGTGCTCGAGCATCCCGACCGACATGAAGCAGTCGTAGGTGCCGGTGATGTTGCGGTAGTCGTCCTCGATGAATTCGACCCGGTCGTCCACGCCCTCGCGGGCGGCTTGCTCGCGCCCGTAGGCGATCTGCTCGTGCGAGATGTTGAACGCCCGCACCGTGACGCCGTAGTGGCGCGCCATGTGAATGGCCAACGCGCCCCAACCGCAGCCCGCCTCGACCACGCGCTCCCCGGGGCGCAGCGCCACCTTGCGGCAGACGTGGTGCATCTTGGCGATCTGCGCGTCCTCCAGGGTTGCCTCCGGGGTGGGGAAGTACGCGCACGTGTACAGCATGCGGTCGTCGAGCCACAGGCGATAGAAGTCGTTGCCGAGATCGTAATGGGTGTGGATGTTCGAGCGCGAGCCGGCGAGCGTGTTGGCGCGCGGGCGCCGGGCGCTGAAGAAAAGGCGGTCGACGAGCGGGTGCATGGGCTTGCCGTAGGCCGCGGCCACCACCTCGACGAGATCGCCGTCGATCTCGATCGCGCCGTCCGTGTAGCCCTCGCCGAAGGCCAGCTCCGGCTGCCGCAGGAAGCGATGCAGCGCGCGGCGGTCGTTGAAACGCACGGTGCCCACCGGCGCGCCGTCGCCGGTATACACCGCTTCGCCGTTCGGCAGCACACAGCGAACCGGCGGGTTGCCGGCGGCGCGCAAGAAGGTGCGCAAAAGCCAGCGGTCGATGGGGAGCGTGCGGGTGGCGCGCGTGGTCAGCGCGCGCGCCGGGCCGGTGATGTGCGCGGCCCCACTCGGGTGAACGGACGGCTGCGTCTGCATGACTCGACCTCCATGGCTCGTACCGGTGACCGATGCCCAGGTGCGCCGGCGGGAGTGGTGCACCGTGCGCAATCCCCGGCCGCGGCGCCGGGGCTTGAAGCGCTCCACCCCATCGACCCGGTGATGTCGAATGACGGAAGCACGCCTCCCTAATGCTCCGTCGCCGAGGGGTCGTCAAGATACAGGTGCGGGACGGATCCGCGCCCGCGGCGCACCCGCCGTTGCGTCAGCGGCCGGGGGCGGCGGCGCGGAGCGCGTCGCGAAAATCCGGGTGCGCGATCTCGATCAGCGCGTCGACGCGCTCGCGGGCGGTGAGCATGCCGAGGCTCGCGACCCCGTGCTCGGTGACGACGAATTGGACATGGTGCCGCGGCGTGCTCACCGGCGTGCCGGCAGGAAACGAGTCGGCGATGCTCGACAGGCGCTGCCCGTTGGCCGTCGCGGTCGAGTGCAGACAGATGATGCTCTTGCCGTCCGGACAGTCGTGCGCGCCGATGACGAACAGCTCGTGCCCGCCGACGCCCGAGTACTGCCGTGGGCCGACCGTGTCGGCCATGACCTGGCCGCTGAGATCGACCGAGAGCGCGCCGTTGATGCTGACCATGCGGCGGTTCTGGCGAATGATGGCCGGGTCGTTCACTTGGGCCACGGGCAGCATGCGCACCTCCGGATTGCGGTCCATCCAGCGGTACAGCGCGGCGCTGCCGGCGCCGAACGTCGCGATCGAGAAGCCGTCGAACATGCCCTTCTGGTTGGAGATCTTGCCGGCGCGATGCAGGTGCATGATGCCGTCGACGAACATCTCGGTGTGGATGCCGAAGTCGCCCTTCTGACCGCTGGCGAGCAGCTGCGCGACGCTGTTGGGGATGCCGCCGATGCCGAACTGGAGGGTGGCGCCGTCGTCGATCAGGTGCTCGACGTGCCGGGCGATCCGCTCGTCCTCCTCGGTGATCGGCGCGTCCGGGAGGACGAAGACCGAGCGGTCCGACTCGATCACGCAGTCGACCTCCGAGACGTGGATCCGATGGCCGCCGTACTGGCCGAGGCCGAAGATGTGCGGCATGTCGCGCACCACCTCGACGATGGCGAGGCGATCCGGGTCGCGTCCCGCGGCCAGCAGCGCGTTGAACGTCGCCCCCGAATGCAGGCCGAGGCTGAAGAAGCCGCGCTCGTCGATCGGCGCGGTCGCGGTGGCCACGACCCGCGGCTTGGCTACGCGCGCGTAGCGGTCCCAGCCGAGGAAGTCGGCCGGCAGGTATTCGATGTTCGCGCCCGCCGTCTTCAACATGCGCTCGATCGGACCGTAGAAGCCGCTGATGAAGCGCACCCCGCGGCGCTGTAGAAGACCGTACGGCTCGATCAGCAGACCGCCGAAAAGCACCAGCTCTCGCCAGTCGTCGCGTTCGCCGAGCGCGGCGAGGAACGCCGGCGGCTGGCCGGTGGCGAGCGGCACGGCGGCGGTGTCCGCCCGCCGGAGCAGGTCGGCGGCATCGCGCGCACTGCGCAGCTTGCGGCGGTACTCGGCCTGAATGCCCCCGGCCATCGGAGATCTCGTACTGTGTCCGGTCGGCGCAGGTCAAACATCGAAGGCGGCCGACGGTTGAAAGCTGCGCCGCAGATCGCCAGCATACGTCGCGGTATGCGCACCAATCCGCGCACCTTCGCCGCCGACCGCGTCCTGCGCGACGGCGGCTCGATCCACGTGCGCGCCATCCGGCCGGACGACAAGGCGCGGCTGCTCGATCACTTCAACCGCCTCGGCGCGCGCTCGGTCTACTTTCGCTTCTTCCGCGTCAAGAAGCGGCTCAACGACGACGAGCTGCGCCAGTTCACCGAGCTCGACTTCGATCGCAACGTCGGCCTGGTGGCGACGTTGCAGCGCGAGGGCGGCGAGGAGATCGTCGGGGTCGGCCGCTACGCGCGGCTCGACTCGCCCCCCGGCGAGCCGCGGCGGGCCGAAGTCGCCTTCGCGGTCGCCGATGCCCACCAGGGCCGCGGCGTCGCAACCGTCCTCCTCGAACATCTCGCGGCGGTCGCGCGCGCCGCCGGCATCGAGGAGTTCGAGGCCGACGTGCTGGGCGAGAACAACAGCATGATGTCGGTGTTCGCGCAGAGCGGATTCGCCGTGCGGCGATCGATCGCGGACGGCATCTTCCACGTCCGCTTTCCGACCGAGGAGACCGAACAGTCGGTGGCCGCGGAGCTGCGCCGCGATCGGGCCGCCGCGGCGGCCAGCGTCCGCGTCTTCCTGCAGCCCCGCTCGGTCGCCGTGGTCGGCGCCTCGTCGCGGCCGGGCTCGATCGGCGCCGCGCTGATCGGCAACGTGCGGCGCTGCGGCTTCACCGGCGCCATCTATCCGGTCCACCCGCACGCCGCGACGATCGAGGAGCTGCAGGCCTTCCCGACGGTGAGCGCCATCGGCGCCAAGGTCGATCTCGCCATCATCGCCGTGCCGGCCGCGGGCGTCGAAGCGGTCGTGGCGGACTGCGCGCGCGCCGGGGTGCGCGGCGTGGTCGTCATCTCGTCCGGCTTCGCCGAGGTCAGCGACGGGGCGGCGCGGCAGCGGCAGCTGACCGAGCTGGTGCGCGCCTCGGGCATGCGCATGGTCGGTCCCAACTGCATGGGCGTATTGAACACCGACCCGGCGGTGTCGTTCAACGGCACGTTCGCGCCGCACTGGCCGGCCGCCGGCAACGTCGCCATGCTGTCGCAGAGCGGTGCGCTCGGGCTCGCCATCCTCGAACGCTTCGAGCGCCTCGGTTTGGGCCTCGCGAACTTCGTCTCGGTGGGCAACAAGGCGGACGTCTCGAGCAACGACCTGCTCGCGTACTGGGCCGACGACCCGCGCAGCGCCGTGATCCTGCTCTATCTCGAGAGCTTCGGGAACCCGCGCAAGTTTGCCCGGGTCGCCCCCGAGGTGGCGCGCCGCAAGCCGATCGTGGCGGTGAAGGCCGGGCGCTCGGCGGCGGGGCGGCGCGCCGCGGCCAGTCACTCCGCGGCGCTCGCCAACCTCGACGTGGCCGTCGACGCGCTGTTCGAGCAGGCCGGCGTCATCCGCACCGAGACGCTCGAGGAGCTCTTCGACGTCGCCGGCCTGCTGGCCACCCAGCCAGTGCCGCCCGGGTCGGCGGTGGGCGTGGTGACCAACGCCGGCGGTCTCGGCATTCTGCTCGCCGATGCGTGCGAGGCCAACGGGTTGATGCTGCCGGCGCTGAGCGCGGCGACGCGCGATGCGTTGCGCGCGGTGTTGTCGCCGGCGGCCGGGCTGGCCAATCCGGTCGACGTGACCGCGCCCGCCGCCGCGGCGGATTACGAACGGGCGATCGAGCTGATCGGCGCCGATGCCGCGATCGATGCGGTGGTGGCGGTGTACATCACGCCGCTCGTCACCCGCCCCGAGGAGGTCGCCGCGGCGATCGCCCGCAGCGCCGGCACGGTGCCGGCGCACAAACCCGTGCTGACGGTGTTCATGCACGGGGCGGGCGCGCCGGCGGCGCTGCACGGTGGACCGCGCGGCCGGCTGCCGGTCTACGAGTTCCCCGAGAATGCCGCGCGTGCCCTGGCGGCGGCCGCCCGCTACGCACGCTGGCGGCGGCGCCCGCGCGGGACGCCCATCGAGCTGGCCGATTTTGCCGCCGCGGCGATCCGCGCCGTCGTCGACCGGTTGCTCGCCGCCGCGAGCGGACCGCTCTGGGTGCCGCCCCAGGACGTCGCCACCATGCTCTGCGCGGCCGGGATCGACGGCGCGATGGCGCAGACGGTCGCGCCCGGCGATGCGGTGGCCACCGCGGAGCGCATGGGCTACCCGCTGGTGGCCAAAGCGG
>Ga0335082_10008288_pt1 | contig 11285 bp, 6 predicted proteins | sample Lox_Sample_41_FD_206718 | JGI IMG/M metagenome (GOLD analysis project Ga0335082, IMG submission 206718) | Soil microbial communities from Loxahatchee National Wildlife Refuge, Florida, United States - Lox_Sample_4.1 | ecosystem: Environmental > Terrestrial > Soil > Wetlands | place: USA: Florida... | reverse complement strand
GCGCGAGCACGGTCGCCGTGGTGGTGCCGTCGCCCGCGGTGTCGGAGGTCTTGCTGGCGACCTCCTTCACCATCTGTGCGCCCATGTTCTCGAACTTGTCCTCGAACTCGATCTCCTTCGCCACCGTGACGCCGTCCTTGGTGACGGTCGGCGAGCCCCAGCTCTTCTCGATGATCACGTTGCGGCCCTTGGGGCCGAGCGTCACGCGCACCGCGTTGGCGAGCCCGTTGACGCCCGCGAGCATCTTCTCGCGCGCATTCTGGTGGTAGCGGATGTCCTTGGCAGCCATGTCTCTCGATTCCTCCGTCTAGCTCAGCACCGCGAGGATGTCTTCCTCGCGCAGGATGATGTGCTCGTCTCCGTCGAGCGTGATCTCGCTCCCGGAGTACTTGCCGAACAGGATGCGGTCGCCCGCCTTCACGTCGAGCGGCCGCACGGTGCCGTCTTCCAGCAGCTTGCCGCTGCCGGCGGCCACCACGCGCCCCTCCTGGGGCTTCTCCTTGGCGGTGTCGGGAATGATGATGCCGCCCTTGGTCTTGGCCTCCTCCTCGATGCGCTTGACGAGAACGCGGTCGTGCAGAGGTCGGATCTTCATGCGCTCCATTCTCTCCTGGTTGCGGCTCCCTCGACGGGCAGCCGGCCGGCGGTGGGTTCGGACGGTCGCGACGCAACGCGGCCGGCCCTCGGGTGGCCGGGGATTAAGCACTCGGCGGGGTCCCGTCAAGTCGCACCCCCAGGGGCATTCACTCGATTGGGGCGTTTTCGGGATTGCGCTGAGAACGGAATGTTGGAAGATCCCGCGCGCCCGCCGCAGAAGGCCCGGCTGGAGCCGGCGAAGCCCGGCCGACCCAGCCCGGCTGACCGGATCCGGCTGAGCCCAGTCAGCTGACCCACTTGGGAGACCGACCAGGCCGTGAGTCGCGATGCCCCCCGGCGCCGATGCTTCGGCGCGCTGCTCCAGGTCGCGTGGCTCGCTTCGTGGCTCGTGGCATCCGCCGCTGGCGCGGCTCCCTTCGGCCTCGATCAGGTCGCCGAGAAGGCGCAGGCGCTCGCGCGCCAGCCCTTCCACGATCCGCACGGCGAGGTTCCCGAGTGGCTGCTCGGCATCTCGTACGACCAATGGCGGGACATCCGCTTCCGCCCCGACCAGGCGCTCTGGCGGGGCAAGAGCTCGTCGTTCGAGATCCAGTTCTTCCACCCCGGCCTCTACTACGACCGCACCGTCGCGATGAACGTGGTCGATGCGAAGGGCGTGCATCCGGTGCCGTTCTCGCCGAGCCAGTTCGACTACGGCAGGAACGACTTCGCGAGCCGCGTGCCGCAGAACCTCGGCTACGCCGGCTTCCGCATCCACTACCCGATCAAACGGCCCGACTACAAGGACGAGGTGATCGTATTCCTCGGCGCGAGCTACTTCCGCGCCGTCGGCCGCGACCAGGCCTACGGCCTCTCGGCGCGCGGCGTCGCGGTCGACACGGCGCTGCCGAGCGGCGAGGAGTTCCCGTTCTTCAAGGAGTACTGGCTGGTGCGGCCCGCTCCGGGCGCGAAGGAGATCGAGCTCTACGCGCTGCTCGATAGCCCCCGGCTGACCGGCGCCTATCACTTCGTGGTGTACCCGGGCGAGCAGACCCTGGTCGACGTCGACGTGCGCCTGTTCCTGCGCGATCGCGTCGGGCGCGTCGGCATCGCCCCGCTCACCAGCATGTTCTTCTTCGGCGAGAACACGCTGCGCCCGCCCGAGGACTTCCGCCCCGAGGTGCACGACTCCGACGGCCTGCTGCTCGAGGACTCGACGGGCGAGTGGATCTGGCGCCCGCTCGACAACCCGCGCACGCTCAGCATCTCGTCGTTCCGCATGACCAACCCGCGCGGCTTCGGGCTGATCCAGCGCGACCGCAACTTCGACCACTACCAGGACCTGGAGACCCGCCAGGACACGCGCCCCAGCGTGTGGATCGCACCGAGCGGCGACTGGGGGCCGGGCTCGGTGCAGCTGGTCGAGATCCCCACCCCCGCCGACATCCACGACAACATCGTGGCGTACTGGTCCCCCGAGAAGACGCCGACGCCGGGCGACAAGATCGAGTACAGCTACCGCATGGCCTGGTATGGCGACGACCCGGGACGCCCCCCGGCCGGGCGGGTCGAGGCGACCCGGCGCGACCGCGGCACCTTCGAGAACGCGCACCGCTTCGTGATCGACTTCAACGGCAAGCAGCTCTCCCAGCTGCCGCCCGAGACCGTGCTGCGCGGCGTGGTCAGCGTGGGGCCGATCGACGCCGGTCAGGCGGAGCTGCTCGAGCAGCACGTGCTCCCGAACCCGGTCACGCACGGCTGGCGGCTGACCTTCCAGGTCCGCCCGAAGGGAGGCGACCCCGTGGAGCTGCGCGCCTTCCTGCAGCGCGGCCAGGACGCGCTCACCGAGACCTGGTCCTATACCCTGAAGCCATGAGCGAGCCCCTGGCCGGAGCCGGCCCGGGCGACCCGACGCCTCGCGTCGAGCCGCTGCCCGACCGCCTCTCCATCGAGCGCGAGCGACTCTTCCACGATTGGCGGAGCGCGTGCGAGCGCGCGCTCGCCTACCTCGCGGCGCTCGGCCTCGCGGCGCCGCGCCAGCGCGCGCTGGCCGAGGAGGCAACGGTGCGCGCGGCGACGCGACCTGCGGCGGCGGGCGGCGGGGCGCTGGCGGCGACCTTCGCCGAGCTGCGCGCGCTGCTCTTGCGCTCGAGTCCGCAGCGCGCGCTGCTGCCGAGCCCCGGCGAGCCGGACGAGTTCGTGGCGTGGCGGCTCGACAGCGTGCTGGCGCGCGGCCAGGAGATGGCCGCGCCGCTCGCGCGCAGCGGCCCACGGCGGCTCGCTTCGATGCCACTCCTCGCGCGCGGCGCGATGATCCCGCACCGCTTCGTCCGGCGCGGGCTGCGCCGCGCCATCGCGCGCGTGCCCTTCGCGCGGAGCGCAGCGGAGGGCAGTGCGCCGCGTCCCGACGCGAGCGCGCGCCGCTGGTCGTGGGCGGCGCGCCGGCGCCGCGTGCTGCTCGCCGTGCTGGTGCTGATCCCCAGCGTGATCGCCGGAGAGTTCATGCTCGACGTGCTGCCGCAGAAGGGCAACACGCTGCTCGAGAGCGGCATCGCGATCTGCTTCGGCGCGCTGTTCGGCTGGATCTCGATCGGCTTCTGGACCGCGACGCTGGGCTTCCTGCTGCTGATCGGCCGGCGCGATCGATTCGCGATCACGCGCGCCGCTCCGACCGACGTCCCGATCGATCCCGCGACGCGCACGGCCATCGTGATGCCGATCTGCGAAGAGCCGGTAGCGCGCGTCTTCTCGGGGCTGCGCGCCATCCACGGCTCGCTGGCGCGGACCGGGGAGCTCGCGCGCTTCGACTTCTTCGTGCTCTCCGACTCCAGCGACCCGAGCACGACCGTCGAGGAAGAGGCCGCCTGGTTCGACTGGTGCCGCGCGGTCGACGGCTTCGGCCGCATCTTCTACCGCCGGCGGCGCGTGCGCATCGAGCGCAAGAGCGGCAACGTGGCGGACTTCTGCCGGCGCTGGGGCAAGCGCTACCGCTACATGGTGATCCTCGACGCCGACAGCATGATGTCGGGAGAGGCGATCGTGCGCCTGGTGCAGATCATGGAGGCGAGCCCGGACGTCGGCATGGTCCAGACCGCGCCGGCGTCGGTGCTGCGCCGCTCGCTGTTCGCGCGGGCGCAGCAGTTCGCGAGCCGCCTGTACGGCACCCTGTTCGCGGCGGGCCTGCACTACTGGCAGCTCGGCGAGGGGCAGTACTGGGGGCACAACGCCGTGATCCGGGTGGCGCCGTTCATGGACTACTGCCACCTGCCGCGGCTGCCCGGGGGCCCGCCGCTCGGCGGCGAGATCATGTCGCACGACTTCGTCGAGGCCGCGCTGATGGGCCGCGCAGGCTGGGCGCTGTGGCTGGCCTACGACCTGCCCGGCTCCTACGAGGAGCCGCCCTCGTCGCTGCTCGAGGAGATGAAGCGCGACCGCCGCTGGTGTCAGGGCAACTTCCAGCACCTGCGGCTGCTCGCGATCCGGGGCTTCAAGGGCGCGCACCGCGCGCTGTTCCTGAACGGCGTCCTCTCCTACGTGTCGGCGCTGCTGTGGTTCTGCTTCCTGGTGCTGTCGACGACCGAGGCGATCTGGGAGGCCCTGCGGCCCCCCGTCTACTTCCCGCCGGGCAAGAGCCTGTTCCCCGAGTGGCCGGTGTGGCGGCCCGACTGGGCGATCGCCCTGATGGCGGTGACCGGCGCCATCCTCTTCCTCCCCAAGCTGCTGGCGATCCTGCTGCTCCTGCTGCGCGGCGGCACGCGCAGCTTCGGCGGCCTGTTCCGCGTGCTGGCGAGCGCGCTGCTCGAGGTGCTGATCTCGACCCTGCTCGCGCCGATCCGCATGGTCTTCCACGCCCGCTTCGTGATTGCGAACCTGCTCGGCCGCACGGTGGGGTGGCGTTCGGCCGCGCGCAGCGACTCCGAGACCGGCTGGGGCGAGGCGATCCGCCGCCACGGCATCGACACGCTGGTGGCGAGCGGCTGGGCGTCCGCCGTCTTCGCGCTGAATCCGCACTACTTCTGGTGGCTGACGCCCATCGTGGTGGCGCTGATCCTCTCGATCCCCCTCTCGGTCTACACCAGTCGGGTACGGCTGGGCGAGCGTGCGCACGCGCTCGGCCTGTTCCTGACCCCCGAGGAGACGTCGCCCCCGCCCGAGATCGAGGACCTCGGCCGCGAGCTCGCCGCTGCCGGGGCGGCACGCGACGCGCTCGGCGAGGCGGAGCGCGACGGCTTCGTGCGCGCCGTCGTCGATCCCGTCGTGAACGCGATGCACTGCGCGCTCACCGGGACGCGGCGCAGCCTCAAGCCGCGCCTGCGCGCCGCGCGCGAAGCGCTCGTGCAGCGCGCGCTCGCCGACGGGCCGCAGGCGCTCGCGAGCCCCGAGCGACGCAGCCTGCTCTCCGATCCGGAGCGCATGATCCAGCTCCATCGGCTCGTCTGGCAGAGCGAGGACCCCGAGGCGGTGCGCCGCTGGGGCCTGCCGGAGAGCTGCCTCTAGGGGCTCGGAGGCGACGCCTCGAAGGACGCCTGCCCTCCGGACGGCCGAAACCGCTCCTTCAGGCGGAGGAAGGGCGACTCCAGGTACTGGTAGCTGAGGCCCGCGAGCAGCAGCGTCACTGCGAAGAAGACGGTGAGCCGGAGTCCGAACAAGACCCTCCGATCCCATCCCACCGGCGTTGCCCAGGCCTTCCAGACCACCTCGTGCACGACCATGTGATAGAGGTAGATCCCGTAGGCGAGCTGGCCGACCCGCTCCAGCACCGGCACGCGGAACCGCCTCGAGAGCGCCGTGTTCGGCGACCACCACAGATGCGCGACGAGCAGGGCCACGGCCAGGTCGAAGGCCGGCAAGAGCATCCACTCGAGGAACGCGCCTTCGGGAATCTCCCGGCCGCGATCGATCAGCGCCATCGCGAGCGCGATCAGCGCGGCCGCCGCGACCGCCGCGAGGGCAGCCGGGACCGGCAGGAAGCCGACGCTGCCCTCTCTCCGAGCGCAACCCCGAGACGAGAGGGCGAGTGCAGAGCCGAGCAGGATTCCGATCCCCCGCGTCTGCAGCAGGAGCCCCGGGACGGGCGACCGCCTCGACGCGATCGCAACCGCCATGACCGCTACGAGCAGCCAGGCGACCCACTTCTCGGCTCGCAGGCGATAGAGGAGGACGAGCAGGACGGGCCACAGGAAGTAGAACTGCTCCTCCACCGAGAGCGACCAGAGATGCTGGGTCAGCGGCTGGAGCCGCCACTGGCCCGCGAGCGGCACGAGATTGCCGAGGTAGACCCAGAAGGCCCCGATGAATCGGGTGCGGCTCCACTCGCCGGAGGCGAAATCGGACGCGGGAGCGCGCAGGACGAGGACCGTGATCACCGCGAGGTAGAGCCAGTACGCGGGCATCAGCCGCAGGAAGCGCCGAGCCCAGAAGCGGCGCAAGTCGACGCCTCCGTTCCGCTCGCGCTCCTCGATCAACAGCGTCGTGATCAGGAACCCGCTCAACACGAAGAAGATGTCGACGCCGAGCCACGCAACGCCGGCGCCGGGGAAGCCCGCGTGGTAGAGCATCACGAGCGACACGGCCACGGCTCGCAGCGTGTCGAGACCGGGCCTGGCGTTCCTTCCGGAGGCCATGCCCTGATGCTACGCGGCGCTTCAGTCCGAGGCGAAACCGATCACGACGGAAGGCTCGCCGTCGGCGGAGTCGGCCAGCTCGAGGCGTGCGGCCGCAACGCCCTTCTGCGTCACCAGGGCGTCGCGGACCGTCTCGGCGCGCTGCCGTGCGAGCGCCATCATGCGCTCGGCGGGGACCTGCTGGGCCGCGACGTAGCGGTCGAGCAGCGCCTGATCGTCTTGTGACAGCTCCACGGCGTCGCCGCGAGCGCGCTTCTCGAGCGCGCCGAACAGCCGGCGCCGCGCGAAGAAGCCGGCGCCCTCGAGATCGGGCAGCGCCTCGCCCTGTCCGGCCCGCTCCACCAGCATCTGCTCGGCGACCCGCGGGCGATCGGCCGGCCCGCTGCGGCCCGAGAGCGAGAGCTTGAGCGCCGGCCGGCTGGCGAGCAGCTTGGCCAGCCCGCCGAGCCGGTCCTGCTGTCCGTCGGCGAGGGCTGCGGTCCCGACCGCGAAGCCGAGCGGCTCGAGCGAGAGCTCGCCGCCGCCCTGGCCTCCCCCCGGCAGCACCGCTCCGATCATCTTGAGCGGCGAGCTGAGCGCGCCGAGCAGGGCCTGGCGCAGCGCGCTCGCGACGATCGACCCGACCCCGGTCGACACTCCCTTCTCGTCGTAGGCGACCGGCACCGCGAGCGAGATGTCGCCGCTCGGATCGCGCAGCAGCGCGAGCGCGAGATCGAGCGGGATGCCGAAGCGCGCCTCGAAGTCGCCCGGCGCCTGGCTCGAGACGCCGAGCTTGTGGAGCGTGATCTGGTTGCGCGTGTCGTAGCGCGCGCCGCGGATCTTGATCTTCGACTGCAGGGAGGCGGCGCCGGCGAGCCGATAGCCGGCGGCACTGCTCGCGTAGGGGTTGAAGGGAGGCAGCGCGAGCTTGTCGAGCTGGATCGCGAAGTCGCCGTTGCCGCCCTTGAACGAGCCCGTCACCTTGAAGGCACCGCCGGTGGGCGCGGTCCCGTGCACGCTCACGTCGCTCGCGGCGAGCTCCGGGAAGGAGAGGCTCCGCGCCGCGACCGACAGGTCCCTCACGCCGCCGCGATAGGGCGGCTTCACGGCCTCGTCCTCGAAGCGGATCGCGCTGCTGCCGAGGTCGAGGGCGCTCGCGGCGACGGCAAGCGGCGCCGCGCCCGCTCGCACGTGCAGGTCGTGCACCCCGACCCGGAGGCCGTCGACCCCACCCCGGCGCGGACTCGGACCGGTCCCGTCATCGAAGGCCAGCGACGCGCCCGACACGTCGATGCTGCCGATCGCGAGGTCGAGCGGCGGGGACGCGCCCGCGGCGGCCGGCTCCGGCGCAGGCGCCGCCGCCGGCTCGGCGGCATGCGCCGGCGGTGCGCTGCCGGAGCCGCCGAGCAGCTTGTCGAGCTGCGGCGTCGGCCGCGCGTAGTGGATCTTCGGATCGACGAGCTTCACGCTGTCGATCACCACGACCCTCGGCCCCGCCGGCTTGCCGATCGCGATCTGCGCCTTGCGCACCACCGTGTCGAACGACTGGAAGTCGAGCGCCACCTCGCGCTGCTCGGGATCGGCGACCGAGAACGCGTCGATCCCGATGTCCCCCGCGAGCTCGACGCCGGCGTGCTCGGGCGCGAGCGAGAAGTGTACGGCGAGGTCGCCGTGCGCGTGGCACGAGCGCAGCCAGCTTCGGATCTCGGGCCGCGACGCGAGCAGGATCGGGGCGAAGGGGAGGTCCTTCCAGCCGACGTGGCCGTCGTAGCGCGGCGGGACGATGCCGACCTGCCCATCGATCTCGATGGTGCCCTTCTCGATCTCGAGCTGGAGCTTCAGCGGGAAGCGGGAGCCTTCGGCCGCCGTGACGTCGCGCGCCTCCAGGGCAAGCGCCATGTCGAAAGGCCCGGCGTCGGTCACCAGCGTGAACTCGGCGCGCTCGATGCCGATGCGCTCGATCCGATAAGCGGGCGGCTTCGAGGCCTTGGCAGGCTGCGCCGGTGGCGGCGGACCGCCCGTCTTCGAGCCGCCGCCCATCACCCAATCGCGCCGCACCCGCAGCTCGGGCCCCTGGATGCCGACCGATCCGAGCGAGAGCTTGTCGCCGCCGAAGGCGACGTCGGACAGCGAGAAGTCCTCGAGCGCGAACTCGAGCAGCGAGGCGCCGCTTGCGTCGTCGACCTTCACGCTCGGCTTGCGCAGCTCGAAGCGATCGAGGGCGTAGCTCCAGGGCTCCCCCGGCTTCCCGGGCTGCGCGGGCTCGGCGGGCTGCTCGGTGCTCGCGGGCGAGCTCGCGAGCTTCGTGCCGGCGAGCGGATCGATGCGGCCGTCGGCCTGGCGCTGGAGGTCGACCGCCGGCGCGTCGATCGACAGCTCGAGCAGGTGCACGCGATGGTGCAGCAGCGCGCGCCAGTCGAGCTGCACGTAGACGCGCTCCCAGCGCAGCAGCGCCGCGGAAGGATCCACGCGGGCCGGGTGGAGCAGCGCCGAGGCGAGCGACGGCGTCTCCTGCGGCGCGCCGGGCTCACCCGCCTGCGGCTTGCCGATCGAGACGCCTTCGAGCGCCACGGCGCCGCGCAGCAGCCAGAAGTCGACGTTGCGCAGCTCGGCCGGCACCCCCACGTAACGCTGCAACGCGTAGGGGATGCCGCGCTCGAGCGCCGTGGGAAGCAGGAGGCGCACCGCGACGACCGAGGCGGCGCCGAGGGCGGCGAGCCACAGCAGCCGGCGGCGCCAGCGGTGGCGCCCTGCACGGGCCTCCGGACTGCTCGCGGAATCGGGCTCGGCCTCGAGCGGGCTCATCTCACCTCCCCCGCCAGTCTAGAGGGAGTACGCGGACTCGGCCCAGAGCGCGAGCGCTGCCAGCGCCAACGTGACGAGCGTGACCGGCACGCCGGTCCGCGCGTGGCGCAGCCAGTCGATCTCGACGCCGCGGCGCGCCGCGGCGTCGACCACGATGATGTTGGCGATGCTGCCCGCGATGAACAGGTTTCCGGCCAGCGTGCTGGCGAGCGCCAGCAGCGGGCCGTTGCCGGGCTGCGGCGCCAGCGGCAGCAGCAGCATCACGGCGGGCACGTTGGAGACCGCATTGCTGAGCAGGGCCGTGGCCGCGAACAGGGACGCCGGGTGCTGCAGGTCGACGCCGTGCGCCTTCGCCGCGGCCAGCCACTGCGCCGGAAGCCCGGTCGTCGCGAACGCGCCGTTCACCACGAAGAGTCCGATGAAGAGCACCAGCAGCTGCCAGTCGACCAGGCCGAGCGTCGTGCGCGAGTGGAGCTTGCGGCTGGTGAGCAGCACGCCGGCTCCGGCGAGGGCCGCGAGCTCGCGCGGCCAGTCGGTGGCGAGGAAGACCACCAGCAGCGCGGCCGCCACGCCGAGCCCCTTCGCCGTCTGCCAGCGGTCGAAGGCGGCGACCGGCTCCGGGGCGGCGGTGGGGCCGTCGCTCGGCGCGCTCCAGCGCCCACGCGACTGCAGCGCCACCAGCGCCCACACGGCCACCAGACCCGCGGCGGTCGGCAGCGCCGCCTGCGCCAGGTAGCGCGTGAACGAAAGCCGGAGCGTCTGCCCGATCAGCATGTTCTGCGGGTTCCCGATCAGCGTGGCGGCGGAGCCGACGTTGGCGGCGCAGGCGAGCGCGAGCAGGAAGGGCACGGCGTCGAGCCGGCGACGCGCGCAGGTGTCGATCAACACCGGCGCGACCGCGAGGCAGACGACGTCGTTGCTGAAGACCGCCGAGAGCGCGCCGACCGCGGCGACGATCAGCGCGAGCAGGTGCGCGGGCGCGAGCGGAAGCTCCGCGAGCCGGGCGGCGACGCTCGTGTAGAAGCCTCCCAGCCGGAGCTGCGCCGAGACCACCATCAGCCCGAACAGCAGCGCGAGGGTGGGGACGTCGAGCGCGCGGCCGGCCGCGGCGAGGCTCGTCTCGCCGCTCGCCAGCAGCGCGATGGCGCCGAGCAGGGCGATGCCGGTGCGATCGAGCGCGAGGCTCGGGAAGCGACCGAGCAGCATGCCGAGGTAGACGGCGGCGAAGACGGCAGTGGCGAGGCTCAGCGCCGCGATGGCCTCCGTGGCATGCGCTCGGCTCGAGGATGGGGGATCCCGAAGCGGGCGCAAGGCGAGCAGCGCAGAGTCGCGACGGCCCGAGCGCTCCGCGCCGGCGCATCGCTACCCTTGCCCGAGCGGGAGGAGTTCCATGCCGTTGCACAGCCTGCGTTCGATCGCGATCGGGGTTCCGAACGTGGACGCGGTGCGCGCCTTCTATCGCGACTTCGGCCTCGACGAGATCGCTCCCGGTCGCTTCGCGAGCGCCGACGGCGGCGAACAGCTGCGCATCGAGTCGGCGCCGCGCCGCAGCCTGCTCGCGCTCTGCGTTTGGGTCGACGACGCGGACGACCTCGCGCGCGGCGCCGCCTCGCTGGCGCGTCTCGGTGTCGAGGCGGAGCGCTCGCCGCACGCGCTGCGCGCGCGCGATCCGGCGAGCGGGGTCCGCGCCGAGCTGGCGATCGGTCCGCGCGTGGCGCAGAAGCCGGCGCCGCCGCTCGAGACGAACGGGCCCGGGCGCAGCGTCCGCGTCGACGCCCGCTCGCGCGCCGTGCAGGGCGGAGCGCCTGGAAGGCCGCGCCGCCTGAGCCACGTCGTGCTGGGCTCGACCGATGCGCCGGCCTCGCGTCGCTTCTTCGTGGACGGGCTCGGCTTCCGCGTGAGCGACGAGGTGGCCGCGTTCGGCGCCGCCTTCCTGCGCTGCTCGAGCGATCACCACAACCTGCTGGTCCAGCCGGCCCCGGTCGCCTTCGTCCATCACTCCGCCTGGGAGATGGACGACGTCGACGCCGTCGGGCATGCGGCGGCGGCCATGGTCGCGGCCGACCCGAGCCGGCACGTGTGGGGCCTCGGCCGACACGGCATCGGGTCGAACTACTTCTGGTACCTGCGCGATCCGTCGGGCACCTTCGCCGAGTACACGAGCGACCTCGACGTGATCGCCGACGAGGGGGCCTGGAAGGTCGCCGCCTCGGGCGAGGTGCACCCGCTCGCGGCGTGGGGACCTCCCGTGCCGCGCGAGTTCCTGATGCCCGAAGACGTGGCCGCGCTCGCGCGGGGCTA
>Ga0335082_10008287_pt1 | contig 11286 bp, 11 predicted proteins | sample Lox_Sample_41_FD_206718 | JGI IMG/M metagenome (GOLD analysis project Ga0335082, IMG submission 206718) | Soil microbial communities from Loxahatchee National Wildlife Refuge, Florida, United States - Lox_Sample_4.1 | ecosystem: Environmental > Terrestrial > Soil > Wetlands | place: USA... | reverse complement strand
CGACCGCGAGCCCGAGCCCGGCCGCGCCGAGCGCCACGACCCCGAGCTCCGCGCGCGCGATCGACCACGCGATGGCGCGCGGCGCGCTCCGCGCGCCCTCGCCGAGCCAACCCGCGAAGAAGCGCGCGTCGAGCGACGCGTCCGGCGCCGCGTCGCGCCGCACGAGCATCCACGCGACCGGCACGAGCCCCACCAAGGCCGCGGGCGCCGCGCGCCATCGGACTTTCTCGCCGCTCGCGAGCGCGAGCGCGCCGCAAGCGATCGCCGCGGTCGCCCCGGTCGGCGCGTCGTACGTCGCCGCGAGCCCGAGCGCCGCCGCGACGAGCTCCCCGCGCGCGCCCTCGCTGGCGAGGAGCACCGGCGCGAGCACGAGGAGCGCGCCGAGCGTCGCGCCGCCGACGAGCGCTGCCTCGCGCTGCGCGGGAAACGTCAGCGTCGCGAGCGCCGCCGCCACGATCGCGAGCGCGACCCCGAACGCGCCCTGCGCCGTCGCGCGCGAAAGCCGCCGCGCGAGCCGATACACGACGACCGCCGCGACCGCCGCGCACGCGACCGACGCGAAATGCGCGCGCGCCCCGAGCGGCGCGCCGAGGAGCGCGTCGAGCCCGTGCAGCGCGCCCGTGTACCCGCGCCCGACGACGCGAATCACCGACTCGTCGCACGCCGCGTCGATCCCGTCGCCGCCCGCGCACGCGGCCACCGGAATCGCGGCCGCGCACACGACCCCCGCGATCTCGAGCGCACGCGCCTTCTTGTCCACCCTCGGGCGATACCGCAAAGCCGGCCGGCCGGCCCAATTCCGAGCCCCGGTCGTCCGAAATGGGGCTACATTCCCGTCCCCCGAATCATGGCCAGATTCATCGACGAGCTGAAGCGAACGCACCACTGCGGCGAGCTCCGCGCCGCGAACGAGAACCAGGAAGTCGTCCTGTTCGGCTGGGTCGCGAGCTATCGCGACCACGGCGGCTGCGTCTTCGTCGATTTGCGCGACCGCGAAGGCATCACCCAGGTCGTCTTCGATCCCGAGCTCGGCGGTCACGGGGACCTGCCGCGCGCCGCGCACGATCTCGCGCAGAGCCTCCGCAGCGAGTGGGTCATCGGCGTGCGCGGCGTCGTCCTCGGGCGCGGCGCGAACAAGAACCCGCGCCTCCCGACGGGCGAGATCGAGGTCCACGCGATCGAGCTCACCGTCTTCAACAAGGCCGACACGCCGCCGTTCGAGATCAAGGACGAGATCGACACGTCGGAGGAAAAGCGCCTCCAATACCGCTATCTCGATCTCCGCCGCGCGCCGCTCCAGCGCACGCTCCGTGTGCGCCACCGCATCAACCAGGTCACGCGCCGGTTCCTCGACTCGCAGGGCTTCCTCGAGCTCGAGACGCCGGTGATGGTGAAGTACACGCCCGGCGGCGCGCGAAACTTCCTCGTCCCGAGCCGCATGCACGCGGGGAAGTTCTTCGCCCTCGCCGAGAGCCCGCAGCTCTTCAAGCAGCTCTACATGGTCGCGGGCTTCGACAAATATTTTCAGATCGTCAAATGCTTCCGCGACGAAGACCTCCGCCTCGATCGCCAGCCCGAGTTCACGCAGATCGACGTCGAGATGAGCTTCGTCGCGCAGGACGACGTGTTCCGCGTGATGGAGGGCCTCGTCTTCGCGGTGTGGAAGGAAGTGCTCGGCGTCGACCTCACCGAAAAATATCCGAGCGGACGTTTCCCGCAGATGCCGTTCGAAGAGTCGATGGGCAAGTACGGAAACGACAAGCCCGACCTCCGCTTCGGGTTTCCCCACACCGACGTGACGAAGATCGTCGTCAAGCACACCGGCGGGGCCATCCCGTTGTTCCAGGCGATCGCCGCGAAATTCGCCGACGGCACGTATCGCGCCGACCTGCCCGCGGAGATCATCAAGGTCCTGCGCATTCCTGCCGAGTACGCGACGAAGCTCTCGCGCACCGAGGTCGACAAGCTCGAGGACTTCGTGAAAGGCATGGGCGCGAAGGGGCTCGCGCGCGCCAAGGTCGACGCCCAGGGTCACTGGCAGCAGTCGCCTCTCGGCAAAGTGGTCCAGGTGGGCATGCGCGAGGAAATCAACGCGGCGGTCGGCGCGAAGGAAAACGACCTCCTCTTCTTCCAGCTCGGAAAAGAGAGCACGGTGCAGACGGTGCTCGCGAACTTGCGCGTGCACCTCGCGAAGAAGCTCGGCCTCATCCCCGAGAGCGGTCACGGCGGCAAGTTCGAGTTCCTCTGGGTCGTGAACCCGCCGCTCTTCGAGTGGGACGACGATCGAAAGACGTGGGTCGCCGCGCACCACGCCTTCACGCGCCCGCACGACGACTGCGTGGCGATGCTCGACACCGATCCCGGCAAGGTGCTCTGCCACCGCTACGACCTCGTCTTGAACGGCTTCGAGATCGGCGGCGGCTCGATTCGTCTCCACGACCCGAACGTGCAGGCCAAGGTGTTCCGCGCGCTCGGCATCTCGGACGACGAGGCGCGCGCGAAGTTCGGGTTCTTGCTCGACGCGCTGCGCTTCGGCGCGCCGCCGCACGGCGGCATCGCGGTCGGCATGGACCGCCTCGCCATGCTCCTCTCGGGCGCCGAGTCGCTGCGCGACGTCATCCCCTACCCGAAGACGCAAAAGGGAACGGACCTCATGACCGACGCGCCGACCGAGGTCACCGACGAGCAGCTCCGCGACGTCCACGTGAAGCGCGATCTCACGGCGCAGAAATGATCCGCTGGGCGCTCTTCGCCGCGCTCGCCGGTTCGGCTTGCGACTCGACGAGCTACTACCTCTACACGGCGCATCAGTACGAGCCCGCGCTCGGATGCGTCGACGATCTCTCCGCGATCGACGTCGACATCGGAGACGATCCCGGCGCGACTTGCGGTGCAAAATGCCTCACGGCGCCCGACGACGACGGCGGCGTCACCGTCTTCGCCTCGACGATGTGCGGGCCGACGCCGGTCGGCGCGGACACGTCCGGTGTAAACCCGGACTGCGCGCCCGCGCTCGCCGCGCTCGCGCGGAGTGATTTCTGCTTGGACGGCGGCGGCTCGAGCAATCCGCTGGACGCGAGCGACGACGCTCCGGCCGACTGAGCCGCGAATGACGCTGGCACTACCCCCGTAGTTGCCGTAGAAAGAACGCGGCCCTTCCGCGGCCGTTGCGCGCTGCCCCCCCTCGCGCGCGCGGTGCGGAAGGGCTTTTCATTCGTCCTTGCGACGGAGCGCGCGGAGCACTTCGAGCGGGCTGAAGCCGAGGACCGAGGCGATGTCTTTGTCCGTCGCGCCGAGCGCGCGCTTGCGGAGCGAGCGGAGCGCGGGCTCGAGGAGGCCGAGCGGCTCCGCGGGCGCGATGGAGCGGAGCGTGTCGAACGCGTAGCGCGCGCCGTCGACGCCGAGCGCCACGCCGATCGCGAGCGGCATCGGCGAGAGCACGACGTCGCGCACCGCGGCCGCGCGGCTCCACGCGCCCGGTCGCTCGTCGGCCTGCAGCGCCTCGAGCACGCGGCGCTCGCCGAAGCACCCGAACGAGAGCGGCGCGTAGCGGTGCTCGACGGCGGACGCGAGGTGACGCCAGTCGCGGCGCCAATCGCCCGAGAGGAGGCCCATCGGCGCGCGCAGCTCGTCGGGCCCGCCGATGAGGTCGAACCCGCGCGGCCCGCGGCGGACGACGAGCGCGGTCCACAGCTCGCCGCGATCGAACACGCCGAGCGCGATCGCGTGGCCCTCCTTGCACAGCGCGTCGACGGCGCGCTTCACCATCGGCTCCGTCGGGATCGGGACGTTCTTCAAACGGCGCGGCCAGCCGTCGATGCGACCTTCGTTCATGAGCTCGCGCACGATGCCCACGAGCGAGAGCGCTTGCGCGACGATGTCGTCCCCTCGCCGTGCGCGCGCGCCGAAGCGCTCCATCACTTCCGAGAACGCGCCCGCCTCCGCGGCGACGACCCAGCTCGCGTGCTGCGCTTCGGCGAGCGCGGCGAGACGCTTCACGCGCGCGGGCTCGGGCTCGTCGGCCCAGTCGCGCCACTCGCCTTCGGGCTCGAGGCGGCCGCGCTGGGTGTGGAGCATCTTGCGAACGCGCCCGCCCTCGTGGATCACGACCACGCCGCCGAGCGACGGCGTCTTCGGCGCCGCGCTCGGCCGAAACAGGCGCGTGACGCGCGTCCAGTCCTCGGCCGTGAAGCCTTCGAGGCGGACGTCGGGCGCGAGCATTCGCGGGAGACTACCATGCGGCCGATGCCTTCGGCCGAAGCGCTGTTCTCCACGTACCTCCTCCCGCTCTATCGCGTCCCCGTCGAGACGGCGCGCGCGACCGACGCGAACCCGGGCAACAACGCGAGCGTCCTCGGCGAGCTCGCGGACACGGCGCGCGTCTTCGTCGCGATGCACGCGAGCGTCTTCGATCGCGACCTCGCGCTCGACTGGAGCGACGCGAGCGTGCATCGACTCGGCGCGGCGCTCACGCGCGACGTCCGCGATCGGCTCGCGCGCTCCGGAGCGCCGGGCACGCCGGACAACGCGCTCTTCAACGTGATCGCGCACGGCGCCGCGTACGTCGGCGAGTGCGTCGTGCGCGCGCACGGCGGGACGTGGCTCGTTCGCAATCCGCTGTGGGAGAGCCGCGTGCGGCTCCGCTCGCGGGCGGGCGACGCGGAGCTCGCGCCGCTCTCGTGGTGGCTACGCGCGCTCGGCGACGACGCGTTCGACGACGAAGGCCGCCCGCGCGCGGGCCTCGCCGAACGGTATCGCGCGCACGTCGAGGTCCCCGCCGCCGACCCCGAGTCGCTCCCGGTGCTCGCTCCGCCGCGCGCGCTGCCGCGCCTGAAGCGCCCGCGATACGATGTATTCTACAAGTATCTCGTGGCGCATCTCCCGGAGGTGCGCGACGTCGGCGCCGACTTCCCGTCCCCCGAGCGCTTCGAGGGATACGGCTTCGCGTGGCTGGATTTCGTGCTCGTCGGCGGCGGCCGCATGCTCGTCGTCGCGGGCCCGGGAGCCGGGGGCCTGCACGCGTTCTGGCTCGATCGCGGCGGCTTCGTGAAGAGCGCCCTCTTCGCCGCCGACGCGATGCCGGAGCCGATCGTGCGCGCAGAGGGAGAGAAGATCGTGTTCGTGGTGGCGCACGAGGGCAAGACGGTGAGCCACGAGACGATGTGGTGGGGACCGTGAGCTTCTCAATGAAGAACCGCGAACGCCCCCTCGTGCACCAGCACGCGGTCCACGTCTTGATCGCGACGGAGGGCGATCACCTCGTCGCGCTCGCAGCCGAGCGTGACGTTCGCCGCGCTCGTGGCGACGATCCACTGCACGCGCGGTAGGAGCGTCTTGAGCAGCAGCGGCAAGTGGCGCAAGAGCGCGCCGTCTTGGTTCGCTTCGAGATCGTCGATCACGACGACGCCCTCGCGCTCGCGAATCGGGCGCTCGCTCTCGGGGTACGCGGCGACGAGCGTTCGGATCGAGAGCGCGGCGACGGCGAGCAAGTGGCGCGCGGCGCGCGGCAGATCCTCGAACGCGGCTTCGCGGCCTTCGAACGAGAACTTCGGCTCGAGCGTGCGCGCGTGGACGCCCTCGTACGTCGCGCCGAAGGGACGGAGCACGATGGCCGTCGCGTCGCGCAGCGCGGCGTCGAGCGGGCCGAGGTCGTTCGGCTCGAGCGCGCGGCCGATGGCCGAGAACGCGAGGATCTGCTTCGTGTCGCGCGTGAGGTCGGCGCGTGTCGCGTCGTCGAAGGACGGCGCCGCGCGCACGTCGTAGCGGAGGAGCGTGCGCTCGGGCGACGCGAGCACCACCGGCGTCCGCGAAAACCAGCGCGCGCCCGAGAACGCGACGAACGCGTGGCCGCCGTTCTCTTGCGCGCGCTTGTCGAAGAGCGCCTGCTCGCGGCGCCGCAGCGCGCTCTCGCCGCCGTCGTCGGGGAGCTGCGCGTTCGGGCTGACGACGCGGAGCGGATGCGGCCGCTCCGGATCGTCGTCGCCGAGCACCCAATCGGACACTGCGAACGGCGGCTCGCCCTCGCGCGTGCGCCGCGGGAGGATCGGAATCGCGTGGCCCGGCCGCGTGCTCGCGATCGCGCCGAGCAGGGTCGTCTTGCCCACGCCGTCGCCGCCGAACAGAACCGTGAGGAGGCGCGCTTCCTCGCCGAACGCGAGCTTCACCCCGGAGAGCGCCCCCAGACCGAAGAGCGAAAGGCTCGCAAGGCGCATGCACGAAGAGTAACGCGTGATAAGAGTACGTGCGATGAAGGAAACGGCCGCACGCGGGGAAGACCCGGTCTCCAACGCGCTCTACGCGGTGGCGGGCGCCGCGCTCGTCGTCGGGCTGCTCGTCGCGTTCGCGTGGCTGCCGCGCCTCATCCACGGGCAGGACGAAGGCGTCGGGAAGGACGCGCCGGCCATGAAGGTGCCGATCGTCGCCAACGCGCAGGCGCTCGTGGACTTGTCGGTCGCGCCCGGCCCGCCCGCGCTCGCGCCGACCGAGGTCAGCCTCGCCGATCTCAAGGGTCATCCCATCGTGCTCGACTTCTGGGCGACGTGGTGCGGCCCGTGCCAGGCGGAGGCGCCCATCGTCGACCGCGTCGCGACGCGCTTCAAGAAGCGCGGGCTCGTCGTCATCGGCGTCAACACGAGCGACCAGAGCGGCCTCGCCGGGCCGTGGGCGAAGGCGCATCACCTGCAGTATCCGATCGCGTTCGACGATGGACCTGCCGCGCAGGCGTTCGAGGTCTCGCAGCTCCCGACGCTCGTCGTCATCTCGAAAAACGGCAAGATCGTCGGCCGCCGCACGGGCATGACCGAGGGCGAAGAGATCGAGCGCCTCGTGAATCAGGGCTTTTGACGCATCGGCAAGAAGAAGCGCGCGCCGGTCACGTCGTTGACGCCGCAGTAGAGGTCCGCGTCGAACGTCTCGCGGAGGCGGCGGTACGTGAGCACGTCCTCGACGCGCCCGATCGCGACGAGCGAGCCGTTCTTGAGCAGCCCGACGCGTGACGCGTACTGCGCGGCCGCGTTGATGTCGTGCATCGAGAGCGCGACGGCGACGCCGCCCGCGGCGAGCTCGACGAGCAAGTCGTAGAGCGAGAGCTGGTGGCGCACGTCGAGGAACGCGCCGGGCTCGTCGAGCAGAAGGAGCTTCGGAGACTGCGCGAGCGCGCGCGCGATGGCGACGCGCTTCTGCTCGCCGCCGCTCAGCGCGTCCACGGGGCGCGCCGCGAGATCGCCGAGCTCGAGCCGGTGCATCGCCTCGTCCACCGCGCGCTCGTCTTCTCGCGACGGCGTCATCCACCCGCCCTGATGCGGCGCGCGCCCCATCATCACGACGTCGCGCACCGAAAACCCGAACGCGACCTCGGTGGTCTGGGTGACGAACGCGACGCGCCGAGCGATCTCCCGGCGGTCGAGCGAGGCGACGTCTCGACCGTCGAGCCGCACGCTCCCTGTCTCGGGCGCGAGCGCAGCCGCCATCACGCGGAGGAGCGTCGACTTCCCGGCGCCGTTCGGGCCCAAAAGCGCGACGATTTCCCCGGCGCCGACCTCGAGCGTGACCCGCGAGAGCGCGGGCGTCCCCGGGACGTACCGTACGGTCACCTCCTCGAGGGAAATCATGGGGCGTCCTTTTGCTTTCCTTCCAGCGAGACGCGTCGCATCATAGAACCCGAGGCCGAGACGTGGACGCCAAACCGGAAGCCCCGAGCCCGTCGACCGAGCGCGGCAAGCGCATCGTGAAGCGGTACTCGAACCGCAAGCTCTACGACACCAAGGACAGCCGCTACGTCACGCTGCTCCAAATCGCCGAGATGGTCCGCAGCGGCGAAGAAGTGCAGATCATCGACAACAACTCGAAGGAAGATCTCACCGAGGTCACGCTCGCGCAGATCATCTACGAGGAGAAGAAGGCCAACAGCCGCGCCGTCCCGCTCCAGACGCTCAAGGACTTGATCCACACCCGCACGGAGAAGGTCCTCTCGGACCTCCGCGAGGGCCCCATCGGACGCCTCATCCCCGGCGGCAAGGACAAGGACAAAGCGCCCGAGCCTCCGCCCGAGCCCGCGCCATCCAAGCCCGGTATCGTCATGCAGGCGCGAGAGACGATCGAGGACTGGCAGCAGAAAATTGACGAAAGGATCAGGGCCCTGCTCCCTTCTTCGTCACCTTGGCAACAGCTGGAAGCCGAGATCAAACGCCTGAACGCGCGTATCGACGAGCTCGAAAAGAAGCTGAAATCCGGGACGAAACGCGAGGAATAGACCAGGCGTTCGGCGGGTTGACTCCACGCCGGCACGAAGCATGCTGAATGCCGGGCATGTCCCAGAAGATGAATTCCTTCGACTCTCCCGCCCGTGACGGTTTCCTCGACGAGTGCATGTCGCACATGGACGCGCTCTACGGCGTCGCGTGCCGGCTGACGCGGAACCCGACGGAGGCCGAAGACCTCGTGCAGGACGCGCTCGTGAAGGCGATGCGCGCGCGCGACCAGTTCCAGCCCGGGACGAACCTGAAGGCGTGGTTGTTCCGCATCCTCACGAACACGTTCATCAACAAGTACCGCCGCGGCGGCCTCGAGCGCTCGGTGCTCGAAGGGCCGGACGCCGACCCGCTCGCCGACGGTTGGGTGAGCGCATCGACGATGCGCCAGCTCCGCGACCCGGAGCAGATCGCGCTCCTGCCGATCGTCGAAGGCGAAGTGCGCAAGGCGCTCGACGCGCTGCCCCCCGAGTTTCGCCTCGCCGTTGTCCTGTGCGACGTGGAGGAATTTTCGTACGAAGAAATCGCCGATATCATGGGTTGTCCCATCGGCACCGTCATGAGTCGATTGCATCGAGGCCGGAAGCTTCTCCAGAAATCGCTCTACGCTCACGCGCTCGCGATGGGCATCGTGAAGGGCGAGGACGCGGTCGGACCGCGCGGCGCGCGCACCAACGGCGCGCCGTCGTCGCTCGAAGCTTATCGGGCCCGCAAACGAGGAGCCGCATGAGCGGACGTCCGTGTCCCGAGTTCGGGCCGCTGCTCGGTCCGTTCGGCGACGGCGAGCTCGAGCCGTCGAAGATGGTGGAAGTCGACGAGCACGTGGAGCACTGCGAAGGGTGCCGCGAGCGCGTTCTCCTCGACGAGGCGATGCGCCACTCGATGAAGAGCGTCGTGAAGCAGCCGGCGTCGGGCGACATGCGCTCGCGCATCGCGCAGGCGATGGCCGCGGAGCAGACGCGCGCGGTGGCCCGCGAGAACGCGGCGGCCAAGGGCGGAAGCTGGCGGACGATGGTTCCGCTCGCGACCGCGGCGGCGTTCGCGCTCGCGTGGGGAGCGATGTCGCGCGGGCCGATCGCGCGCACCACGGCGAGCGACACCGTGCGCGCCGGCCTCGGAGACGATTTCTTGAGCGAGCTCGTCGCCGAGCACTCGCGCCCGCTCCCGCCCGAGCGCACCGACCCGAACAAGGTCGACGAGATGGGCCAGTACGTCGGCGTGCCGGTTCACGCCGCGGCGTTCCACCGTCCGAACGCGCGCTTCGTCGGCGGGCGGCTCTTGCCCGTGCGGCAGGAGCGCGCGGCGATGCTCCAGTACGAGATTCAGCAAGGCGGCGAGACGCGCCGCGTGAGCGTGTTCGTGTTCGACCCGCGCCGCATCCACGTGGGCGGTGACGATTTGACGCCGCGCCCGGTAGGCACCGCCGAGGTGCGCGTCGGCCGCGCGAACGGCTACTCCGTCGCGGTCACGCAGCACGGCGGCGTCGGCTACGCGCTCGCGAGCGACATGGACGAGCAGCGCACCGCGGAGCTCGCCCTCGCCGCCGAAGCGGACCACTGAGAGCTCAGTCGCACCACCAGTTGCCGTTCTGGCACGGCTCGCTGCTCGAGCACGCGTAGTTGTCGCACGTGTAGCCGGTGCCGTAGTTGCAATCGCAATAGTTTCCGCCGGCGGTGTTGCACGTGCTGTTCGCGGGACAGTGGTATGTGCCGCTCGAGCCGTTGCACGTGACGGTGAGGTTCGCCGAGCCGCACGCCGACGGCGTGTCGCAGAAGCCGCCGCCGTTCGGGATGTTCGCGTTCGTGTTGCAGGTCGCGCCGCCGGGGCACGCGTGGGTGGCGTCACAGAGGTTGCGACACCAGCTCACGTCGCCCGTGCTCACGCACTCGAGGCCCGTGCCGCACTCGCCCGCGTTCGTCGTGTCGCACGGCTGGTGCGCCGCGACGGTCCCCGTCGAGCGGCAGATCGTTCCCCAGAGCACGTCATCGGCGTGGAAGGCGACGGCGCAGGTGTCTCCGCTCGGGCAACCCGCGGTGCTGAAGAGCGTGCACGCGTTTTGGCACTGGCCGCTCACGCAGCTCGTCGCGCAGCTCTGGCCGCATCCGCCGCAGTTGGCCGCGTCGACGTCGGGGTCGACGCACGTCGAGTCGCACGAGAGCGGACACGTGCACGAGCCGCCCTTGCAAATGAGCCCGTTCGGGCACGTCCCGTCGTCGGCGCAAGGGAACGGCGCGAGGTTGGTCAGGCCGCTGTAGCAGCCGAGCGCGAGGATCGAAGCGAAGGCCAGGTGGCCGGCGAGACGCTTCACCATCGCAGCGCGACCTTGGACGGCGTGCCGTCGCCCAGGTTCAGGAGCCAGAGCGGGAGGCCGACCGCCGCGAGCAAGCCGCCGCCGACGAGGCACACGCCGAGCGCGATGTTGAAGGCCTGCCCCGCGCTGTCCGCGCTCGCGATGTCGTCCGACGTCGCGAAGCCGCCGCCGGTGATCTTTCCGTTCTGCGCGGCGCCGAGCGCGGCGAACGCGGCGGCGCCACCGAACGAAATCACGCTGAGCACGGTCAGCGTGACGCCCGTGCTTCGTCGCGAGCGGCGCGCCTCCACGGCGGAGGTGTCGACGAACGGGCTGTAGCTCGGCGTCGGCGCGACGGGCGGCGGTCCGAGCACCGTCCGCGTGACGGGCGGCGGCGGCTCCACGACGAGGGGCGGCGGAGGCGTCGGCGGCGGCGCGACCACGAGCGGCGCGGTGCTCGTGAGCGTGATCGTCTCGCGGCGATCCTTCTGCCCCTCGACGAGCACGAAGTGCTGCGTGACGGGGTTGTAGCCCTGCGCGCTGAAGGTGAACTGGTGATCGCCGACGTCGACCGTGAGGGCATGGCCGTCGAGCGTGCTCGTGAGGCTCGAGCCGTCCATCGTGACGTCGACGTTGACGAGGTCGCCGCCGTGCGAGTCCTTGGCTTGGAAGACGATGGTCGGCATCGCGCGGTCGACCTCGTCCATCCGCTTCGTGCAGTCGTCGCGCACCATCTTGGGGCACGAC